>Ga0157362_1000035_pt1 | contig 38791 bp, 40 predicted proteins | sample AttlaeALBM3_FD_111480 | JGI IMG/M metagenome (GOLD analysis project Ga0157362, IMG submission 111480) | Fungus gardens microbial communities from leaf cutter ant in Ribeirão Preto, State of São Paulo, Brazil - Atta laevigata ALBM3 | ecosystem: Host-associated > Fungi > Mycelium > Unclassified ... | reverse complement strand
TGCGACGGGCGCGTCGAAAGCCAGAAAATCGGGCGATCGCTCTGCGCGAGGCACGGCAGGAGAAAGGCGAGCGTGCTGCCGCGCTCGAGCGGGGAAGCGATCAGAAACTCATGCAGCGCGCCACCCGCCAGACCGCCATTGAGATGGTGATCGATCGGGTCATAGCCTGTCTCCAGGCGGAGATTGGCGTGGTCTGTATGGTCGCGTCGCTCGATCTGCCGGATGCGTCTGCGCAATGTGTCGAGTGCGGTGTTGTCCATGTGCTCCTCCTTTCGAGGTGGAACATAAGGAGAACAAGCGGGGCAAAAGCAAGTGAATTCTGGTGCCGGGAAGTCTGTCCTATGGATTTGTGGAGTGCCGCCAGGGCGGACACGGGCGCCCTATGGACAGGCTTTCACCCTGCCCACAGGGCTCCTCCCGACACACCACAGCCCCACAGGACCATGAGCAGGAGGTTTTCTCTTTTCTGTTTTTTGGAAAAGGGAATGAGCGACTACATCGATGGGAGGCTCTGATCGGGATATCGGGCTTGATACAGTTTATCGATCAGGTAATGATGACGCCGATGCAGGCAGGTTTCCCAGCTCTTTTCCTGTCCTGCAGCCCCAGCTGCGGCGTTACCGCTCAGCCGGGCTCCCAGGGATTGAGAAGCGCGACACCGGAGTGACGGAAGTCAGCGATATTGCGAGTCACAACGGTCATTCCGTGAACGAGGGCCGTAGCTGCGATGAGTGTGTCTCGCTCTGCACCTGGATCAGGCGTGTGAAGCTGCGCGCATCTGAGAGCTACAGCGAGATCAACCGATAGCACCCGATCGTTGAACTCGGTCAGAACGTGCTTGTCCAGCCAGACCCGAAGGACGGCACCCTGAGCTGAGTCCTTGTGCTCCATTCTAAGAACACCGAGCTCGAGCTCCATGATCGAGATGGCGGACAGGTAGAGCTCTCCGGCATCGACTTGATCCGCCCAGCGCGCCACGTGAGGATCCGCCTTTCCAGAACGGACTTTCCTGAGTTCGGATATGACATTCGTGTCGAGCACATACATTAATCGAAATCCGCTGCGCGCAGACCAAGTGAGGCTCTCGGTGCTTCGAACTCGATCTCAGGACCTTCGGGCATCGCGAGAGCGTCTGCGATGCGCCTCGGGCGAGCCGTCAGTCTGCGATACTCCTCGATGCTCAACAGGACATGCGCTGGAAGGCCGCGATCGGTGATGATGACTGGCCCTTTGATCGAGGCTTTCTTCGCACCGCTGGTATCCTGGTTGAACTCTCTGCTGGAGAGTGTCGTAATGGACATAGGGCACCTCCTTCAACTTTGTAGAAACGTTACTACAAAGTGTTAGAGAAGTCTAGGGTTTGTTTCTTGTCGGCCATAGAAGGGTACCGATCTTGGGCCTCCTTACAGAACCAGATACAGTTCCCCATCATCTGCCCAATTGGTATTCAGCCCAAGGCTCACTCTTCCAGATTCAGAACTCATAGCTAAAACATGACGTTAGCGGCGAGGCAAACGATGGAAAACAAGATGGTCAGGCATCTGTTGGAGCATGTGGCGACACGCCTCCAGTTGTTGAGCCAGCCGGATATGATCTCGAGACGATTGCGGCGCCGGTATTTGCAGGCCCTTGTGTCAATGCGAGAAGTTGTCCCGTGACGCAACGTTTCCAGTAGCGTCCCCTGGCTTTCCGGTCTTCACTGGATTGCTATCCATATAAGCGGACCCGAATTTAGTGAGATCAGTTCCGGTGATCGGGTCTTTACGCTCTGCCGATGTATCATCTGGGTCAGGGCCATGAGTAATCTCAACGGAAGGGGTATCTTGGTAGCCTAGTGGTGGCTGGTTTCGCTTGCCAGTAACGCGGTAGCTTTCAATTTTGTCCGTACCCAAGTCAATCCACTTTTTTTGTCGTGGTTTCGGGTATTATGTACTGGATCAGCGAATGATGAAGATACAGTGATCAGAACGAAAAGCGGAATAATATTATTACTATATCGCATTAACACTCCACAAATGTGAGGGTGGCTTCTGGTATCTGATCCAGTTAACACCTTTGTCTGACGACAACTCCTACATTGCTGGATTAGCCAAGTAGGAGTCATTTCTAATCCAAGTTGTAACGGAGATTCGTCTGTCTGCGAAAATTTGAGATTTCATGTTAACTTCCATTACCGAATGAAGTATCTTACTTGGGAATATTAAGGTTATTCCAGGTTCGAATGGTATACTCATCTTTTTTTTCGCAATGGGAGAGTAGATGATGAAATCTCCTCCACTAAATTTCCTAATTCTATGCCCAACAAGGTGTACAACTGATATAAGTCTCGCGTTCATATGGTGATCACTACAGTCAGAATGGGGCTTGAGAAAACTTTTATCCCCATAGCTATTTATTTTATGCTCGTACCAAATTTTGGAAAAATCTTCCGGTTCCATTTCTAATCCCGAAAAATAGGCTTTAGTATTCTTCGCTATTTGTGGGACTAAAATCTCAGACACGATCGGTGCGTTTCTGTACACACTTGATAACTGCTGCGCGGTATCGACAAATTGCTCTGTGCCATCTGTGAATTGCCCAGGATGGAAGTTCGCCTCCGAGTTCGCAACGGAGTAAAACAGAGTTTCGCTCTCCGATTCCGACAGTAAGTCGTCTGACACCAAAAGATTATAGTCTGGATATGAATATGTGCTCATATCGATATCACTCCAAAGCAATATTTCTATATTTATGACTGATGATGAATTCGGCTGTATCCCTCACATCAGACCAATCGGAAGAGTCATATACCTCGAATGATTGTTGTAATTGAGGCGATAATTCAAGTCCGTCCCGGAACCACTTGTCGATATAATGCGCGGTATATCTTATATGTCGAGCCTCATCGTCTAAGACCTTGGTTAACGCTTTGTTATATTTTCTTTGCACTTGCGTTTCTAGAAAGCGCAGCGGCTCTACATAGGCGCTAAGTGAGAAGTAAGTCCGAACCTCGGCTGCCAAAGTGTCGCAAATAAACCCAACTATATCGCCATCAAAAGAAGCTACAAAGGACTTTTCTTTTTCCAGTAGAAAATCAAAGTCATGCGTCGATGGATACTCGTTTATCTCGCTTAGGGCCTCGAAGATTTGGAAATGCTTATACTCATCCGCTGCATGATCGTGCATTTTAGTCCGCAGTTCCCCTGGCTTGAGCAACGACCCAATCTGGCCCAGCGTCCAAGCATTTGCCTTTTCGGCGACTGCATGTCGACGGAATTTATGAGATCGCAGCGCAGGATTAATTACAATCTCTTGGGCCAACGCCGTGCGCACTGGACCGGATGGGGCGAATCCCCTCTCGCTGATTTCACGAAGAGCGTTTGTGAAATCCTCCGATAGCGACATATTGCTCACAGCAATTATTATTATCGGAAGTAGGTACCCGGGGCGCGAAACGTCAGCGGATGGGCCGGAAAGCGTGCCTCGGAGGCTCACCGCTCTTACCAAGGTGCTCCGAGCCGCCCGACAGCTTCGGCACTGGGTGGACGAACGGAGGGGGCCACCTGTAATCTCGCTTAATCTTAACCGACGTCTAATCGGGCGATAGTGAGAGTGATCTAATGAGACTGACTCGACGCGACGCAATGAAACTGACCTGCGCGACAGCCTTTTTCCCTGAGCCAGGGCGGGCAGCGACGGTGCTGCGGATCGGGTATCAACGCTATAGCACCCTGATTATTACGAAGCATCTCGGTCTGATGGAGAAAGCGCTGGCTCCTCACGGCATAACTGTCAGTTGGGCGGAATTCGTGGCTGGCCCCCAATTGCTGCAGGCTCTGGCGGCAGGCGCAATAGATCTGGGTCAGACGGGTGATGCCCCGCCTGTCTTTGCTGAGGCCGCACAGCCCGGTGGGCTGGTTTATCTCGGCTACGAACCCCCGGCACCAGATGCCGAAGCCATTCTGGTGCGCAAAGACAGCGCCATACGGCAGGTGGCCGATCTGCGGGGCAAGCGTATCGCGCTCAATCGCGGGTCCAATGTTCACTGGTTTCTGCTGGATGCATTGAGGCGCGCCGGGCTGGGCTTTCACGATGTGCATGTCAGCTATTTGACGCCGCCCGCTGCCCGGGCAGCTTTCGAAAATGGTCATATCGACGCCTGGGCAATATGGGACCCGTATCTCTCTAGCGCGCTCAACGATCAGACGCGAATTCTGACCACCGCTGAGGGCATAGTGAATAACCGCGAATTTTTCCTGATCAGCAAAGCCTTTGCGCAGCAGCCCCATGATATCGTGGCTGCGGTCTCGAGTGCCATCGCTCAGACGGATGAGTGGGCTATGGCGAACAAGGCGCAGGTTGCGGCCCTGTTCGCGAAGGAGACCGGGCTCGCCCTAGATGCGGTAAGCCATGCGCTCTCGACCCGGTCTTTCGGTTTCCACAGCATGGACCAGTCGGTGATTGACGAGCAGATGAATGTCGCCAAAGGCCTCAAAGATTCTGGGCTTATTCAGTCTCTGTCTGCGATCACCCCTTATCGCTGAGCCTATTGCGGGGTCACGATGTGACCCCCAAAACGTGTAGCAGACGCTCGCGCAAGGCCTCGAACGCCGGATCGGCATGACGCCTCGGGCGGGTGAGAGGAATCTCCACTTCCGTGCGGATTTCGCCACGCTCAAGAACAAGGGCTCGGTCCGCCAGAGCAAGTGCTTCATCGACATCATGCGTGACCAGAAGGACGGCGCAGTCATGACGTTTCCACAGGTCAAGAACCAGCTTCTGCATGCGCAGTCGTGTGAGCGCATCGAGTGCGGCAAAGGGCTCATCGAGCATCAGCAGCTTTGGCTCACGAATGAGGGCGCGGGCCAGTGCAGCACGCTGGGCTTCGCCGCCAGACAGGGTGAGCGGCCATGCCTCGAGACGATGTCCCAACCCGACTTCCTGCAGTATCGCCTCGGCTTGAGCGTTCCATTCCTTGCCATCGAGACCCAGCGTAACGTTATCAGTCACGTTTTTCCAAGGCAGGAGCCGGTGCTCCTGAAAAACGACAGAGACGGCTGAAGGCCGGTCGATCTGCCCCTCCTCCACCGTATCAAGCCCGGCCAAGGCACGTAGCAGGGTGGATTTGCCTGAGCCGCTATGCCCAAGAAGCGCGACAAACTCGCCCGGTGCAATATCGAGATTGAGATTGCGCAGGACAGTTGTTTCACCAAAGCCGCGCGTGAAATGGCGTATGCTTACCGCATTCCCGGCAAGCTCGAATTCGGCCTTTGTCAGGGGGTTCGCGCTCATCAGCGTGTGCCTCCTTGCACTGCCGTCCGCCCGCGCCATCTCAGAAGGCGTCCCTCAGCCAGGCGCACGATCTGATCGGAGAGCAGACCGAGCACGGCGTAGACTGCTAAGCCGACAAGGATGATATCAGTGCGCAAGAAATCTTCGGCGTCCATCATCATATGACCAATGCCACTATCGGCGTTCACCTGTTCTGCAACAACAAGCATCAGCCACGAAATACCCACGGCAAAGCGGATACCAACCAGAAGATCGGGCAGTGCTCCGGGTATGATGATATCGCGAATGATCTTCCACCGCGACAAGCCGAGAGTTTTGGCAAGTTCGATCAGCTTCGGGTCGATGCTGCGTATACCTTTGTACAGATTAAGATAGACGGGAAATTTCACGCCCAGGGCCACGAGCAGGATCTTCGGAAGCTCACCGATGCCGAACCACAGAATGAAGAGCGGCACCAACGCCAGAGCGGGTAAGGTACGCGCCATCTGCATCGGCGCGTCGACAATGTCTTCTCCAACCCGGGACAATCCGGCAACAAGGGCGAGCGCAACACCAACGGCAATGCCCAATACAAGTCCAGCCCCTGCCCGCCCGAGAGAGACGAGCAGATTCTGCGGAAGGGTATGATCCAGAGTGAGCGACCACGCCGTATGCACAATCTGGACCGGAGAGGCGAGCAGGCGCGACGGGATAAGTCCCGCCTGCGCTCCTGCCTGCCAGAGCACGAGGACCAGCGCCACGGACAGATAGCGCCGGCAGAACCGAAGCAACCCGCCAATACTCAGGCTTGGCTGATGCGAAGCCGTGCGCGCGGGAAACAGGTTCATTACCAGCTCGACCATTCCACATTCCTTGTATGTGATTTATGGAGATGATACGCTTTCATATCACACGCGTCAGTTGAATTTTTCATATGTCACTCTTGAGCGTATTTTGGCTTCCTCAGCCCGCCGGGGTTTCGCTACGACTGACCCATGATCTTCGTGCACAGGGTCGCAAGACCTTCCCTTCGCCATTTTCCGGCGCGACCCTACCCTCGCCTCGTGCATCGCTTAGCTGCGTTCGCTGCCCTGATCGTCGGGGCGACATCATGCGCGGCGCAAGCCGACACCCTGGTAGTGGCCGATCAGCGGGGCATGCAGCGCGCTCTGCTTCAGGCAGCCCATGCTGACAAGGACCTCGGGTTCGATATCCGCTGGGTGGAGTTCGACGCTGCAGCCCCGCTCCTTCAGGCGCTGGGTGCCGGGGCTGTCGATCTGGGCATTGCAGGCGACGGGCCCTATCTCTTTGCCTGGGCTGCCGGCATTCCGGCCCGCGCAGTCCTGCTCCTGCCACCACGCGGCGGTGGCCATATGACCGCCATCATCGTGCCAGCCCATAGTCCGGTGCACAGCCTCAGCGATCTGGCGGGGCGGAAAATTGCGACAGGCCGTGGTTCGATCGGTCACCTGCTGGCGCTCAGTCTTTTCGACAGCGCGGCAGGAAATCGCCCCGATTATGTCTTTCTGCCACCGTCACAGGCCAAATCGGCGCTCGATTCCGGTGCGGTCGACGCCTGGGCAACCTGGGAGCCCTATGTGACGCTCGCCGCCGCCCAGACCGGCGCGCGCGTTGTGGCAGACGGTCAGAATGTCATGCCCAATAACGGCTTCATGGTCGCGAGCACGCAAGCCATCACCGACAAACACCCGCAGATAGCAGTTTTCCTCAGGCGCATCACGCAGGCCTATGGCTGGGGGCGCGCTCATCCGCAGGAATTCGCCGCGCTGCTTTCACGCCAAACTGGCCTGCCCCCTGATGTCGCCAATAAGGTGGCGCAGGAACAGATCACCGCTCCCGGTCCAATCACAGATGAGACAGTCAAGGAGGAAGCCCGTGTGATCGCTACCTACCGTAAGGCGCAACTCGTTAACCCGCCTCGAAAGCTTGATGACGCTTTTGACCGTAGCTTCGTCCCGTGAACGAGAGAGGGTTCCACCACCATCAGTCGGATATCCTCGTCATTGGCGGCGGATTATCGGGTTGCTGGGCCGCATTGACAGCAGCGCGCGCCGGCGCTCGTGTGCTGCTGCTTGAAAAGGGGTATTGCGGCACTTCTGGCGTGGCCGCACCGGCGGGCCCCGGTCATTGGTGGGTTCCCCCTCTCCCCGGCGCTCGAGAAGACGCAGTAAAAGCCCGCCTCGATAATGCGCAAGGGCTCGGCGAAGCGAGATGGATGCACCGCATCATGGCCCGCACATGGCAGACCCTGCCGGATATCGGCCGTCATTATCAGTACGAGCCCGATGACAGCGGTCGGATCCGGCTCAACGCCCTGAGAGGGCCGGAATATCTCAGGGCGCTTCGTACATATTGCCTCGCTGTTGGTGTCCAGATCCTCGATCACTCCCCGGTTTTCGGTCTGTTGCGTGACAAGGCCGGGCGCGTTGCAGGGGCTCACGGCGCGCATGTCCAGGGGGCGCACGGGCCTTACCGCGCAAGGGCTGGCTCTGTCATTCTTGCAACAGGAGGCTGCGCCTTTCAGTCTCGCTTGCTCGGCGCGGCGAATAATACGGGTGATGGGCATCTGATGGCCGCGGAAGCAGGTGCGCAATTTTCGGGAATGGAATTCTCATCCATTTTCAGCGTCGTGCCCCGCAACACCACCATGTCGCGCGCCATGATCTACAGCTTTGCGCGCTATCTCGACGAAGCAGGGCAGGAAATTGCACCGGATGCCGAAGGCCAGAGCTTTCTTGGCCTGGCACGTGCCCTTTCTCGAGGCTGGGTTCTTTGCGACCTCTCGGCGGCTCCAGAGACGGTCCGCGCTCAGCTGCCTCTTATCTCACCCAATGTCATGCTGCCCTTTCGTCGTCAGGGGATAGACCCCTTCCGGGAGCGTTTTCCGATCGATCTCGTTGGCGAAGGGACAATCAGGGGCGTGGGCGGTATCAGGCTAAAAGGCGAAAACTGGCAGACAGGGGTGCCGGGGCTCTATGCAACAGGTGATGTTGCCTCGCGAGAAAGCGTGACCGGCCCGATCAGTGGGGGTGGCGCCGTCAATGCCGCCTGGGCGCTCAGTTCGGGTTGCCTCGCTGCAGAGGCTGCTCTGGCTGAAGGACATGTCAGCACCGGAGAGCTGGAACCCTTCACCGATAATGAGGCATGCTCCAACGGGAAAAACGGGTCTGACTCACGAGAGAAAACCATACGCAAGCAGATCCAGGCAGTGATGCTCGATGCCCCCACCCAGCTTTCCCGCAATGCGGGGAATTTAAGAGCCGCGAGAAATGCACTCGAGAATTGCCATGACAGTCTGACCCATTCGACGCCTGAAGGCTCCTGGCGGCAGCGGCAACAGCGGCGTGAGACGCAGGCCCTTCTCGCTGTGGCGCGATGGTGCACAGCGAGTGCTCTGGAGCGTACCGAGACGCTCGGCATGCATCGCCGTGAAGATGCGATTGCCAAAGCGTCGGATGTTCCCGCCTATCATGTCATCAGTAGCGGGCTGGAGCACGTGCAGTCCCGGAGGGAGGCAGTTCACACATGATCGAGCTCATTCTCGATGCTCAATGCACAGCTTGCGGTGAGTGCGTAACGATCTGCCCAAGCAATGTTTTCAATAGCGGTCCTAGCGGTGTGCCGGTGCTCGCACGTCAACACGACTGCCAGACCTGCTTTCTCTGCGAGCTTTACTGTGAGACGGATGCACTTTTCGTGCACCCCGACGCCACTGCCACACATGACCTTATCGCTGCTGACGTCGCAACGGGTGATTACCGGCGTGATTCCGGTTGGGGGGGCTGGGCAGAAGACGCGCAGTATCGCAACGAACACTGGCGAATGGGAGACGTGTTCGCGCTGGCCCGCTCGCGCACTTGAGTAATGTTCATGTATTGGTTGAATAGTAATCGTTCCTGATTACAGCGCCGGTGGAGGATAGTTTGTTATCGGAAAATAGATAGCGGAACGTCTATGTCTGTCGAATTTATCGGCTATGTCTCTGCTCGAGAGCAGAGCGAAATCATTTCCCCCAAAGGTCCCGATGTCGATCCGGCCTATATCGAGACCACGGCACGGCTCCATGAGCGTGCGGGGTTCGACCGGGCGCTCGTTGCCTTTCATTCCAGCGCACCAGACAGCCTGCTGATTGCGCAACATGCGGCCTCAGTGACCAAAAGACTAGGTCTGCTTATCGCCCACCGTCCAGGCTTCACGGCCCCGACTCTTGCCGCCCGACAGCTCGCGACACTTGATCAGCTGAGTCGTGGTCGTGTTGCTGTACATATCATTACAGGTGGAAACGATCGGGAGCTCAAGGCAGATGGTGACCATCTGTCGAAGGCTGAGCGTTACGCCCGTACGGATGAATATCTGACCATTCTCTCACGTGAATGGGCCTCGACCGCGCCATTCACGGTCAAAGGTCGCTATTACAATATCGAGGACGCCTCTTCGGAAGTACGCCCCTATAAAGCCAGAACGATCCCGATCTATTTCGGCGGAGCGTCTGACGAGGCCATTGCGGTAGCAGGACGGCATGCCGACGCCTATGCGCTCTGGGGAGAGTCTCTGGCCGGGACTAGGGAGTTGGTTGATCGTGTATCCGCAAGCGCAGCGAGGCATGGGCGCAGGCCCCGGTTTTCAATCTCGTTCAGACCGATCATTGGCGAGACGGAACGGCAGGCCTGGGAACGCGCACACGATATAGAATCGCAGATCATTGCACGGCAGAAAGCCACGCTTGAGAGCACGCAAAGCGGGCTCGACACTGCCGGAGCCGCGATTTCCGGCAATAACCTGCCCAGTAATGTCGGATCCCGCCGCCTTCAGGCCTTGTTCTCGGGTGGTGATCGTCATGATGCCCGTCTCTGGACGGGGGTGGCGAGGGTCACGGGTGGGCGATGGAACTCGACGTCCCTCGTCGGCACCGCCGAACAGGTTGCCAAGGCGATGCTGGCCTATCATCGCCTTGGCATCGGGACTTTCCTGATACGGGGTTTCGATCCGCTGGCAGATGCAGAGACCTACGGCAGGGAATTGATACCACTCGTCAGGGAACGCGTCTCGAGAGAAGAGGCATCGCTTTCCCATGTCTAAACGCTCTGTCTATGCAGCAGCATCCTTGCTCCATACACGCATGGCGGTGTCTGCCATGGGCCTCGCGCTCTGCACCACAGCTCTTGCCCATGCGACCACTGCCCCCATGAAGAGTAAGGATAAGACCGGGACGCATAACACCCCCCAACACGCAACGAACCGCCCCGTGAGGGCCGCTCGTCAGGCGCAAGGAAAGCCCTCTGCCCTTTCCCCTCAAACACCGGAGACCGTGACGGTACATGCCAACGCACGCGCACCCAGACTTGCTGGGAAAGTATCACTCGGCATTCTGGGGACCCGCTCAGAACTCGATACGCCCTTTTCGATCGCCTCTGCTTCCGCTGCGCAGATACAGAAACTGCAAGCTGCGGATATCAACGATGTGTTTCGTTACGAGCCAGGGATACAGGAAAATTCGAATGGGGGGTCTACAGCTTCCGGGTCGAGTTTTCGCGTTCGCGGGCTGAATCTCGACTGGACGAATGGCTACAAGATTGACGGACTGGCAATTCCGTACTGGTACATCGATATCCCGCTTGCCAATATCGACCGGCTGCAACTGGTCAAGGGCGCCTCGGCCTTCATGTATGGGTTCGGCTCGCCGGGCGGCGTGCTCGATTACCAGCTCAAAGCCCCGGTCGAAGATCGTCAGATCGCCGCGGAGGCAGGATACAGGTCTGATGCCGTACTCAGGCAGATGCTCGATATTGGCGGATCGTTGGATGACGCCCATCGCGTAGAGACACGTTTCTCCTTCGGCAGCGAAGTGGGCGACCAGTACAATCAGAGCTTTGTGCGCAATCTCTCTTTGTCATTCACGACACGCATCCAGCTTTCTGATAGCCTGCACTGGCATTTCGAGAGCTTTTACATGAACACCTTGCAAAAGGGCATGGTGAACGGCGTTGCAGTCTCCAACACGTTGACGTCGCTTGAGACAATCAGCGGTCGCGCCCCCTTTGGTGCTGCCAATTCGTGGAAGACGAACGACTTCAAAAGGTTCAGTACCGGATTTGACTGGGATATCGTCCAGGACTGGACGGCCTCGGTCGTCTACGGGTACACCCATCTCGATGAGCGTTTTCCGTCAAATCAGGTGACGTTTACCAGCCCCACTGGCGATTACTACAACCAGAGTTTTCAGCAGACACGGGTTCTTACGTACCATCAGGTCATTGCAGGATTGAACGGGCATTTTATGACCGGTCCCTTGCGTCATGATGTCAGCTTCGGTCTCACGTGGTTGCGACAGCTCTTTGACGCCGATGCCGCCTCTGGCACGGGAACGCTTAAGGAATATGGCAATATCCATGTCGACCGGCCGGGACTGACCAATGCCACCGCCTATGATCCGAAGGTCTATCGCTATGTCGATTATATGCAGCTTGCACCTTACTGGACTGACACGATTAGTTGGCATCGTTGGTCGCTGATGGCTGGCGGGCGCTACACCGACTATCACGAGAATGATTTCCTGCCTTCAGGCAGTGTCAGCGCGGTACACCGGAATAACCCGGTGACACCAATCGTCTCTCTGTCATACAAGCCCGATGCCGGGGTAAATCTCTATTTCAGCTATGTCGAGTCGATGCAAAGTGGTGGTCAGGCAGGCACGACCAATGTCAATTACATGCAGGTATTCGGACCGATCCGCAGCCAGGAATATGAACTGGGGCTGAAACTGCAAAGGAAACGCTGGAGCGGCACCCTGGCGGTTTACAGGCTTGATACGGGCGCTGCGTATACCAATGCGCAGAACTATTATGTCCAGGATGGTCTGTCGCGCTATCAGGGTGTCGAAGCGTCAGCGGGATGGCAGGTCACTCGCGACCTGACGATCGGCGGCAGCCTGACTTATCTTGACGCACGCTACGTCAAAGCGGCTGCGGGGTACAAAGGGCACAGACTTGAGGCCGTCGCGCCGTTTCAGGCAGCCTTCAGCGCGGATTATGCTACCCCTTTCATCAGAAACTTCGTCTTCAGCGCCGGGTTCAATTACGTATCGTCAAGCTGGCTCGATGCTGCCAACACGTTCCGGCTGCCCTCCTATATCGTCGGCAATGTCGGTGCGAGTTACTGGACCCATCTTGGGCGGCACAAGCTGACGCTGAGAGCGGGCACGCAGAACATAGGTAACGTGCAATACTGGGTAAGCCGTGGCAATCGCGGCCTCTTCCCGGGAGCGCCCCGTACTGCGACGCTGAGCGCTCGTCTCGATTTTTGAGGGCGTCTGCATGGTTCACGGCGCACCACTGCCGTCGGCTGTGAAACCATAGAAAGCGCCCTTGTTCTGTTCCCTTCCCTGCGATCACAAGACAGCAAGGAAGGGGTAGGAGTTCGCACCCGTGACGGGCTATTCCGACAGGGCCTTAGCTAGCTGGCCTGCACCGACTGCAGCGCGTCATAGGCCGCGATCTTTTCCCGCATGATCGGAAGAAGCTCACGCCCATAAAGCTCAGCATCGCCAAGGGGGTCAAAGCCGCGGATGAGGAAATGATCGACGCCCAGACGATAATATTCGAGCATGGATTCAGCTACTTGCTCAGGCGTGCCGACCAGCCCGGTGGAATTGCCAGCCGCCCCCGTCAATTGGGCAACGCCGGTCCAGAGCCTCTCATCCTGACGCAGAGCAGAAGCCGTTTCCAGCAGACGGCGTGAGCCATCATTGGGCGGCGCATGATCGCGGATCGGCAAGCCTTGGCGAATGCGGGCTTCGCGCACGCGCTCAACGATCGACGCGGCCTTGCGCCAGGCTTCCTCCTCTGTGGCGGCAATGACCGGTCTGAGCGACAGCGAAAACCCCGGCGAGCGTCCATAACGGGCAGCCGAGGCCCGGACTCGGGTAATCGTCTCCCGGGTGGCAGACAATGTTTCTCCCCAAGTTGCGTAGACATCGGCATGACGCCCCGCCACTTCGATGGCTTCTGGGGACGTTCCACCGAAAAATACGGGTAAATGCTCTGGCTTTATGGCGCTCTGCGCCTTGCGTATCCGGTAAAAACGTCCGTCATGATCGAAGGGCGCGTCAGCCTGCCATTCCTGACGAAGAACATCGAGATATTCATCACTGCGCGCATAACGTTCGGCTTTGGTCGTGCCGACATCGCCGTCACGGGCCATTTCCTCATCCGCGCCACCGGTGATGATATGAACGGCTACGCGCCCGTTGGAGAGTTGGTCAAGTGTCGCGAGCTGCCGCGCCGCCAGTGTAGGCTGCGTGAAGCCGGGGCGATGAGCCACGAGAAAACCAAGCCTTGTGGTAAGGGCGGCGCCATAAGCCGCCACGATCTGGCTCTCCGGCGTGTTGGAACCGAACGGGATGAGAACCCGATCAAATCCCCCTTCTTCCTGCACACGCAGGGCACTACGCACGTAATCGAGGTCGAGGGCACGGTTACGCGTGCCCTGATCAACCTCCGAACTGTTGTTGAACCCGATATATCCGATGAATTTGACCGACATGGATCCTGACTCCGCAAAAGGATGCGTCGTCATCCGAGCGCCAATTCAACATCAGGACAAACGAGTTAGGGTGTTAAGCTACTTCAGTTTTTCCAATGAATGCAGGTTTTAACGCGTGATCCCTCATCAAAGACGAAATTCGACGGAACCGTAAATCGTGCGCGGATCGTTGAAAGCCGCCGCATAATAAACCGGCACGCCTCCCCCCTGCACGAAGCTGAGGGTCTGAGGATAGCGATGGTCCAGCAGATTGCGGCCATTGACTGTCACCGTCCATCGGTGGTTGGCGCTCGTCCAGGCAGCAATTGCGTTGACATAGGTCTGGGCTGGCAGGCGTGTCTGGGCGTTGGTCAACGCATCGGTGAAGAGGCTCGATTGATAGGAAATATCTGCCCCGACCCGCCAGGCACCGGGCAGGCGAGGTACCGCGAAGCTGTAACTCGTGCCTGCATGCATCTGAAAACGGGGCGAATAGGGCAGCGGGCCACCCGCGCGCGGCGTGCCGTTGAGCGTCTGCCCATTAGCCAGTCGTGTCTGGCTGAAAGTACCGGCGAAGCTGTCGAGCTGGGCAAACAGCCAGGATGCCGTGCTGTTAATCTCCCAGCCTTTCGTGACCTGCGCTGTTGTCTCGAACTCGGCGCCGACAGAGTGACCCTTGCCCGCATTGTAGCGTCTCGTCAGGCCTGAGGCAGGGTCGAGTGTGGTCACCTGAATGTTCTGGAAATCGTTGTAGAAGATATCGGCATTCGCGGTCAGGATACCGGGTATCGGTCTCGTCTTTGCACCGATTTCATAGGTGGTCAGGATTTCCGGTTTGTAGGGCAACAGGGCCTGCAATCTGCCAAGTGCGGTGGGCGTCTGCGCCCGATAGTCGAAGCCGCCGGATTTGCTCCCCTGGGAAATAGAGACGTAGGGCATGAGCCGCGATGTCGCCTGCCAGGTCAGCGCTCCCTTCGGCAGTAGCTGCGTCCAGCTGCGGGTCACACCGGCGCTCCAGGCCTGCTGGCCCGGTGTGGCGGAATAGAGTGTCTGCAGATTGTTGGCGACGCCTTGCGTATAGGGAGACGCTGCAACGAGATAGGAAAGCTGCTCGGAGTTCGAGTGGTTTTCCCAGTTGAAGCGCAGCCCGGCCGTGGCCGTCAGCGTCGGGGTAAGGCGATAATGCGCCTCACCGTAAACCGCCCAGTTTCGTGTAAGCTGATCGATCACGGCATAAACAGGCTGATATCGTATCAGCGCCGGATTATTGGTCTGTGTCCCTGCGGCGTTATTGGCCCGACGTTGCGTAAACCAGTCTTCGTAAAAGAAAAATGCGCCTGTGGTGAAGGAAAAGCGGCCATAATCGCCCTTGAGATGCACATCCTGCGAGTAGGCGCGGTCACGATAGGACAGAAGCTGCGAAGCACGGATATAGGTGTCACCGAAATTATCGTAATCTCCCTTCATGTCATAGCCGCGTATGCCGGTGGTGCCATGCAGCGTCAGATGGGAGTCGAGGATGTAATTGATGTTCCCTGTAAATCCGGCCTCGTTGTAATTGTTTTTCGGATAGATGCGCGAATACAGGCCATAGCGATAGGGGTTCAGCAGATTGCCATAACCGCGATTGGTGCTGTTATCGATCGTGCCATCGAAAGTCAGGGTGATATCGAGCCGTTCGCTAGGCGTAAATCGTAGCTTGCCACGCCCCTGGCTGTAATCAATATTATTCTCACCACGATTGAGCGTGTAGTTATGGTCGATGCTGCCACGACCATGATGGTTCAGCGCGATACTGGCATAAATCTTGTCCTTGAGCAGAGCACCGCTGGCAGCCACGCTCAGGCGATATTCATTATAAGAACCATAACCCGCAAGCGCCGAAACATGGGTGCGGTTGGTCGGCACTTCCGTCGTGATACGCACGGCGCCCCCTTCGGCCTGATGGCCTTCGGTGAAACCAACCGGACCACGGCTGATGGCAATAGCCTCGATATCAAGAAATTCCTGCATTGTGCCGAGTGTGCGTGGCAGATAGACGCCGTCGATATAGGTCCCGACCGATGGCTCACCCTGAGGGTCCAGTTCTCCGATACCGCGAATGAAGTAATTCGTGGCAGAATAACCGACTGAGGCACGCGGCTGGTAGAGATTGGGGGTCAGATTGCTGATCTGGCGCATATCGGTCACGCCCAGCGCGCGAAGCCTGTCACCTGTCAGCACGGAAATGGATTGCGCCGTCTTCTGCGCCTGATTGACCAGATGATCGGCACGCGACGGCGCGCTTACAACCAGCGTTTCACTTCCCGCAGGAAGGTGACTTCCCTGTTGCCGGGGTTTTACCGCAGCGGGTTTCCTGAGCGCTGTATCCGCCTTCCTGCGGGTCTGGTGCTTGTCATTGAGTGACGGCAGGCCAGCCTGACTGCCGAACTGGGTTCGCGTCGCTCCGTGAGCCGTGGCCGCAAGGCTGCAGACAAGTGCCGCAGAAGTGCTCGTGCAGAGCAGCAGACGAAACAGGGCTGTCTGTCCTATCCGCGCAGAAGCAGGGGCGACGTGTCGTGCAGGCGGGGTCATCGAGGCTCTCCGAAATGATAGGCCTCGTATTTATTGTGCAACGATTGTATATTTCAATAAACAACAACATTCAATAGTGAAATATGACCCATGACTGTTCCTCATTTTGTTTTCCGGGGAGCGGTCCATAGAAAAGACCCGATACAGAGGTCCGGCCCAGAGGAAGAAAAACAGATGACGGTTTCCGCCCCCCTGCTCGAAACGCTCGCGTCGGCTTTTGCCCGTCGCGCAGCCACTCATGATCAGTCGGGAGAAATCTGCACTGCCAATCTGGCTGATCTGCGCGAGGCAGGGCTTCTGGCCCTGACGGTTCGACCCGAATTTGGCGGAAAAGGCGCAGGGTTGCGTGATGTGACGCGTGTGATCTCCGCCATCGCTAAAGGAGACCCGTCAACGGCGCTGATTCTCTCGATGCAATACCTGCAACATGCCGGTGCCGCATCGGCACAATGGCCTGAAGCGACCCATCGGCTGATTTCTGAAGAAGCTGTCAGAACGGGGGCACTTATCAACGCACTGCGTGTCGAGCCAGCGCTCGGAACTCCGGCGCGAGGCGGCATTCCGGCCACGGTTCTGCGCCGTCAGAACGAATCATGGGTGCTCACGGGCAGCAAGATCTATTCGACCGGTTCAACCGCGCTGCGCTGGGGAATTGTCTGGGCCGCCACCGACGAGGCCCATCCCCGTGTCGGCCATGTTCTGGTTCCGCTCGACCAGGATGGCGTCTCGATTGAGCCGAGCTGGAACCATCTCGGCATGCGCGCCACCGGCAGCCATACGATCTCCTTCACGAATGTATCGGTGCCTGATGAGCATCTGCTTGATCTGCGCACGCCCGACGCCTGGAAAGGCCATGGAGACGATCTGGCCGCCTGGCATGGCGTGGTCATTGCTGCCCTTTATGACGGCGTAGCGAGAGCCGCAGTCGAGTGGTTTCACGGTTTCCTGCGTGATCGTACACCCGCCAATCTTGGTCAGAGCCTCGCCACACTACCGCGCTTTCATGAAATCGCGGGGGAAATCGAGGCTCTTCTGCTCAGTAACGAAGCCCTGATCTCCCATCAGATCGCCCGTCAGGAGCGGCGCGAGGCGACCGCGACAGAGGCCAATCTCACCAAACATATCGTGACCGAAAATGCGATCAGGGCCGTGGAGCGCTGTATCGCCGCCATCGGCAATCCCGCCCTCACGAGGGATAACCCGCTCGAGCGCCATTACCGCAATGTTCTGTGTGCCCGTATCCATACACCCCAGGCCGATATCGCTCTCTCCGCCGCCGGTCGTGCGGCCCTGCAACAGGACAGACCCGTATGAAACTCTCCAGAAGAGCCCTTCTGGCCAGCATTCCCGCCGCGACACTCCTGCCACAGCGCAGCTTTGCTGACGATCTGTCGCAGGTAACCCTGCGCGTTGCGACGTTTCGTGGCGCCGATCAGACCCTGTTGCGAACGACGGGGCTTGATGACTTTCCTTACAAGGTCGTTTTCAGCGAATTCAATTCCGGCAATCTGATCGCCCGGGCGATAGATGCCGATGCGATCGATCTTGGTGCCTGGAGTGAGATCCCGATGGTGTTCGCGGCGTCGAGCGGTGCGCGTGTCGCAGTGGCAGCAACGCTTGAAGGGCCAACCACCAATCAGGCGGTTCTGGTTCCGACAAGATCGCCGCTCAAGAACTTCAGCGATCTACGCGGCAAGCGCGTGGGCTACATCCGCTCGACCACCACGCAGTATTTTCTGCTCAAGATGCTGGCACGGCATAATATGACGCTGGCCGATATCACTTCCGTCGCCCTCGGCATGAGCGAGGGTCTGACGGCGTTGAAATCCGGCAGTCTCGACGCCTGGGCCACCTATGGCTATGCCATCGAAATTCTTGAGGCAGATAACAGCGCCCGTATCCTTGAAAGCGCAGAGGATATCCTGTCTGGCCATTACTTCATCGGCATCAATCCGCAGCATCTTGGCGATACAGGTTTCAAGACCGCCTCGGCCGATTACATCAATCGCCTAGGCAAGGCGTATTCGCAGCTCAATGCCGACAAACCCCGCTGGGCGCGCGCCGTCGCACCAGACGTGCATGTTCCCGAACCGCTCGTCCTCTCCTATCTCAATCACATGAACCGCGCCTATCACACGCGGCCATGGAAGCCATCTGATATCGCCACAGCATCAGAGGTCGCCCATACCCTCGGCGGCGCTGGCGCCCTGCCCCCCAACCCGAACCTCGCCTCGGTATTCACGCCAGCCTTGAGCTCTCTCTTGAACGGCTGACCCGCCCTCAGGCTGACGAAACAAAAACGCCAGCCCGACACAAATCGGACTGGCGTCAGTCTGTCACGGTCTATCGCGACCGGGTCAGATTGGACCCAAAACACGGAAATTATGTGTTCCATCGCGCTCAAGCTGCGCGATAAGACCGAACTCCCAGTCGAGATAGGCCTGCATCGCCGCAGCGCCGTTATCTGTTCCCTCATAAGGGCGCTTATAGACATCGTCGGTTGATGTCAGAGCGCGTGCTTCATCAAGTCCCGCCTCAAGGGCAAAGCCCTTGGCACGCCAGGCCTCCGTACCGCCCTGCAACACACGCACATCGATCCCTAGCGCAGCAAGTTCGGGCGCGGCGAGCGCGGCCAGACGACCATCAGGAGAGGTCAGGACAATTCGCCTGATTTCCCGTGCCTCGAGCTGTGTTGCAAGCTCCGCCCGTGTCCCGAACACCGCGCCTGGGATATGCCCTTTCCGATAGATTGGGGTCGTCGCCAGATCGACGAGAAGAGATTTTTCCGCCTCATTGGCATAGGATTGCGGCGAAACGACGCGGATATTGGGAGACGAAGCGCCCGGCCAGACATCCGAGGCGCCAGCCTTGGTCGCCTGCGCGAGATCTCCCCACTCGGCCAGCACATAGACCTCGTTCCATCCGAGTTGACGCAGCCAGTGTCCGGCCATGCGCGCCCTTACGCCGTCATCATCGCTCAACACGATCGTGCCGTGACGCACGGCAATCCACTCATCCGTCGCCTGTATGAGCTGACCACCCGGCGCGGAGGCAAAGCCCTGAAGATGCCCCGCCCCATATTCCTCCAGCAAACGCACATCGAGACGATAAAGCGTGCGCGTTCTGTCCGCCTGCAACGCAAGAAATTCTGCTGGCGTGAGCGTTCTGACACCGGTCGCATCAGCCAGTTCTTCAGCCCGCTTCCGGGCCAGAGCCACATGATCTGCGCTTGCCGGGGCGCCCGCTTCATGCTGGCCGCGCGCAACGTCGAACCCGGCGAGAGTCCAGCCGATCGTTCCATTACGCAAGGCATAAACGGGGTTCGGCAGGGCCGCATTGACGAGCGATTGCGCGCCTATGATAGACCGTGTGCGCCCGGCACAATTGACCACGATGGTGGTATCAGGAGACGGCGCATTATCACGTGCCCTGTACGCGAGATCTCCACCCGGAACGCTGCGTCCGCCGGGAATGGACATGACTTCATATTCGCTGAAACGCCGCGCATCGAGAATTACGATATTCTCGCCCTCTGCGATGCGCTTCTCCAGCTCTTCTGCAGGAAGTGAGGGCGTCTGACGTTCATGCTCAACAAGCTCGCCAAAAGCCTTGGATGGCACGTTCACGTCAATGAAGATCTCGCCGCCACTCTCACGCCAGCCAGCGAGGCCGCCTTCAAGCGACGCAACATTGCCATAGCCCAGCGCCGCAAGAAGTGGCAGAGCCCGGGCGACATAGCCTTCTCCGTCATCATAGACCACGATCGGCGCATCACCCCTCGGTACGAGGCGATTGATATCAAGATCGAGCCTGCTGAGTGGAATACTGACCGCAAAGAGCGGATGAGCGCGTGAAAACGGCCCCTCCTCACGCAGATCGATCAGCGCGATTTCGCGCCCCTCGCGCAAGGATGCCCGCACAAGCTCGGACGATATGGTTCTGGTCATTTCGTTAGATCCCATAGATTGGGCACAACATCAGACGAGTAGCCGGAGATGAAAATTTTCTCCTGCCCGGTCTCGATGTCATAGGTGGCGCGAGCGACAGCGCCGATATTGGCACCGTAAACATGGATGGAGAGCGAGGTCTCATCAGCAAGCGCGTTGGAGACGCGATGATAATCGCGCTCGCCTGGGCGTAGATGCCCGACATGGCCGGGCTCGAGGATCTCTTCCCCTTCCAGCACGAAACCTGCCCCAGCGCGGGTGTAGCTTTCCTCGCGCTCGCGACCACGCAGAATGCCGATCAGACCCCAGACACGATGGTCGTGCAGTGGCGTGGTCTGACCCGGCCCCCAGACGAAACTCACCACCGAGAAACGCCCGTAAGGATCGGCGTGGAGCAGATACTGGCTATAGCGTTCAGGGTCAGGACGGGCGAACTGCTCCGGCAACCAGCGATCATGCGCGATCAGATTGCGCAGAATCACGGAACCCTGGTCGAGAATACGCTCCTGGCCCTCATTGCGATCAATGAGGGACGTGAACGCTTCCACAAATTCCCGCAAAGGGGTGATGCTTGCCATGGAAGTGCTCAATCCAGAAGTTCGGGCTCTGCCGCCGTGATCCAGTCCCAGAGAGGCTGGAAGGAATAATATCCACCCTGATGTGTACCGACCTGGCTCGCGGTCAGACGGGCGATATTGGGAGCGATAGGTCGCGTTTCCCCCGCCGCCTGAGCGAGCAGTTGTGTCTGGGCGGCATTATCCATGGCGAGAAACCACCATGCGGCTGCTTCGACAGTCGGTCCGACAGTCAAAAGGCCGTGGTTCTGCAAAATGAGCGCCTTTCGCTGGCCAAGAGTACGCGCCAGACGATCGCCCTCATCATCATTCAGAACGACGCCTGAAAAAGGGTCGAAAACCGCGTGATCTTCATAAAAGGCGCAGGCATCCTGTGTCAGTGGGGCAATTTCGATCCCGAGGGTGGAAAATGCCTTGCCATAGGTCGAGTGTGTATGCGCGGCAGCGATCACATCAGGCCGTTCGCGATGAATGGCCGAGTGAATGGTAAATCCCGCCTGATTGATCGGTTTGTCTCCGATCAGGATATTCCCTTCATGATCGACCAGTTGAAGGTCCGAAACCTTGATCTGCGAGAAATGAACCGCAAGCGGATTAATCCAGAACCGATCTGGAAACTCAGGATCGCGCGCCGTCACATGCCCGGCCAGCCCCTGATCGAAACCATATCGGCCAAATAGCCGAAACGTCGCTGCAAGCCGTTGCTTGCGGTGCAGCCGCTCCTCCTCAAAGCTCTGAGGCTCAGGGCGAGGCCTGAGACGGATAACGCGGGCAGGTGCTGTCTTTTCGGGAGCAAGAACACTCATCATCAGGACTTTCAGATTAGACGCGTAACGGATCTGCGATTTTCGACGGGCTCTCGATACGGTTCACGAGAGGCTCGCCGACGAGAAAATTTCGGATATTTCCGGTAATCAGGGCTGCGAGCCGTGCACGCCCCTGCCCTCCGGACCAGGCAATATGCGGTGTCAGACGGATGGAGGGATGGCTGTAGAAAGCATGTCCGGCCGGGAGTGGCTCTGGCTCGGTCACATCCAGTGTTGCCAGACGCACGATCCCGCTCGAGAGCGCCTCGATAAGGGCTTCTTGATCGATCAGCCCCCCTCTGGCGACATTGATCAGATGGAGGGCAGGCTTCGCGCGGGACAAGGCGCGCCGGTCAACGCAATGCCGCGTTTCGTCATCGAGCGGCAGGGCCAGCACCACGATGTCGCTAGCAGCAAGCAGATCAGGCAGACTGTCCACCGAGGCGATACCGGGCAATTCAGCCTGACGTGACTTTCGGCAGACACGCAATTCCACTCCGAAGGCTTCCGCACGCCTTGCGACAGCACCCCCTATTGCGCCGAACCCGGCCAGCCCCAATACCTTCCCATCCAGCGTACCGAGCGGTTTGAGTGCATCCGCAGACGCGTAGTCTTCGGGTCCATGGGCCTGGCGCGAAGGCAGATTTTTCACGTCATCAAGGATTGCTGCCAGAACATAATCGGCAATCGCTTCGGCCGTCACACCACGACCCGTCGTGACTTCTGGAACATCGAAAAGCCAGGCGGGAAAGCCGTCGACCCCTGATGAGGCAATCTGGACCCATTCGAGATTGAATGGCCATCCTTCGGGTGGCGTGGCGGGCGCCTGACGCCATGCAGCTGACGGGCCTGTCACGAGAATGGTAGCATCACCCACCTGCCAGGGCGCTTCCTCCCGAGACGCCGAACGGAACACTGCCCGGGGAAGGAGGCCGACGGCGTCGGTCAGATCGAGGCCGATCTGGTTGAGAACCCGTATCGGCCTCGCCTCAAGTGACCCTCCTGGCGAAACACGTTCCAGAACCTGGCTCATCTCACGCGGCCTTGCTGGCGGAAATCTGTGCCGCCTGGGCCTCTTCACGGGCAATCAACGCCTTGACGCGCGGTATGAGATCGCTGCCGTAAGAAAGCGCATCGGGCAAGGGATCAAAGCCGCGTATCAGAAACGTGGAGATGCCCAGACGGTGGTAATCGAGCAGCGCATCAGCCACCTGATCTGGTGTGCCCACAAGCGAGGTGGAATTCCCTTTCGCCCCCGTCAGGGCCGCGATGCCAGTCCACAGGCGCTTGTCGGCGCGATGGCTGTCGCCTGCCGCCGCCAGAAGACGGCGCGAACCTTCTGCATGAATATGATCCTCCCTGCCGAAGCCTGTTCTGCTCAGCAGAGCCTGCGCTCTCGCCAGAATACCCTCGGCCTTGGCCCAGGCGCCGTCTTCGGTATCGGCAAGTATGGGCCTGAGAGAGAGCGAAAACCGGGGGGAGCGGCCATAGGGAGCCGCCGCTGCCCTGAGCTTGGCAACGGTCTCGGCAACCTGGGCATAGCTTTCTCCCCAAAGTGCATAGACGTCAGCGTGCTTCCCCGCCACTTCTATGGCCTCAGGAGAAGAGCCGCCGAAATAGACCGGTATTCCGGCGGCGTTTCGGGGCCTTATCTGTGAGCGGCCGCCGGCAACACGATAAAAGTGGCCGTCATAATCGAACGGCTCTTCCGAGCCCCATTCGAGACGTATGATGTCGAGATATTCCTGGGTACGCGCGTAGCGTTCCGATTTTGTTGTAAAATCGCCATCTGCCTGAAATTCGATATCGCTTGCCCCGGTAATGATATGGGGGGCGACACGCCCGTTTGAGAGATGGTCGAGCGTCGCGAACTGACGCGCCGCAAGAGTGGGAGCAATAAAGCCTGGCCTGTGGGCGATCAGCAGGCCAAGCTTCGGCGCAATAGCCTGGGCATGGGCCGCTACCATGAAGCTGTCGGGCGAGTCCGAATGCAGCGCGAAAAGCGCACGATCAAAACCAGCGCTTTCGTGGATCTTGGCTGCGGTCTCGACATAAAGCGGGTCGAAACTTGCGCCGGTGAGCTCGATGGTTTCCGACGCGTTGCGATTGCCGACAAAGCCTATGAACTCGACAGCCATCCTGCTTCTCCCATTCACCGAATCTGTGCCGTGGTAATCCTATTTCACATTGAGTTTTCCGATCATTCAACGCAATAATATTAAATAGACAGTTTTATATCGTTAAACGAGGTTCGATGTTAGAAGCGCCCGCCCCCGCCCCACAGCGTCAGCCAAGACGCATGGCAACCAACATGCCGACAGAACTCGTCCGGTCTTTCGTGGCGATCGTCGATGCAGGCTCTATGGCACAGGCGACGGAAGCGATTTTTCTGACCCAATCAGCGCTCAGCCTCCAGATGAAACGTCTGGAAGACCTGCTGCAGCAAAAACTCTTCCGTCGTGATGGCCGGGCGCTCACACTGACAGCCGCTGGAGAGGATCTTCTGGTGAGGGCGCGACAGTTTCTGGCCTTGAACGACCAGATCGTTCAATCGATGGGTCAGGGCTTCGACCCTGAGCCGATCCATCTCGGCATGACCCAGGACTACGCGGATACCATCCTTCCTGGGGCTCTCGCGCGGTTCCACCATGCTCATCCGCGAGCCCGGCTGCGTCTGCATGTTGGGGGCACCATGGATCTGCTCGATCTGTACGACCGCAGCAAGCTCGATATCGTGCTCGGTTTCGGTCGCCATGCTGAACGTGGTGATGCGGAACTTGTCGAGGTCGCCCAGACCCGCATGATATGGCTAGGCAATCAGATACATGCAGATTCCGGCGAAGTGCCTCTGGTCCTGCTCGAACCGCCCTGCCAGTTTCGTAACGCTGTTCTCACCACGTTGCAGAATGCAGGCCGTGAGCATCGCATCCTGCTCGAGACGCCCCATCTTCCCGGCCTCAGGGCGGCCCTGAAGAGTGGGCTCGGTGCCAGCGCTCGGACAACCGGCTATGCCGCGGCTGCGGGGTTGCCAGTCATGGCCTCCGGTAGCCTGCCCAGTCTGCCCAACCTTCCAACAATACTGTTCAAACGGCGAGGTATCTCGGAGGCAGCCGATGACCTTGCTGAATTGCTGGTGCAGGAAACCCGGGACAACCAGGAATGAAGCTCGCATGAGAAACGTCAAACTAGAGGTTGAGCGAAACTCTGTTGGGATTTTACGAAGCTTCCGACACCATAGGGGAAAATTCCAGACATTTTAGGAGCATGGCCTCATGGGCGATTTCCCCACAGCCCTCGACGCAACAGACCATAAGACCCCTTCTCTGTCAGAGCGGTTCGAGGCCCTTGAGCGCGAGCGGGAACAATCCTGGCCCGCGGAGGCTCTGACGATCAATCGTGACCAGCGCTCCCTTCTTGTGCGCGAACATGATTTGTCAAAAGGGGCTGGCGTCGGGGATCGGTTTCCTGATGCCATACTTACGAGACTGGACGGCACGCTACTGCAGTATCCTTCAGCAGATAGCGGGCCATCAGTTCTCATCTTCTTTCGTTTCGCCGGATGCCCGGCCTGCAATATCGCGTTGCCATTCTACCGTGAGCACCTATTTCCAGAACTCAAACGCCGCAATATTGAGCTGCTTGCGATATCCCCTCAACCGATACATCTGCTCCGGGACATCAGTGACAAGCATCATCTGCCATTCACGGTTGCCTCAGATGAAGGATTGTCCCTCGCGAGGAGACTCGGGATCACCTATCGCTATGACGAACCTTCCCGAAGGTCTGCGGTCGAAAAAGGGATTGATCCCCTGACCCTTAACGGGACCGACAGCTGGGTCCTCCCTAAACCTGCGGTGTATGTGGTGGATCGTGAGAGAGCGATCGTTTTCCGCAATGTTTCACCTGACTGGATGGAAAGAACCGAAATCGCGCCTATTTTAAAGGCCGTAACAGACTTTATTCTACCCCACGATTAAGCGTTTTTCATATGAGATTGTCGCCCTTGGCAACGAAGGCAGCGATCCGCGACAAGGCGACGTGTTCCTCGCAATCATGCGCGATCCGCCGCCGGTGGGCCATCAAATCATTAGACTTATCGATCACACACCGTTCCGGTAGCACCTTCAAACCCGTCGCTCCGTCGCGGCAGAGGGTAACGTCGACATTGTTGATACATAAAAAGAGTTTGGAAGCACCGCTCTAGGTTATTCATATGGCATATGGGGGCATGATGCTGCGTATGCACTCGGAGTTGTAGATATCCCGGAACCAAACCACGCCGGTTTTGGCGGTGATGTCAGCTTTCCATGCCATTTCGGGGTGGTTCTTATTGTAATGACCTACTTCAGATAGATTATATTATCGGAAGTAGGTGTGTTGCGCGTGAAACGGCAGTTGATGGGCCAGGAAGCCCGCCTCAGAGGCACAATTTCGATGCGGCGCAGATCGTCTGTCTGCCGGTACGGCCGCGCTCAATGAAGGATGTCAGCTTTCGCCTCTTTCCGGACGTCCTGGGCCACATTTTGGTTTCTGCGCAGCAGACATGAATTGCGAGCGAGCAAAGCGCCTCAAAACTCGTGAAAAGGCCCGGGCGGCTCTGTCGGTTACATCGAGTATTCTACAACCGGCAACTGCACTCCGGCATCGGAGACCAAATACCCGCCCTGGCCCGCATCACCAAGACCGCAGCAGCGCTGGATACAACACGCATGGTTGCGTAGTCATACGGCAACCCTCCACTCCAAGGGAGCGAGCTCAGCCAATCCCTGATGAACAAAAAGCACGATTGGTGCGGGAGTGGTGACCACAGGGCGCGCTTGCAGGATGGTGTCACCATCCCGGTATATCAGTTCGATGCTCATGGAAGACGATCCTGATCAGACGAGGGTGAGGCTGACGTCGACGTTGTTGCGCGTTGCGTTTGAATAAGGGCAGATCGCGTGCGCCGCATCGACAAGCTGGCGTGCCTGGGCTGGCTCGATGCCAGGCAGCGCAATAACCAGATCGGCCGTAATACCGAAGCTGCCCTCGGAACGGGGACCGATCCCGACGGTCGCTGTAACCTCTGTTGCCGCAGGCAGAGCCGTCTTGAGTTGCTATCCAGACACCTTGAGTGCCCCAATAAAACAGGCGGCGTAGCCCGCAGCAAACAACTGCTCGGGGTTCGTGCCTTCGCCGCCAGCGCCGCCGAACTCTTTCGGCTTGGACAAGGTTACAGCAAACCTCCCGTCCAGGCCTGGCGCCGCCCTCGCGACCCCCGCTTGCAATGGCGGCAGTGTGGTATTTGACGTCTACAGTCATGATGTTTTTTTCTGGGTGAACCTCGATGTGTTGGTAACACATGGCTCGAAGTGTTGTTTCCAGGGGCTGCAATCGTAATTCTTGGCAGCCTGTTCATTGTTAGGCGGATGCCGGGATTCCTACGGTGCGAGGCCTGCCGATCAAGTCGTATCCCGGATTACGCAATCAGGGCGCGTCATCTTCCTTGAAGCCATACTCCTGCACGCCTTGCTGGTGCCCGTAATATCGATAGGGCAGAAACTTGCCCGACATCGAGATACGGACGCGGTCACCTTTCGGATTGGCTTCACGTTTGAAGTCGAAATCGAAGTCGATCGCAGACATGATCCCATCGCCGAACTCCTCCTGGATAAGCTCTTTCCAGGCCGGGCCGTTGACCATCACCATTTCATAAAAGCGGTAGATCAGCGGATCGGTCGGCGGCATCGGCGTGCCTGTGCCGCGGTGGGGCACTTCGTTGAGCATGTTTTCCTCGGCTTTCGTCAGGCCGAATAGCTCAGCTGCCTTGGCTGCCTGCGGTCTGACAAGCTTCATCTGCCCCAGAAGGGCCCCGACGATCAGCACGTCGGACATGCCGCCGATCTCGTCGCAGATATGTCGCCACGACCAGCTGTTTTCGCGTTTGATGTCGAGTATTTTCTCGGTTAGCTCTTCACGTTTCATCGAAACATTGTCCTTTTGACGGAATTATCCGGCTATCTGGTGGTCAGTGTTGGATCGCTTACCGAAGTATTTCTGCTCTGCGCCATAAATAGCATGAGCAATACGCGTGGCTTCATCCAGCGCATCGTTCCGTCGGCGGCCGCCTCGGCCGGGTCGCCCAAAGTGGCCTCAGCCTGCGCCACGTGAACCTCCGCAATACCAACCATGCGCGCCCAGAGTTGCAGGTAACGCACCTGCTGATCATAGATCTCCGGCGGAAAATCAGGCCCCAGCGCGACCCCGCGCGCGGCACAGACGACCATGCGGCGTCCACCCAGCAAGCCTTTCATCCCGTTCTCGTCGAAATCGAACAGGATGCCGCGTTGTGATACCGCATCGATCAGATGTTTCAGGCGATACGGAATGCCGAAATTCCACATCGGCACGCTGAACAGAATGACATCGGCGCCATGGAAGCGCGCACCCAGCGCATGGATTTGTTGCCAGACGGCTTCCTGCGATGCCGACATGGCAACCCCCGCCAGGTCAGCATATTTCGCCTCCATGGCCGCGCCGTCGAATTCAGGCAAATCGGTCTGCCAGACATCAAGCGTATCGACGCTGAGGTTGGCCCGACGCTCTGACAGTAAGGCCAGAAAGCGCGAGGCGAGCGCTTCCGACACGGAGCGCGCGTTTCGCGGCGAAGAGATGATGTGCAGGACGCGCATGATCGTCACCTATGTGAATGCTCGATACGCGACTCAGGCCGCGTCATCGAAAACTTCTCCGAGAAAATCGACCACGGAGGCCCATGACCGGCGATCGCCTTCGGGGCTGTACAGCATCCCGCTCTCGGGAGCCTGCGCGCCGGGATTGGTGAAGGCGTGCATCGCCTGACCGTGAGCATGAAGCTGCCAGTCTGCGTTGCGTGAGAGCATTTCCTCGGCGAAAGCCGGTAACTTGTCCGGCGTTGCCAGCGGATCGCGCCAGCCGTGATGCGCCATGACTTTCGCCGTGATCGGCCCGTTTGCCGCCAGTCCGTTGCCGTCGAGCAGACCATGAAGGCTCACGACACCGCGCACATCTTCCCGCCCGGTACGGGCAAGATCCAGAACGACGAGACCGCCGAAGCAATACCCAATCGCCGCGATTTTCTCCGCGTTCACGCCGTCAAGACCGCGGACGAAATCGACTGCAGCATCGATGCGGCGCGCGAGACCCGCGCGGTCATTCAGCCAAGGAGCGATAAGGTGCGTGTTGTCTCCGCTTGGATCCCCCTCGACACCCTTGCCGAACATATCGACCGCAATCCCGACATAGCCCAAAGCCGCGAGGCGCTCCGCCGTCTTATGCTCAGCATCACCACGACCCGCCCATTGATGAACAACCAGAACGGCCGGCGCCTTCGCGCTTGACGCAGGACGTGCTACGGCGGCCTGAAGAACGGTTTCGCCGTCGCGATAATCGATCAGTTCGATGCTCATTGCGTTTCTTCCTTTACATCGATGGACGTTGTGAGAACGACCTGACATTGCGGTGTCCCTGCAAAGGGACAGTTGGCGCGGGTTTCACCAAAAGCAGCAGATTTTATCAGCTGCGGTTATCGATCTCGGCCACACCGCTGGTCTTGTCGGCATAGGCCGCCAGGAACGCCGGGCGTGTCTGCCAACGCCGCCAGAACGCATCGAGATGCTCGAAACGCTCATCAAGCGGGGTGGCGTTCACCGGGTATTTGGAGAACGCAATCGCGGTCGCCAGCGTGATATCCGAGAAGGTCGGTTGATCGCCGCCCAGAAGCCACTCGCGCCCATCCGCGAGATGCCGGTCGACCAGGCCAGCGTGCATCAACGCGACTTTACGGGAATGCTCCCCCCAGGCCGGGTTGCTCGTCAGCTCGAGCTTCGGGCCCAGACCCTGATGCAGGACATGAAACGCAGTTGTGATCGGATAGAGAATATGCACCCAGATCCGACTGTCCCACATCTGGTCCATGGCCCGCTCATGGGGTGTTTCCCCCATAATTTTCCGGCCATCGAATGTTTCGTCGAGATACCGGACAATGGCGGCGGTTTCGCTCAGAAAAGAACCATCTGCCAGTTCAAGGGTCGGAGTTTCGCCCCAGCTGTTCATCTTCAGGTGCTTCCATCCACGTTGTTCTCCCGCCGGGGCCATGTCGTAGACGGTTTCGTCGAACCAATCGGCAATGCCTTTTTCATGCATGAAAATCCGCAGCCGTTGCGGGTTGGGAAAAGCGGAGGGAGACATGAAAAGTCTGAGTTTGGCGGTCACGGAGTATCCTGCATCTGTCGAGTCAAATCTGTCTGTCAGATGACAGGTTGATGATCACGCTGTGATCTTGCGCTGTCAAGACCTGCCTGTCATGTGATAGGGAGGTATCGAAAGACAAGGTGATGACGGAGAAAAACGTAAGGGAGGCGATCCTGATGGCTGCGCGGGAGGCGGCCATGGCGTACGGCTACAGCGGCATAAACTTCCGCGAAATCGCTGACGTGGTGGGCATCAAGGCCGCGAGCATCAATTATTATTTTGCCAATAAGGCTATTCTCGCCGAAGCAATAGCAAAGCGCTATTGGGCAGATACCGCCCGGGATCTGGACGCTATTTCAGCCGCTGCCGATGGGCCGCTCAACGCACTGCATCGATACCCGATTATCTTTCGGGCCTCACTGGAACGCGAAAACCGCATTTGCCTGAGTAGTTTTATGGCAGCTGAGTATGATGAGATTCCCCAGGCCGTGCTGCGTGAAGTTCAGACTTTCGCCGACATCAACGTGACGTGGATTTCCAGGCAGTTGCGCGCCGGCGGGGTGACATCGCCCGCGGAAAGCGAGAGCCGGGCGCGGGCGATTTATGCGGCGATCGCCGGCGCCCAGATCATAGCCAGAAGCCGATCAGATGTCGGGCTATTTGACCTGCTTATTGAAAGTTACCGGGCGGCTGGTCTTCTTCCGCGCTGACACGACGATCATTTTCCGTTTGGCGCGCGCTCGCTCATTGTCGGCCAATCAGAATATCCGGTGCTGTCCCCGCCGTACCAATATCTTGTGGGCGCATCGGCCAGCGGCGCGCCGGTGCGCAGGCGCTCGATGAGGTCCGGGTTGGCGATGAACGAACGGCCGATGCTGAACAGGTCGGCATGGCCCGCCGCCAGCATCTGCTCTGCAAGTTCGAGCGTGTATTGATTGTTGGCGATGTAGGCGCCGGTAAAGCGCCGGCGTAAGGTTGCGAAACTCACACCTTCGGTTACATCGCGGCTCTTCTGGGTCACGCCTTCGATGCTGTGAACGTAAAGCAGGCCCAAATGGGACAGCACGTCCATGTATGTCCCAAACGTTTCCATCGTCTGGCTGTCGGGCGCTATCTCGCCGGGCGCCGTCGTGACGGGTGAGATGCGGATGCCCACGCGATCGCCGCCCCAGACGTCGATGACGGCCCGTACGACTTCGAGCGGAAACCGGAGCCGGTTCTCGATCGAGCCGCCGTAGAGATCCTCTCGGTGGTTGGTGGTGTCCCGGACGAACTGCTCCAGCAGATAGTTGTTTGCGGAATGGACTTCCACGCCGTCAAAGCCCGCTGCTTTGGCGTTTTCGGCGGCATGCCGATAATCCTCGACGATTCCGGTGATTTCGCCGGTTTCCAGCGCACGCGGTGTTACGAAATCCTTCGGACCGTCCTGCATGCGGATCTGCCCTTTTGGGCGCACGGGGCTGGGCGCGACCGGCAAGCCTCCGTCATGCAGATCGGGATGCGACATCATCCCGGTATGCCAGAGCTGGAGGAAGATCTTGCCGTCTCGCACGTGGACAGCATGCGTGATGCGCGACCACGCTGCGACCTGTTGCTCGGTCCAGATACCCGGTGTGCGCGGGTAGCCCCGGGCCTGTGCGGAAATGTTCGTCGCTTCTGTGATGATCAGCCCGGCTCCGGCGCGCTGCGCATAATAGTCGGCGGCGTAGTCGGGCGGCACACCGGCGTCGTCAGAGCGGCTGCGCGTCAACGGCGCCATGACGATGCGGTTCTTCAGGTGCAGGCTGCCCAGGGTGACGGGCTGCAGGACAGGGTTGTGATGGTGAGCAGACATAAATCTCTCTTTTGGAATAGGCGCGACTGAGGACGGGTTTCCGGCCAGGCCAGCCGGTCATTGGAAAACTCGCGCACGCAGAAATGCGATACCGTCCAAGTCGCAGGCCAGACTTGGATTACAAGAGGCGGCGCCAAGAAATTCTCTGATGAGCAAGCTATAATTTCCGGAGCCTGATCAGACTATCGCGCCCTTTCAAGTCATCAAAGGCAGAAAGTCAGCAACTTTTCTGACCTATGAGATCCGGAGAGCTTGCGCCAAATGAGGGCTCTTAGAGCCGTCGTTTCTGCGGCGACGTCAGCTTTACCAATTTCCTGGCCGATAGCAGACAGGCCGGATTCCCCCCATTCCGGACAATGAATTCCGGTGTGGCTTCCTATGCGTTGACCTACTCCAGATAAATCATATTAGCAGAAGTAGGGACGATGCGCAGAAAATTGCGACGCGAGGATTGGAAAGTTACCTCGAGAGCAACAAGTAGAACAGACTCGCGTATGCGATAACGGGTAAGTTGTGGTTGGGTCGCTGCCACAAGCTTTTCTAGTCGGGATCGAGAAGCGTGAACGCCAATTTCTTCCTAAGTCTGCGCCTAGTGGGGTTTTCGAGAAGCGCCTGCCAGGTCGTTGGTAATCACCAGCAAAGCCCGTTCGGCCCGTGCCCGTTCGCTTTCGCCTTCGGTTGGTGGCACGGAAATGTCGGGCACAATGCCACCTTCCTCATTTGTACCCTTCGCACGTAATCTCATGCAATTCGGCACTCGGAAACGAAGACGCGAATGTCGAAGGATGATGGGGTCGCTTTTCGTCATGAAGCCGCACCCATCTCCACCTGTACGATTGCCAACAAGCTTCGCGATCCGGTTGTCTTGCATAACGGCTGCAAACATTTCAGCCGACGAATAGGAGCGCTGGTCGGCAAGGACGTAAATCGGCCCGGTCCAGCTGCCAAAGAACGATTGAACTGTGGATGCAGAAGAAAGAGCGGCTGCAGCTTTGCTGTCGCCTAGGGCGTTTCGGGCCAGGCCAGCGGAGTAGCCCCCAGCATAGCCCGCAGAGAGGAGCCGATTGCAATTCGTCGGCGACCAGGCGCGTTGTTCGCGCCAGACCCATGACAGGTCGCAACGATGCTCACCGATCGCCGCGGTCTGCTGGGAGAAAAAGGATCGTGCATCTGTGAGCGCAGCCTTGGCGTCGTGCGACTGAGAGGCGGCGAGCGCTTCGTTAATATCTCTGATCTCATCAGCGAAGTAGCGACCGGCATCGGATGCGTCTGCCATTAGAAGCCGTGCGGATCGTACCGGCCTGTTAGTGAAGAGACGGGGCGTCCAATCTCCGCTATCGTCGCCTCCGCTATCATTGCCAATATCAACGACAAGGGCCGTGGCCCCGGTGTGACGCAGCGCCCTGATCTCAGCCGCCATATCCTGAAACCAGCGTAACTCCGCCGCTTCACGCATTGAATCGGGAGTGATTGCTTTGCCAGCCTGCCGTAGTTCTGCCCAGGCATGCAAACACGCGGCAGGAAAGGCCCGGGCACGGAAGTTCTGTATGCGGAGGATACCAAGCGTCACGCCCGATCGCGTGATGGTGCCGGCCCTGAACGTCGAGCCAAGCCCGTCCAATATCAACTTGAAGCCGGGTAGCCCCTCCAGTGGCAAAGAAAAAGCGACTGATCCGGTCGAGGCGTATCCCAGCGCTGCGCATCCTTCGATCGGCGCCGCCGGATCAAGAGCAGGCCGGCTGGGCTCGACCGGGGGTGTCGTCGCTACAGCGAGGTACGGCAACTCCGAGAGATGTCCATCATGAAAGCCAGCGATAAAAGCGCGAATGGCGTCGGCCGCCTGGGTGTCGTCCTTCGCCGACGCCACTGCAGCCTCAGTATTACGATCAAGCGCAGGCAAGTCGATTCCGCCGGCGTCGGACGCTTTCCATGCGAGATTAGCGTAACGTTCCACCAGCTCGGATTTGAGCTGTGAATAATCTTGTTGCCACGCTTTGCGGTCAAACGAGGCGGCCGCAGATACCGTCGAGGTCAGCAGACTTAAGACAATCGTAAGAAGCAGACGCATATAGAGCTCCATTGGGGCAGCACCGTATGCCCATGGGCTAAGCCGGATCGTACAAGCCGGGCGTTACGCGTGGCGACGATACTCAGAAGGCCAGCAGTCTAGCACGGAAAGATCGAGAGGTTGGAAGAAAGCACGGCTCTCTCCCTTATCGCCTGGATTAAATCGTTCCCAATTGGAGGGATCGAAGAACCCTCTGGTTTTGGGTCTCTCTCTGTGATTCCATTCTTCATGTGGTGAGTGGGGGGATGTCTCATGAAGCAGTCTAGTTTTTTTGATGTTGACGAGCGACTGGCCCGGTTAAGCGGGCTTGGTGATCAGCTCGAAGCGTTTTCCCGGACTGTGGATTTCGAGGCGTTCCGCCCTGATCTGGAGAAGGCTCTGGCTTACTCAGACGGGAGCAAAGGCGGGCGTCCGCCGTTCGATCCGGCACTGATGTTCAAGATCCTGGTGATCCAGACACTGAACAATCTCTCCGATGAACGGACGGAGTATCTGATCAACGACCGCCTGTCCTTCATGCGTTTCCTGGGGCTGGCGTTATCGGATCGGGTACCCGATGCCAAAACGGTCTGGCTGTTTCGCGAGCGTCTGACCGAGGCGGGTGCCATCCAGAATTTGTTCGAGCGCTTTGACGCCACATTGCGCAACGCCGGGTATCTTTCGATGTCCGGCCAGATCCTGGATGCAACGCTGGTGGCAGCGCCCAGGTAGCGCAATACCAATGCGGAGAAGGCCGATCTTCGGGCAGGGCGGATCCCGGAAGGCTGGGAAGACAAGCCGGCAAAGCTATCCCACAAGGGCAGGCATGCGCGCTGGACGCTGAAGTTCACGAAAGCGAAGCGGCAGGACGATGGAACCATGCCGTCAAGTGATCTCGCTATCCCGTTCTTTGGCTACCAATCCCACGTCTCCATAGACCGGAAGTTTCGGTTCATCCGAAAATGGAAAGCGACGGATGCCGCCGCCAGTGATGGTGCGCGATTGAGAGAGGGGCTGTTGGATAAAACCAATACCGCCTCAGGCGTCTAGGCAGACACGGCGTATCGCTCGAGAGCCAATGAGGATTTCATGGACCGACACGGGTTCGTTTCGAAAATCCACAGGAAAAAGCCGCCTCTCAAGCCTATGCCACGCCACATTCAGCGGTCCAACGCAGGGAAGTCGATGATCCGGTCGCGTGTCGAGCATGTCTTTGCCGATCAGAAATCACAGACGGGTCTGTTCGTCCGAACTGTCGGCATCACGCGAGCCACCATGAGGATCGGGCTCGCCAATATCGTCTACAACATGCGCCGCTTCCTCTTCCTCGAGAGGTTGAACGCGAGCGCGTAGCCATCCCGGAGGCAACAGCGCCCGATCTGCCCAAAACACAGATCGAAAGTTACCCCGGGCGCCGTCAGTCAGGACGACAAAAGCCCGAAATCACCCGCCAGACGCCTCAATCAGCCGTTCTTCGATCCCTCCACCTTATTCCTTTGTCTGCATAATTTATTCAAACCGGTCTCAGCCAATCACGACGCGGCTCAAGGATGATCTGACCCATTGAATATTTCGGATATGGTTGTATATATATAGCCTTGATAGCCGGAGGAAAAAATCATGGCTGCGACATCTAAGGTCTATTTTCCAAGTGTTGAGCCGCTCGCAGGACCAGCGATCGAGGTCCGCGAGCGCTTGAAGGGTGTCGATGACGGCCAGATCGTCGCCTTTTTGCTAGGACATGCTGGTAAAAGCACGGTGAGTGTATTCGAGGAAACGATGCGGCTTATCGCACCGATCATCATGCGCAAACTTGTTGCCCGTGAAACGGCCACACTTGAAAAGCTAGTCGAGGCTCTTATGCCGGCGGTTTCACCGCCAAAGCATCTACTCGTCGAGGCTCGAATGAACGCGGAGGCTCGTAGGGCAGTTCTAGAGTCTGCGGAGTGGATCAATGCTGCACAATTGTCGGAGTTAGCTGGTTTTATCGGTCGCAATGCGAGTGCGCAGCCTAACAAATGGAAGCGCGAAGGACGGATCTTCGCCATCCGTCACCAAGGGGTGGATCTCTTCCCCGATTATGCGCTAGATGCCGAAAAACAATTTAGGCCCATCGCTGAACTCGCTCCCATACTTCAGGCTTTTGATGAGCAGTGCGATGGTTGGGATATTGCGATCTGGTTCGCATCAGTGAACAGCTTCCTTGGCGGGGCCTGTCCCAAGGACTTGCTGACTAGCACCCCGAAGCGCGTACTCGAAGCAGCACGAGACGAGATCGCTGGTGTGTTGCATGGCTAAGAAAGGCCCTGTCGCAAGCGGGCGCGGGCCCGCAACACCGGCGACGTCCTGGAGAACTTCAGCAAAAATGAAATTGGGTTCGGTTGCTACGGGAGTAGCGGCGCCTCGAGCGATCCCCGCACCATATGCGGATTTGGGAAAGCTTGTGACGCGGAAAACATGGCTGGCGAGCACCAAGATCCACCGAATACACCCCGAGGTGTACGGCGCGGATCAGTTCAACCCAGGGCCCAACGGAAACGCACGTTTCAGCCCAATCTCGGGCGCGGGCGGTATCTCGATTCCGACGATCTACGGCGGCACTACCTTCGAGTGCGCTGCGATGGAGACCGTGTTCCACGACGTTCCGCATGCACCTGGTCTCAAGTCAGTGGCCAAACGAAAGCTTCGAGGGCACCAACACTCACAGCTGGTTCCATCCAGTAACCTGACGCTAGCGGATCTCAGCAGCACAGCGCTTCGAAAGCTCGGTATTCCACGGGCAGATCTGATCGATAGCGAAAAGGATGTCTATCCGCAAACGAGACTATGGGCCGAGGCCATCCATGAACAATGTCCCGACGTGCACGGGCTCGAATGGGTGTCCAAACAGGATGACAAGGCGAGCGCGATTATATTGTTTGGAGACCGCTTGCCCTTGTCCCCGCTCCAAAGCGTCGCGCCGTCCGTCGACATCTTGACGGATGCTCCAACATACAGCGCGCTTGTTGATCTTGCCGACGCTATCGGGGTCAAGATCACAGGTAGATGACGGCTCATTGCGCCGTGGCCGCAGAGGCCAATCAGAGCCTCGATCGGCTCCGTAATCTCGAGCGCCTCTGGCACCACGTCCGGGAGAGAGTTGTTGGGCAGCGACGGTCATCGCGAGCACAGGAAACGATAGAGATGCAGGCCGCCCGAGGCCGTTCGAGCCAAAAGGCTTCAGTAATCGGCCCCGTCGTCCCTCATTCCCCCGACTATCTTGCGAGGAGTGTCCAGTGAGTGTCGAAGGCCGTCAGACCGCCTTTCTGCGCTATGCCCTTTGGCTGTTTCTGACCACTCTGTTCTATCTAGCCGTCGAGATCAGCTTCAATGCGCGTCTGGTCGCCTTCATCCTGAGCGTGCCTGATCCGGACGAGATCGAGGCTATCGAGACGCGCGGTCGCCTGTTGTTCGCCGCCGCCGTGACGCTCTGGATCGTCGGCACCCTTTTGATGCCGCGCCTGGTCTCGGCCTCAACTTCGCGCCTACGCGCCCTGCTGATTTTCTTGACGACGTTGCTGTTGTGTGCCGTGACGGTCGGCACAGGGATCTATATCTGGCAAAAGCAGTACTTCGAGCAGACGACCCTCAGGGCCTCGGCCGACAGGACGTGCACGGCCCTGTATCGCGAGGCCCTGATGCGCGGCGTCGAGGCCGGTGCTGTGCCTCCACCAGACCTACAGCGTCTGGGCATCGGTCTGCAGTCGCCTGTACGCCGCACGCTTCTCGCCGCATATCCCGCCCTATCCACCTTCGGTGATGACGTGGCAGCCCCTCCCGGGGACGCTGACTGGTCGGCGGCACGCGCCGGCCTGTCCTACGGGATCGGCACTGCCGATCACTTCTATTCGGGCATCTACCGTCAATCCCTTAAAGAAGTGGAGATGGCCTATCAGGCCTATCACTCTGGCAGTCTGACCGTAGCCGACCAGATGGGTCGTATCCATGAGGCAGAACGAACCCGATGGGAAGAGTATCAGCAGGGTCTGCGCCATGCAGACGTCGATCCCCTCGCCGTGCCGTGGCGCGCCCGTCCGGCCATTATCCGTCGGCTGCACGACGAGGGTCTGCCGATCCCCCTGCTGTGGAACGGAATGGACCGCGCGGTCTTCCGCACTACCTTCGAGGCGCAATATCGCAAGACGTTGCTCGAAAGCTTCGACAGCAAGGTTCGTGGTCGGCTCGGGTCCTTCGTGCCCCCCGGTCTGGACCAGGCAGCTTTTCTGGCGCATCCGGCCGTTCAGTCCTTCTGGCGGCAGCTGGTGAGGGCACCCGAGACGATGACGCTGACCCCGGCTCTGTCCCCGGAACAGGTCGCCCGGCAGGTCTGGTCGGAAGCGCGTCGACTGGCACCCGAGGAGGATATCAGCCTAATCCGTGGGGATCGCAGCGGCCTGCTGTGGCATACCGGGGCGTCCATGGATGCCAGCGAGGCACTCATGTTTTACACAGCCTCGGTGATGGCGCTTGGTCTCTCGACCTTCGGGATCCTGCTACATAGCACAAAGTTAGTCATTATGGGGTTGCGTGTTATTCGACCCTGGCAGCGTTTCCGGGTGCTCAAGAGCACGGCTGTGATCGCCGTGGCCGTGATTGTCACGGCGCTGGTCTCGGCCCCATGCCTTCCGCCGTTGTCGAGCGTGTCCACGTTAGCGCTGTGGATGCTGGCGGTAGCCGATGGGCGGCTGGACCAGTTGGGAATCCTTATGCGCCAATATTGTGCTTTCGGGTGGGTCTAGGAGAGCAAATATTTGGTTTGCCTTCATGAATGGATATTATGGATCGTCCGGCCCCTCGGCAATTGCAGCGGCTGCCACCCTTTGTTTCTTTCAGTTAACGAACTATCACGTGGAGGGTTCGAAAAACCCCTTTGGTCTAGGGCTGCTGGTGTGATTCTATCCCATCTGTGATGATTGGGAGGGGGGATGGCTTATGAAGCAGCCGGGTTTCTTTGATGTTGACGAGCG
>Ga0157362_1000034_pt1 | contig 38885 bp, 32 predicted proteins | sample AttlaeALBM3_FD_111480 | JGI IMG/M metagenome (GOLD analysis project Ga0157362, IMG submission 111480) | Fungus gardens microbial communities from leaf cutter ant in Ribeirão Preto, State of São Paulo, Brazil - Atta laevigata ALBM3 | ecosystem: Host-associated > Fungi > Mycelium > Unclassified ... | reverse complement strand
GACCGGCGTCGATTACGCGCAGCGCGCCCTGCGTCTCCGTCGCGCCGCCTCGCCGGCCCGGGGGTGATCGGTGCCGCGGGTCGAGCTGATCGCGGTGGGGGACGAACTGCTTTCCGGGCTGGTGCTGAACTCCAACGTGGCCCGGGTCGCGGACGCGATCGGCGGCATCGGGCTGGAGCTGGCGGTCGTGGTGGATGTGCGGGACGAGGTGTCCGAGATCGTCGCTGCGCTGACCGCGGCCTGTGGGCGAGCCGAGGTGGTGTTGTCCAGCGGCGGACTGGGGCCGACCTCCGACGACCTGACCCGCGACGCACTGGCCGCCGCCGCCGGGGTTGAGCTGCGCCGCGACCCGGCGCTCGCGCAGGTGGTCGCGTCGCGGTATGCCGAGTGGAACGTCGCTGTGCCCGAAGCGGCGCTGTGCCAGGCGGACGTGCCGGTGGGTGCGGTGCCGATCCCGAATCCGCGCGGCAGCGTCCCGGGGCTGCGGATGCGGGTGGGCGATGCCGTGGTGTACGCGATGCCCGGCGTCCCGGCCGAGCTGTCGGGCATGCTCGCCGATCACGTGGTGCCCGAGCTGGCTGCCACCTTCGCTGCCGGCGGGGTGGCCGGTCGCACGATACGGGTCGCGCTCGCCGGGGAATCGGTGATCGCCGCCGCATTGGCCGGGGTCGAGCTCGACGGGGTCCGCGTGGCGTATCTGGCCACGCCCGGCGACGTCTCGGTTCGGCTGGCCGGGACCCCGACCGCGGTCGTCACCGCGCTGGCGCGGGTGCGGGCCGCGCTGGGCGAGAGGGCGTACTCCGACGATGGCCGGCCGCTGGCCGTGGTCGTGGCCGACCTGCTGCGCGATCGTGGTGGCACGGTCGCGGTCGCCGAGTCTGTCACCGGCGGCATGCTGGCGGCCGCGTTCACAGATCCCGCCGGGGCCTCGGCGACCTTCCGCGGCGGCGTGGTCGTGTACGCCACCGAGGCCAAGGCGGAGCTGGGCGTCGATCCGGCACTGCTCGCGCGGCGCGGGCCGGTCGACGCCGAGGTGACCCTGGCGCTGGCCGAGCGGGTCCGGGAGCGGTTCGCCGCGACCCACGGGCTGGCCACCACCGGAGTAGCCGGGCCCGACCCGGTCGGGGATTACCAGCCGGGCGCGGTCTACGTGGCGATCGCCTCCGCCGCCGGCAGCGAGGTCGTCCGGCGGACGCTGCCGCCGCGGCGGGACCTGGTTCGCGCCCTGACCGTCGTGCATGCGATGGACCTGCTGCGGCGCCAGTTGCTCGGGCTGCGCCCCTACCAGGGCTGACGACGTTGGCGCGGCGTTAACCCGCTCCGCCGCGGCGCGTTGACGCGAACACGTCCGGACCCGTCGCCGCAGGGCCCTCCTGCGGGTAACGTTGGGTCAAACCGTCGGTGAACCGGTCCGAGGAGGCTGGGGACGTGATCCTGCTGCGGCGCCTGGTGGGCGATGTGCTGCGCCGTCGCCGGCAGGTCCAGGGTCGCACTCTGCGCGAGGTGTCCGAGTCCGCACGGGTCTCGCTGGGTTATCTCTCCGAGGTCGAACGCGGTCAGAAGGAGGCTTCCTCCGAGCTGCTCGCCGCAATCTGCGATGCGCTGGAGATGCGCATGTCGGACCTCATGCGCGAGGTCAGCGAATCGCTGGCCGCCGCCGAGGTGGCCATCACCAACGTGCTCCCGCTCGAGCCGCTGCCGGCTCCCGCGGCGGGCGAGCCGCAGGTCGTCGCGGCCGCCTGAGGCCGCCGATCGCCACCCGTCCGGATCCGCGTCCGGCGGCTTGACATGCCCGTGGCCGACGAGGACACTCCGTCGCGCCGAACCGCGGTCCTGCGGCGCCCGCCCCGGCGACCCACGGGTGGAAGGGGCTCCGATGCCCAAATACTTGATTCAGGGTCGGTTCAACAGCGAGGGCATCAAGGGCGTGCTGGCGGAAGGCGGCTCCGCCCGGCGTGCCGCGGTCGAGAAGATGGTCTCCAACCTGGGCGGGCGGCTGGAGTCGTACAACTTCAGCTTCGGCGCGCAGGACGCGGTGCTCATCGTGGAGCTGCCGGACAACGCGACGGCTGCCGCGATCAGCATGACCGCCGCGGCCAGCGGCGTCGTCGCCACCTCGACGACCCCGCTGCTGACGCCCGAGGAGGTCGACGCGGCCGCCCGCAAGAACGTGGAGTACACGCCGCCGGGCCGCTGATTGGCGGCCGGGACACCGGGCGCGGCGGATCTGCCGCTGCGTCAGGCCCGCAGCCGAAGGCCGCGCGGTGTGGCGCGGAAGCCCGCGGCCTCGAGGGTTCGACCGAGCTCGGAGTCGAGAACTGACGCACCGTCAGCCCGCTCCACGGTGAGCTTGCCCAGGACGCCCTCGCGGACGGCCAGGGCCAACGCGTCGACGGCTGGCTGCAGCCCCTCGCCGCCGGCCGGCCAGCTCAGCAGCGACCGGCCGCCGCGCTCCACATAGAGCACCAGAGCGCCTTCGACCAGCACCACCAGGGCCCCGGCCTTGCGGCCGGGTTTGTGCCCGGAGGCCGCCTCGTCGGGACGGTCCGGCCACGGCAGGGCCGCGCCGTAGGCATTTGCCGGGTCGGTCGCGGCCAGCACCAGCGCGCGCGGGCCGCGACCGCCGGTGGGCGGGCCCACCCGCAGCCGATCGACCGCGCCGGGAACGGCGAATTGGGCCGCCCCGAGACCCTCCACCAGGTAGCCCCGGCGGCAGCGGCCCGCCTCCTCCATCGCGCGCAGCACCCGGTAGATGCCCGCGAACCCGCCCGGCGTCCGTTCGGCGACCACGGCGCCGCGGGTCAGCACGCCGTGGCGGTCGAGCAGAACCTCGGCCGCGGCCCGAGCGCGGCGGGTGGGATCGGGTTCGCCGGCGGGCAGGAGCGACCAGCGGCCGGCCGCGGTCGCTGGGCCGGCGCGGCTGGGCATCATCGGGCGGCCCGGCACCGGGCGTCCGCGGGTGTATCTGACCCGGGGCGGCGCGGCGCGGACGCGATGCGCCCCCCGCCCGCCGACCCGGGCCCTCAGCGGCCCGAGGGTGTCGTTGGTCAGGCGCCCGGACCAGACCAGATCCCACAACGCGCGCAGCAGCGCGGCGTCGTCCGACAGCTTGGCGCGGTCCGCGATTTGGCGGAAGAACAACGCGTGGCCCTCCCGCAGGGCCTCCAGCACAGCGGCGTGGACCGGCCCATCCGGTGGCTCGGGGTCGGGCACGGGCAGCAGCTCGACGCCGTCGGCCAAGTGCAGCGAAACCCAACCGTCCTCGCCGGGCAGCGGCCCGTGCCCGGCCCAGAGCACCTCGCCCGAAGCGGTGAGTTCGTCGAGCAGCCCGGGGGAGTAGTCGAGGACCCGCCCGGGCAGGATCAGGCTCTCCAGCGCGGAGGCCGGGACCGCGGCCCCCGCCAGTTGCTCGATCACCCGCAGCAGGCCGTCGGCGCCGCGCAGTGATTCGGACCCGACGTGTTGCCACGCGGGCAGGAAACTGGCCAGCACCCGGCCGTCCACCGGCTCGATTTCCCTGCGCAGCAAGGCGATCGACGCCCGACGCAGGCGACGCAGCACCTCGACGTCGCACCATTCCTCGCCGCTGCCCGCCGGGCGGAATTCGCCCGCCACCACCCGGCCGCGCACCTGGAGCCGCGAGAGGGTGGAGCGCACCACCGCCGGACCCAACGCAAAGCGGGCCGCGGCGTCCGCGGTGGTGAACGGGCCGTGGGTGCGCGCCCAGCGGGACAACAGATCACCCAGCGGATCCGCCACCGGTTCGGTGAACGCGACCGGCACCCCGACCGGCAGCGCCACCCCGAGCGCATCGCGCAGCCGGCCCGCATCCTCGATGCCCGCCCAGTGCTCGACGCCGCCGATCCGGACCCGGATCGCCCGGCGCTCCGCCTCCAGCTCGGCCAGCCAGCGCGGCTGGGCGCCGCGGGCCAACGCCTCGGGTGTGGTGAGCGGACCCAGCGCGCGCAACAGGTCGGCGACCCCTTCGCGATCACGCGCCTGACGCGGCGTCACCAGCCGTTGCAGCTCGGCCTCCAGCGTCTCCACGGCCGCCGGGTCCAGCAACTCGCGCAGGTCCGGTTGACCCAGCAGCTCGGCCAGCAGGGTGGAATCCAGGGTCAGTGCCGCGGCCCGCCGCTCGGCCAGCGGGGAGTCACCCTCGTAGATGAACGTGGCCACGTAGCCGAACAGGAGAGAGCGTGCGAACGGTGAGGCCTGCGGGGTCTCGACCTCCACGACCCGCACCCGGCGAGCGGCGATGTCGGTCATCAACTCGATCAGGCCGGGGACGTCGAAGACGTCCTGCAGGCACTCGCGCATGGTCTCCAACAGGATCGGGAACGTCGGATACTGCGCAGCCACCGACAGCAGTTGCGCGGCGCGCTGACGTTGCTGCCAAAGCGGCGACCGCCGAGCCGGATCGCGGCGCGGCAACAGCAGCGCGCGGGCCGCGCACTCCCGGAACCGGGCCGCGAACAGCGCCGAACCGCCCAGCTCGGCGGTGACCACCGCGTCCACCTCGTCCGGCTCGAGGGCCACCGAAAGTGCCTCACTGCCGGGCAGATCGTCGGTGTCCGGCAGGCGCAGCACGATGCCGTCGTCGGCGTGCATCGCCTGTACGTCGATCCCGGTGCGCTCCCGCAGGCGCCCGGCCAGCGCCAACGCCCACGGGGCGTGCACCTGGGCGCCGAACGGGGAGTGCACGCACAACCGCCAGTCGCCCAGCTCGTCACGGAAGCGTTCGACGACGATCGTGCGGTCATCCGGGAGCCGCCCGGTCGCGGTGCGTTGTTCGTCCAGGTACGCAAGCAGGTTCTCCACCGCCCGGGAGTCGAGGCCGTTGCCCCGCAGACGATCCCGAGCGGCGTCCGGCTCCAGTCGGTCGATTTCCCGCACGAATGCCCCTATCGCCCGACCCAGCTCGAGCGGACGGCCGAGTTGATCGCCCTTCCAGAACGGCAGTCGACCCGGTTGGCCGGGGGCCGGGGAAACCAGCACCCGATCGTGGGTGATGTCCTCGATCCGCCAGCTCGACGAGCCGAGCGTGAACACGTCACCCACCCGCGATTCGTAGACCATCTCCTCGTCCAGCTCCCCGACCCGCGAGCCCTTCTCGCCGACCAGGAATACCCCGAACAGCCCCCGGTCCGGGATGGTGCCGCCGCTGGTGACCGCCAGCCGTTGCGAGCCCGGGCGGGAGCGCAGCACACCGGTGCTGCGGTCCCAGATCAACCGGGGCCGCAACTCGGCGAAGGAGTCCGACGGGTAGCGGCCCGCCAACATGTCCAGCACCGCGTCGAAGGAGCTGCGCGGCAACGCGGCGAACGACGCCGCCCGGGTCACCAGCGCCAGGGCCTCGTCGACCCCCCAATCCTCGAGCGCCACCATCGCGACCAGGTGCTGAGCGAGCACGTCCAACGGATTGCGCGGCACTCGGATCGCCTCGATCTGACCCTCCGTCATCCGTCGTGCGGTCACCGCGGCGGCGACGAGGTCGCCACGATGCTTCGGGATCATCACCCCGCGGCTGACGGCGCCGACGTGGTGACCGGCCCGCCCGATCCGCTGCATTCCGGCGGCCACCGAGGGCGGCGATTCGACCTGGACCACCAGGTCCACCGCGCCCATGTCGATGCCCAGTTCGAGGCTCGAGGTGGCCACCACCGCGGGCAGCCGGCCGGCCTTAAGCTCCTCCTCGATCAGCGCCCGCTGCTCCTTGGAAACCGACCCGTGATGGGCGCGCGCGAGCACGGGGGGTGCCCCACGTGCGGCACCGGAGGCGGCCATCAGCTGAGCGGGACGAACCGAGCCCGAGTCGGGAAGGCCGACCCCCGCCCCCTCGGCGGACACCTCATTCAGCCGCTGGGTCAACCGCTCGGCCAACCGGCGGGAGTTCGCGAACACGATGGTCGACCGGTGCGCGGTGATCAGATCGTGAATCCGCTCCTCGACGTGGGGCCAGATGGAGCTGCGGCGGACCTCGCCCCCGGGCGGAGGCGGGACGGCGCCGGGTGTCCGGCTGCCCGGCTCGTCGCGATCCAGCCGCATGTCCTCAACCGGCACCTCGACACGGACCTCGATGGTCTTGTCCGCGGGCGGCGCCACGATGGTGACCGGGGCCGCGCCGCCCAGGAAGCGGGCGACCTCGTCGACCGGTCGCACGGTCGCCGACAGACCGACCCGCTGCGCGGGCCGCTCCAACAAGGCGTCGAGGCGCTCCAACGACAGCGCGAGATGAGCGCCCCGCTTGGTCCCGGCCACGGCGTGCACCTCGTCCACGATCACGGTCTCGACGGCGGCCAGCGAGCCGCGGGCGCGGGCGGTGAGCAGCAGGAACAACGACTCCGGGGTGGTGATCAAAATGTCCGGCGGCCGGGTGCCGAACCGCCGCCGATCCGCGGCGGAGGTGTCGCCGGTCCGCATGCCGACCTCGACCACCGGTTCGGGCAGGCCCAACCGCGCCGCGGCCTGTCGGATACCGGCCAGCGGCGTGCGCAGGTTGCGCTCGACGTCCACGGCCAGCGCCTTCAACGGCGAGACGTACAACACCCGACACCGCCGCTGGGGTGCCGCGGGCGGTGCGGCATTGGTCAGCCGGTCGAGCGCCGCCAGGAACGCGGCCAGCGTCTTGCCCGAACCGGTTGGTGCCACCACCAGCGCATGGCCGCCGCGGGCGATGGTCCGCCACGCCAGCGCCTGCGCCGGGGTGGGCGCCTCGAAGGCCGCGGTGAACCAGGCCCGGGTTGCCGGGCCGAATCCCGCCGGGACGGCGGACGGGATGTCGTCGGGCACGAACCCATCCTGCCCGGTGTCGCCGACAGTTCCCCGGGCTCGCCGGGCCGGCACCCCGGTACGCCGCTGCCCGACGCCCAAACCGGGCGCCGGGCAGCGACGGGTTGCCGGAGTCCTACTCGGCCGATCGCCGACGTCGAAGCGCGGCGCCCGCCGCCACCAGCGCGATCCCGAGCGCACCGGTCGCTGCCGCCGCGTCGCCGTTACCGCCCGTCTTCGGTAGCTCGGGCTTCTCCGGTGGCTTCGCCGGCGCGATGACTTCCACGCCGTCGGCGTCGGCCCCGTCACCGATCGAGATACCGCCGCCGCGGCCGCCGTCGAGCGGTCCGGCCCGGAAGCCGCGTCCGCCATTGCCCAGCGAGAGGACTCCGGCGTCCCCACCGGCGCCACCCTGACCGGGACGGGTCCCGCTGCCGCCGTCACCGCCGTTGGTGATCGCGGTCAGCGCGCCGTTCCCGCCCTGTCCGCCGTTGCCCGGCCCGGTGCCGTTGCCCGGCCCGGTGCCGTTGCCCGGCCCGGTGCCGTTGCCCGGCCCGATGCCATTGCCGCCGTTTCCGCCGTCGGCGACCTTGATGATCGCGACTCCACCGCCGTTGTACGCGTTGGGGCCGCCGCCGGAGCCACCCTCGCCGCCGTTGCCGATGCTGACCGCGACCGTATTGCCGCCCCGGCCACCGCCGCCCGGACCGGACGTGCTGCCGGCGTCGCCGTTGCCGCCGTTGCCGAGCTTGACCAGCGTGCCCTGGCCGCCGGTGCCACCGCCGCCGCCGTCACCGCCGTCGAGCGCCTTGACCAGCACCTGCGTGTTGGTCGTGGTCCCGCCGCCGCCCGGGCCGCCCGCGCCACCCGGGCCGCCGCCGGTGCCGCTGTTGCCGCCGTTGGCGACGTCAACGGTGCCGGGCGTGCGGGCGGTGTTGCCGCCACCGCCGCCCTGGCCGCCGCCGGGTCCGCCGCCGGGTCCGCCGGCGGGTCCGCCGGCGTTGCCCGGGGCGCCGCCACCGCCGCCGTTGCCACCGTTGCCGATCGAGACCACCGGCGGGTTCGACGAGTCACGGTTCGCATCCGGCGCGTCCTTGCCGTTGAAGGCCTCGATCAGCACGCCGCCCTCGTAGGTGCCCATGTTGGTCGGGTTCGTGGGCGAGCCGGGCCCGGCGTCGGCGCCGTTTCCGCCGTTGCCGATCCGCAGCCCGGGGGCGTCGCCGGCCTGCGGCTGCACGCCGCCGCCGGGACCGCCGTTGGCCAGGCTGAGCACCGCATCCGAACCGTTGAACAGGTCGATCAGGTGCTCCTTGCCGTCGTGGGCACCGTTGGCGATCGAGATCAGCCCGCCGCGGCCACCGCCTCCGGGTTTCTGCTCCTGCCCACCGGCCGGGGGCGTCGTGGTCGTTTCGCCGGCCGCCGGACCGCGGTGGCGGCCCTTGCCGCCGTTCCCGACGAAGGCCGCACCGCCCTCGCCGGCGTCGGCGTCACCGCCGGCGTTGCCGCCGTTGCCGAGGGCGACCAGCCCGCCGCCCTCACCGGCGCCGCCGGCAGTGCGACGGTGCTTGCCGGCGGGGTTGTTCTCCGAGCTCTCGATCTCGCCGCGACCGCCATCGGCGGCCTTGACCACGTGGCCGTCACCGCCGTTGCCGCGGCCGTCGCTGCGGGCGTCGCCGCCGTCGCCGACTGTCAGCAGGCCGGCGCGGTGCTCGCCCTTCTCATCGCCGGCGCTGCGCCCGCCCGGGCCCCGGCCGTTGTCGTCGCCGCCGTTGCCGGCATCGGCCAGGGTGCCCTTGCCGTCGCGGCCGTGACCCGGTCCGGCGTCCGCACCGTTGCCCAGGTCCAGGACGCTGCCCATGCCACCGTCGCCGGTGCCGCCGCCGGTGGACCGGCCGCCGTTGCCGGCGTTGAGCAGCGCACCGGCCGGGCCGCGCTGAATGGTTTGCACCGCCCCGCCGCCGGAGGCACCCCCATCCGCGTCGGGGTGCGCGCCGGGCCCGCCCTCGCCGGCCTGGAGCACGCCGCCGTTACCGCCGAAGTTCCGACCACGATCACCCGCGCCGCCCTCACTGGCGCCCGCGACGTCACCGGTGCCGCCGTTGCCGGTCTGGCCGCCCTTGTGATCGCCGCCGTTGCCGGCGTCCGCGCCGGTGCCGTTGCCGCCGTTGCCGCTGGAGCTGCCCCACTCATCGCCGCCGTTGGAGAGCCCGAGGATCTTCCCCTTGCCACCATTGCCGGTGGCGGTACCGCGAGCGTTGCCGCCGTTGCCGACGTTCGCGACCCCACCGGAGCCGCCGTTGCCGCCCTGCGGACCATCCTGTGCGGGGGCGGTTGGGGTGCTCAGCCGGGCCGGGACCGCGTGCCGGCCGCCGGGGTTGTTCAGGATGTTGACCAGGCCGCCGTCGCCGCCGGACCCCGGCGTCGCGGCCGGCTGCGCCTGCAGGTTCAGGACGTCCGCGCCGCCGCCGTCCCCGCCGGAGCCGGGTCCGTGGCCCGGCCCGGGGCTGCCCTGCAGGATCGTCGCCAGCTCGCCGTTGCCGCCCGACGGCGGGGTCTCCGCGGTGGTGATGCCGTGCCCGGTGCCGGTCAGCAGGGTGATCAGCGAACCGGTACCGCCGGAGTCGGCCGGCCGGGGGACGACGTTGTCCAGGATCGAGACGACGTTCCCGTCGCCGCCGCTGGTCGGCACCGCGGCCTTGCGCAGCGGTCCGTTGAGCAGGTCGAGGAGGCTTCCGTCGCCGCCGTGGCCGCGGCCCTTGGTGCCGCCGTTGCCGCCGTCGCCGACCTTGAGCACCTGGCCGTCGCCACCGGGGCCGGCCTGCTTGCCGCCGGAGGCGGCACCGCCGGGCGCGCCATTGCCGATTGAGATCAGCCCGTGGTCGAACAGACCGCTGCTGACCGGGCCCTGGTCGGCCCGCAGCCGCTCCCCGGATCCCCCGGACCCGCCGTTGCCGAGCTCGATCAGCTTCCCGTCCCGCGCGGTTGGCGCGAGGCCGGGGTTCAACAGGGACAGGGCGCCGCCCCGGCCGCCGTTGGCGTCGTCGCCCTCGCCGCCGTCGCCGCCGTTGCCCAGCGCCAGCAGCGAGGCGTTCCCGCCGGCGTTCCGATCGCCGCCCGCCGGTGCGCCGTTGCCCAGCGCGATCAGCGCGGTGTCGCCGGGACCGGCGGTGCGGATGCGTTGGTTGGTCGCGGACTTCCCGCCGCCGTCCCCGCCGTTGCCGACACCGATGACCTCGCCGCGGCTGGTGTCATGGCCGTTGTGACCGAGGCGCAGCGGATCGCCCGAGCGACCGTCGCCGATCAGGGCCAGCCCGAGCACGTCCAGTCCGCCGTGCGACGCCGTGGCGACCTTGCCGCCGCCGCTGAGTATCGCGAGGGGCAGTGCGTTGCCGCCGGAGCCCGCGCCCTGGGTGTGGCCGCCCTGCAGTAGAGCCAGCACGGTGCCGTCGCCACCCGAGAGTGCCCCATCCGAGGTGCCCTGCCCGAACAGCGAGAGCAGGCTGCCGCGACCGGGGGGTGTGCCCTTGCCCGGTTCGGCGATCCGCAGCAGCGTGCTGCCCTCGTCGCCGGCGGCGCGTTCGGCGGCGCCGACGGGCGCGGCCACCGCCCAGACACCTGCGGCCTGCACCAAAACGCAACCGGCTCCGGTTGCGCAGGCGATGGTCGCGGCCCTGACAGCGGGGGTGCGGCCCCGCGGTGAGGCCCGGTGTCGTCCGGCGGGAGTCCCCATGAACCGCGTCCGCATGCCCAACCACCCCGCTCGCTCGCAAGCCAAATTGCGTCCAACTTAACCACGTACGTCCGATGTGTCCGTCATGTGTCGTACTGGACTTGGCCAGGATGGCAACCCCACCGGCCGGGCAATTACCACGACGTACCCCGAAAAAAACCCCCGCCCCGACCATGATTCGGTCGGTACCGTGCTGACATGCGGGGGCGGGAAGAGGTGACTGGGGCCGTCCCCGCCGGCGGCGCGGCGGCACCGGCGGCGCCGACTGGTTCCCTCATCCACGCCAGGGCGTTGACAAAAATTTTCGAGCGGTTCACCGCCGTGGCCGGGATTGATTTCGACGTGGCCCCCGGTGAGGCCTTCGGCTTCCTGGGCCCCAACGGTGCGGGCAAGTCCTCGACGATGCGCATGATCCAGTGCGTGTCCCCGCCGTCATCCGGTCTGCTGCGCGTCTTCGACCTCGATCCGGTGCGCGACGGCCCGGCCATCCGTGCCCGACTTGGCGTCGTGCCGCAGGAGGACACTCTCGACGGCGAGCTGACGGTGCGTGAGAACCTGCTGATCTACGCCCGCTACTTCGGGATGAGCTGGTCGGTGGCCCGCTCGCGCGCCGCGGAGCTGCTGGACTTCGTCGAGCTCGCCGAGCGGGCGGGTGCGAGTGTGCACACGTTGTCCGGCGGGATGCGACGGCGACTGACGATCGCCCGGGCGTTGGTCAACTCACCGCGGCTGCTGTTGCTCGACGAGCCGACGACCGGTCTGGATCCGCAGGCGCGGCACGCGGTCTGGAACCGACTGCACCGCCTGCGGGCCGAGGGCGTGACGCTGGTTCTGACGACCCATTACATGGATGAGGCCGAGCAGTTGTGCGACCGGCTGGTGGTGATGGACGGCGGGGTGATAGTCGCCGAGGGCTCGCCGCGCGCGCTGATCGAGCGCTACAGCAGTCGTGAGGTCGTCGAGTTGCGGTTCGCCAACGGCGCGGTCGCGCAACCCGCGGCGTTCGCCGACCTGGCCGACCGGGTCGAGGCGGTGGCCGACCGGCTGCTGCTATACACCGATCACGGCGACGCGGTCGCGGCGGCCGCGATGCACCGGTTCCCGGCGACCCTCGGGGTGCTGGTGCGCCGCTCCGGGCTGGAGGACGTCTTTCTCCGGCTGACCGGGCGGACCCTGGTGGACTGAGCGGGTGTCTGTCGTCACACCGGTGCGCCGGGCCTTCGATTACTGGATCGTCCAGTACCGGCATTGGTGGCGGGTGTCGCTGCTGATCACCTTCGTGACCCCGGCGCTGTACATCGCGGCGATGGGGGTCGGGCTCGGTGGGTTGGTCGATCGTGGCGGCCACACGCGGACGCTGGGCGGGCACGACTACCTCTCGTTCCTCGCGCCGGGCCTGTTGGCCGCCACTGCAATGCAGACCGCGATCGGCGAGAGCCTGTGGCCGGTCGGCAATGCGGTGCGCTGGTCGCGTTCCTACCTGGCGATGGTGGCGACGCCGTTGCGCCCCCGGGAAGTGATGGTGGGCCACCTGTGCTTCGTGGGCCTGAGGGTCGGGTTGGTCACGTCCACCTTCATGCTCGTGGCCACCGCCTTCGGGGCCCTGTCCTCGCCGTTGGCCGTGCTGGCGTGGCCGGCGGCGGTGCTGTGCGGGGTGGCAAGTGCCGCGGCGGCGATGGCGTTCAGCGTCGGGAGGCGGCACGACCACGCCTACGCCGCGTTGCACAGGTTCGTGGTCGTGCCGATGTTCCTGTTCTCCGGTGTCTTCTTCCCGGTGACGGCGCTGCCCGTCGTTCTGCGTGAGGTTGCCTACCTGACTCCGCTGTGGCACGGGGTGGCGCTGTGCCGAGATCTGACACTGGGTCAGGCCGGTCTGGTGGCCGAGGTCGGCCACGCCGGGTATCTGCTCGTCTGGACCGTGGTCGGGACCCTGGTGGGCGATCGCGAGTACGTGCGGACGCTGACGCGATGACCGGGGAGATTGCGCGGGTCCCGCGCTTCGCCGCGCGTCACGTGGTGGAGCGCAACCTGCTCAACCAGCGGCGCGCCTGGTCGGCGTACGTGTCGGGCTTCCTCGAGCCGGTGTTCTACCTGTTCTCGCTCAGTGTCGGGGTCGCGCGACTGGTCGGCGACGTGCCCGGGCCGGACGGTCGGCCGGTGTCCTACCAGATGTTCGTGGCCCCGGCCATGCTGGCGGCATCGGCCATGAACGGGTCGGTGCTCGACTCCACGTACAACCTGCACCACAAGCTCCGTCACGCCCGGGTGTTCCACGCGATCCGGGCCACGCCGGTCGCCGCCCGCGACATTGCCGTCGGGGAGATCGCCTCGGCCATGCTGCGCGGTGGGGTCTACGCCGCCGTCTTCGTGCTGATCATGGCCGCCGCGGACCTGGTGGCCTCCCCGTGGGGGGTGCTGGCGATACCGGCGGCGTGGTTGATCGGCCTGACGTTCGCCTCACTCGGTGCGGCCGCGACCACCTTCGTGCGGCACTGGGGCGATCTGGAGTGGGTGGCGGTGGCGCTGCTGCCGTTGTTCCTGTTCTCCGGGACCTTCTATCCCGTGGCGCGTTATCCGCACTGGCTGCGGCCGGTGGTCGAGATCAGCCCGCTCTACCACGGCGTGACGGTGCTGCGCGGTTTGACGACCGGGGCGGTGGCGCCGGGCCTCATCTGGCACGTACTCGTGCTCCTCGGGCTGGCCGCGGTTGGCGTGCTCGTGGCCGGCCGGCGGTTGGAGCGCATCCTCACCGACTGAGCCGTTACCATGCGATGCGGTCGGCGGTGCAGGTCGGCCCGCTACGGTTCGGGTTGTGGGGAGTTGTCGTGTCCGGTAAGCAGTCGAAGACCTCGCGTGCGTCCGTTCGCGCCGGTGCGAGCGCGGGCTCCGGCGCCGTCAGCGTGCTGGGTGAGGTCAGGTACGTGATCCCGCTCAACGGTGGGCGCAACGCCTACGTGCGCAACATCACCACCGGCCTGACCCCAAACCTGAGGACCGACTCCGAGGCCTTCATCGAGGAGATTCGATCGCTGGCGGTCGCCGGGCACGGGGCCAAGATCAAGGCCGAGCTGGAGCAGCTCGCGCTCGATCAGCCGACGCACGGCTGGGAGGCCACGTTGAAGAGGCTCGAGGAGGCCGAGGCGCTTTCGGCGCCGGCCTGAGGTGCGGCTGACCGAGTTCTGGTCCCGGATGCGGGAGCAGTTCGGGGCGGCCTACGCGGAGTCGTTCGCCCGCGAGTTCGTGATCACGGACCTGGGGGGACGCACGGTGGAGCAGGCGCTGGCGGCCGGGGTGGACGCGAAGACGGTGTGGCGCGCCGTGTGCGTTGCGGTGGAGGTCCCGCCCTCCCGAAGGTGACGCCCGGCGTGTTGGCCTGACTCGAACGCCTGTTCGAGGTACTGTCCACATACCGGTCGGGTCCACAGGCACGGCGAGGCGGACGGAATTGTCGGTCCGGCCCTCTAGCGTCTGCGACGACGACCCAAGGGCACCCCGGCGGGTGCGCGCCCGACGACCCAAACAGGTGGGATACATGGCTCCGGCAGACCGCGACAAGGCCCTGGAGAACGCGCTCGCCCAGATCGAGCGGCAGTTCGGGAAGGGATCGGTGATGCGGCTGGGGGACGATGCGCGTGCCCCGGTCGAGGTAATCCCCACCGGCTCGATCGCGCTGGACGTCGCGCTGGGCATCGGCGGCCTGCCGCGGGGGCGAGTCGTGGAGATCTACGGCCCGGAGTCCTCCGGCAAGACCACGGTCGCGTTGCATGCGGTTGCCAACGCGCAGCGCAACGGCGGGGTGGCCGCGTTCATCGACGCCGAGCACGCGCTCGACCCGGAATATGCGCGCAAGCTCGGGGTCAACACCGATGCCCTTCTGGTCTCCCAGCCCGACACCGGTGAGCAGGCGTTGGAAATCGCCGACATGCTGATCCGTTCGGGGGCGTTGGACGTCGTCGTGATCGACTCGGTGGCCGCGCTTGTCCCGCGCGCCGAGATCGAGGGCGAGATGGGTGACAGCCACGTCGGTCTTCAGGCGCGGTTGATGAGCCAGGCCCTGCGTAAGATCACCGGCGCGCTGAACACCACCGGCACGACCGCGATCTTCATCAACCAGCTGCGCGAAAAGATCGGTGTGATGTTCGGGAGCCCGGAAACGACCACCGGTGGCCGGGCGCTGAAGTTCTACGCCTCGGTGCGGTTGGACGTGCGCCGCATCGAGACGCTCAAGGACGGCTCGGACCCGGTTGGGTCGCGCACCCGGGTCAAGGTCGTGAAGAACAAGATGGCCGCACCGTTCAAGCAGGCCGAGTTCGACATGATCTATGGCCAGGGCATCAGTCGTGAGGGTGGCCTGATCGACCTGGGCGTGGAGCAGGGCCTCGTGCGGAAGTCCGGCGCCTGGTACACCTACGAGGGCGACCAGCTCGGCCAGGGCAAGGAGAATGCGCGCAATTTCCTGCGGGACAACCCCGATCTGGCCGACGAGATCGAGAAGCGGATCAAGGAGAAGCTGGGTATCGGTGCCCAGCTCGACCGCGACACTGCACCGGATGCGCCGCCGTCGGACTTCTGAGTATCTGATGCCACGTCAGGACCGGGAGGGTGCGGAGGTCGGACGGGGTGACCCGGTGGAGGCGGCCCGGGAGTTCTGTCTGCGTCAGCTTTCGGTTGGGCCGCGGAGCGCGGCCCAGCTCTCGGCAGCTCTGGCTCGTCGGGGCGTGGACGGACAGGTCGCGGCGGAGGCGGTGCGCCGGCTCGCCGCGGTGGGTCTGGTTGACGACGCGGCGTTCGCGGCGGCGTGGGTCGAGACCCGGCACGCCGGGCGCGGTCTCGCCCGCGGTGCGCTGGCCCGTGAGCTGCGCGGCCGCGGAGTAGCCGATCCGGACGTCACCACGGCGCTGGGCACTCTGGCGCCCGACCGCGAGCTGGCCGCGGCCCGATCACTGGTGGCGGGCCGGCTGGGGGCCACCCGGGGGCTGGACTCGATCGCCCGGTGCCGGCGGATCGCGGCGCTGCTTACGCGCAAGGGCTACCCGCCGGGCTTGACATATCGAGTGATCCGCGAGGGGCTCGAGGCCGAGGCCCTCGCCGCCGAGCCGGAGTGCGGCCCGCTCGACGACGAGCTGTTGGCCGGGGTTCTGGCCGCCGTCGAGGCGGCCGAGGCCGTTGACCACGACTGACGGCACGGCCGGATTCACTCGAGTCGATCAGTCGTCGGGCGGGCTTCGGCCGGCCCGGTGGTGCGCCTGCTCCGGCTAGGCTTGCAATCCCAAATTCGTCTCCGGAGCCTGGAATCGTGTCGCGTACCTACGAGGTCCGCACCTACGGGTGCCAGATGAACGTGCACGACTCCGAGCGGCTGGCCGGCTCCCTCGAGGCCGCCGGATACGTCCGTGCCGCCGGCGGTGCGGTACCCGACGTGATGGTCTACAACACCTGCGCGGTGCGGGAGAACGCGGACAATCGCCTGTACGGAAACCTCGGCCACGTCGCGTCGGTCAAGGCCGCGAATCCGGGTATGCAAATCGCCGTCGGGGGATGCCTGGCCCAGAAGGATCGCGCCCAGATCGTGCGCCGGGCACCCCACGTGGACGTGGTGTTCGGCACCCACAACGTTGGGTCGCTGCCCGCCCTGCTCGAACGCGCGCGGCTGGAGCAGGAGGCCCAGATCGAGATCCTCGAGTCGCTCGAGGTGTTCCCGTCCACGCTTCCCGCTCGGCGCGAGTCCGCCTACGCCGCCTGGGTGGCGATATCCGTCGGCTGCAACAACACCTGCACGTTCTGCATCGTCCCCTCGCTGCGCGGAACGGAGCGGGACCGGCGGCCCGGCGAAATCCTCGCGGAGATCGAGGCGTTGGTGGCCGACGGTGTCATCGAGGTGACCCTGCTCGGGCAGAACGTCAACTCCTACGGAGTGGAGTTCGGCGACCGGTACGCGTTCGCCAAGCTGCTGCGGGCCTGCGGGACGATCGAGGGGCTGGAGCGGGTCCGGTTCACCTCCCCGCACCCGGCCCACTTCACCGACGACGTGATCTCGGCCATGGCCGAGACCCCGAGCGTCATGCCCGCCCTGCACATGCCACTGCAGTCGGGCTCCGATTCGATCCTGCGCGCGATGCGTCGCTCATACCGCGCGGAGCGCTATCTGGGAATCATCGAACGGGTGCGGGCGGCCATCCCGGATGCCGCGATCACCACCGACATCATCGTCGGGTTCCCGGGCGAGACCGAGGCCGATTTCGCCGCCACCCTCGAGGTTATGACGCAGGCTCAGTTCGCCTCCGCATTCACCTTCAAGTACTCCCAACGGCCGGGCACGCCGGCGGCCGAGCTACCCCGCCAGGTGCCGGCCGCGGTGGTCGGGGAACGGTATGCCCGCTTGGTGCAGCTCCAGGACAGCATCTCGTGGGAGCAGGCCAAGCCGTTGGTCGGCCGGGAGGTGGAGGTCTTGGTCGCGGTCGGGGAGGGGCGCAAGGACGCCGCGACCGAACGGATGAGCGGGCGCGGTCGCGACAACCGCCTGGTCCACTTCTCGCCGAACCCCGCCGCCGCGCCGCCACGCCCCGGCGACGTCGTGATCGCCGAGATCACCCACGCGGCGCCCCACCATCTGATCGCCGACGCACGGGTTTCGCCTCCCCGCCGCACCCCCGGCGGCGATGCGTGGGCGGCGACGCAACCGCCGGCCGCCACCGCGGGGTCGGGCAGGGCCGGCGTCTGGCTCGGTCTACCCCGGGTGGGCGCGGCCGACTGACCGGTCCGCCTCAGCCCATGGTCTTCTGCCCGTCGATGGCCTCGCGGAGGATGTCGGCATGCCCGGCGTGCTGCGCGGTCTCCGCGATCACGTGCACCAGCACCTGGCGGGCGCTCCACCGGGCCCCCGGCTCGAACCACGGCGCCGCGGGCAGGGGTTGCTCCACGTCCAGATCCGGCAACCGACCCACCACCTCCTCGGTGCGGCGCGCCGTGGCCTCATAGGCCTCCAGCAACCCGACGAGGGTCTCGCCGGGCAGCATGCGGAAACTCTCCTGATGCCGGACGTAGAACGCCTCGTCGAAGTTGCTGAACTGCTCCGGGCCGCTCAGGATGAACTCAATCCAGCGGGACTCCACCGCCGTCACGTGCTTGATCAGCCCGCCGATGCACAGCTCGCTGACCGTCGTCCGCGCGGCGGCCTGCTCGTCGGTCAGCCCTCCGGCGGTGTGGCGCAGGAAGTTCCGGCGCTTGGCCAGGTCGGACAGCAGGTCGCCGTGTTCGCGGGTGGTCGGGCTGATGGTCATGGGCGCTCCTCGATTGTTAGGACCCGTCCACGGTAGGCGCGGTCACCGACAGTCGTGCGCCCGTCCACAGCGGGCACGACGCAGGGCGGGGGGCGAGGCCGCCGCCGTAGGATCTGCAGCCGTGGCCGGTCGCATCAGGGACGAGGACATTGCCCTGGTCCGGGAGCGGTCGCCGATCGCCGACGTCATCGGCGCGCAGGTCGGCCTCCGCAACGCGGGGGGTGGATCGCTCAAGGGCCTGTGCCCGTTCCACGACGAGAAGACCCCCTCCTTCAACGTCAGCCCCTCCCGTGGCTACTTCCACTGCTTCGGCTGCGGCGAGGGCGGCGACGTGATCGATTTCGTGATGAAGACCGACGACCTCAGCTTCACCGAGGCGATCGAGCGGCTGGCCGGCCGGGCGGGTATCACCCTGCGTTACGAGGAGAGCGGCGCAGCCCCGCGGCGGTCCGCGGGCGGCCGCAGCCGCCTGGTCGAGGCCCATCGGACGGCCGCGGAGTTCTACGCCGAACGATTGGCCTCCTCGCCGGAGGCGGCGCCCGGGCGTGCCTTCCTCGAGGGGCGCGGCTTCGATCCCGCGGTGGCTCGGGAATTCGGCGTCGGTTTCGCGCCTCGAACCTGGGACGCGCTCGTCGGTCACCTGCGGGGTCGCCGGTTCACCGACGAGGAGATCATCGGCGCGGGCCTCGGTCGGCAGGGCCCGCGCGGGGTGATCGATCGCTTCATCGGCCGGCTGGTTTGGCCCATTCATGACATCACCGGTGACGTCGTTGGCTTCGGCGCCCGCCGGCTCTTCGATGACGATCGGGTCGAGGCCAAATACGTGAACACGCCGGAGACCCCGATCTACAAGAAGAGCCAACTCCTCTACGGGATTCAATTGGCCAAAAAGGAGATCAAGCGCCGCGGGCAGGCAGTGATCGTCGAGGGCTACACCGATGTGATGGCCTGTCACATGGCCGGTGTGCCGACGGCCGTAGCCACTTGCGGCACCGCGTTCGGGGCCGAGCACGTCCGGATCCTGCGTCGATTGCTGATGGACGCCAGCGAGTTTCGCGGCGAGGTGATCTTCACCTTCGACGGTGACGAGGCCGGGCGCAACGCGGCCCGGAAGGCCTACGCCGAGCACGATCAGAGCTTCACGACCCAGACGTTCGTGGCCGTCGAGCCGGACGGGCTGGACCCGTGCGAGTTGCGCCTGCGCCGCGGGGATGCGGCGGTGCGGGATCTGGTCGCCGGCCGGGTGCCGTTGTTCGAGTTCGCGATACGCGGCTCGCTCGCCCGGCACAACCTGGACACCGCCGAGGGGCGGGTGTCCGCTCTGAACGCCGCCGCACCCGCCGTACTGGGCATCCGGGACCGCGCGCTGCGGCACGAGTACGGCCGACGCCTGGCCGGTTGGCTGGGCATGGAGGTGGACGCGGTGTTGGGCGAGCTGGCCGCCCGCGCCCGCCGGGCGCCCGGCCGGGCCGAGCCCCGCCCCAGTGTCGGGCCAGCCGTCCAGCCGGGGGGACGTCCCGATCCGCGCGATCCGGCCGTGGCGGTCGAGCGGGAGCTGTTGAAGCTGGCGCTGCAACAGCCCCAGTTGTTGGGCCCGCGGTTCGACGGCCTCGAACCCGAGGTGTTCCGGTCCCCGGCGCATGCGTTGATCCACGCCGCGGTCGTGGCCGCGGGCGGCACGGCGTCGGCCGCGGGCGGGGAGCAGTGGGTGCGCGCCGTCCGGGACCACCTCACCGACTCGCCCGCCCGGGCACTGGTCGCCGAACTGGCCGTCGACCCCCCGCACACCCCCGAGAACCCCGACCGGCGCTACGCGAGCGAGCAACTCGCCGCGGTCCAGGTGGCTGCGGTCAGCCTGCGGATAAGCGAACTCAGCGGCCGCCTCCAGCGAATCAACCCGGTGGAACGGACGGCCGAGTACAACAAGTTGTTCGGCGAACTGGTCGCGCTCGAGCAGTTTCGCCGGGGTCTGCGCGAGCAGCTCATCGAGAGTACGTAAACGGGCCGCCGAAAGGGCTGTGTGGGTGGCGGACGCAACGGACCGATCCGCTCAAATTGGCACGATCCGATGACCGGGTTTGGTCAAGTCCCCACGGGCCCGCCACCGCGACGGACACACTTGGAGCCGTCTCAAGCGGGTGGATTCCCTGGGGGTGGCCGTGACCCGCGTCACGTCGTCGCACGGCGCATTCGGCGCGGTGCAACGCGCGGGACGGCCCCCGGACGCGCCAGTCGAGCCCGTGATTCCCGAGCCGGACTTGAACGGGGCCGGGACCGCGCTCGCCGGGTCGCAGTTGCTGCGCAACGTGCCGTCGCCGGCGCGTTCCCAGCAGCCCGACCTCCCCGAGGACACCGACGACAACTCGGTCGAGCAAGCCGCGGAGCCCGCTGCCGGCGAGCTTGACGAGGAATCCGAGGAAGCCGATGAACAACCGCTCGGCGCGACGACCGATTCGGCGGTCGCCGCGACCGATCTGGTTCGGCACTACCTGAGGGAGATCGGCCGGGTCCGCCTGCTCTCCGCGGAGGAGGAGGTCCAGCTCGCCCGTCGAATCGAGGCCGGCGTCCTCGCCGCCGAGAAGCTCGTGATCGAGCCGGTGATGGATGCCACGTTGCACAACGAGCTGATGCTCATCGAGCGCGACGGCGCCCGGGCCAAGCGGCAGCTGATCGAGGCAAACCTGCGCCTGGTCGTGTCGATCGCCAAGCGTTACGCCGGACGCGGGCTGCCGTTCCTCGACCTGGTCCAGGAGGGCAACCTCGGCCTGATCCGGGCGGTGGAGAAGTTCGACTACTCCAAGGGCTACAAGTTCTCCACGTATGCGACCTGGTGGATCCGGCAGGCGGTCACCCGCGCGTTGGCGGACCAGGCCCGCACGATCCGCGTGCCGGTGCACGTGGTCGAGATGATCAACAAGATCATTCGACTCCAGCGCGTCCTGCACCAGGAGACGGGCCGCGAGCCCACGCCCGAGGAGATCGCCGTCCGACTGGATCTGAGCACCGAACGGGTGATCGAGGCCCTGCGCTTCGCGCAGGAGCCGATCTCGCTGCACACACCGATCGGCGAGGCCGAGGATTCCGAGTTGGGCGACCTGATCGAGGACGGCGAGGCCGCATCGCCGGCTGACGCCGCGTCAGCCTCCATGCTGCGCTCGGACCTGGAGTCGATCCTGGAGACCTTGGGCGAGCGGGAGAAACGGGTCGTGAAGATGCGCTACGGCCTGCACGACGGCAATCCGCACACCCTGGAGGAAGTCGGCCAGATCTTCGGGGTGACCCGGGAGCGGGTCCGCCAGATCGAGGCCAACACGCTGGCCAAGCTGCGCCACCGGCCTGCCGCGGCCGAACTCCGCGAGTACCTGGCCTGAGCCGCGGCTCCGCGCGGAGGGCGTGCGATAGGCTGAACTCCGGTCTGCCGGCCCCGCCCGGTTGACGATCCCGCGTAGCTCAATTCGGCAGAGCGTCCGGCTGTTAACCGGCAGGTTATAGGTTCAAGTCCTATCGCGGGAGCTGCTGGAGACGTTCCGACGACCGACGAGCCCGAGCACGGCGCCTGCGGCGCCGAGGACGAGCCCGGCCACCGACAACGCGTGCCGTGAGCACCATGCCTGCGGGTCGCGGGTGATCGCGTGCTGGTCGAACCGACCGTGGCTGCCGTGGTCGTGGCCACCTGTGCCGTCCAGCGGTTCCCAAAGGTTGTCCGGGCGGTGCGGCGGCACCGGCTCGGAGCTCTGCTGCGCGTCGTACCCGGAGCGCGCCAGATATCGGTCCAGCAGTGCCCGCGGTAGAGGACGCCGAGGTCGTCCTGACGTTGCGTCAGTTCCGTGAGTTTCTCATCAGACGTCGGGCCGACCCGGGCCCGCAGACCACCGATGGTCAGTATCTCCAGCTCGGCGATGTTGTCCGCGGTCTTTCCGTAGGCCTGCGCGGTGGCCCCGCACGAGTTGTTGCCGATCATGCCGCCGAGGGTGCAGCTGACGTGCGTCGACGGGCGTGGCCCGAACATCAACTGATGCGACGAAAGCGCGCCGTTCAGGTCGTCCAGCGCGATCCCAGGCTCGACCACGCAGGTGCGGGCGACCGGGTCCACGTCGCGCACCCGCCGGCAGCTGCGGCTCCAGTCGATCACGACCGCCGCGTTGGTGGTCTGCCCCGGCAGGCTGGTGCCGCCGCCCCGGGAGAGCACCGGCGCCCGGTGTTGCCGGCACACCGCCACCGCGCGGGCCGCGGACTCGACCGTGCGCGGCACGACCACCGCCAACGGCACCGACCGGTAGTTCGACGAATCGGTGGAGTACGCCGCCCGCGCCCCGATGTCGTTGCGGACCTGTCCGTCGACGACCTGACGAAGTTCCGCGACCAGCGCCGAGAGGTCCGCCGTGATCATGCCGCGGGGAGGATGGCTCTTCCGCACGGGCGCATCGAGATCTTCCGGAACCCGGGCCCGATTCACCGTCAACCCGCGGTCAGCTCTTCGGGTACGGGGCGGCGCGGAGCAGGCCGGCCAGGTGCGTGGCGTTGGCCGCGGCGGCACGGGTGGTGCCCGCGGGGGGTGCACCCGAGGGCCAGCGCGGTGAGCTCGGCGCTGTGTTCAGCGGTCAGCGTCATGCCAGGCGGCTACCCGCTGCTTGTTTGGCGACACAGCCGATGCGCTCGAAGCCGCCCGCCGCCTCGGCCACAGCCGGTCGAGCATCACCACCCGGCACTACGCTCGGCAGATGGCCGGTGGGGACAGCGTCGTGGAGGAGCGCCCGGATCAGGCACGGCGACTGGCACGTGCCGCCCTGGCCCAGCCCATCTGGCACGATCTGGCACGCCGGGGGGTTCGGAGCCCGTCCCGCACCGGGAAGGAGTGGCCACACCGGGTCTGACCTGCGGAAACGCAAGCTTGGGGCGGTAGCTCAGCCGGTTAGAGCAGGGGACTCATAATCCTCCGGTCCCGGGTTCGAGTCCCGGCCGCCCCACCAGTCGCTGGACACTCTCTATAACTGAGAGATATATTTCAGTTATGCGAAGTGAGGGCCCTGCTCTGCTGCCGGTGTTCCGGTCGCAGCATCAGGCCGAGCTGCTCATGTGGCTTCTGCTGCACCCGGACCAGGAGTACGGCGTGAGCGACCTGGCTCAGCGCCTGGCCGTGCCGCTGCCGACGCTGCATCGCGAGGTTGTCCGGCTCGACGATGCCGGCCTGATCGCCAGTCGGACTCTGGGCCGCAACCGTCTGGTGCGGGCCAACACGGCTCACCCTGCCGCAACCGCGCTCACCCAGTTGTTGGAGGTGACGTTCGGCCCGCGCGTGGTGGTGGCGGAGGAGTTCGCGATCCCGGGTGCGCAACAGGTGGTGATCTTCGGGTCGTGGGCCGCGCGGTATGCCGGCGAGGTCGGACCCCCGCCGCATGACATCGATGTCCTGGTCGTGGGCAAGGTCAATCGCGCCGACGTGTACGAGGCCGCGGACCGCGCGCAGGCGCGACTAGGGATTGAGGTCAACCCGGTAGTCCGCTCGGTGAAGCAATGGGACGACCTGTCAGATGCACTCATTGCGCAGATCAAGGAGTCGGCGTTCGCCGTGGTCCTGGATCGTCGGCACGTGGCCGTCTGATGGGCCGTTGGCCGCGGGGTGAGGCGGAGGTTGAGGCGTTGATTGCCGCCGGCGATCTGCAGAAGCTCACGGGCGATGCCGCCAACGGCGAGCGGATGCTCAAGAAGGCAGCCGTGACGCTGGAGACCGCTCGGTCGGCTGTCGACCGTGACCCCGACTCCGCGTTCGTGCTCGCCTACGACGCCGCCCGCCAAGCGCTTACGGCGCTGCTGGCACACGAGGGCCTTCGTCCGACGACGAAGGGTGGCCACTACGCCGTCGAGCAGGCAGTTCGAGCACAGTTCGGTCCGGGCTTTCGCCAGTTCGGTGCGTTGCGCCGGCGCCGCAACGAGCTGGAGTACCCGGACCGACCGGGCGACGAGGCCAACGCGGAAGAGGCGACCGACGCCGTCGAGAAGGCGGGGGAGATCATCACGGCCGCCGGCGGGCCGCTCGCCCAACTCGGCCTGTTCTGACGGGGAGGGCGCTGGGGCGGCGGGCGGGGCCAGATCGTTCGTGGAGCTATTCGTGGAGCGAAATGCAGTCGAGCACGGCAACTGCAGTAGGACAGAGTGGACGGCGCCGAGGGGAAAGTTGCTGGTAGCGGGCACAGTCGACGGTTTGCAGGGGACTCATAATCCTCCGGTCCCGGGTTCGAGTCCCGGCCGCCCCACCCCGGCCACCGCCCACAGCCGCGCCCAGCAACGGGGTGAAACGACTTGTCGGGGTCTACTCGTGGGGCGGTCCAGGAAGTGGCGGCCCCCCGCTGGCGGAGGGCCTCCAATCTCGTCGAATAGACCCATGCGGACTCCCCGGTCCGGTCGTCGGACGTTCCGCCCCCGACCCGGTCTCGCGAGTACGTCCCCGGGCACGGCCGGCGCCGAGTGGAAATTCCCGGTAATGCGAAAACCCCAAGATCCACTTCCCCTCTTGCTCGCCCACCGTGATCGGTGCGCTACTGACAGCCACACAGGGTTGGGGTTGGCATGGAGGAGCGTCGGGGGGCGGCACGGTGGCGGTCGGTGGCGTGGGCCGTGGCCGGGATGGTGTTGCTGGCTGGTTGCGCCGCGACCGCAGTCGCCTCCAACCGCAGCGCACCGGCGGCCGTGGGCGCGGGGACCGTCATTGGGACAACCGCGAGTGATGCCGCCGCGCCCAGCGCGATCCGGATCAGCCCCGGCGACGGGACGAAGGCGCTGCCGCCCGGCTCGCGGGTGACCGTCGAGGCCACCGGCGCGGCACTGCAGCACGTAGATCTCCTTGATCCGGCCGGCAACTACCTGCCCGGCGACTTCACCGCCGACCGCACCCGGTGGACCGCCGACCAGCCGTTGGCGCCCGGTCAGGACTTCGCGGTCGTCGCCACCGCGCTGGACCCCGCAGGTGGCGGCAGTGAACAACACGCCGCACTCACCACCGCCCCGGTGCCCGACGCCGACCGGCTGGCGATCACCTCGATCACCCCGTCGAACGGCCGGCAGATCGGTGTCGCGTACCCCCTGGTGGTGACCTTCAACCGAGCCGTGACCAACCGCAAGGCCGTCTCCGACGCCTTGGCCGTGCAGACCTCACCACACGTCGACGGGGCCTGGTTCTGGATCGATTCCCAGACCGTCGACTACCGACCGGAGAACTTCTGGGTGCCCGGCACCCTGGTCACCCTGAACGCCAACCTGGCCGGCGTCGCGGGCGGGGACAACCTATGGGGTGTCGCAAACACGACCTCGCAGTTCATGGTCGCCCGCGCCCAGATCATCCGGGTCGACCTGGCCAACGACACCATGACCGTGCAGCGCGACGGCACAACCATCGGCACCTACCCGGTCTCGGCAGGCAAGCCGGGCTGGCGCACCCGCGACGGGGTCATGGCGATCATGGAGAAGGTCACCGACAAGACGTGGACCAACACCGCCATCGACGCCCCCGAGGCCTACGTGCTGCACTCGCGGTACGCGATGCGGATCACCGACTCCGGTGAGTTCATCCACGACGCCCCGTGGAACAGCGGCAAGATCGGCCGGCTCAACGGCAGCCACGGCTGCGTCGGCATGCTCACCTCTGACATGGCCGCCCTGTTCGCCCAGACCATGATCGGCGACGCGGTGATCGTCACCGGCTCCGGCCGATCCTTCGGCCCGGTCACCAACCGCCTCGGTGACTGGAATGTGCCGTGGTCGAAATGGGTCGGCGGCAACTACGACCTGTCGGTGCGCTGAACGGCCACCAGTACAACGGCGCGGACCGCCCGCGCCGAAGCGTCGGACCCGCAACGCACGTGACGGTTCGTCAGATGGCGTTGGTCACCACCAGCCGGGAATCCGGCCGTGACCCACCGCCCGAGGCCGCGGGCGCCCTCGAGGCCTACGCAGCGCAGCTCGGCCGCAGAGGCGATAGCGTCGGTTCGGCGGACCTGCGGACAAGGGAGCGTCATGTTGCCGGACGAGGTGCTTGCCCACGAGCCCCGGGTGCTCACCCGGGAGCAGCGCGAGTTCTACTTCGAGAACGGGTACCTGTTCGTGGAGGGGATCGTCCCGCCGGAGTGGCTGGAGCGCCTCCGGATGGTCACCAACGAAATGGTCGACCGCAGCCGGGCGCTGACCCGTTCCGACCGTGCCTTCGACCTCGAGCCCGGCCATACCTCGGCGGCTCCGCGCCTGCGCCGCCTCACCAGCCCGGTCGACCATCATCCGGGGTACTGGGCATTCGCCTGCGAATCCGTCCTGCCCGACATCATCGCCGACCTCGTCGGGCCCGACGTGAAGTTTCATCACTCGAAGCTGAACTTCAAATGGGCCGAGGGGGGTGCGGAGGTCAAGTGGCACCAGGACATCGGCTACTGGCCCCACACGAACTATTCACCCCTCACCGCCGGGCTGTACCTCTATGACTGCCGGCCCGAGCAGGGACCGCTGATGGTGGTGCCCGGCAGCCACGCCGGCGAGCTGTACTCGCAGTACGACGAGGACGGTGTCTGGACCGGCTGCCTGTCCGAGGCTGACCTCAAGGGCGTGGCCACCGACACCGCCGCCGAGCTCACCGGTCCGGCCGGTTCGATCACGATCCACAATTGCCGCGTCGTGCACGGATCGCGGCCGAACCAGGCCGACGCCGGCCGGCCGTTGTTGCTCAACGCGTACTCGGCCGCCGACGCCTTCCCCTACACGGCCAATCCGCTGCCGAGCAACCACGCCGGCGAAATCGTGCGGGGCCGTCCGGCGTTGTGGGCGCACCACGACCCCCGACCCTGCCTCGTGCCGCCCGACTGGTCGGCGGGCTACACGTCCCTGTTCGCCATCCAGCAGCAGGAGACGTGGGAGAACGCCGAGTAACGCATCTGAACCCTCGCGACCCCGGCAATTCGGCGGCCACCTGAAGGCGGCGCGGGCGCGGTCAGTGAGGACACCTTCCGCCCCTCGCAATGGCTACTCGGTTGAGGGTTAGAGGCCCAGGTACGCCGCTCTGATCGCCTCGTCACCGAGAAGCTCGCGGCTCGAGCCCCGAAGCTTGACCTGTCCGGTCTCGATGACGTAGCCGCGTTGGGCAATCTCGAGCGCTTTGTAGAGGTTCTGCTCTACGAGAAGCATGGCGATGCCTGCCGCATGGAGCTCAGCGATGCTGCTGAACACCTGATCGACCAGGATCGGGGCCAATCCCAGGCTGGGCTCGTCGAGGAGAAGAAGTCGCGGCTCGCTCATCAGGGCGCGACCGATCGCGCACATCTGCTGTTCGCCGCCCGAAAGGCTTCCCGCGAGCTGGCGTCTTCGCTCCTTGAGGCGAGGGAAGAGGGCGAATACACGGTCCAGGTTGGAGGGTATACGGCGCCGTGCAGATCGTATGTAGGCGCCCAGCTCGAGGTTCTCCAACACGCTGAGTTGTGGCCAGAGCTCGCGCCCTTCGGGTACCAGCGCAATGCCGAGCTCGGCGCGCTTGCCGGCGGGGACGCGAAGCAAGGAGCGCCCCTCGAAGCGAATATCGCCGCGGGATACCGGTCGGAGGCCGCAGATGGCACGCAGCGTTGTCGTCTTACCGGCCCCGTTGGAGCCGAGTAGCGCTGCGATTTCCCCCTCCTGGATCTCGAGGCTGAGGCCATGGAGGACGTGCACCTCACCGTAGAAGAGATCAATTTCGGGCGAACCGGGCACAGGCGTGATCGACAACAGAGTCGGGAAAGTCACCAAGGGCCGCCACGGCCCCCGGGGACTACCGACCGACCGCGGCCTGGCTGCGCGACCGCGAGCGTCGCTGGCGCCCCGGCGGTGGCGACACCTGAACCTCGCCGCGATCGCGGAAACCCGGATCTGACGGATCGTCAGAACGGCTTGGCGGTGAAGCCCGCGCGCAGCAGGGCTCCGTCCCGACGGGCGAGGGTCGGCAGCGGGACTTTCGTGAAACGCGGGGTGCCGCGCGGTCTGCCGTCGCGCCGATGCGTCCAGTGGACCTGCAGCCAGGACAGCGGCCGCGAACGACCGCCGCTCAGGTCGGCCATCCCGGCCGCTGCCAACTCCGCGGTCAGCTCGGCATGGGTGAACGCGGCCGCCTCACTGGCCAGCCCGTCGCCGCGCAGCACCGGCGGGAGGTCGGGCGCCATCACGTCGACCATGTCCGGGAACGTTTGCGGGCATCGTTGGCGGTCGAAGTCGAGAATCCACACCGCCGCGCCGGTGCGGGCGCGGACGTCGGCGATCTGGCGCAACGCACCACGCAGCACGTCGAGGTCAGGAAGCTGATGCAGGGTCCACACGCAGGAGACCGCGTCCCAGGACTGCTCGAGCAACGATGCGGGCAGCGCGGTGATGTCCGCCTCGACCAACCGGACCCGGGAGTCGCAGCCTTCCTCGCGGAACAGCGTCCGGGCGGTGGCCAACATGTTCGGGGCCAGGTCGACACCGGTCGCCTGGACGTCGGGACGGCAACGTGCGAAGCGGGCCAGTGCCCGGCCGGAGCCGACACCCAGGTCGAGCAGCCGACCGCCCTCGGGCAACAGGACGTGCAGGGCGCGCGCGCTGAGGTCGTAGACCGCGGGCTGGACGGGGTTCGTCACCCCGCCGGCGTGGAACTGGGCCACCGAATCCGGGTCGTCCATCACCATCGGTTCCGGCACGCGTTGCCGGCCGGGCGCGTACCGACGCTCCCGGACGATGATCGCCGGAAGCTTCCACAGACGTCTTGCCATCAGGAGCCGACGTAGTTCGGCGGACGGCCCTCGGTGAAGGCGGCCACGCCTTCGGCGAAGTCGTCGGTGGAGCGCAGCAGTCCGTAGGCGAGGCCTTCGAGTTCGAGGCCCGCGTGCAGCGGGGTGTCATTGGCGAGGTTGAGGACCCGCTTGGCCATCCGCAGCGCCAGCGGCGCCTTGGCCGCCAACTCGAGCGCGATCTCGGTGGTACGGGCCTCGAGATCGGGGCGCGGGACGACCTCGGCCACCAGTCCCCACTGCAGGGCCTCCGCGGCGGGGATCCGCCGGCCGCGCAGGATGGCGTCCTTGGCTCGGGATAGCCCGACGAGGTGGACCAGGCGCTGGGTCCCGCCGCTGCCGGGGATCATGCCGAGGGTGATCTCGGGCAGACCGAGGACGGTGTCGTCGGCGGCCACCCGCAGGTCGCAGGCGAGGGCCAGTTCCAGGCCGACGCCGAAGGTGAACCCGTGCAGGCTTGCCACCACTGGTTTCGGGCAACGTTCGGCGGCGGCGACGTTCTTCGCCAGGTGGGACAGTTCCTCGGGGGTGCGGGTCATGAACCCGGGGACGTCGCCCCCCGCGGTGAACGCCCGCTCGCCGGCGCCGCGTAGGACGATGACCCGCACCGCATCGTCGGTCCCGAGCGCGGCGAACACCCCGGCCAGCTGGTCCCGCGCAGGCATGCTGACGCGGTTCAGCTTCTCGGGGACGTCGAGGGTGATCGTGGCGATCCCGGTGGTCTTGTCCCGGCTGACGTGGAAGCCGTCGTAGCGCTCAGAGGTCATGGCTCGGCATTCTCGCGCGGCCCGCCCGCCGCCTCGGCGACGGCGGCCACGATCGGTTCGTAGCCGGTGCAGCGGCACATGTGGCCGGACAGCAGCCGGCGGATCTCGTCCGTGTCCGGAGGTCCGGCGGCTTCGTCGAGCCGTTCCGCGGCGGTCATCAGAATGCCGGGCGTGCAGAAGCCGCACTGCAGGGCGAAGCGGCGCCGGAACGCCTCCTGGAGCGGGTGCAGCCGATGGTCTCCGGCATCCGCCGGGATCGGGGCGAGGCCTTCCACCGTCCCGATGTCGGCACCGGCGGCTTGGTGGGCCAGCAGCAGGCAGGACCTGACGGCGACGCCGTCGAGGCGGACGGTACAGGCGCCGCACACGCCGTGCTCGCAACCCACGTGGGTGCCGCGCAGGCCGAGGTCGTGGCGCAGGAAGTCGGACAGCAGCCGCCGCCCCGGCACCCCATCCAGGGACACGGTGCCCCCGTTGACGGTGACCCGGTCGGTCCGTCGGCGAGTCACGGCTTCGGGTCCGGACGGACGCAGGGGCGCCGGGTCCACCGCCTCGGCGCGGGCCCGAGCTCGATCCACGGCCCGCTCGACGGCCCGGGTGACGAGCACGCCAACCAGATGCCTCTGGTAGTCCGCCGGGGCGTGCAGGGTGCCGAACGGGTCCACGGCCGCCGCGGCGTACTGACCTGCCGCCGCGGCGCCTGCGCCGGCGAGCAGCGCCGCGGCCGGTTCCGGCAACAGCAGCGGTCGGTCGGCGACCGCGCCTACGGCGACTCGGGCTCGGCTCACCTGCCCGTCGGCGTCGAGGCGGACCGTCACGGCCGCGGCCACGAGCGCGAAGTCCCCGTGTCGCTGGGCCAGCTCGACGAGCGCACTGCCTTCCCGCGCGCCCGGAAGCGGGAAATGGACGGCCTGGAGCAGCTCGCCGGGTTCCAAGGTGGTGGTCAGAAACCCGGCGAACAGCTCGTCGGCCGGGATTTCCCGACGGCCGGCCGGGCCGACGGCCGTCACCGCGCCGCCGAGGGCCAGCAGGGCCAGCGGCAGCTCGGCGGCGGGGTCGGCGTGGGCGATCGACCCCCCGACCGTGCCGCGGTTGCGGGTGGCCACGTGGCCGATCAGCGGCAGCCCGTCGGCCAGGACGCCGATGCCCGCCGCCTGCGGCGCGCGCTCCAGCGTCCGCTGCCGGGTCAGCGCCCCCACCACCAATCTCCCGTCGGCGACCCTCAGCCCGCCGAGGTCGTCCAAGTGGTTCAGGTCTACGACCACCCCCGGCCTCGCCAGTCGCAGGTTGAGCATCGGCACCAGGCTCTGGCCGCCGGCCAGCGGACGGGCGTCCTCACCGTGTTCGGCCAGCAAAGCGAGTGCTTCGGAGAGCGTGCCCGGTGCCTCGTACCGGAAGACGCCCGGTTTCACCGGGCCCTCTTCCCGACCACGGCCTGCGCCAGGGCCCAGACGCGGGCCGGGGTGAGCGGCAGCTCGATGTCGATTTGGCCGTCGACGGCGTCGAGACCCAGCGCGTCGGCGACCGCGTTGGCCACTGCCGCCGGCGCCGTCATCGTCGTTCCCTCGCCGAGTCCCTTGGCCCCGAGCGGCGTGACCGGCGAGATCGAACCGATCATCTCCCTGGTGACCCGGGGCAGCTCGGTCGCGGTGGGGGTCGGGTAGTCCACGAACGTGGCGGTGAGCAGCGTGCCGGCCTCGTCGTAGACGTGACGTTCAAGCAGCGCGGCCCCGAGGCCGTGCGCCAGGCCGCCGAGAACCTGGCCGTCGGCCAGTGCGGGGTGCAGCACCCGACCGGCGTCGTGGACGCTCACGTAGTCCCGCACCGTCACCTGCCCGGTGGCGGTGTCCACCTCGACGACGGCCACGTCGGCCAGGAATCCGTACGCGGCCGAGGAATTCACGGTGTCGTCGGGTGCCGGCGCGGCCAGCCCGGGCGCCGCGAACGTGGTGGTGACCGCCAGCCCGTCGACGCCGGCGGGCAGCCCGGCCGGATCCCAGTGACCGGCCCCCGCCACCCGACGCAGCGACACCGACCGGTCCGGGGCCGTGGTGACCCGAGCGTGGCCGTCGACGAGTTCGAGGTCGTCGGGGTGGGATTCGAGCATCGGCGCGGCCACGGCCCGGACCCGTTCGGCCAGCCGAAGCGCGGCCAGGTGCACGGCGGCGGCGACGGTGACCGCGAAGCGACTGGAGTAGTTGCCGGAGCTGACCGTGAACGGTCGGATGGTTGTGTCGGCGCCGGGGTGCACGGTTACCTCGTCGGGCGGCACCCCGAGCGCGTCGGCCACGATCTGGGCCGCCACGGTCCGGTGACCCTGGCCCTGGGGTGTCGAGGTGAACGCGACACTGACGCCGCCGCCGGGATCCATGGAGATGGTGACGGTCTCGGCGTTGCCGTCCTTCGGCGCGGCCGTGGCCCGGCGGTCCGGCGGGTCCACGAGCGTTATGTATCCCATGTTCGACGCCGACGGCTCGACCACGCAGGCCAGCCCGACACCCACCCGTCGGGTGTCGCCCCGGGCATGCGCCCGGGCGCGCCGCAGGTCGTCGTACCCGGCGAGGGTGAGGGCCCGTTGGAAGCAGGCCGGGTAGTCGCCGGAGTCGTAGACCCCGCCGGCCGCGGCGCGGTACGGCATCGCCTCGGCCGGAACCAGATTGCGGCGGACCAGATCGGCCGGGTCCAGGTCGAGGCGGGCCGCGGCGATGGCCATTGTCCGTTCCAGGGCGAAGGACAGCTGCGGTCCGCCGAAGCCCCGGTTCAGTCCGGTGGGGCAACGGTTGGTGACCACGACCCGGCTGCGCACGGCGAGGTCCGCGACCCGGTACGGCCCGGTGAGGGCGCCGTGCATCCGGTACAGGCTCGCGGGCTCCGGTGCCCGCACGTAGGCGCCCACGTCGTCGATCAGGTCCAGGTGCAGGGCGACCAGGTCGCCGGCGGCCGTGAATCCGGCCTCCACCTCGGTGATCCGTTCGGTGGCCATCGAGGACGCGAGCAGGTGCTCGGCCCGGTCCTCGGTCCACCGGACCGGGACGCCGCAGTGGCGGGAGGCCAGTGCCATCAGAACCACGGAGGTGAATCCGGCCGCCTTCACGCCGAACGAACCACCCGAGTCGGGCGGGGAGATCAGCCGCAGTTTCGCCGCGGGCAGCCCGAGCGCCGCGGCCGCGACCCCGTGCAGGGTGAACGGTCCCTGGAAGTTGGACCAGGCGGTGACCGAGCCGTCGGTGGCGTCCCAGGCGCAGATCACCCCGAGTCCCTCCACCGGCGTGCACGAGGAGCGGGGATGCCGGAACCGGCGGCGGACCACCAGGTCGGCACCCGCCAGCGCGCCGGCGCAGTCGCCGTAGGCGAAATGCCGGTCCGACACGACATTGCTGCCGACGGCCTCGTGCAGGATCGGGGCGCCGAGCTCGAGCGCGGCCTCCACGGAGGCGGCCACCGGCAGCGGCTCGTAGTCGACCGAAACGAGCTCGGCGGCGTCCTCGGCGAGGTAGCGGTCCCGCGCCACCACCACGGCCACCGGCTCGCCGACGTAGCGGACCACGTCGACGGCTGCCGCCCATTGCGGCACCGCTCGGCCGATCGCCGACGGGAACGGGCGGGACAGCGCGGCCACCCGGGCGCCGGTCAGCACGCCGATCACGCCGGGAGCGGCCAGGGCGGCGGCCACGTCGACGGCCAGGACCCGGGCGTGGGCCTCGGTGGAGCGCAGCACGGCTGCTTCGGCGATGTGCGGCAGCGGATCGAGATCGTCCATGAACCAGCCCTCGCCGCGCAGCAGGGCGGCGTCCTCGACCCGTTCGACCGGCAGACCGACCCAGGTGCCGCCGGCTTCGCGGCTGTGCGTGGCCGGGCCCATTCCGCTCATCCCGGTCACGGTAACCCCAGCGCGTTCCGCGGCCGGGACGCGGATCCCTCCCCGGGCGGGCGAAGCGATCTGATGACCAGTCAGGTTGCGTGTGGTCAAGGGATGGATGCGTTCAGATCGGTCCAGCGGCCGGCGTCGTGGTCTTCGCGGCGTACAGCTCGATTGCGCGCCAGCAGTACCAGGCCACGACGCTCCGGTACGGTCGGTATGGTTCGCCGAGCGCGAGCAGCTGTTTGGGTGTTGGTGTCGGGATCTGCCAGGCAAGACCGAAGCCCTTGCGCACCCCGAGATCGCCCACCGGCCAGACGTCCAGCCGTCGCAGTTGGAACATGAGGAAGACCTCGGCCGTCCATCTGCCGATGCCGCGGACGGAGGTCAGTCGGGAGATCACCTCCTCGTCGCCTTCCCGCGCCAGTCCTTGCTCCTCGAGCACCACGGTCCCGTCCAGCACCTTCTCGGCGAGGTCGCGCAGCGAGGCTGTCTTGTTCGCCGACAGTCCCGCCGCCCGCATCGAATCGATCGACAGGCCCAGCAGCCGCTCCGGTGTGACCTCCCCGTCCACGGCTGCCACGAGCCGGCCGTGGATCGTTCGTGCGGCTGGCCCGGCCAGTTGCTGATGCGTGATTGCCCGCACCAGGGTTGCGAAGTTGGACTCCGAGGGCCGTCGCAGCACCGGCGGGCCCGCCCTGCGCAGCAGCTCTGCCAGGACGGGATCGCCTTCGGCGAGCAACTGCGCGGCCCGGCGATGGCTGCGGACGCGCGGGGGAGCCGGCATGCTACGGCAGCATCCATTCGAGGGCGTTTGTCTGCAGGAACACCAGCAGGCACATCACGGCGAGCAGGAGCACGCTCCAGCCGACGACCCTGCGGAAGATGTCGCCCTCCCGCCCGATCATGGCGACGGCTCCGGCGGCGATGGCGAGGTTCTGCGGTGAGATCATCTTGCCGAGCACGCCACCGGAGGAGTTGGCCGCCGCCATCAATGCCGGGTCGAGTCCGGCTTTCTGGCCCGCGGCCACCTGCAGCGCGCCGAACAGCGAGTTCGACGAGGTGTCCGATCCGGTGACGGCGACCCCGAGCCAGCCCAGGATGGGCGAGAGCAGCGCGAAACCGGAGCCCGTGCTGGCGAGCCCGTTGCCCAGCGCCCCCGTCTGCCCGGAGTTGTTCATCACGTAGGCCAGGGCGAGCACGGCCATCACGGTGATGATCGCCGGTGCCAGCTGTCGGTACGTCTTGACGTATGCGCGGGCCGCCGCGGCCGGTTTGATGCCGATGATCGGCATCGAGATCAGGCCCGCGATGAGCGTCAGGGTGCCGGCTGCGGCCAGCCAGTTGAACGTAAAGTCGGCGGGCGGTTTGCCGCTGGTGCTGACCAGGTGCAGGCCCGGCCACCGGAACAGGTACGTCCAGGGGTGTTTGAGCAGATCCTGCTTGACCGTGTCGATCTGCACGATGCTGAAGATGGCGATGATGACCAGGTACGGCGCGTATGCCTTGGCGACCTCGACACGCGTGTCGGTGGCCACCGCGACGCCGCCGCGCGTGTCCGTGGCCACCGCGACGCCGCCACCCGGCGCGCTCGACGGATCGGTTGTCGCGGGCCCGCCGCCGCCGACGTCGCTGCCGGCGAGGGGATCTGCCTTCAGGTGGTAGGTCTCGACCGGCCGCCATATGCGCAGCAGTACGACGATGGCCAGGGCGCTGACCAGGGAGGCCACGACGTCGGTGAGCTGTACCGAGAAATGTGTCGAGGTCAGCCACTGTGCGACAGCGAAGGCGACCCCGCCCACCAGGGCCGCCGGCCAGGTCTGGCGGACCCCGCGCACGCCGTCGACGATCGCCACCAGGACGAGCGGGACCACGACCGCCAGCACCGGGGTCTGATGGCCGACCAGCGCACCCAGGTGGTCCTCGGTGAACCGGCCCGTGTCGCCCTTGCCGGCGGCCGGTGTGGTGACCTTGGAGAGGGTGACGATCGGGGTGGCCAACGCGCCGAAGGCCACCGGCGCGGTGTTGGCGACCAGCGCGACGGTGGCCGCCTTCAGGGGCGCAAAACCGAGCGCGATGAGCATGACGGCGCTGATCGCCACCGGGGTGCCGAATCCGGCGAGAGCCTCCATCAGCGCACCGAAACAGAACGCGACGACGATCGCCTGGATCCGCATGTCGTCGCTGACCGCGGCGAACGAGCGGCGCAGGACGTCGAAGTGCCCGGTTGCGACCGTCATGTTGTAGACCCAGATGGCGCCGATGACGATCCACATGATCGGGAAGAAGCCGAAGGCCGCCCCCCACGCCCCGACGTCGGCGGCCTGGCCAAAGGGCATGTCGAAGCCCGCGGTCGCGACCACCACCGCGACCGCCAACGCGGCCAGACCGGAGATCCACGCCGTGATCCGCAGCACGCCGAGCATGACGAACAACGTCGCCAGCGGCAGGGCGGCGACCAGAGCGGACACGGTCAGCGAATCGTGGATCGACCGGATGTCGGGTCGATAGGTCGCAGCCAACATGCGCGGCCCCCGGTGGCCTTGTGCTGGTGTGATGGCGCGCAACTTACCGGTCGCAGGTGTGTGCGGGCACCAAGCGCGCCGGCGTGGCAAGATCTCCCACCCGGCCGTACCGTCGTCCCGTCGCTCTGCGCCCGACCCAGAGGCTGAGGAGGGAAGCCTCCCAACTTCGGCCTTCCTGGCGAACACCCAAGGAGCACCACACCATGAGCGAAGCCTCCACCGTCGACATCACCGTCACCGTTCGCGACGACGGCGAGGTCGGGGCGGACCTGACCCCCGTCCTCCCGGGCCCCTCCGGGATCATCGGGATCATCGTCGAGAGTCCCGACCAGCCCGAGGGCGCCTGGGTCGCGTTGGTCACGCACCGGAACCACGAGGAGATCGTGGAACTGGGCCGCACGACGAAGCTGGGCCGGAGCACTTTCCCGGACAAGTACCCGCTACCGGCCGGTCACACGCTCCGCATCGTCGGCGGAGGGCTGCTGCCCGGCAGCGACGTACGTCTCCGGGTCGCGATCGCGGGCGTGCCACGTCCGGCCGAGTAGGCCCCGGTCGGGGTCAGGGTTTGACGGCTGCTGCCAGCGTGTCGAACTCGGTGGCGGTGAGTTCGATCCCGGCGGCCGCGATGTTCTCCTGCACGTGGGCGACGCTGGACGTGCCGGGGATCGGCAGCATGACCGGGGAGCGGTGCAGCAACCACGCCAGCGCCAGCTGTGACGGGCTGGATCCGTGCTGTTCGGCGAGGGCGGCAAGCGGCCCGCCGGGCTTGCTCAGTTCCCCGGTTGCCAGCGGGAACCAGGGGATGAAGCCGACGTCGTGGGCCGCGGCGTGGTCCAGCAGTGCCTCGGCGTTGCGGTTGGACAGGTTGTACAGGTTCTGCACCGTGGCTATGTTCGCGTGCTCCCCGGCCCGGACCAGGTCCTCGACCGACACCTCGGACAGGCCGATGTGCGCGATCTTGCCCTCCTGCTGGAGGGCGCGCAGTTCGCCGACCTGCTCGCCAAGGGGCACCTTTGGGTCGATGCGGTGCAGCTGGTAGAGCGGGATCTGCTCCAGGCCGAGGTTGCGCAGGCTCATCTCGCACTGCTGGCGCAGGTACTCGGGGCGGCCCACCGGTTGCCAGATCCCGGGCCCGTGCCGGGTGAGCCCGGCCTTGGTGGCGATCACGAGGTCGTCCGGGTATGGGTGCAGCGCCCTGCGGATCAGTTGCTCGGCCACCACCGGGCCGTAGGAGTCCGCGGTGTCCAGGAGGTTTACGCCCAGCTCGACCGCGCGGCGCAGCACGCGCACCGCCTCGTCCGGGTCGGCCGGGTCACCCCACACCCCGGGGCCGGTCAGCTGCATCGTGCCGTACCCCAGGCGCACCACCGGCAGTGTGCCGCCGATGCGGAACTCCCCGGCGGCGCGGGCGGACACGGTGGACACGGTCATGACGGCTCTCCTCCTGCGGCGGACTGTTCCCCCGGTTGCAAGGCCGGGCGACCGTGCGGCATTCCCGCTCCGGGGGTGGGTTTGCGTTCGGTGGCTGATGCGGCTTGGGTTGAGTAGCGATGGCGGACGCGGAGGACGTGCGGCGAGTGGCCCTTGGCCTGCCGCACGTGGTTGAGATCCCCAGCGACGGGTTCGACTTCCGGGTGGCGAACAAGGGTTTCGTTTGGTCGTACCCGGAACGGAGCCCGGGCCGATCGCGTGTGATCCGGGACGACGTGGCCGTCCTGTACGTCGGCGATGAGGCGGAAAAGCAGGCCCTGCTGCTCGGGGAGCGGGACCTGTTCTTCACCACACCCGAATATGACGGCTGGCCGCTGGTCATGCTGCGGTTGGCCGAGACCGACGTCGATCGGCTCACCGAACTGGTGACGGACGCCTGGCGGATGCGCGCCCCGGCCGAGATCGCCGCCGAACTGCCTTAGAGGGTGTCGGGGCACGGGCGTGGTCGGCAGTGGCGCGGGTGAGTGGGTTCGTCCGGGGTGGGAAGAGGTCGGGGATGAAGGGATTCGGGAGGTTGCTGGTCCTGGCAGGCGCGGTGGGCGCGGCGCTGAGCGTCGTGCTGCCCTGGCTGCAGGTGCGAGGGGCGCTGCCGAGGCTCAGTGTCCTGGGCGCCGCGCTGGGACCGGGCCACCGGACCGTCAACGGCTCGGACACCTCGGCGTGGCCGGTGCTGGTGGCGGCGGCCGCACTAGCGGGGTTGCTCGCGGTGCTGGGCCGTGCCCGACGGGTCGCCGTGGTGCTGGGCGCGCTGATCACGCTCGCCGGCACCGGGCTGGTCTATTACCTCCAGCACGTCGTGGACCTGCGCACCGCGGGCAAACCCGCCCTCGAGCGGGACCTGGCGCACCTGGCCCTCGACACCAGCGTGCAGTCCGGACCGTTCGTCCTCCTCGCGGCCGGTGTCCTCACCACCCTCGGCGCCATGCTCAGCCACCCGCATCACCCTGGCCAACGATCCAAGACCGGAAGGAGTCACGACAGCTTGCCGAGGTAGGCCTGGCGGACCTGCGGGTCGGCACGCAGGGTGGCGGCGGCACCCTCGAGGACCACCCGCCCGTTCTCCAGCACGTAGCCCCGCCCGGCAATCTCCAGCGCGGCGTCAATGTCCTGCTCGACGACCAGGACGGCGGTCCCTCGGGCCGCGACGGCCGAAAGCTTCTCGAGCAACATATCCACCAGGTTCGGCGCCAGCCCGAGCGATAGCTCGTCGATCATCACCAGTGCCGGGCGGCTCATGAGCCCGCGAGCGATGGCGCACATCTGCTGCTCGCCGCCCGACATGCGACCGGTGACCTGTTCCAGCCGTTCGGCCAGGCGGGGGAAGAGCTCGATCATCTCAGCCAGGTCGGCGTCCACGTCGTCGTCGTGGCGGTGGTGCGCCCCCATGAGCAGATTCTCCCGAACGGTGAGCCCGGCGAAGAGGCGCCGGCCCTCCGGCACGTGGGCCAGACCGAGCCGCACCAGCTGCTCCGGGCGCCGGCCGGTCACGTCCGCGCCCCGCCAGCGGACCTGCCCGCGGACCGACCGAATCATCCCCGATACGGCCCGGAGGACGGTCGACTTGCCGGCGCCGTTGGATCCGACCAGAGCCACGATCTCCCCCGCGGCGACGCTGAGGCTGACGTCGTCAAGCACAGGTACCCTGCCGTACCCGGCATGCAGCCCGTTCACCTCGAGAAGCGGTTCACCG
>Ga0157362_1000033_pt1 | contig 39281 bp, 35 predicted proteins | sample AttlaeALBM3_FD_111480 | JGI IMG/M metagenome (GOLD analysis project Ga0157362, IMG submission 111480) | Fungus gardens microbial communities from leaf cutter ant in Ribeirão Preto, State of São Paulo, Brazil - Atta laevigata ALBM3 | ecosystem: Host-associated > Fungi > Mycelium > Unclassified ... | reverse complement strand
CTGCCTGCCGCGCTGGGGTGTGACGACTGGGCCGTCAGCACCGTCTCGACACGCGAGGAGCTCGAGGCTGCTTTTGCCGCCTGCAACGCGGATACCTCACGCGGTCATTTCATCGAGGTCCGCATGAGGCGTTACGATGCGGCACCCGTCGCGCTGGCGATGCATGATGCCGTGGGAACGCTTTACGGCGACTAGCCCCCTGCACATTCCTTAAGAATGACATCTACCCGGCGGTCTCCTGCTTGCAACAGCGGACCGCCCGACCCTGCACCGAGGACAAGATCCGGAAATGACCACGCCGCACGTACCGGCCCTGCGGCACTCGCTCGCAGAAGATATCTACGCCTTTTTCATCGGGTGTTCCCTGATCGTCATGGGCATATTGTGCCTGCACAAGGCAGGGCTGGTTACGGGCGGCATGGCCGGTGTCGCCCTTTTGCTGTCCTATCTGGTGCCTGTCTCACCGGGTAATCTGTTCACCTTGATCAATTTCCCTTTCCTGCTTTTTGCCATACGCGCCATGGGCACGGGATTTGCTTTCAGAACCATGCTGGCAAGTTTTGGCGTAACCTTCGCCGCCGGGGAAATGCCACTGGTGATGAACCTGTCCTACATAAACCCGCTGTTCTCCGCCCTGTTTTCAGGCACGATGATCGGGCTTGGGATATTATGTCTGGCGCGTCATCAGGCGGGCGTCGGAGGGACGGGGATCATATGCCTGTGGTTGCAGAAGGCGCGCGGGATCAATGCCGGGCGTGTGCAGATCACAATCGATGCCGTCATTCTCTCTGTTTCAGCGTTCTATCTGCCGCTCGACAAGGCTGCCTTGTCGGCTCTCAGCGCTGTGGCCACGAGTGGTGTGCTTATCGCCTATCACCGACCGGGCCGCTATATCGGGCATTGAGGTCCATAGGACCAGATCATCTGTCGCATTTCAGAAGGGATACACATCATGAGCGTCTATATCGTTTTCACCAAGGAACGCCTGATCGACCAGAGCGAGATGGATATCTATTCGGGTCTGGCGGCTGCAACGATCGACAAGCACCCTCTCACCCCGATCGTTTTTTATGGCGCGCAGGAATGTCTGGAAGGCGAAGGACCCGAAGGCATCGTCATTCTCGAATTCCCGGATCGTGCAGCCGCAATGGCCTGGTATGAAAGCGATGCCTATCGCGAGGCCCGTGAACATCGCTTTCGCGGGGCCGTCTATCGCGCCACCCTGGTGGACGGCACGTCCAGATAAACCATCGCCGGCAGCGCCTCTGCTGCCGGGCGAAACGGGAAAGTCCGGGGCCTGCCTTAGGGCGGTCCCTCGGCCTCGGGCCACCAGCTGTAGCCAAAACCCGGCGCCCATCGGCTACAGACCTGTCGGTTAGTCGAGATAGGCGTCGCGCAGCGCCTTGATCTGCGTCGGACCGACATCGAGGGCCTTGGCCAGATAGGCGTCGATCGAACCATATTGCTTGCGGATCGAGGCAAAGGCCGCTTCGAGATAGGCAGGGTCGGAATTAAGTAAGGCACTCATGGCAGGCGACGCTGCCATGGCCCCACCGTCTTTGGGGTCATTCATCGCGGCCTTGAAGCTGGGCGTCATATGCGCGCGAAGCAGATCACCACTCATCGCATAATCGCTCAGGATCGTCTGTTCGGGCACACCCAAAGCGTAGAGAATGAGTGAAGAGGCAAATCCTGTGCGATCCTTGCCTGCGGTGCAGTGAGTCAGGGTGGGGGTCTGGTGCGCGACAAGGCGGGCAAACAGCGCCTTCAGCTCAGGCGCATAGTAATCCGGCATCTTTGCATAAAATGCCTCCATCAGCGCCTTGGCCTGGGTCTGATCCATTTTCGCCAGACGTGATTTGTCCGTCATGTCACCCGGCAGAACGGGTTTCTCCGAGGGATAGAAAGCGGGTGGTTTTTCCTGCCCGCTGACCTGCCAGTGTGTCGGCTGTTTCTGCTGTTCCGCCTGCGTGCGCAGATCGGTCACGCTTTTGATGTCCAGCGTGTCGACCAGCGCATAATCGGCGTTCGTCAAGCCGCCGGGCGCGGCCGAGCGATAGAATTCGCCCCAGCGCACATGATGATGGTCTGCGGTTTCATAACCGCCCATATCGCGAAAGTTTGCCACGCCATCCAGCGGCAGAATGCGGTTCGCAACCCACTGCCCCGGTTTGCCATCAACCGGTTTGATAAAGAAATAGACACGCCTTTGTCCCAGGAACGGGGAAATCACGCGCGCTGCGCCGCTGTCAATGTGCTGTTGCACGAGGGTCATACCCTCTTTGCTGGCGGTACGGGATACGAAGATATCGACGGGCCCGAGCGCATGCGGCCAGGCCAGAGTGTATTGCGGCACCATCGTCACCTGCGCCGTGGCAAGGCTGCTCGTATCCGTCGCAGCAATGGCGAGCGGGGGTGACGCGAGGGTCGTGGCAGTGAGCAGGATGACAAGCGCATTTTTCAGAAACATGGTTCTACTCGTTCTCGTCAGATATCAGCGCCCTTGCGGGGCGAAGCGGGCGCAATCTTGCCTGAAGAAAGACGTGATGGTTGCCAGCGCTCGCGCGCTGTCAACGTCGCACGATGAAAGGATCAGCGGGCAGGTCGTACAGCACGTTGCGCACGATACCCGCGACATGCAGCGCTGTCATTATTGACGGATGAATTGCATAGTTAATTTTTTATTTCACCCTGCCGCGGGTAATATTGTCGCGATTCTTCTTCGGTTGCCATCGTTTGCATGCGTAGCGCACGCGAAGGGCCCGAGCCGCTTTCAACGCCTTATTCTGTGCTGTGTCACGGGCTTGTGCCGGGTAGAGAATGAAGCGACATATTTCGGCGTCGCTAACCAATATTTTCAGAGGTTACCAACCGGAATTGAGGCGGATCGAAGCCAATAAGAGCCGGAATGATACCAAGTTTCTGCAAGCTGAGGTGGAGTGCCAGGCCGGCCTGGGTTTCGGGTGTCTGATCGATGGCAAAACTCATCGTGCCGTCGATCAGGCATGCGCGTGTCACCGGGTTGACCTCATGCCCTATCCAGCACAGGCTCCGCTGTCTGTGGCGACGCAGAACCTCGCCGATATGCAGGTTGTCGCCACCCGCTGTATAAATACCGATGAGGTCCGGATTATCGAGGATGGCCTGATGCAGCAGGCGCGCGGCTTCGTCGGGATCATCTCCATCGAACAGAATGTCAGCCAGTCGGTGCTGCTGCGCAGCCTGCCCGGAGAGGAAACCGGAAAAACCTTCTATACGCTCGCGATGATTGGCATAGGTCATGGAATGGCAAAGCGCGAGCAGTGAACCCGATCGTTGCGAGAGACTGCGCGTAAGGCACAGGGCTGCTGTACGCCCTGCCGCGTGATTATCGATGCCGACGTAAGGCAGCCCGGGCAGGTTGCGCGTGACGATCTGGATCACAGGCAGCCCATCGCTGGCAACATGATGCAGCGCTTCGAGTATATCGGGATGGGAAGGACAGGCAATGACCAGCGCCGAGCGTCTGTAAGGGGCGTCGCGGATACGGGCGATAAAAGCAGCAATATCCGCTTCGCCCACGAAATTGCGATGCACCTGAATATCCTTGCCCAGAGAGGCCGCCAGCGTTTTGAAGGCCTGGCTCAAACGCGCGTAGAAAAGCGTTTCCGGACGTACCAGTAATACATCAACGCGCAACACGCCCTGATGCAGGTCGGGCAGGGTCGGAAAATATTCGAGATCGCGCGCGATCGTCAGGATGCGCCGACAGGTTTCCGGTCGTACATTGCCCCTGCTGTGCAGCGCACGTTCGACAGTCGCGGTTCCAACGCCAGCCAGAGCTGCGATATCCTTCAATGTGGCACGCTTCCTGCGGCTTCTGTTGATCTCGACCTTGTCCAGCATTTTCGCACGCTCGTCTCACCGTCATGATGAAATCAGATCATCATGATGATCGTTTTGATCCTGTTCCCCCGTCTAGATAGCAGTCCCGGGCATATAGGCCCGATCAAACAGGTGTGACGGGACAACGGATCGATGCGTAGCGCCTGGGGTGCCTCAGTGCCGGTTTTCCGATGTGCCGGAGATGGGATGACGCTATGGGCGAAGCAACAAGACGCAGTATTTTGCGGTGCGGCATGGCGCTTGTTCCTGTGCTGGCGCTGTATGGCAAGGCTCGTTCCAGCCCGCTTGTCGGCAAGGCTGTGCCCTGTCCTGACGGGTTTCACGCGCTTTCTTTCACGCTTATAGGCCACGATGATCTGGATCCGGCATTGGCCAGGCAGGTGTGGTCCGGCCTCGTCATGCGCGACGGGGAGTTTCCGCGCCGCTATAGCGCCCTTGCGACAGCCCTGAGCAAGGCGGGCGTAAAAACCTGGCGTGACTACCAGCACTCCGAAGCCCGTGCACATGAAATGCTGCACGCTGTGGCTGTCGATATTGTGAGTGCCTGGTATCTGGGGCGTGTCGGCCCGATGCTGCCACGCGCCGAGACAGGTACGCCGGTATTCATCACCTATGAAGGGGCCCTGATGTGGCGCCCCACGATCGACGTGACAGTCATTCCCACCTACGCGCGTGGCGGCCCCGGATACTGGGCGGCCCCACCCCCCATTGAGGACAGGCAGCAGAAAGACCGGCAACAGCAGGGCAGGCTGCCGAATGGCCGTCCGGCGGGGGCGAGCGTCTCCCAGAGCAATGGATCAGAATTCTGATGGTACAGCATGATTATGATGCCGACGTGATTGTGGTCGGCTCGGGGGTGATCGGTAGTCTGGCGGCTCATCACCTCGCCCGTAATGGCAAGTCGGTCATTATTCTCGAAGCAGGCACCCGTGTACCACGCTGGAAGATCGTCGAGAGCTTCCGGGAATGCGGGAATGTGAGCACTGATGCCGGCAATCGCAATCAGCCTTATCCAAATGAGCCCTGGGCCCCGAGTTCATTTGTGCCGGGCTACATCACCAATCACGGCCCTGTCGATTATGTGCCTGGCATGTTGCGTATGGTTGGGGGAACCACATGGCATTGGGGAGGGGCATGCTGGCGCCTGCTTCCCAATGATTTCCGCCTGCAGACGCTCTACGGCGTGGGGCGCGACTGGCCGATATCGTATGACGATCTTGAGCCGTTCTATCATCAGGCCGAAATCGAGATGGGGGTCTCCGGCGATGATAATGCCGATTACAGCGGTAAGAGTGGCGCAGCGTTCCCTCCACGTCAGGCGCCGTTTCCGGTAAGGCCCCAGGCGCTCAGCTATTTCAGCCAGCGTTTTCGCGATCGTGTGGCCGTGGGAGGGTATCCGTTCACCTATCAGCCCAATGGGCGCGCAACCGATCCGTATGACGATCGACCGGCGTGCGTCGGGAACAATAATTGCTCACCGATCTGCCCGATAGGCTCTCAGTATAGCGGCGACCGCCACGCCACGAAGGCCGAACGTGCCGGGGCCAGACTTGTCAGCGATGCAACAGTCTATCGTCTGGAAAAGACGCCGGATGGTAAGCGCATTGCGGCGGTGCATTACTATACGCCTGCAAAGCAATCGATCCGTCTGACGGCCCGCCAGGTAATGGTTGCAGCCCATGCGCTGGAAACGCCGCGCCTCATGCTCCTGTCCGACGTCGGTAATTCCTCGGGCATGGTGGGTCGAAACCTGATGGATCATAACGCATTTTCTCTGGCGATGATCGCGGATGAACCCATGTGGTCGGGCCGCGGCCCGGTACAGCAGGGCGACGTACTCAAATGGCGTGATGGCGATTTCCGCCGTTTTCATGGCTGCATCCGTCACGAAGTCGGCAATTTTGTCGGTAATGTGCAGATCACCGAGCGCCTGCTGTCACAAGGAATTATCGGCCCGGAGCTTGACGAGAAAATAAGGCACATGGCGGCGCGCTGGGTTTTTATGGACTCCAATATCGAAATGCTGCCCGAGCCTGGCAACCGTATGACACTGAGTGCCAGCAAACGGGATTTCTATGGTCTGCCACTCATGGATATCTATTACGACGTCAATGATTATTCCCGGGCCGCCGGGGCCGTGATCAAAGACGATTATGCCCGCTTCCTCAGCCTGCTGGGTGGCGAGATTTTCGATCAGAATCTCACGACATGGGAAAACCGCGATCATCCGATGGGCACGGTAATCATGGGTAATGACCCGCGTAATTCTGTGGTGAATGCGGAGGGTCGCAGCCATGACCACGATAATCTTTTCATCGCCACGACAGGGATCATGCCGGCGGCGTCAGTGGTCAATCCGACTCTGACTGGTTGCGCCCTGTCCCTGCGCTCAGCCGCCATCATGCTGAAGGAGATCTGAGTCATGGCGGATTGTCAGTCCCGGCATGGGGCCATGCGAGGCAAATCCTTCAAAACGCTTCCCAGAAAGCAGCGCCGGGCACGACAATGGCACTCTGGCGCCTTGCTGATGCTTGGTGTTGCAATGATATGCCCCGCATTCAGCGCAGATCAGACAGTGCTCGATCGTGGTGCCTATCTGGCTCGTGCTGCGGATTGCGTTGCCTGCCACACCCGGCCTGGCGGGGCACCCTATGCAGGAGGATATGGTATCCAGACTCCTATGGGGGTGATCTATTCGAGTAATATCACACCATCGAAAACCCAGGGCATCGGGCGCTGGTCCGAGGCCGCGTTTGCGCGTGCTGTTCGCGGCGGTGTTTCGTCGAATGGTGTCTCTCTTTATCCGGCCATGCCCTATGATTCCTATGCGGCAATGACGGATCAGGATATTCACGCGCTCTATACGTATATGCAAACCGCCATCGAGCCCATTGAAGACGCGGCAGGGCCGGTCACGGCACTGCGTTTTCCCTATAATATTCGAGGGCTGATGCGGGTCTGGAACTGGCTGTATCTCGATCGTCGTGTCTTTGCCCGTCGGCAAGACGAGACGGAGGAACAGGCCAGGGGGCGTTATCTGGTCGAGGCTGTGGCTCATTGCGGAACCTGCCATACGCCGCGCAACTTCATGATGGCTGCGCGCACGGGCCATGCGCTCAGGGGGGCTCAGGTCGGGGGGTGGTATGCCCCCGATATCGCTGCCGGGCAGAATGCACCACTCGCATCATGGCGGGATCAGGACATCGAAACCTATCTACGTGACGGGCATGTCCGCGATAAAGGGGTGGCTGCAGGACCGATGGGCGAGGCGGTCGAGCATTCCCTGCGGTTCCTGGCTCCTCAGGATCTCTCAGCGATCACGGCCTATCTGCGTACGCTGAAGCGCCCCTCAGTTCCAGAGGCAGCAATCCAGGGCATTTCTGCGTCTGCCATGGTCCCGGCCACTGCCTCGCATGAACGCCCCATTTACTCGATTGACTCATCTCAAGACCGTCAGACACGCGCGGCCGCTCGGAGCGAACGCGAGGCGTCTCCCGCCGCTTACGCGGATCGACGCAATTATCGCGATATTTCAGGTGGTGCCGCGCTCTATATGGCTGCCTGCGCGGCATGTCATCAACTCGACGGAAGTGGGACAGGTGATGATTATTATCCATCGCTCACGCAGAGCCGAGCCGTTTTATCCGACCGGCCCAATAATCTCGTCATGACCATTCTGGCCGGCGTGCATCGCCAGGGTGCTGATGGCGTTGCCTTCATGCCGGCGTTTCGTCACGATCTTACCGATCATCAGATTGCAGCTCTCGCAAACTTCATCACAGCCCGGTTTGCGGGAAGGGAGCAGAAGCTGGATGATGCGAAAATCACTGCGTTACGACGCTTTGATACGGAAGACTTTCCGGCACGGGCGCGTCCCTGACGAGAATAGGGTCCTAACCTCGCTTTTCCGGGACGGGAAGCAGGGATTTGACGGGCAGTTTCGATGAAATGCTCAGACGGTCTCGCGCGTATGAACCGATAGCGGAATAATGGGGCCATCAAGAGGGGCTGTGCAGCGCCCCAGATAGTGGCTGAGAGTGGAAAGTGCCGTTCGCGCCTCAAGCATGGGGTTCTGATCGAGCACAATATCGATCGTGCCTGAGCGCAGCAATGTGGCACGATGGGGTGTCAGCTCGTGGGTGATGAAGACTAGTCTGTCGGCCATACCCTGCTTTTCCAGAAGGCGCGCAATCGCATCGGCCCCGGTCGAGAAATGATAGATGCCTATGATATCCCTGTGTGCCTGCAGGAGTTCATGCACGACATCGGCGGCGCGATCGTCATTTTCATGGCATTCGAGGGCAGGCGTGGCCTGTAGCGCATGATAACGCTCGTCCAGTGCCTTCATGAAACCGGCATAGCGCTGCTGATGCCCGATATAATGCATCGTCCCCGCAATGAGGGCCACGCGTCCCTCACGCGGGCCGAGCAGACGGCCCATCATGTCTGCGGCAATACGCCCGGCACGATAGTTGTCTGACCCGATATAGGCGAGCCTTTCCGGTGCCGTGATGTCCGATGCGATCGTAACGACGGGCAGTTTTCCGCCAGTAACGGTGACCGCCTGACGAATGGCAGGATGATCGGGCAGGCAGAGAATCAGACCGTCATAGTCGCGTGCCAGGCTGGCAATGAGGGTGGCCGCCCGCTCGGGATGTTCGATTGCAGCGTGATGCTCGAAACAGGCAATGTTCTGTTCGCGATAGGCTGGCATGATCTGACGAAAGGCATCCTGCAAGGCCGCATGAAACGGATTGCCGGGTGGCTGCGTGACAACCGCGATGCGCGCCAGTCGCGCGTGGAGAGCAACGAGCTTGCGCCCGTCTCCCAGCTCCCGTGCGGCCTTGAGCACCACGCGTTCCTTGTCGAGTCGTACGCCGCCACGCCCGTTGATGACACGATCGACCGTCGCAGTCGAAACCCCCGAATAGCGGGCGATATCCTGAATAGTGGCACGCTGGGACATGGATTCTCCAACGAGAATGTGATGGTAATTATGTGATTTATCTCATATTCATGATGCGAACACATCAAATCTCTGCGTGTCGCCTCAGCCTGCGCGCCCTAGCCTGAATGCATCAATCGCTGCTTTCCATGACGGGCCACGGCGAATGACCACCCGTCATGGAATGGCGGATCATCAAGGGATGGATCATGGGACCGACAGACAGAATTACGGGGCTGCCGCGAGGTGTGAGGCTGGGATGCAGCCCACTCTCCTGGACCAATGACGTGCTTGAGGATCTGGGTGACGACACGCCGCTGGACCGGTGCCTGAGCGAGATCGCCGCCGCCGGGTATGAGGGAACGGAGCTGGGGCGGAAATATCCGCGAAATGCCGAGGATCTTGCCCCTATGCTCGCCGCCCATGATCTGTCTCTGGCGTCGGGCTGGTATTCTGGGCGTCTCGCAGAGCGTTCGGTGGAGAAAGAAATCGAGGACGTCGCAAGCCATGCGCAGCTTCTGCGTGCGATGTCCTGCAAGGTGATGGTCTATGGCGAATGCGGTGCCATGACCCCCTCTCCCGCACCGCTGGATGAGCCCATGTCACGGCGTATGGTGCTGACGCGCGACGCCATGAGAGCCTATGCCATGCGCCTCAGTGCTTTCGATGCATGGCTGCGTACGCGCTACGGCATCAGGTTGGCCTATCACCATCATCTCATGATGGTGGCCGAGAATTTTCAGGAGATCTGTCAGATCTTCGATGCCCTCTCCAGCGATGTAGGCCTGCTGCTCGACACGGGTCACGCCATGGCCGCCGGGTTTGATTATCAACGGCTGATCGACCGTTATGGCGATCGCATCTGTCATATCCATCTGAAAGACGTGCGCCCCGCCATACTGGAGCGCGTGCGCGGGCAGGATATGAGCTTCAATGCCGCCGTGCGTGCGGGGATGTTCACTGTGCCGGGCGATGGCTGCATCGATTTCACCCCTCTGGCCGGTTTCGTGCGCCAAAGCGGCTATCAGGGCTGGATGGTGGTCGAAGCCGAGCAGGACCCTGTCATGGCACCGCCTCTGGCCGCAGTAAAACGCGGGCGCGACGTGATCGAGGCCTGTTTCACCCACGCTCTGACGACCGTTTGAGGAACGCCGACATGACGCAGAAATATCTTAATATCGGACTGATTGGTTCGGGCTTCATGGGGCAGGCTCATGCGGATGCCTATCGGCGTGCCGCCATGCTGTATCGCGATCTTCCAGCGCTCCCCCGTTTGTCCATGCTGGCCGATGCAACACCGGAACTCGCTGAAAAAGCGGCGCGTCGTTTCGGTTTTGAACGCTCGACAGGAGACTGGCGTATTCTCGTCAACGATCCTGCAATCGATGTGGTAGATATCACCTCGCCCAACCTGTTTCACAAGGAAATGGCACTGGCGGCCATTGCTGCGGGCAAGCATGTCTATTGCGAAAAGCCACTCGCCCTGAGTGCTGAGGATGCCGCAGAGATGACACGCGCTGCCGAAAAGGCAGGCGTCAAAACCATGGTGGCGTTCAACAACGTCAAGACCCCCGCAGCCCTCTATGCGAAGCAGATTATCGCGCGTGGCGATATCGGACGACCCACGCGGTTTCGCGCCTGGTTCGATCAGGGATTTTATAACGATCCGTCCCTGCCTTTTTCATGGCGCCTCAAGCGTGCCGAAGCCGGATCTGGCGCATTGGGCGATCTGGGCTCGCATGTCATCGCTGTCGGTCAGTACCTCATGGGCGATGTGACAGCCACGATTGCCCAAAGCCAGACGGCTTTCAAACAAAGGCCGGTCCCCGACGGGGGGTCCGGTTATGGTGCCACTGCCGGTAAGGACGCCATCTGGGCGGATGTCGAAAATGAAGACCAGATTCAGGCACTTGTCCAGTTCGCAAACGGTGCAGGAGGGACGATAGAAGCCTCACGCATCGCGGTAGGCAAGATTTTCGGTGTGTACTGGGAGGTTTCAGGCACTGAAGGCACACTCATCATGGATGGGGAGCGCTTCAACGAACTCAAGCTCTTCCGTTTCGGTGACGACAAATCGGATCGTGGTTTTCGCACGCTGCTTGTCGGAAGTCAGGTGCCGCAGTTTTCCGCCTTTTTCGGGTTCGATTTCGGCGGAGGCGGTCTGGGCTATTTCGATGTGAAAGTCATCGAAGTGCACGACCTCATTACGGGCATCATGTCCGATCGGGATTGTTTTCCGTCATTTGGTTTCGGCCTGCGTAATCAGCAGATCATGGATGCGATGGAGGCATCGCTCCAGACGAGACAGTGGGAGACACTGCCGCAAGGCGAGTGCCTTGCCCGGGCTTCATCAGGCCTGTCTGCCAGATAACGGTTGCAGGGAAATCATATCGTCTCACGCGAGGGACGGCATCGGATTTTCATGCTCCCCCCCCCGCCTTTATACGCCCTCTTTTGCAAGGAAGACACGGATGACGTTTCCTTCCCGCCTGCCTGACCCTGATCGTCTCGATCCCGCATCGGTGCCCTCATTGCGATGGGGTGTGATCGGACCTGGCTGGATTGCCGAGCGGTTCGTGCGTTCGGTGCAGCGGTTTACCCAACAGAGAATCGTCGGTATCGAATCCCGTGACGGCGACCGTGCAACGGCTTTCGCACGACAATTCGATATCCCCCATGCATTCGATGGCGGCATGAGCGCTCATCCGGAAATCGATGCGCTCTATATCGCCACCCCCCACCCGTTTCACGCGGCAATGGCCAGACGTGGGCTGGAAGCGGGCAAACCCGTATTGGTGGAAAAACCGATCTGTGTTTCGGCGGAGGAAACGGCGGATCTCATTGAATGCGCCAGAAAACACGACGTTTTTCTGATGGAGGCATACTGGACGGATTTTCTGCCCAAGTTTTCCGTGCTGCGCAAAACACTGGCTGATGGCCTTATTGGTGACATCACGACCGTTCTGGCCGATCGCGGCGAATTCTTTCCCCCTGATCATCGTATCATGCGTGCCGATCTCGGCGGTGGCCCGATGCTCGATCTGGGGACGTATGTTGTGGGTCTCGCAACAGGCGTTCTGGGGCGCCCGGATCATGTAGTGGCGCAGTCCGTTCCTGCTGCGAGCGGCGTGGATGGCCAGACCGGTATGGTGCTGCACTATAAAAGTGGGGCACAGGCTGTGCTTCATACGACGCTGCTGTCGCATACGCCCTGTGAAGCCACGATTGGCGGGCGTCGTGGCATGATTACCCTGCCTGGAAAATTCTATACGCCCGGGCCTTTTACGGTCACTGCCAATGATCTGAAAACGCGTCTGGTCTTCGAAGAGCCCTGCTCATCCTATGACGGGCTGCATTATCAGGCCGAGCATATGGCCTGGTGTATCGGTCAGGGGCTCAGAGAGTCGCCAATCAGACCACTGTCTGCCTCCCTCATGGCCATGGAGACCATGGACCGTGCCCGTGTTGCCGGTCGCGAGACACGATGAAAGCCATTTCCGGAGAGATATCATGACACGTCTCGCTCTTTTCGGCGCAGGTCGTATCGGTCAGGTGCATGCCCGCAATCTCATGACCATGCCCGATATGAAGCTTGTCGCTATCGCCGATCCGGTTGCGTCGCCTGCGCGTGAAGACCTGCTGATGCGCAGTCAGGCACGCCTGGATGATGCGGAGTCGATTTTTTCGGATCCTGACATCGACGCCTATCTCATTGCCAGCCCGACCGACACACACGCGTCCCTGCTGCGCCGGGCGGCTGGCACAGGTAAGCCGGTTTTCTGCGAAAAGCCGATCAGTCTGGACTTCAGACAGGTCGTGGATGTGGCGGAAGCGTTTTCCCGTACAAACACACGAATCATGCTGGGTTTTCAGCGTCGTTATGACCCCGATTTCATGCAGGTCAGAGAGGAAATCCGCTCGGGACGTTCGGGAAAGGTGCAGCATATCGTCATGCATACGCGCGATCCGTCACCGCCGCCTGTGAGCTACGTCAAATCCTCAGGCGGGTTGTTTCGCGATCAGGCGATCCATGATTTCGATATGACGCGTTATCTTCTGGGTGAGGAAATCACGAGTGTTTTCGCTACCGGAAACTGTCTGATCGCACCCGAAATCGGCGAGGCTGGCGATATCGATACCGCCATGATGACGCTGCGCTCGGAAAGCGGGTCTCTGGTCCAGATGATCAACGCCCGTTATGCGGCGTTCGGCTACGATCAGCGCCTTGAAGCTGTTTGCGCGGAGCGGGTTTTCTATGTGGCCAATCACCCCGCCCATCATCTTGTCAGTGCCGATGCGCGTGGTTTCACGTCTTCTGGCCCCATGAGCGATTTCATCGCGCGTTTTGCGCAGGCCTATCGTGCGGAGATGGAGGCGTTTCGTGACATGATTGTGCAAGGCCGCCCACCGCTTGCCACGTTGTGTGATGGTGTGGAAGCGCAGAGATTGGCAGAGGCCGCAGCGCTCTCGCTGCAAACCGGCAGGCCTGTCGATGTCGCATCTGTCCGGTAAAAATGCGGATCATGCCGTCGAAATGCACTCGTTTCATGAATGCTGCATATAGGCCCTAGAATAATTCATGCTCTAATCCTGCATCGTGTTCAGGGGTTACTCTTCCCGCCAGACAGAATGAGAAGCGAGGAGAGCCCTGAATATGGCCGAGCTTGATCAGACACCCCGGCATTCCACAACAGCGCAAAAGGCTTTCGGCGATATTGCCCCTGATTTTGCACGCTACACCGATTGCGTCCTGTTCGACGATGTATGGGCCCGACCCGGCCTCGCACCGCGTGAGCGCTGTATCGTTACCGTCACATGCCTGATTGCCCTTTATCGTGGCAACGAGCTCGGCTTTCACCTGCGCAAGGCACTCGAGACCGGTGTGACCGAAGCGGAAATTATCGAAATCATCACCCATCTCGCTTTCTATGCCGGCTGGCCTACCGCCTCGACCGCGCTGGGTATTGCGAGACAGGTTTTTGCCGACACGAAGGAGTCCTGATCATGACCAGGGAAATTGCAGGCAAGGTCGTTGTGGTAACCGGGGCGAGCAGCGGACTGGGCGAGGCTGTCGCGCGACGCCTGGCCGCAGAAGGGGCCATACTCGTTTTGGGAGCGAGGCGTCTCGACAGGCTCGAAGCCCTGGCCGATTCCCTTTCCATCGGGCGTGATGCCGTCAAAAAGACCGATGTCAGCCGCAGTGTCGAGGTGCAGGCGCTGGTCGATCACGCCATCGCGCTGCACGGGCGTGTGGATGTGCTGATCAACAATGCCGGTCTGATGCCTCATTCGCCGCTTGAAAAGCGTCGCATCGAGGATTGGGACCGGATGATCGACGTCAATCTCAAGGGCACGCTCTATGGCATTGCTGCTGTTCTGCCGCAGATGCAGAAGCAGAAAAGCGGCCATATCATCAATGTGTCCTCAGTGGCGGGGCACAAGGTCGGGCCCGGTGGAGCCGTTTATTCCGCCACCAAATCGGCGGTGCGTGTTGTCTCGGAAGGACTGCGGCAGGAGGTCAAACCCTATAATATCCGCACCACCATCATCTCCCCTGGCGCGGTGGCGACAGAACTGACAGACAGCATCACCGACCCGGATACGGCGAAATCAATGAAGGCGTTCTACCAGAATTACGCCATTCCGCCGGAATCCTTTGCGGAATGTGTGGTGTTTGCCATGAGCCAGCCCGAGGCGGTGGATATCAACGAGATCCTGTTCCGTCCGACCGCTCAGGAATACTGAGCGAAGGGCGCTGTTTCAGGCGCGATACCGCAAGGCCTCGACAAGCAGTCGAAAGGCTGCCGAGGTATTGCGGCGGCTCGGGTAATAGAGATGGTAGCCGGGGAAGGGGGGACACCAATCCTCCAGCACGCGGACAAGCCGTCCGGCTGCCACATCATCGAGAATCTGATCCTCCATGACGCAGGCCAGACCAAACCCGTCTCGTGCAGCTTCGAGTAGCATAGGAGCATTGTTGAATGTCAGGGGCCCCTCGGGGCGAACACGCAGGCTGCGTCGCCCTTTTTCCAGCTCCCAGGCATAGATCGCCCCCGAACTGGCCATGCGCAGTCTCAGGCATTGATGCTGTGACAGATCCTGCGGCTGCCGGGGAGGTGCCTGATGCGCGAAATAAGCAGGGGCGGCCACAACGGCCATGCGCAACGGTGGCCCGATCGGTACTGCAATCATGTCACGTGCGATGGTTTCTTCCAGCCGCACACCTGCATCGAAGCGCTCGGCCACGATGTCGGTCAGGCCTGAATCGATGGCGAGTTCGACCTGTATTTCCGGGTATCCGGGCAGCAGGCGCCGCAATGCGGGCCAGATCAGGGTTCGGGCGGCATGGTCGGAGGTCGTGAGCCGGATCGTGCCTGAGGGGCGCTCGGACAATTCACTGATGGCAGCGATTTCGTCGCTGATACTGTCAAGCGCAGGGACCAGGGTCTGGAGGAGTCTTTCCCCGGCGAGGGTGGCCGAGACCCGTCGCGTGGTACGTGTCAGCAGCCGCACGCCAAGACGGGTTTCAAGCCGTCTGACTGTATGGCTGAGTGCCGATTGCGACGTGCCCAGCCTTGCCGCCGCACGCGTAAAGCTCTGCTCTTCCGCCACCGCAAGGAAGGCATTCAGATCGACCAGATCATCGCGTTTCATTCATGAAAATCCAACATAGGTGCGTGCCGATTATACGCGCTAATCGTTTGCGCAGGATAATGGTTTTATGGCTCATCGCCCCGTCGCGCCCGCGAGGTTGCTGATTCGGGTATTTCGGGAAAGGGATCACCATGCAGATCACACGTTCAGGCAGCACAGCCTCCGCGCAGGGAAATGACGCCTGGTTTACCGGCAGGGTGCGTGTGGACGCGCCGTTCTCGGGAAGCGGTGCTCTGGCTTGTGCAACGGTTACTTTCGAGCCTGGTGCTCGTACGGCCTGGCATACGCACCCCAAGGGACAGACCATCCTGGTGCTCTCCGGTCTGGGCTGGGTGCAGCGTGACGGCGGCGCGGTAGAAGAAGTCCGCCCCGGCGACATCGTTTTTTTCGAGCCTGATGAAAAACACTGGCACGGCGCCTCGGCGCTATGCGCGATGAGCCATGTCGCCATTACCGAGAGCTTAGATGGTGTTTCCACCCGATGGCTGGATAAGGTGAGCGACGAACAATACCGCCGCGCTGACTGAAATTGAGGGCTGAACAGGTCCCCATGCATATCATAACCATTGGAAAGAGACCGGAACATGGAAAAGCGGGTTTTGGGAAAAAGCGGCCTCGAGGTTTCAGCCCTTGGTCTGGGATGTATGGGGCTGAGCTTCGGCTATGGTCCCGCCGAGGACCACGAGCGCGCCATCACATTCCTGCGTGGCGCCTATGAGCGTGGCGTCACGTTTTTCGACACCGCCGAGGCTTATGGCCCCGGCACCAATGAGAGCCTGCTGGGCGAGGCGCTCGCGCCTTTCCGCAAGGATGTGGTGATTGCCACGAAGTTCGGCTTTCGCAATGGCCGGCCGAGCGATGGGCTCGACAGTCATCCGGCCCGCATCCGTCAGGTTGCCGAGGACGCGCTCAGGCGTCTGCGCACCGATGTGATCGATCTGTTCTATCAGCATCGTGTCGATCCTGAGGTGCCGATGGAGGATGTGGCAGGGACGGTCAAGGAACTCATATGGGAGGGTAAAATCCGCCATTTCGGCCTGTCCGAAGCGGGTGCGGCGTCCATTCGCAAGGCTCATGCGGTGCAGCCGGTCGCCGCCCTGCAAAGCGAATATTCGCTCTGGTGGCGCGAGCCCGAACAGGAAATCCTGCCGCTGCTGGAAGAACTTGGCATCGGGTTTGTGCCCTTCAGCCCGCTGGGCAAGGGCTTCCTGACGGGCAAGATCGACACGAGCACACAGTTCAGCGATCAGGATTTCCGCAAGATCGTGCCACGTTTTGCTCCGGAGGCGTTGCAGGCCAATCAGGCGCTGGTCACGCAGCTCGAAGCCATTGCGGCACAGCGTCAGGCCACCCCGGCGCAGATTGCGCTTGCCTGGCTTCTGGCCCGCAAACCCTGGATCGTACCCATTCCCGGTACGCGTCGCCTGTCGCGTCTGGAGGAAAATCTTGGCGGCACGACACTGGCACTTGGCACCGATGAATTGCAGGCGATCGACGAGGCGCTGACGCAGATCGACGTGGTGGGTGAACGTTATCCCGCAAGCATGAAAGCGCTCGTGGGACGCTGATCACTCGGGTGCGGATCACTCGGGGTGCTGGCCAAGCTGCTGCAGGAGATCCGCATGGCGGACACCCCAGCAATAAAGCATTTCCAGCGGTTCGATAAAGCGCTGGCCAAGCGCGGTCAGCCTGTATTCCACATTGGGTGGCATGGTCTGGATTACGACCCGTTCGACCAGACCAGCCGTCTGAAGATCGCGTAGCGTCTGGGTCATCATCTTTTTCGACAAGCCGGGCAGGTTGCGCTGCAGGGCGCCGGGGCGGGCTGACCCCCCGGACATATGTAGGGCATGCAGGATCATGGTCACCCATTTGCCTGAAAACAGCTTGAGCAGGCGTCGTGGGGCGCAATCCTCGGCAAACGGGGCCTGACGGTAGCCGGCCAGCAGATCAGGAGACGGGGTGGGGTCGGTCATGGAGCCCTTCAGGTAACCAGGGCACAAAAAGGTGCCGGATTGTGTTTTTTAGTCCCTCGCTCCAGCTTCGCAAAGACAGGAACGACGCTGGAGTATTTCTGATGACCCATACTGCCCTTATCATCGGTGCGACCGGTCTGGTCGGGCAAAATCTTGCCAATCGTCTGGTGGCTGAAGGCTGGACCGTTTATGGCCTTGCCCGTCGCATTGAGGCGCTTCCCGCCACGGTGTTGCCCATCAAGGCCGACACGCTCGACCCGCAGGGGCTGAAGGCAGCGCTGGCGGATATCGCGCCAAGCTATGTGTTCTTCACCACATGGACGCGGCGCGAAACCGAGCGTGAGAACTGCATCGCCAATGCCGCCATGCTGCGCAATGTATTCGAGGCGCTCCCCAGGCCGGAAGCCCTTGTCCATGCAGCGCTTGTTACCGGGCTCAAGCATTATCTCGGGCCATTCGATGCCTATGCCAAAGGGGCACCGCCGGTCACCCCTTTCCGCGAAAGCATGGGGCGACTGGATGTCGAGAATTTCTATTACGCGCAGGAAGACGTGCTGTTTGAGGCATCGCGCAGCCTCAACTTCACGTGGTCGGTGCATCGCCCTCATACGGTGATCGGCTTTGCCATTGGCAATCTGATGAATATGGGCACCACGCTCGCTGTCTATGCCTCGCTATGCCGCGAGACGGGGATGCCCTTCGTGTTTCCCGGTTCCCCTACCCAGTGGAACGCACTCACCGATGTCACGGATGCAAGGCAGCTTGCGAGCCAGATTCACTGGGCCTCGACAAATCCGGCCGGGCGTAATCAGGCTTTCAATGTGGTCAATGGCGACGTGTTTCGCTGGTCGAGCCTATGGGGAGAACTGGCCAACTGGTTTGGCATCGAGGCGGCACCCTATCCCGGTGAGGCAACGTCGCTTGAAGCGCTTCTGCGCGGCAAGGAGGATGTGTGGGCGGCACTCGCCAAAAAGCATGATCTGGTTGAGCCCGAACTCAACCGTCTGGCCTCGCCGTGGCATACGGATGCTGATCTGGGCCGCCCGGTGGAATGTGTGACCGACATGACGAAAAGCCGTCTGTTCGGCTTTACAGGGTATCACGATACACGGCGTTCCTTTGCCGATCTGTTTACCCTGCTACAGGCGCGAAAACTCATTCCCTGAGACTGGCTGTTGCACCGGGGCAATTCAGCCCCGGCATATTGCTAGGCTACAAGGCCTGTCATCAGATCGGGTGTGCCATCGGGAAAGACCTGCGCGAGCGCTGTGCGTGGCAGGTGCATATGAGCACACAGGATTCCGGCTATGACACTGCGCAGATCGGTTGTCGGTGCGAGATCGCGGTTTTCAAAAAGCTGCCCGGGGCGCAATCCCGGCCATGTTCCGGCGACACGTCCGCCACGCACAGCGCCGCCCGCCAGAAAGGCCACGGCCCCCGTGCCGTGATCGGTCCCGCCCGTGCCATTCATGCGGGCGGTTCGGCCAAATTCGGTCATGGCCAGCACCACTGTGCGTGACCAGGACGCGCCCAGATTGTTTCTCAGGGTTGTTATTCCCTGATCGAGCCGGGCGAGCGGGGCCTTGAGCGCCCCGATCTGGCCCGCATGGGTGTCCCATTCGCCTATTTCCAGGGCGGCGACACGTGGCCCGTCGTCGCGTGACATCATGAGCCCTGCTGCCGAGGCCAGACGTGTGAAACCATCCTCCTTGCGTCCGTCCCGCATGGCGCCCTGCGCCAGGGCGTTGTCTGCAAAACCACGGGCCAGAAGGCCGTTGTGAAAGGCCGGGCCGGTCAGCCTGTCATGCTCGTTCAGCTTTGCAATCTGGCGGTAAAGCTCGTCTGTGGGATGCTGGCTGCCCGCCGGGGCATAGCTGCCGATGCGGGCTGGACCGCGCAACAACAGGGGCACATCGAGCCCAAGCGACAGACCCAGCCCCTCGGGGTGCTGCCTCTGCCCCGGCAGGAAGGAAACGGCACGATTGAGCCAGCCGCTGGAAAGACGATGATCCGCCCCGCTTTCAAGATAATCCTGGGCGTCAAAATGAGAGCGCGTGCGATAGGGGGCGGCAACGGCATGGACTGGAAGCATCTGCCCGGCACCATATAGGTCGTGCAGCCCCGCCAGGGCGGGATGCAGCCCGAATGTACCACCCAGATCGAGCAATCCCTGATCCTGCCCCGGTTCAGGCAGGACAAGCGCCTTGCGCAGCGCAGCGAGCCCTGGGTCGGCATAGGGGGTGACAGCCGCCATGCCATCGAGCGCGCCACGAAGCAGGATCACGACCAGTCGCGCATCCTGAGCCTGACCGGACGAGATGGCGGATGGCGCCGCAAAAGCAAGGGAGGAACGACCGAGAGACCAGCTCGCGGCCAGACCGAGAAGGGCAGAACGACGACGGAGCATCATGGGTCAGCGCCTCTGAAACTCGGGTGAAGAGAAAAGCAGGGTGAAAGCGTCGCGCCGTGACCCGGCATGTTGCATGGCCAGATTTGTGGCGGGGCGTAGCAGGGGGCCTAATGCGATTTGAGCCACGGTCTCGGGGTTCTGTTCGGTCAGCCTGCCAGCAAAGCGATAGGCCCAGTCGGCTCGGGCCATCATATCGGCAGGGGCCGACCAGTCCGGGGCAAGGTCGCTCCACCCGTTGGGCATGGGGGCATTCCAGACCGGCTGACCCATCGCGGCACAGGCGGCCGCCAGTATCATGGCAGGGGCGTGAGGGTCGTCCGGGTTGCTCGTATCCGCGCCGGTCAGAGTCGGTATCGTTCCCGTGGCACGCAGGGCGGCGGCTGCATATTCCATGGGTGTACGCAGCTTGCTGCCGTGCGGTGTTGCTCCTGCCAGATCGGCAAGGGCCCGGGCCGCATCCTGCAGATTGCCGCCACTGCGCTGCAAGGCTGTCATGATGGGGGCGATCTGGGCAGGTGTCGGGGTGTCGGTCAGAAAATGCCGGGCGAGTTGCGTGGCGATATGCTTGTACGTTGCGGGATGCGTACCCAGAAATTGCAGGGCCGCAACGCCGCCTGCCTCGCCCTCGGGGAAAACCTGGCCAAGCAGCGTCTTGCTACCCGGTTGGTGGGCACGGGGATTGAAGCGAAATCCAGGTGCCTCGGCTTTCATGTCCACGCCCCAGCCGGTCAGGATTGCCGCGAAATTCGTGACGTCGTTCTGTGTGTAGCCAGAGGCAGGCGAGAGCGTGTGCAACTCCAGACACTCCCGCGCCAGATTTTCGTTCAGGCCGCGATGCTGCTTCAGGCCGGCGGGACTGTCCGGCCCGATCGAGGCGACATTGTCGAGATACATCAGCATGGCCGGATGGCGCATGACGGCAGTCAGCATATCGACGAAGCGTCCGGTCACATGCGGGCGTATGGCCTCGCGCATATAGGCCCCGACGACCGCTTTCGTACGATCCTGCCTCTGGCTGACCGTGAAGTGATTGAACCAGAACCACACCAGCCTCTCGCGAAAGGGCTGCACACCATCAAGCACAGCCTCGAGCTGGGCGGTTATCTCCGCTTTCAGAATGGGTTTGACTAATGGGTTGCCACGCAGCTTTTCCTGTCGCTGCGTACGCAGTGCCATCAGACCATCGGCGCTCGAGCCAAGGGCACCCCAGGACCGGCTTTGCCGGCCTTCAAGTTGCGCCATCAGCCATTGACGCCCTGAATCAGGCGTTGGGGCATCGGGGCAAGCACCCCAGCCAAAGCGGTTTTCCATATCGACAGCCTGCATGATCTCTCCTGACGAGGACCGGGATGCGTGGGGACCGGGATGCATTTTGATTGTGTCGAACTGTGTAGGCGCTTTGTGGCGTAAAAACAGCTGTTTTGTAACGATGACGCTCATAGTGGATGACGGGGAGGGGTGGCCCTGAACGCCAGACGAAAGGCCGTGCTCTGTCCACGGCGCGGGGGGATCTATGCTCCCATGTTTTCAAATCCTGCCCGAACGGCTATGGCTCAGCACGAGTAATGACCTGGGACTGGAGGTGTGACATGACGACCATAGCAAGACGTGGCGTCTGCCTCGTGATTTCGGCACCCTCCGGCGCAGGGAAATCGACCATCGCCAATGCGCTGCGCGCGGGTGATTCCAGCCTTGCCCATTCCGTATCGGTCACCACGCGCGCCCCGCGTCCCGGCGAAAAAGAGGGCGTACATTACCATTTCCGCAGCATGGACCAGTTTCGCGACATGGCCGCGAAAGGGGAATTGCTGGAATGGGCCGAGGTGTTCGGTCGCGGCTACGGCACACCCCGTGCGCCCGTCGAGGCCGCGCTCGCCAGTGGGCGGGATATGGTGTTCGATATTGACTGGCAGGGGCACAGGCTCCTGCGCGCGGCGCTGCCGGACGACGTGGTAAGCCTTTTCGTGCTCCCCCCCTCGATGAAGGAGCTCGATCGCCGCCTGCGCTCGCGGGCTTCGGATGCGGAATCCGAAATCGACAAGCGCATGGGCGCGGCTCTGGCCGAAATTTCGCACTGGAGCGAATTTGATCATGTGATCGTCAATGCTGAACTCGATCGCGCCGTGCGGGAGGCACAGTCGATTCTGGTTGCAGCGAGGCTTAAAACGAAGCGTCAGCACGGCCTGGCTGATCTTATGAAGGAATACGAGGCGAACAAGCCCGGCTGAGGGCCGGGTGCGCGTGGTGATAACTGCTCTGTACTGACAGTATACCTGCACTTTGCCTGCATCATTTCGCATGATGCCTGTTTGTCGTTAGGATGGATTTCATCCTGCTGGTCGGAACCCCCAGCCTGGCAGATCTGACATTCATCACGACAGAAGCGAACCCGCATCATGACAAACGAGCCGCCCTCACGCCGTCGTCTTGCCAAGGCCGTAGGCCAGGTCGCGAGCGGCAACATGCTCGAAATGTACGATTTCATGGTGTTCGGCTATTACGCGCTCGATATCGGCAACGCATTTTTTCCATCGGCCGATGTGCAGACCCAGATGATGGCCTCCTTTGCGACATTTGGCGCAGGATTTGTGATGCGCCCTCTGGGCGCGCTCGTGCTTGGCGCCTATGTTGATCGTATCGGGCGGCGCAAGGGGCTTATCCTCACGCTCACCCTCATGGCCATTGGCACCATGACCCTGGCCCTGACTCCCAGTTACAAGAGGATCGGTATTCTCGCGCCGCTTCTGGTGTTGCTCGGGCGGCTGATCCAGGGGTTTTCTGCCGGGGTCGAGGTGGGATCGAGTTCTGTCTATCTGTCCGAAATCGCCACGGAGAAAAATCGTGGTTTCATCGTGGCTTTCCAGTCTGCCTCCATTCAGCTGGCCGTCGTGCTGGCCGCGGCAATCGGATTTGGCCTGACATCCCTGCTGGGCGGTCCGGTCATGTCGGCTTGGGGGTGGCGAATTCCTCTCGCGCTCGGCTGCATGATTGTGCCTGTGCTTATATTCCTGCGGCGCAATCTGCAGGAAACCGAGGCTTTTTCCTCTCAGGCCACGCATCCCGGCATTTGGGAGATTGCGGTGTCATTGGTTCGTAACTGGTATGTAGGCCTGATTGGTATCCTGACCGGCGTGATGAGCACGGTCTCGTTTTATGTCATCACCGCCTATTGCCCCGCTTTTGGTACGCGCGTGCTGCATCTGGGGCGACAGGATGCGCTGCTGGTCACGCTTTGCGCGGGGCTCGCCAATCTGGTTCTGGTCCCTGTTTTCGGGCTGGTTTCTGACAGGATCGGGCGCAAGAAGCTGCTGATTGGCGCCACAGCGCTCGTGCTGTGTCTGGCATGGCCGATGATGAAATGGTTGGTGGCTGCGCCGAGCTTCGGCAGGTTGCTCAGTGTCGAGCTGGCTTTGGCGATACTCTACAGTGCCTATAACGGGGCCGCCATCGTCTGGCTGACCGAGATCGTACCGCCGCGTATACGCACAACGGGTTTCTCCCTGGCTTACAGTCTAGCCACCTGCATCGGCGGATTTAGCCCGGTCGTATGCACTTGGTTGATCTTGCAGACCCAGGACAGGGCCATGCCCGCATTGTGGCTTTCTGCAGCGGCGGCGTGTGGATTGCTCGCTGCCATTGTGTCGCGGCCCTACGTCGAACGTAGCCCGCGCCAAGTTGGATAAACGTTTGGAAATAAAAAAGGCCGGGAGAGTATCCCGGCCTTTTCTTTTCTGATCTGCAAGGCTGTCGAGCCTATTCCCGCTCGACCTGTAGTTTCTTGATATTGGCAATGGCCTTGGCCGGGTTCAGACCCTTGGGGCAGGTCTGGGTGCAGTTCATGATGGTGCGGCAGCCATAGAGCTTCATGGAATCATCCAGCGCTTCCAGTCGCTCGCCCGTATGGTCGTCGCGGCTGTCCATAATCCAGCGATTGGCGGCCAGCAGAGTGGCTGGCCCGAGATAGCGGTCGCCATTCCACCAATAGGACGGGCAGGACGTGCTGCAGCAGAAGCACAGGATGCACTCCCACATGCCATCCAGCTTTTCGCGCTCTTCCACGCTTTGCAGGCGTTCGGTATCGGGCGGCGGCGGGGTGTCGCTTTTCAGCCAGGGCTGAATGGATTCAAGCTGTGCGTACGCGCCGTTCAGGTTGGGCACCAGATCCTTCACCACCGGCATATGCGGCAGCGGATTGATCTTGACCGTGCCCTTGATCGAACTGATGGGCTTGAGACAGGCCAGCGTGTTCTCGCCATCGATGTTCATGGCGCAGGACCCGCAGATCCCCTCGCGGCAGGAGCGGCGAAAGGTCAGCGTCGCGTCGATATGGTCCTTGATATACAGCAGCGCGTCGAGAACCATCGGCCCGACCTTGTCGAGATCCAGCTCGTAGCTGTCGAGGCTCGGATTGGACTCGTCATCGGGCGACCAGCGATAGACCTGAAACGTGGCCTTGCGCTTGGCTTCGGCAGGCGCCGGATAGAATTTGCCGGGGCGGGTCGTGCTGTTTTTGGGCAGGCGGAGTTCAACCATGGTGAGGCTCCTCAGTAAACACGTTTCTTGGGCGGGAAGACCTCGACATCATTGGTCAGGGTCTGCATCCGCACCGGCCGGTAGAGCAGGCTCACCGCACCATCCTTATCGAGATAGGAGACGGTATGTTTCATCCAGTGCTCGTCATCGCGCTCGGGATAATCGTCATGGGCATGGGCGCCACGCGTTTCGTGGCGTGCATGGGCACTTTCGATCGTCACCGTCGCATTGGCCAGCAAATTCGCGAATTCCAGGGCTTCCATCAGATCGCTGTTCCAGATCAGCGAGCGATCGGCCAGCCCCATATGCTGCGCGTCTTTCCAGAGCTCCCGGATTTTCTCGCATCCGTCGGCGAGGGATTTTGTATTGCGGAACACGGCTGCATGACTCTGCATGATGCGCTGAAGGCGCTCACGCAGTTCCGCCACGGTGAACTTGCCTGAAGCCTCGCGGGTCTGGTCGAACTTGGCCAGAATGGCCTCGCCCGCTTCCTTCGGTAGCGGTGGTACCGGCACACTGGGATCGATAATCTCGGAAGCACGCTTGCCAGCCGCACGACCGAACACGATCAGATCGAGCAGGGAGTTCGTCCCCAGACGGTTGGCTCCATGCACGGAAACGCAGGCGGCCTCACCGACCGCCATCAGTCCGGGCACGACAGCTTCAAGATTGTCCTTGGTGGGGCGCAGGACCTCGCCGTGCAGATTGGTCGGTACACCGCCCATATTGTAATGGACCGTGGGCAGCACCGGAGCGGGCTCCTTGGTCACGTCCACCCCGGCGAAAATGCGCGCGGTCTCAGAGATGCCGGGCAGACGCTGGTGCAGCAATTCCGGGCCGAGATGCTCCAGATGCAGCATGATATGGTCCTTTTTGGGACCACAGCCACGGCCTTCATTGATCTCGATGGTCATGGCGCGTGACACGACATCGCGCGAGGCCAGATCCTTGGCGGTGGGCGCGTAGCGCTCCATGAAGCGCTCGCCCTCGGAATTGGTCAGATAACCGCCTTCACCACGACAGCCTTCCGTAAGCAGACAGCCCGCCGGGAAAATGCCGGTAGGATGAAACTGCACGAATTCCATATCCTGAGTCGGCACACCGGCGCGCATGGCCAGACCGCCACCATCACCGGTGCAGGAATGGGCCGAGGTGCAGCTCTGGAAGGCGCGCCCGTAACCGCCGGTTGCGAGTACGACCATCTTGGCGCTGAAGCGATGAATGGAGCCGTCATCGAGGCACCAGGCCACGATGCCGCGACATGCCCCATCGTCATCCATAATCAGGTCGAGCACGTAATATTCGACGTAGAAATCGACGCGATGCTTGAGGCATTGCTGATAGAGCGTGTGCAGGATCGCGTGGCCCGTACGGTCGGCAGCGGCACAGGCGCGGGCCACAGGGGCCTTGCCATATTCGCTCATATGGCCGCCAAACGGACGCTGATAGATCTTGCCGTCTTCCGTGCGCGAGAAGGGAACGCCGAAATGTTCCAGCTCCATCACGGCGCTTTCGGCCTCGCGGCACATGAACTCGATGGCGTCCTGATCGCCCAGCCAGTCCGACCCCTTGACGGTGTCGTACATATGCCAGCGCCAGTTATCCTCGGACATGTTGCCTAGCGAGGCACCAATTCCACCCTGGGCGGCCACGGTATGGCTGCGTGTGGGGAAAACCTTGGTAACGCAGGCCGTGCGCAGGCCTCCGGCGCCCATACCCAACGTGGCGCGCAGACCCGAGCCCCCGGCACCGACGACCACGACATCATAGGCGTGATCGACGATACGGTATTTCTTGGCGGATTCCGCGCTCATTATCTTGTCTCCGTCGTGCGGGTCATGAGGATACGGGCGAGCGAGGCGCAACCGAGCGCCACGAAAAGAAGCGTGCTCAGGCGGATGACCAGACGCAGCCCGAAGCGCCGCCAGCCACGCGAATAATCGGAGGCCACAACTTCCAGTCCGAGCTGGGCATGGCGGCCTGTCAGGGCAATCAGCAACCCAAGCGGGGCAGCATTCTGCACGCGGCCTGCCCAGGCCAGAATGGCAGCGCGGTCGCGCCCGGCCAGACGCAGGATCTGGGCGACACCCCATATGGAAAGCGGGCCAAGCAGCACGGCTGAGATACGCTCAGCCGTCCAGTGCTCGGCCCCGTCGGCCATGCCGCCAAGCCCCTTTGCACGCGCAAGAGGCGTGCGCATGTCGGAAGAACGGTTCATGCTTTTGTTCCCTTGTTGCGCAGCCGGGAGAGGGCGACAAAGGCCGTGACAAGCGCAACCGACAGCCCGGCCGTGGCAAAGACCGAACGCCGCCCGTCCTCGTCGATTTCCTTCTTTTCGAAGCGTGCGCCGCTATCCCAGATCAGATGGCGGATGCTGGCGATGAAATGGTATAGTGTGGCGACGCCCCAGCCGAGAAACACCAGCCGACCCAAAGGATGCGTTGCCACGCGCTGGGCGCGTGCAAAGGCGCGTGGGCCCTGTGCCAAGGCAGCAAGCCACGCCACAGCCAGACCTGCACCGAGGGACGAGGCGACACCCGATATGCGATTGCCGATCGAGAGCGCCATGGAGAGGCGGAAACGATAGATATCCAGATGCGGCGACATGGGCCGTCTGATGGGCCGCCCCTTTGTGTCGGTGCCGTGATAGAACGCTTCACGTCCGTCGGAAGCCATGGCGATACCTCTGAATTCTGTGTTCGGGCTGGGCGATACATTACCCACATAGTCTCATTCAGATGGTTCGTCATGTGCATATTGATGTGAGAATTGGCACTGATTTTGTCTTGTATGTTACGGATTTGGCCCATTTTTTCCGATATTGCGCCTCACCAATGCGTGACATTTCACAAGGGGCGCGTTCTGTTCGAGGGCGTGTTAGGAGGGGGGCACAAACCGGTAATGCGCGACAAGAGAGAGTTCGATGTCTGACGTGAGTTTCGCCCCGCTTTCCTCGACGACCGGCACGGTATTTGGCACGTATCAACGTGTTGTCGATCAGGGACAGATCGAGGCCGATGCGGCGCAGCGGGAAGCCGCACTTGCTCTGGACCGGCTTGCGCGGGCGCTCCTGGCGCGCGAAGGAGCAAAGCCGGGTCTGTTCTCCCGTCTTGCCAGACGCAAGCCGGAGCCGATCCGGGGGCTTTATCTTGTCGGGCAGGTGGGGCGGGGCAAGACCATGCTCATGGATCTGTTCTGCCGCGAGGTCGGTCTCACCAAAAAGCGGCGTATCCATTTTCATGTGTTCATGCAGGAGGTGCTTCGCGCCCTGCACAAGGGGCAGAGCCGGGCCGAGCGCCGTGAGGACCCGGTGCACGAGCTGGCGGACCGGATTCATGAACAATATGAGCTGCTCTGCTTCGACGAGTTCCAGATCAACGATATGTCCGACGCTGTGCTTGTGCTGCGTCTGCTCGACCGGGTCATGGCATTGGGGACTGTGGTTGTCGCGACATCCAACACAGCCCCTGTCGATCTGATGAAGCATCAGGTCCAGAACCGCGCGACCATGCGGCCCTATCTAGAGGCCTTTGCAGGCTGCATGACGGTAATGACGCTGGACTCTGCCCGCGATTATCGCCGGGGACGCGAGATCGATGCGCAGACATGGCTTGTTCCCGATTCGGAAGAAAACCGTGCGCATCTGCGACAGCGCTTTGAAACCCTGACCGATACCCGTGCCGAACCCGGTTCTGTGGCCATTGGATCGCGTCACATAAGGGTCCCGGCATGCAGCGGTGACGTGGCATGGTTTACCTTCGAGGCGTTGTGCGGCGAGGCACTTGGGCCAGCGGATTATCTGGCTATTGTGGGCAGGTTCCGCACGCTTTTCATCGAGGGGATCCCCGCCCTTGTGCCGGATCAGTTCGATAAGGCGCGGCGTTTCATCACGCTGGTTGATGTCATGTATGAAAACCACACGGTATTATTTGCCAGTGCCGCGGCAGAGCCAGAGGCGCTGTACCAGACCGGTGAAAATGCAAAGGCGTTCGAGCGGACAGCTTCGCGCCTGGATGAAATGCGGTCGAGTGGGTGGGTAGGCGCGTAAGTCTTTCCATGCCCTAGTCTGATAGGGGGGCAGGGCATCCCGATCAGTTTGTTCTATCCCAACGGGATCACTGCTCTGGATCGTCCGCCGTGCGGACGCACCCAGCTCAGGTCCGGTGCTGTTGATAGCCCGTAACCGATCGCGAGAAATCAAGCCGCTGCTATCGGAAGGGGAAACCACCCGATTTACCGCAGTAAAGCATGAGGTTTTCGAGCTTGGAGTGCCATGCCGTATAGGGGGTGATGAGTAAAACAATCCGATAAATACAGCATAACCGAAATTTTTGTAGAAGTCATGTATGAATTATATTTGTGATACGATATATCGACTCACCGTTATGCGGTAATCAATAATAAAAAAGTGAAAGAGGCCCCCATGCAGATCTATAGGGAATTCTCTGGTGATCTTCATACCAGTATTTTTGGCCCCACTTATTGGAACTACGTCTCGATTTATGCCGCCGTCTCCGATGATGCGCGTGTCGTTTTCGACGGGTGTGACGACTCAATTCCTGCGCCATCGACAGGGAGCGCCAACAATCCAACCTACCTCAGGGGAAAATTCGCGATATACATCGACCCGTCTGCATGTTTGAAGACAACAATAACGTTCATGCCGAATTATACTACGGTCATCCATTACAAGACGAATGGGCAGGAAAATGGAATATATATTTATATAGAGTATAATTACTTCGATATTCCGGTGGAATATCAGGGGCAGCCAATTGCTATCAGTAATCTGGCGAATTACATGGGGCCATATTCAGGCAAGGTGGAATTCGCGCCATGCTATCTTCCAGGCACCATGATCGAGACCCCAGATGGGGAGCGTGCCGTCGAATCGCTCCGTGCCGGAGACGAGATCATCGTCTACAGCGCTGACGAACGTTCAACGAGAACGATCACTTCGATCGGTTGCGGCCAGTCGAATGTCTGTGCGTCCGCTTTCGATGATTTGTCAGGATGGCCAGTACGTATACTCAAGGGAGCCTTGTCGGAGGGCGTTCCCTACAAGGATCTGCTTGTCACCTCGGAGCACTGTTTATACCTCAACGGGTGCTTCGTTCCTGTAAGAATGCTGGTCAATGATGTCACCATTTTCTACGACAAGACCGTAGGTTGTTTCAATTACTACCATATCAGTATGGAGCCCCATGCCATCGTCCGCGCGAATGGCGCCCTGAGTGAGTCGCTTATCGGTATGGGTCATAGTGCCTTGCTGCACGATCAGGCAGGTTCCGGATCACCCGTCCTCATGGGTGACTGGAGCAGTGCGGCTGCCCCTCTGAATACAGAGCGCAGGTTTGTCGAGCCGCTTTACAGAGAACTGGAAGCACGAGCCAGCCTGATAACCGGCGAGAGGTCTCTGCCGCTTGCGCCGGTATGTGACGATCCGGGACTGTATCTCGTGACGGATGGAGGCAAATGCATTGAGGGACTGCGGGGAACGAATGGCGTCTTCCATTTCGCCGTTCCCCATGCGGTGCGCGCTGTTCATATCATGAGCCGGGCCAGTCGCCCCTGCGATGTCTATGGTCCCTTTGTCGACGATCGTCGTCTTCTGGGCGTGCTTGTGGGAGCCATCATGATGGAAAAGGGTGGTGTCTGTAGTCCGGTGCGCACGCATATCGAACAGAGCGATCTTGCGGGCTGGCAGCCCAGGGTTGCCATGGATATGCGCTGGACCACAGGGGGTGCTTTGCTGCCACTCCCGGAGCGGGAGCACGAGGGGCTTGGCAGACTCTCTATCGAGATCCGGCAGGCGGGCCCTTACCGGATGCCCGAAGCCATCTGCATGGATCTGAAGCAATCAGCCTGACGTGATGCCCGGAGGCGAGGCTGCCTGTGTGACGCACAGGCAGCCTTTTTTGTATTCAAACAGGATAGGGTTCCAGGGGCCCAAAAAAGGAGGCCCGTGGAACGAGGATTTCTCACTTGCCGTCAGAAACCAGGCCGCGATGGGCCAGCATGGGGCCGATTTCGGGGTCCTTGCCGTAGAAGGCCTTGAACATCGGGCCGTAATCCATGGTGTGACCCTTGGACAGGATCATGTCACGGAAGCGCTGGCCGTTTTCACGGGTCAGGCCGCCATGCGACTGGAACCACGAGAACACATCCTGATCGAGCATTTCGGTCCAGAGATAAGCGTAATATCCGGCCGAGTATCCATTGCCCCAGATATGCAGGAAGTAGCTCGAACGATAGCGCGGCGGAACGTTCGCGACATCGAGGCCGGTCTCGTTGAGTGCCTTGGCTTCGAACTGATCCACATCCTGACGCGGCGCATCGGCCGAGAGGCCGTGCCATGACATGTCGAGCTGCGCCGCAGCCACGATTTCACCCAGTGCATAGCCCTGATTGAAATGCGCGGCTTTCTTGATCTTGGCGACCAGCTCGGCCGGCATCGGGGCGCCGGTCTTGTAGTGGCGGGCATAATGGGCGAACACCTTCGGATCCATCGCCCAGTTCTCGTTGAACTGTGAGGGGAACTCGACGAAATCGCGCGCAACCGCCGTACCGGAAAGCGTGGGGTAGGTCTGGCTTGCAAACAGACCATGCAGCGCATGACCGAATTCATGGAACATGGTCGTCACATCGTCTGACGTGATCAGCTGCGGCTGGCCGGGCGCCGCCTTGGTGAAGTTCGCCACGTTATAGATAACCGGACGCGTCTTCAGCAGGTCGCTCTGACCCACGAAATTCGACATCCAGGCGCCACCCGATTTGTTGTCGCGCTTGAAATAGTCGAAATACATCAGACCGAGCGGGGAGCCGTCCTTGTCCTTGACCTCGAAAACCATGACGTCAGGGTTATAGACCGGGATGTCCTTGCGGGGCTCGAAGGTGATTCCGTAAAGCTGGTTCGCTGCGTAGAATACGCCATCTGTCAGCACGGTGTGCAGCTCAAAATAGGGCTTCACATCGTTCTGATTGAGGTCGAATTTCTGCTTGCGGACGCGCTCGGCGTAGTAATTCCAGTCCCACGGCTTGAGTGTGAAACTCTGATGGTCTTCACCGATGGCCTTTTGCAGCTCTGCAGCCTCACGATGCTGTTCGGCCGCCGTTGCCGGCACGAGCTGGTGGATGAAGCTGTTCACAGCTGCCGGCGTCTTGGCCATCTGGTCATACAGCGTATAGGCAGCGTAATTGGGGTAGCCGAACAGGGCGGCCTTTTCGGCGCGCAGCTGGGCGATTTCTGCAATCGTCTGGCGGGTGTCGTTGGCGTCGCCCTTTTCCGCACGGGTCCAGCTCTGGTTGAACAGGGCTTCACGCGTGCTACGGTCGCTCAGAGAAGCGAGATCGGGCTGTTGCGTCGTGTTCTGCAGCGGCAGGACATATTTGCCTGCCAGCTTGCGCCCTTCGGCGGCCTTCTGGGCAGAGGCAACAGCACCGTCATCGAGCCCGGCGAGCGCCTCTTTCTTGTCCACAACCAGAGCACCGGCCTTGGCGCTGGCAATTAGCTTCTGGTTATAGGCGGTTTCGAGTTTGGAAAGCTGGGTATTGATGGCGCGCAGCTTCTGCTGGTCGGCATGATTCAGCTCAGCGCCCGAATGGACGAACTGCTGGTAGTAAACCTCCAGCAGCATCGCCTGCTCGGCGTTCAGGTTCAGCTTGGCGCGGTTGTCATAAAGGGTTTTGACGCGGTGGAAGAGCTTGGGATTGAGATAGATCTCATCCTGATGCTGGCTGAGCTTGGGCGCTTCCTTGCTGTCGATAGCGTCCATGGCGTCATCCTTGTCCGCCGAATAGACGCCGTAGAACACGCTCTGGGCGCGGTTCAGCAACTGGCCTGAACGCTCCATGGCGACAATGGTGTTGTCGAAGGTCGGCGCAGCCTTGTTGTTGGCGATCGCCTGCATTTCCTTCAGCTGGTCGGCCATGCCCTTTTCAAAGGCCGGCACGTAATCACTGTCCTTGATCTTGTCGAAGGGGGGCGCCTGATAGGGCAGCGGGCTTGCCTGAAACAGCGGGTTGGCAGGGGCAGCCAGCGCCGTGGAAGACAGAAGGGGGAGGGCAACAGCTGCCAGAGCCGCAGCGTGTCTGAAAACGGGCATGAACAAGGATCCTACGATCGTAACATGATATGTTACCGTAGGAAGGAAACGAAGAGGCGTCAAACCGCCTGCATGATGTTCCGCTAACGTACCGGATTATCCTGCTCACCGGGAAGGTCCTGCTCACCGGGAAGGTCCTGCTCATCATCCAGCACGCGGATCGGGCCGCCGCGCAGCAGATCCTGCAGAACAGCCTGCACGGCCCCGGAGCGTGAGAGGGGAATGTCCAGCGAGAGCGTGGCCCCGGTCTCATCGAAACAGCAGCTCTCCTGGGTCGCCTCCCATTCCGCCAGCCTGGCCTGTACGATGGGCAGCAGGCTGAACGAGGCATGAAAGCCAAGACGTTGCATGGGCACGATCTCGACCGCCTCGCCCTGTTTCAGGCAGGAAGCCGCTGCCCCGCCATAGGCGCGCACGAGACCGCCAGCGCCCAGCTTGATGCCACCGAACCAGCGCACGACAATGACCGCCACCCGGTCGAATTCCTGTGAGTCGATGGCCTGCAGAATGGGGCGTCCCGCCGTGCCACCCGGCTCGCCATCATCGAAGCTGCGATACCGCCCCCCGATGCGCCATGCCCAGCAATTATGAGTGGCGTCGGGCACACGCACGCGCTCGAAAAAATCCAGTGCCTCGGCTTCATGGGCAATCGGCGCAGCATGGACACGAAACAGGCTCTTCTTGACCACAGTGTCCTGCTGCGTTTCAGCCACCAGTGTTCGGGTCATGCGTCCTCAATCCTGCCTCGCCCTTTTCGGGTTCTGAGTTGCGGTTCTTCTCCGGTCAGGAAGCAGGCCTGAACAGGTTTTGCAAGGGCGGTGGGAACAGGTGTGTCGCGGTCCTGCTCGGGCCACATGATCGTGGCTTTTCAAAAATCCCGTGCTTATGAGGTTGCCTCTGCCATAACGCCGACCCTGGCGCGGTAATTGCGCACGAGGCCTGAAAAGGAGCGGGTGCCCCGGTTACCGGGCAGTCTTTTGCACCTGTTCGGCACATCCTATGCGGACGCTCATTGCCCGACGGCTCAGGACGATGTGCTTACTCGTCAAGCGGCTGGAACAGCTCCACCAGATCGTTCAGATGACCGATTTCCTTCAGAGCCAGACCTTCAGGAGGTTTCGGGCGTGCGCCTCCGCTCGCCACACGCCGGGGGAGGATAGCCTGTGCGAAGCCGAGTTTCTGGGCTTCCTTGAGACGAAGATCCGTTTGCGAGACCTGACGCACCTCACCGGACAGCCCGACCTCGCCGAAATAGGTTGAGCCCGCCGATGTCGGTACGCCCGTCGCGGCCGAGATCAATGCAGCTGCCACCGCCATATCGCAGGCGGGCTCACTGATCCGCAGACCGCCCGCAATGTTGAGATGCACGTCCATTCCAGCCATCTTGAGGCCGCAGCGGGCTTCAAGAACAGCCAGAAGCATGTTGAGCCGTGCCGTTTCCCACCCGACTACCGCACGTCTGGCTGCGCCTTCACCGGCCTTGGGCGAGACAAGGGCCTGAATTTCCAGCAAGACGGGGCGTGTGCCCTCCATGCCAGCAAAAACAGCCGATCCCGCAATATTGCCGCGTCGTTCTGCCAGAAACAGGGCCGATGGGTTGGGGACTTCCGTCAGCCCTGTATCGGTCATGGCAAACACGCCAATTTCGTCTGTCGCACCAAAGCGGTTCTTGGCGGCACGAAGGATGCGGAACTGGTGACCGCGATCGCCCTCGAAATACATGACGGCATCGACCATGTGTTCGAGCACGCGTGGGCCTGCCAGCGCCCCTTCCTTGGTGACATGACCGACCAGAACGAGCGAGAACCCGACCGTCTTGGCCAGTCGGATCAGCTCAAAAGCGCAGGCGCGCACCTGAGCGACAGAGCCCGGCGCGCTCTCGATGGTCTCGAGCCACATGGTCTGGATCGAGTCAATCACCACCACATGATGAACGCGGTCCTGCTCCAGCGAGCCCGCAATTTCGGACACATTGATACTGGCCGCGAGATCGAGCGTCGGCGCATCGAGTTTCAGGCGGCGCGCGCGCAGGCGTATCTGGTCCACGGCTTCTTCGCCCGACACATACAGAACGCGCCGGCCTGCCTGCGCCAAAGCACAGGTGGCCTGAAGCAGAAGCGTGGATTTGCCAATGCCCGGATCACCGCCCACCAGCACAACAGAGGCCGGAACGAGGCCGCCGCCGAGCACGCGATCGAACTCGGCAATCGAAGTCTGGATGCGCGGTGGGGGAGTAAGATCGCCATCCAGATGCATGAGCGTGAGGCGACCGGCGCGCTTGCGTGTTTCACGACTGGTAGGCTCGACGGCCTCTTCAACGATGGTGTTCCACTCGCCACAGGCATCGCAGCGACCCGACCATTTGCTGGTGACTGCCCCACAGGCCTGGCATACGAAACGGGCTGTGGGACGCTTGGCCATGAGGAACATCTTCCGTTCTGGGGTTCAGATCGGAAGATAGGGCAGATGGGGAAACATAACAAGAACGGAGAGGAGGTTCTTCTTTTTCCGAGGAGAAAGAAGCAAAAAGACTTTCAGATTCGAGTCAGAGAAAAACCGGGGGCTTTGATCCCCTCCACGGGAAAGAGTTTTTTGGTTCTTTTTTGCAAAAAAAAGAACGCCCCTTTGTCCCCTAACGCCGCAATTCCATCCCAATCGGCCCATCCTTGCGCCCGTGGGTAAACTGATCGACCATCGCGTTTCCGCTGTTCATCAGTTCTGACGCCAGCCCCTGCCAGACCAGTTTACCATGATAGAGCATGGCCGCACGGTCGCCGATACGCTGCGCCGAGGCCATGTCATGGGTGATGGCAATAGCGGTTGAACCAAGGCGTTTGACGCAATCCACGATCAGCCCGTCAATCACAGCCCCCATGATGGGGTCGAGGCCGGTTGTCGGCTCGTCAAAGAACAGGATGTTGGGTGTGCCTGCAATGGCGCGGGCAAGCCCCACGCGCTTTTGCATACCGCCCGACAGCTCGGAAGGCGCGAGTGCCCCTACCGAGGGATCGAGCCCGACCTGCTTGAGAATATCACCGGCCTGGGCACGGGCTTGTGCCGCGCTCAAGCGATGAGCCTTGCCGCGGCCTTTGGCGCGCAGGCCGAACACGATGTTATCGGCCACGCTCATGCTGTCGAACAGCGCAGCATTCTGGAACAGCATGCCAATCTGTTCGACAAGGGCATCGCGTCGTGCGGGGGAAGCGGTAAGCACGTTTTCGCCGTCGATCTCGATCGTGCCGGAATCCGGGGTGATCAGACCGAGGATGCAGCGCAGAAGCACCGATTTGCCACTGCCTGAACCACCGATAATCACCATTGACGTTCCGGCTTCGACATCGAGGTCGATGCCATCCAGTACGGTTTTGGAGCCGAAGGATTTGGTCAGGCCGCGAATGCGGATCTTGGGCAGGGCGCTCATTGGGCGAAGAACAGATCCGTCAGGAGGTAATCGAAAGCGAGAAGCAGGATCGAGGCAGCAACGACCGCAGCCGTGGTGGCTGAACCCACACCCTCGGCGCCGCCACGGCTGGTATAGCCATGATAGCAGCCCATCAGGCTGATGATGAACCCGAACACTGCCGCCTTGGAAAGACCGACCAGCACGTCCAGCGGCTTGAGCGCGTTGAACGTGGCAATAATGTAGTTCTGCGGGTCAAAGCCTAGCTTGGAAACCGAAACGGTAAAGCCGCCGAGCACGCCCAGAATATCGGCAATAAGCACCAGAAAGGGCAGTGCCAGCGTACCAGCCAGAAGGCGCGGCGTAACCAGATACTTCATCGGGTCGGTCGAAAGGGTTCGCAGCGCGTCGATCTGGTCGGTCACGCGCATGGTGCCGATCTCGGCTGACATGGCCGCACCGACGCGGCCCGCCACCATCAGACCGGCCAGAACCGGGCCAAGTTCACGCACTACGGCCAGAACGACGATTCCAGCGATGGCGCTCTGTACATGGTACTGGGCGAAGCCTGCATAGGACTGAAGCGCGATCACGCCGCCTGAGAAAATCGCGGTCAGCGCCACGACTGGCAGCGAATAGAAGGCGATTTCAATCAGGCTGTTGAAGAACACGCCCCAGTAGAAGGGCGGTCGCAGCAGATGCGACAGGCCTGCCAGGGCAAAAAGCGCCAGAGCACCAGCCTTGCGCACGATGCCGAGGAAGGCACGCCCGATGGCCGCAACGGGATCGAGTAGGAAATTCACGGTCAGCAGCTGCCATCAGGGAAGGTCATGCTTCAAGCCCTAGCCTGCCTGACGCGCTACGTCAAAGCCCTCTGTGACGCGAGGATGCACCCCGATCGTCTGCCTTTCCGCACATGGCAGCTGCGACAAACCGGATCGGGATGACGGGGTGTGAGAGGGCTGAATTCTGTCAGCCCACACAGATGCTTCCGGACCGCAGGGCATGTGCGTCAGATGGGGCGGTCAGGCTCCGTTCTGACGCCGGTCCAGATCGCGGAACTGGGTATGCAGGTGGAAGTCGCGCGAGGTGACGCAGGTCTCGACGGCCCCCACACGCCTGTCGAGCTTTTGCAGACGCTCTGTCAGCTCAAGCAACTGCGGAAGCTGGGTTTGTGGCATCGGGTCTGACACACGGGTCATGAGCGACAGAAGGAAAGGCTCGACCTTGCGGGCAAGTGCCGGATGATGGCTTTGAAGGGCCGCGATGATCTTTGGGATGAGACGCCGACGCATCAAGGCAATGGCCAGCACAGCCAGCGCAACCAGCCCGGAGACTATTCCGCTGCTATCGGACAACATAGGAAGGCTCAGCCCGGATTTGCCTGTGTTGGAGGACGTATGTTGCGTGCTGACATGGGTCGTCCCCGACGTGACAGGCACTGCCGGTGGCTCAGGCGGCTCAGGCGGCTCTGGGGGCTCAGGCGGTTCGGGGGTGGAGACGTGAATGCTCTCGCTCCCCATGCGACGCAGCGCATCGAAATCAATGATCGTACCATCGGGCTTGATCAGGCGATGGCTGTTGATGCGTGTCCCATCGGCCAGACGCATGTCGTCGGGCGTGATGCGGGTGCCGTTATTCGTATTGCTGTCGCGCACCACGCCGGTAAAGCGCTCGCCATGGCCGGACGGTATGGCAATTTCGATGCTGCCGTTCGCGCTCGAATGGGCATGCTCGTCTCCCAGCACCTGATGCACACGGATATCGCCCGAAGCGCTGGTGCGTAGCGTGGCGTTGCGCGCCACGCCGTCAAAGATGGCGTCACCCGGACCGGACAGCGACACGGCAAGCTGGTCGATGGTGCCACCGCGTATGACGACATCGCCGGGGCCGGTCGTGCCGATCACGACCGAGGGCGCAGTCGCGGTATCGATTTGCGCCTCGCCCGGCCCGGAGGTGGCAAGAATTGCCGGCCCGGTCAGTTTGCCCAGGGAAAGGGCGCCAGGACCGCTGCCCCTCAGCAGAAGGGCGCTCGCCTTGTCGACCGAGATATCGCCCCGGCCCTGACGCAGGGAGAGCGGTCCGTTGACCCAGTCGATATCCAGTTTGTCGTAATTCATCGCGGTGGAGACAATGGCTGCCCCCTCGCGCAGCTGGATTGTGGCATCCTGACCGCAGGCGCTGCCGGTCAGCCACGCGTCGTGGTGACCTGCCTCGAAGGAAAGACCCGCTGGCACCTCCCGCATGTCGGCATTCTGCTGAAGCGCCCCGGCACCCCGGACGTGAATACGGGCGGCACATCCCGCCTCGATATGCAGCGTATAGGGTGCGGCGGCGAGTGCGGCCTCCGGTGTCGTGGGCAAGCTCGTTTCTGCAAGGGCGGGCGATATGGTCAGGACGAGAAAAACGCCCAGGCTGATACGGCTCATGACGTCTGTCCTTTTTTCATGGGGCCGCAGTTCGGACCCGCTGACTGCACGCAGGCGTCGGTTGTCCTGTCGCCGCCAGGTACGCTCTGCATCACCCGTGATTTCTGGCGAGATGATGAAATTCGCGATGCAGGTGGAAATTGCGTGAGGTCACGCATTGCTCGATATCGCTCACGCGTTTGTCGAGACGCTGCAACCGGGCTTCCAGTGTAGCAATTTCCGGCGCGCTCGCCGCCAAGGGCTGGGGCGCATGGGACGAGCCGACAGAACGCCGGATGCGCGACAGAAAATCCACCGGTACAAAGCCTGCGATACGCCGACGGAACACGATAAGGAGCAGCGCCAGCAGGCCCCAGCCCAGCCATCGCCGATGGCCGTGACGCGGTGTCGCGTCATCACCGGCTGTGGCCCGGTCGCTGCTTTCATCATTGTCAAAGCTGATAACCGTGCCGTCGGGCCGCGTCAGACTATGGGCCGTGATGACGGTGCCATCAGGCAGGGTGAGAATAGCATGGCTTGCATGAGCCGATTTGCGGAAGGTCGACGCATGATTGAGTGAAATCGTCGCTGGGGAATGGGCTTCCTGGTGCAGTTCGCCCGTTACCTTGTCGATGTCGATCCCGCCATAGCCTGAAGCGACAAGGTTTGCCGTGCCGACTGTTCCGCCGAATTTCAGATGCCCGGAGCCATGAATATCGGCGTTGAGTGCCCCGATGGTCCCGGCATTCAGGGTGATGGAGCCAAACCCTCCCGAGTTTGCCGTAAGGTGTGAGGCATCTACGCGGGCAATCGTGACACTGCCGCTGCCTGAAGTGGTCAGAGTGGCGGGGCCGTTCAGCCAGCCGAGCCGCAAACTGCCAAACCCATTCTCGTTCAGCACAAGCGCCGTTGCCTGATCGATGGAAATCGTGCCGCTGCCACGCTGAGTGAGCGAAACCGGCCCG
>Ga0157362_1000032_pt1 | contig 39394 bp, 41 predicted proteins | sample AttlaeALBM3_FD_111480 | JGI IMG/M metagenome (GOLD analysis project Ga0157362, IMG submission 111480) | Fungus gardens microbial communities from leaf cutter ant in Ribeirão Preto, State of São Paulo, Brazil - Atta laevigata ALBM3 | ecosystem: Host-associated > Fungi > Mycelium > Unclassified ... | reverse complement strand
GCCGGGCTTCGCCGGCCCGGCGGTACGACATGGTGAACCCGCCCACGGCCCGGGCGAAAGTGACTGGGAATCAGATCCGCGACCTCAACGGAACGGGACGTCATGGAGATCTACCTGAGCATGCAGCGCGTCCGGTTCTCCAGCCCGGATGCATACGAGAAGTTCAAGGTCGTGTTCGCCGACACCCGTCATCACCTCATGAAGCTGCCCGGCTTCATCCACCTGACGTGGTGGGTGCACCCGGACGACCCGATGTGGTTCAACGAATGCAGCATCTGGGCGAGCAAGGAGGCTCTGACCGACTGGCACATGGACACCTATCACAAGCACGCCAAGGCGTGGGCAGCCAACGGCGCGATCATGGAAGACATCATTACGAACTTCGTCCTGGCCGGGACGCGCCTGCTACGGATCTGCCCCACCTGCAGCGAGCTGCAGGACAAGCCCTATGACCTCGCCCGCGAACAGGCAGTGCTGCGCGAACAGTGCCCAAAGTGCGGGTTCCACTTTCCGTACCTGACCGAGACCCCGACCAGCTTCGCCGTGTTCAAGGACATCGAGTCCGCGGACGCTCCCAACGGCAAAGTCACTGGTCGGGAGAAGGCCAAACTCTGAGCGGGCGGGTGCCCGAGGCGGTTCAGGCCCGAAGGGTCTCGCTGGGCGGGCGCGTGTAGATGGCGCGGTAGGCGGCCGCGAACCGTCCCGGGTTGGCGAAACCCCACCGGGCCGCGGTCGCGCCGACGCTGTTGCGGGCAGGGTCGCCGGCCAACAGCTCTCGGTGGGCGCACTCGAGGCGTACCCGGCGCAGATAGGTCATCGGGGTGGTGTCCAGATGGCGGCGGAAGGCCAGTTGGACGGCGCGCACGCTGACGCACGCCGCCGCCGCGACGTCGGTCACCGAAATGTCGGTGTCGGGATGGGCTTCGATGAACGCCACTGCCCGGCGCAGCGTGTCCGGATGGGCATCGTGGTGGTCTTCCGGGGTCGGTGAAAGCAAAGCGGTGTTGGGGAACGTCAGGAGGGTGACCGCGGCCAGCAGTCGTTCGGCGGCCGCTGCGACGAGTGGCGTCACGCCCGCGCTGTCGGCTGCTAGGTGCCGCAGATGGACGATGGTCTGTTGCAGGCGGCGCGCCGCCGCCGCGGACCGCGGCCGATGGTCGAGCAGGCGCACGGGCTCGGTGTTCGCACGCGGGGCGGTCTCCGACACCCGATCGAGTAGTCGGGGATCGAACATGATGACGTCGGAGTCCACATGCCGAAGGTGGCCCGCCGCCGGCAGGTCACTGTCCACGAGCAGCGTTAGCTCCCCCGGCCCGAAGCGGTGCTCGTCCCCGTGACCGAACTGCTCCCGCACGGATCCCGAGCGCAGATGGCGCACACACACCCGGCCGACCGGGTCGGCGGCGAAGCTCATCTCGAAGCCGATTTGGAGCCGGTCCAGGCTGACCGACCCAATGCGTTGGCGGGTCACCCGGGCGCTCGGTCGTTCCGTGCTGCTGCCGATGCGGACGCGGGCGTAGGCGTGACTGAGGAACTCCTCGATGGCCGGCAGGTCATCGCCCACGAAGACCGTTGGATCCACTCCGCTTCCGCCTCCGGTGGCTCGATGTTCGCTCAGCTGATCGGGTAGTGCAGCCGGGCCAGCGTGCCGTGCGGACCGGAACGCAGGCGCACGATCCGGCACACCTGGCGGGTGAGCCAAAGGCCGCGGCCGTCGCCGGTGCGCGGGTGCGGCGGAAGGTAGCCCGTGATGCGCGGGTGGGTGCGCCCCGGGCAATCGAGCTCGCATATCAGCTCTCGACACTCCGTCCACACCCTGAGTTCGGCCTGCACCGGCTCGGCCCCGAAGAACTCCCCGGCGGCCTCGCGGGCCGCCAACCCGAAGTTGCGGGCCACCCGCCCGAACACCCCGGCGTCGAATGCGCGGCGAGTCGCGAACCGGGCCACGTCGTCCGGGTTTCCGCCGTCCACCATGCCTGCCGCGGCCCACGGCGGGGACGGGCTGAGATCCGGTTCGCTTCCGGGCTGGAACGCCTCGGGTTGGACATAGTCGGCCGAAGGCACGGCACCGTCGGCGCAGACCAGCTCCGGATGGGTGCGGCGGAGCTCGGCCAGCACTGATTGGCCGACCTCTGTGATGCGGTAGGGGCAGATGAGTTGAACCGGGTCGGACGCGAAGGCGAGGTTGAACGCCGATTCGAAGCACGCCCATTCGCCCAGATCGGCATTCGGCAGGACTGCCCAGGGCGGTTCCGCGATCACGCGCACCCGGCCGCGCGGGGCAGCCAACCCGTGCAGGTAATCGTCCACGGCGGCCATCGCCTGACCCGGCGTGCGGTACCACTCGGCGGCGGAGGCGTACTCGATTGCGCAATCGTCCGGCAGCCCGGCGCGCAGTGACCGGATCGCGTCGGTGCCCGCGATGACCAGGATTCGGTCCCCGTTGCCGTGACCGTCGCACAGGAACGGCATCACTGCTTGAAGGAAGTGCTCCTCGTCGGAACAGGGCAGCAGCTGATGGCGGAGTCTCGACCGCGCCCCGCGATCGGTGGAGCGTGTCTCACACGCCGGCGTCGCTCCCACGGCTGGCTCCCGGTCTCTCAGGGAGCGTCGAGCACACTGCCGGGGTCCGGGGCACCTTCGAACGCCCCACAAGGATACTCGCGTGCCGTTACGAAGTGGAATCTCCGGGCGGAAATTCTCGCGCCGGCAGGGATCTATTCACCGGGGTGATGACACGGTGGGGATGTCGAGCCTGCCCTCCACGAGCTCCAGACACACCTGGGAGAGCAGTCGACCGTGATCGCGGGCGTAGCGGCGCAGGAGCTGGAAGGCCTCGTCCATCTGCAGGCCGGCCCGCTCCGCCAGGACGCCCTTGGCCTGTTCAACCACCACCCGGCTGTTCAGCGCGGATTGCAGCTGCTCGGTGAGCATTTCCTGTTGCCGGATCGTGCGCTCGTGCAGTATCCCGATCGTTGCGACATCCGCCAGCGCCTGACCCAGCGCCAGGTCGGATTCCGGGATCGGGCCGGGCTCGGCGCGGAACAGGTTGAGCGCGCCGATTACCTCCTCGCGCAGACGCAGCGGCAGCGCCCAGACCGCCAGGAACCCCTCCCGCCGCGCCTCCCGGCTGAAGCTCGGCCACCGGCGCAGCTGCTCGGTCAGGTCGGGCGCCGCGATCTGGCGGCCGGTTCTCACGGAGTCCAGGCAGGGCCCCTCGTCGGCCTGCAGCTGGAACAGCTCGATCAGGCGCACCTGCTCGGAGGACGAGGAGACCAGACTCAAACCGCCGCGCTGATCGGCCAGCATGAGGCCGGCGGCATCAACGTCCAGCAATTCGACGCAGTCCGTGATTAGCTGCTGGAGCAACTCGACGACGTCGTAGTGGTCCACCAGAGTGTCGGCCAGGCGCACGAACGCGGTGGCCAACGCATGCTCACGGCCGCTGTGCCGCATGCTGCCGCCCTCGCCCCCCATGTCAGCGCGGTTGGGTTGCACAGCTTCTGGATACACCCCTTTCGGGATCCGGTCTACTCGGGCGCCAGCCGCAGCCTGCGGGCGACCACGTCTGCGGCCACATCGGTGATGGATCGATCGGTGGCGAAGGCGTGCGCGCGCAATCGGGCCAGGGCGGCGCCGATCGGAATGCGGCACTGTTCGGCGACCATCCCCGATGCCTGATACACAACTGCTCGCTCCGAGGAGAGGGCGGTGTCCCGCCCGGCGGTGCTCGCCGCCGAAACCGTCGGGTTGGCTCCATCCAGTAGCGCCCGCAGGACCATGTCGGCCCCCAGTAGGGCCCCGGCCAGCTGTGTTCCGTCCAGCGGTCCCACAGTCGCCCGCCAGAACCCCAGCGTCCCGGCGCGCGCGGCCCCGGCCTGTAGCGGGAACGCGAAGACGGCGGCCGCCGGGATTGTGCTTACGGCCTTGGCGAACATCGGCCATCGGGACGACGCCGGCCCGCCCAGATCCGCCACCAGAATCGGGCGTCGGCTGCGGAATGCCTCCACGAAGGGGCCCTCACCCAGGAGGAACTGCAGCCGATCCGTCTCGGCCGCCACTCCATCAGTGGCGCTGAGCAACTCGTGGTGGCCGGTTTCGGTCATCAACGTCACCATCGCGCCGTTCAAGGCAAGCTCGCTCGCGCAGATGCGAGCGAGCATCCCCGGGGTGTCGGCGGCTCCGGACGCCACCCCGGCCTGCAATCGGACATGCAACGCCGCTAGGTCGACCATGAGCGCCCGGCCGGGACGGAAACACAGGAATACCCGCGCCGATTGCGCACCGTTGGCATCGTCCTGCCCTCTCAGGTCGTCGGCACGCGCCGACGCACCGGTGTCCGGCGGGGACAGGGCAGGGCAGACCGGAACGTCACCTTGTGGCAATCCGGCTACCCGCTCAAGGGTGGTCAAACCGGGGCTTGGCGTGCACTTCGAGGACCAAAGGATTCCTGAGCCTGCGTGGGATCGGAGTCGATTGCGCCGCCCGGCGTGTCGTCAGGAAGGTTGATCCCTATCGCCGGGTGGCGTCGATCCGCTCGACGACCGGCAGGGCCGGTGGGGGTTGGTGCCGGGCGGGGCCGCAGTGGGCGAACGGGCCGTCGGGGGCGGTGAGAGCGGCCATGGTGGGGTCGGCGTAATCGCGCCACCAATGGGCGGGCCCCGTCCCCGTGCCGTCGTGGAGCGCCTCCCAGGCCTGCCACAGCGCGGTCAATCTTGAGTGCGCGGCGATGTGTTCCCACCAGCGGGGGCACCACTTGAAGTGCTCGTCGCCGTCGCGAATCGGACGGGCGTAAAGATGGACCAGGTGTTCGGTGACGAAGGCGTGCACATCGGGGAACACGAAAGTGCCGGGGTCCCGGCCCGCGACGAGGCGGATCGCACCAGTGTCGAGCAGACCCTTGTCCAGGTCGGCCGTGGCGGTCATGGTGTGGCCTTCCGTAATTCGGGGATTGACGGACTCTTCGCCGCCGTTGATGCCTGACACACCGTCAGGTGCACCTCGTGGTGGGGGTGCCGGTCGCGGCCCGGGCAGGCGTACCCGCCCGGGCCGGCCCACCGGCGATCGGCCCCGGGGAGGGGCCGGCAGCCCCCGTCCCGGCAGGTATTGGTGTGGCCCCCGAGGGCGTGGGAAGACGGCCGGCACCCATGGGGGTGCAACGCCTCGGGGAGGGGGTGGGGCGCGCCGGCGCGTGGTACGGCATCTCCCCCCCGATGGTTCACAACAGTGGTAACCGCGTGCGGATGACCGCGCGCGACACGAGCGGTGCCTACCTCGGCATCCCGCTCCTATTCGGACACCGGCCCCGGAAAGGTGCGATCGGTACCCGGCATGGAATTGGATGACCGAACGGACGATCCGGTTCCATCGACCGGAGGAGTTCTTTCCGGGACGTTCGGCTGATTTCGGTGGAACCGTTACCGACCCGGCTGCGTCCGAGCCGCATGACCAGCACCAATCAATGGGCAGCCGGTGGGCGGTTGCTCGGCCCGGGCGAGGTTGCCGCGCTGTTGGACGTGGACACCAAGACGGTGGCGCGATGGGCGGCGTCCGGACGGCTCCCGTCCGTGCGCACCCTGGGCGGACACCGCCGGTTCCGGCAGGCGGACGTGCTCGCGCTGCTGCACCAACCCCTGCGGCCGCGAGCCAGGCGTGCCGGGCAGGACGGACAACCGGAATCTGACAAGAGGTCAGATCCGGGGAGGTCTACAGACCCAGCTCGCGTCCGATGATCTCCTTCATTATCTCGTTCGACCCGGCCCAGATCTTGGTGACCCGCGCGTCCATCCAGGCCCGCGCGACGCGGTACTCACGCATGTAGCCGTAACCGCCGTGGAGCTGGACGCAGGCGTCGAGGACCTCGTTCTGGACCTGCGCCGACCACCACTTAACTTTCGCGGCGTCCACTGCCGACAGCTCGCCCCGCGAGTGCGCGAGCACGGCCTGGTTCACATAACACTGCGTCAGTTCGACTTTGGTGACGAGCTCGGCAAGCAGGAACTTGTTGTGCTGGAAGCTGCCGATTGACTGCCCGAATGCCTTTCGCTGCCGGGTGTACTCCACGGTTTCGGTCAGCACGGCGGCGGCATGGGCGATGTTTGCGATCCCGGATCCGATCCGTTCCTGGGGCAGGCGTTCCATCATTGCGACGAACCCGCCGCCCACCTCGCCGAGCAGATTGGCGGCAGGCACCCGGACATCGTCGAAGAACAGCTCGGCGGTGTCGGATTCGGGTTGGCCGACCTTGTCCAGCTTCCTGCCACGGGTGAAGCCGGGCATCCCGTCCTCGACCGCGAACAGTGTTATCCCCCGGGCCCGCTTGGCGGGGTCGGTCTTCGCGGCGACCACCACCAGCCCGGCACAGTAGCCATTGGTGATGAACGTCTTGGATCCGTTGAGCACCCAGTCGTCGCCGTCCCGGGTCGCGGTGGTCCGCAGCGCGGCCAGGTCGGACCCCCCACCGGCCTCGGTCATGCCGATTGCGGTGATCATCTCCCCGGTGCAGAAGCGGGGTAGCCACCGCTGCCGCTGCTCCTCCGTCGTCAACTCCACCAGGTAGGGCGCGACGACGTCGAAATGGATGCCGAACGATGAGGCATAGGCCACGCCCACGGCGGCCAGCTCGGAGACCAGCACCGCGTTGAACCGGAAGTCCCGTGCGTCGCTGCCGCCGTAGGCCTCGGGCACGCCAAGACCGAGCAGGCCCGCCCGGCCTGCGGCCAGCCACACGTCACGGGAGACCGCCCGGTCGGCGATGAACTCCTCGGTCCGGGGCTCTATCTCCCTTTTGATGAACTCACGGACCGCCGAGCGGAAGAGGTCGTGGTCCGCGGTGTACACCGATCCGAGAATGACGACCTCCCGGGTTCAGCGGCGAGGGCGCCGCAGGGCGAGGAATCAAGGTTTACGATCGCTGAGATATGTAGCAGCATGTGACACTAACGTCTATATGTAACATCGCGGAGGTCGGGGTGGCAAGGCCCGCTACGGGGGCAACGGGCGGATCGCGGCAGGGAAAATTGCGCGAGCTGCTCGAGCGTGACGCGGCCGCGGGCGTGCGGGCCACCCCGGCCCTGGCCTTCACCGAGGCCACCCGTTGGTTCATGGCAGGTCGGCGGGTGGATGTCTCCGCGCTGGCCGAGGCGGTGGGCGTCAGTCGGGTCACGATGCACCGTTGGGTCGGCACCCGCGACGAGCTGCTCACCGAGGTCATGTGGCAGTTGGCCTCGGCGACGCTGGACCGACTGCTTGCCGAGATCGATGCCGAGGGCATTGCGCCCCGCGGGCCCGAGCTGCTCGGTCGCTTCGTCGGGGCGACGGTCACGAACGCGGGCGTCCAACGGCTCCAGCGCGAGGAGCCCGAGGCGTTCCTGCGGTTGTGCACCACGCGGGCGAGCACGTTTCACCGGCGGATGGTCGCCAAGGTGGCCGAGGTGCTCGAGGTCGACCGCCGGGCCGGTCAGCTGAGTGTCGATTTGGCTGCCCATGAGCTCGCCTTCGCGGCCGTTCGGTTGATGGAGGCCTACGCGCACGCGCCGTCCATCACCGGGGAGCCGGCCGACCCCGAGCTCGCCAAGCGGGCGCTGCGCGCCTTGATCAGGTGACCTGACCGCAATCGCGCACTACCATCAGCTCGCTCCCAATCCGCTGGTGACACCCGGTCCATAGCAAGAGATGGGGCGCCTTCGGAGGTCGCATGTCGACTCGCAGCGGACGAGCACTGCGCCGGTGTGCCCTGGCCGCGGCCGTGCTGAGCGCGGGGCTCTTACCGCTGTCGGCCACCGCGCGGGCCGATGGCCTGCACCGGACCTCCGACCTGCTGCCCGCCATCGCCCTTGCGCGGCCCCTAGGTCCCGTCCCGAGCGACCGTGAGATCCACGCGGCGGTCGTGCTCACCGATCCTCGAGGGCGCGAGGAGAGGCAGCTCGCCGCGGCAGTGGTGGATCCGCAGACTCCGCAGTACCGGAGATTTCTGACGCCGAATCAGTATGCTTCACGGTTCGCGCTGCCCGCCGTAGTTCGTGACGGAGTGCTGCGGTGGTTGCGGCACGGCGGAGTCCGGGTGGATCAGGTGTCCGGTCTCGGGGACTTGATCTCGGTCACCGGGACTGCGGGCGGGCTGGCCCGGCTCTTCGACGTGCACCTGAACACCTATCGGCTGGGCGGGACGACGTTTGTGGCCAATGACGTCGCCCCGCGGGTGCCGGGGGCGGTGCACGCCGTGCTGGGCCTGGACACGCTGCAGCGTTTCGCGCCCGTCGGCCACGGCGCCGATCCGGCGGCGTGGCGGGTGATTGGACCTCGCCCGGCGGTGGGTGCGTTCACCGCCGACATTGACGTGCGGAAGCTGTGGACCGCCTACGACGCGCCGCCGGGAAACGAGGGCGAGGGGATACGGGTCGGTGTCTTCATGACCGGAAACACCGCTCCGGTCATCGGGAGCCTCCGGGCGTTCGAGGAGGACGAGAAGCTGCCTGCCGTACCGGTCCGGATCGTCTTCGCCGAGCCGGGCAGACCCGACGACTTCCAGTCCAACGCCGGAGCGAATGAATGGATGCTTGACACCCAGGCGGCCACCGGTATGGCCCCGCGGGTCGCCGACCTGACGCTGTACACAGCGCGATCACTGGGCGACGCCGACATCGTCGCCGAGTTCGCCTATTGGGCGAATGACCCGACCGGGCCGGACCTGATGAACGCCAGCTTCGGGGCGTGCGAGGCGTTCCCCGTCGTGACCCAATCCGGCCGCGGCAGCCTGGGTGCGGTGATCGGCAACAACATTCAGGACGCGGTGGACAAGGAGCTCATGCAGGCCTTCACCGAGGGGCGAACGCTGTTCGCGTCCTCCGGTGACACCGGCAGCTCCTGCCCGGTGGTGTCGCTGCCCACGGTTGGGGCGGGCAACGGAGCGGCCAATCAGGTGGTCCCGGACCAGATTTATCCCGCCGGCAGTCAGTGGGCCACCGCGGTCGGCGGGACCGTCTTGAACCTGGATGCCGCGGGCAAGCGGACCCAGGAGGAGAGCTGGGCGTTCGGGGGTGGCGGATCCGCGTTCTTCATCCCGCGCCCGGCCTGGCAGAGCAGCGAGCCCGCGGTCAACCGGCCCTGCCTGCTGCTTGACTCCGACGGCAGCCGTCTGGATCCCGGCACCATCTGCCGCGGGTTGCCGGACGTGGCGGCCCTGTCCGGAAGCGCGACTCAGGGTTTCGAGATGTACGGCTACGACCTCCCGACCGGGGCCGCGGGAACCAGCGTGTCCAGCCCGCTGATGATGGGCATGTGGGCGCGGGTGGCCGCGGCGAGCCTCCGCCCCCTGGGGCCCGCCGCGCCCGCGGTGTACGGACTGACCAGCGCCCAACGGGCGCGTGACTTCTACGACGTGACCGCCGGGGAGCTGGTCGGCAACGGTCTCTACGTGCCCGGCCCGGGCTGGGACTACACCAGCGGCTATGGCGTACCCGATGTGGCCCACCTTGCGGCCGACCTCGCGGGCGGCACCGCACCGGTGCGGCATCCCGGGGCGAGCGCGGTCGCGGGCCCCGAAACCGGCAGCCTGTCGGGCAACGCGGTCGCGTGTCGGCCCTTCGGTACCTCCCCGCCCGGGAATGTCGATACCTCGACGCTCGGCGACCGCGGACTGACCCGGGACCTGACCTCCGCCTCGATGACGCTGAGCTCGGACCAGCAGTCCCTGGTGATCGCGGTCCGCGGGCCGCAGCTGGGGCCGGATGTTCCGCCGGGCGCGTTGACCACCAATGTGCAGGTCGCCTGGATCTACGGCGGCAGGTCGTACGTGGCCCGGGCGGTGGCCGACCTGAGCGGAACGGTCACCGGAACGGTCAAGACCGTCAGCCGGGACGCGAATCCGGAACAGAACCCCCACACGTTTCCTGCGAGGTACGCCAATCACGAGCTGATCATGACGATTCCGCTCACCGCTATCGGATCGCCGCCGCTGGGCGCGCGGTTGCGCCATCCGGTGGCGCTGTCGGGCACGGACACCGACGTCGACGACGTGGCCGGGCCCACCTACGACTACACGGTCGGGCAGCGCTGCCGTTGACGGCGGGTCTAGTCGGTGGCGCCGACCGCCGCGGCGACGGAATCGTGAATCGGGAACACCTTGGTGAGCCCGGTGATCCGGAAGATCTTGAGGATGCGTTCCTGGCTGCAGACCAGGCGCAGGGATCCGTCGTGGGCGCGCACCCGCTTGAGACCGCCCACGAGCACACCTAGACCGGTGGAGTCCAGGAACTCGACGGCCTCGAGATCGACGATCAGGTGATGGTGCCCGGTGTTGACCAGATCGACCAGTTGCTCGCGGAGCTTGGGCGCGGTATAGACGTCGACCTCCCCGCCCACGACGACCACGGTGAATTTCCCCTCGTCCTTGGTTGACAGGGCAAGTTCCACCAGGTCCTCCAGGGTGCTTCCCCCGACCGGACGCCGTGACCGGCCGCGCCGTTGCGACATCGAATTTAGCGGCCCCGCGGGGTCGCGTCGGAACCGGTCGGGTGCAACAGGGCGCAAATCGCGCCCACCTGTCCCGAATGTCGGTCCGCCTTGGCAGACTCCGCTGGTGGGTCCGAGGAGAACGTCCACTCCCGCAGGGCCTCGGCCCGGGTTGTGTGGCGCCGCGGAGTTGGCCGAGCCGCGCGCCGGGCCCGGGGAGGACCTGCCCGGCGGCGCCGGCGCGGGGCCGAGCGCCGAACACACGATGCACCGGGTGCTGCTCGGCACCGACCGGGTCAGGCACGTGCACCGGGTGGCCGCCAGGGCCGGTCGTCACGCGGACTGGCCGGAGTGGTTGCCCGATGAGCTGAGGCGGCGCTGGATCGCCGCCGGGATCAGCTCGCCCTGGGCGCATCAATCGGCCGCCGCCGAGTTGGTCCGCGGCGGTCGTTCGGTGGTGCTGTGTACCGGCACGGCCTCGGGCAAGTCGTTGGCCTATTTGATGCCGGCGCTGACCGCGGTGCGGGAGAGCGCCCGCGGTCCCCGACCCGGCCCATGCGGCACGGTGCTTTACCTGGCGCCGACCAAGGCCCTGGCTGCCGATCAGTTGTCCGGTTTGAGTGCCCTGGGCCTGGGTTCGGACTGGTTGCGGCCGGCCCTGTGCGACGGGGACACCCCGCATCCGGAACGGGACTGGATCCGGAAGCATGCGAACTACCTGTTGACCAACCCGGACATGCTCAACCGCACCCTGCTGCCCGGCCACGCCAGGTGGGCAGGCTTTTTCGGTTCGCTTCAGGTTGTGGTCATCGACGAGTGCCACACCTACCGCGGGGTGTTCGGTGCCCACGTCGCCCAGGTGATTCGACGGCTGCGAAGGCTCTGTCGCACCCACGGAGCCCAGCCCAGCTTCATCCTCACCTCGGCGACTGTGGCCGATCCGGGTGCGGCGGCCGAGCGTCTCACCGGTCTTACGGTCGACGAGATCACCGACGACGCATCCCCGCGGGCGGCGACCACCATGCTGCTGTGGGAGCCGTCGCGGCGGGAGCTGCCGGGCGGGGACGGCGCCGGACGGCAACGGTCTGCCAACGCCGAGGCCGGGCAATTGTTGGCCGACCTCGTGTTGGGCGGGGCTCGGGCCCTCGCCTTCGTACGGTCCCGGCGGGGGGCCGAGACGGTTGCCGCGCTGGCCCGGGAGGTGCTGAACGAGGCCGGTCAGATTCCGCCCGGAGTGGCCGCCTACCGCGGGGGCTATCTGCCGGAGGAACGCCGATTGCTGGAGACCCGCCTGCGGGCCGGAGACCTGCGAGGCCTGGCCACCACCAACGCGCTGGAGCTCGGGATCGATGTCCCCGATCTGGACGTCGTCCTGCTCGCCGGGTACCCGGGAACCCGGGCGTCGATGTGGCAGCAGGCCGGGCGGGCGGGGCGTGGCGCTCGGGACGCGGTTGCCGTCCTGATCGCCAGGGACGACCCGTTGGACTCCTATTTGCTGCATCATCCCGAGGCGTTATTCGACCGTCCGACCGAGGCGACCGTGTTGGACCCGAACAACCCCTACGTTCTGGCACCGCACCTGTGTGCCGCGGCGGCCGAGTCGACCCTCACCGAAGCCGACCTCGACCTATTCGGCCCGGCCGCGACCGCCACGGTCGAGGCGCTGGTGGATGCGGGCCGGCTGCGAAGGCGGGCCGCGGGCTGGTACTGGACCAGGCGCGATTCGACCGCGATTCCGGCCGACATCCGCAGATGCGGTGGTGGTGAGATCCGGCTTGTCGAAGGCGGCACCGGCCGGCTGATCGGAACGGTCGAGGCCGCGGCGGCGCAGTTCAGCGTCCATCCCGGCGCGGTGCACCTGCATCAGGGCCGCAGCTATCTGGCGACCTCCCTCGATATGGACGCCGGAGTCGCCCTGCTCGAGCCGGCGGCGCCCGACTACTCGACCCACGCCCGCACGGTCAGCGACCTGGCCGTGCTCGAGACCGTGCGAACCAGCCGGTGGGGCGAGGCCGAGGTGCACTTCGGGGCAGTCGAGGTGACGACCAGGGTCGTTTCGTTCCTGAGCCGGTCCCTTCGCACCGGTGAGATATTCCGGGAGACCCCGCTGGAGCTTCCGCCCCGGACACTGCGCACCAGCGGCGTGTGGTGGACGCTGACCGAGCGTCAGGTCACCGAGGCCGGGGTCGAACCCGCGGAGCTGGCGGGCGCGGCTCACGCGGTGGAGCACGCCGCGATCGGGCTGTTGCCGCTGTTCGCCGAGTGCGATCGCTGGGACATCGGTGGGGTCTCCACTGGTCGGCACCCCGACACGGGTGCAACGACGGTCTTCGTCCACGATGGGCACGCGGGTGGGGCCGGGTTCGCCGAACGCGGCTTCGCCGCTGCGGCGCAATGGTTGCGGGCGACCCGGGACCTGATCGCCGATTGCCGGTGTGACGCAGGTTGCCCGTCCTGCGTGCACTCCCCCGAATGCGGCCACGGCAACCGGCCCCTGCACAAGGCCGGCGCCGCGGCATTGTTGAATGCCCTGCTTGCCGATGCGCCCGGCTGAGCCGCCGCCGGACGCGCGTGCGGCCTCGGGGCCGGCCCGCGATCTCGCGCGTACGCCACGGACGACACGCGGCCAACGAACGTCGCGAACCACCTCGACATCGGCGACCGGCCCGAATTCCGAGGCCTCCACCGTGCACGCGACCAGCCGCGCCCGGTTGGCCCGGGCGATCGCGGCGGCCGCCCGACAGCCTCCTGCGCCGTCGCGGGAGGCGGCGGCCAGCGCGGCCAGGTCGGCGGCCGAGGCCACCTCGTGTCGAATCGTCAATGCGCGGATCGCGGTCAGGCCGAACAGGCCCGCCACTGCCACGGTCGCGCTCAGGGCCAGCACCAGAATCGAGCCCGCTCCCCGATCGCGGCTGCGCGCCGTCACCGCAACGCCCCGGGCGGGCGGATCCCGGTCTCCAACGGAGCGACCGCCGAGGCGTGCACGGTGATTCCCGGCAGCAGCAGCCATCGGGCTTGCGGTGGGCGGGCGCTCACCCGGACCGTCACCGAGCCGGACCCGACGTCGGTGGCGACGGTGGCCTGCGCCGGTGCCGTGGCGAGCACCACGGCCGACACCGCGGCCGGGCTCTCGCCGCGAGCGGCCGCGCGGGCTCCGGCCCGGGCCGCGTCGGCGCAGGCCATTTGCGCCCCGGCCACCCCGACCGCCCAAATCGCCATGAGCAACAACAGCGCGAGGGTCGGCAGCGCCAGGGCCACCTCGACCGTGACCGCGCCACGATCCGCGCGTCCGCGGCCGCGGCGACATTGGCCGGACAGCGGTCGGCAGGGTTGCGCTGACCACACGTCAGAAGGGCTTGGATAGGGCGCGTTCGATCACGCCGGTGAGCAGATCGGCAACGCGGTGACTGTTCAGGATCTTCATCAGGCCCAGGGCGAAGGACGCGGCGGCCAAGGTGCCCAACGCATACTCGACCGTGCTCATCCCCCGGTCCATCCCCGAGCGCAGCGCGGCCGCAAGCCTCCCGCGCAGGACTGCATACAGCTTCACGGTTCCCCCTCTCAACCCCGGCGATCCGGGGCCCCCCGCGGCGGCTGCCGCTGCTCCCACCGTCACCGACCGCGCCGCCGACCGCCACCGCGCGGCCCGGGGTTGTGGATGTACCGCAGGGTGGCCGCGCCTGTGGACGACCCTCCCGATGGGTCATCAGATCCACGGTCAGCTCAGAATTCTCGGCGCCACCGAGGCAGCCAGCGGCACAATCCCCAGGCAGACGAACGCGGGCAGGAAGCACACAGCCAACGGGGCGACCGCCCAGACGCCGATACGCGCCAGCGCGGCGTCGGCCTCGGCGCGGCGCCGTCGTCGAAGCGTTGCCGCCTCCGCGCTCATGGCCGCGGCGGCGGGTACGCCGGAGACCGATGACCGGGCCAAAATGCGCGCGATGGTGCCGAACTCCGGCAGGGCTGCGATTGGGACCCAGCAACGCTCCAATGACACGCCGCGGCGGGCGGAGCGGGTAACCTCCGCAAACGCCTGACCCACCGGTCCGGGCAACAGCGCTGCCACAGCCTCGGCGGACGCGATGGGAGCGGCTCCGGCGGACAGACAGGCCGCGAGCAGCTCCGCGGCTGACACCGCCTCAGCCCGCAGCCTCGGCCGGGTGCGACGGCGTCGCCGCCACGCGCCGACAGCTCGCGCACACGCGATGAAGCGGCCGGGCGGCGGGGCTGGGCCGGCCGGGGCGAACAACCGACCGAGGCGCAAAACCGCCGCCCGGTTGCGGCGCTCCAAGACGGTCAGCACGGCGATCGCCGCGGCCGTGGCCGACACCACCGCGCTCATGCCAACGCCTCGACCTTGGTGATCATCCGCCGCAACCAGAGGATGCCCGCCGCGTCGAGCGCGAGCCCGACGGCGAGCAGCACGATCCCGAAACGGCTGTACAACAGCACGCGCCAGGGCCGCGCCCCGGTCGCGGCACCCAACGACAACCCGAGCAAAGGCAGGCCCGCAAGCAGCCACCCGCCGGCGCGAACCCCGGCGAGTTCGGACCGCACCCTCAGCCGGATTCGCTCTCGCTCCCCCGCGGTCGCGACCGCGACGTCCAAACCCGCCGCCAACCCGGCCCCCGACCTCTCCGCCAGCCGCCAACACGCCGCGACCTCCCGCAGGTCTTCAGCCCCCGGCGCCCCTGCCGCGCGGGCGAGCGCGTCGGCCACGTCGCCGCCCGAGTGGGCCGCCGCGGCGACTTGCTCGGGCCAGCCGACCGACGGGATGGAGGTGACCGCCGCGCGCACCGCATCGCGGGCATCCCGACCCACCCGAAGCTCGGCGGCGACCGCCGCCGCGAACTCCGCAACTCGCCGGCTCTCCGATTGGGCGTCACGTCGACGGCGCACTCTTTCGATCTCGCGTCCGACCAGCAGCCACCCGGCGATCAACGCGGCGGTCGCCATCAACGTCCGGCCGCCGCAGGTCAATCCCAAGCCGATCACCGCCGCAACGCCGACCTGGCGCGCACGATTACCGGCGCCTGCCCGCCCGCGAGTCGGTGCCGGGATCGCGGCAGCTGGGCCCGGCCAAAGCAGTGCCACACCCGCCGCGCAGCCGGCGGCGGCCAGGATCGCGTTCACGACCGAACCGGCGCCGTGACTCCGCGTTGGGCCAGCATCCGCGTCAGCGCGCAAAGCCCCGGGCCCGCTTCGAGCCCGGCGGCCCGCCTCCGCACCCCCACCTGCAGGGCCACCAGCCCGTTGGCCCATCGGCGCGGCACGCCGATCTCGACCAGGCGCCGCCGACCGCGGGGATCCCGCTCCAGATGCAGCACCGCCTGAACCCCTGCGGCGAGTTGGCTGTGCAGCTCGGCCCGGCGTGCCCCGCCGGTGGCGGCCAGGGCCTCCAGCCGGGCGGGAACCTGGGCGGCGGAATTCGCGTGCACGGTGGCCGCCCCCCCGTCGTGCCCGGTGTTGAAGGCGGCGAGCAGGTCCAGCACCTCGGCGCCCCGCGCCTCCCCGACCACAAGCCGGTCTGGGCGCATCCTCAGCGCCTGACGCACCAGCTCGCGGATCGTGATGGCGCCGACGCCCTCGATGTTCGCGGGCCGGGCCGTTAACCGCACGACGTGCGGATGGGCGGGACTCAGCTCCGCGGTGTCCTCGACAAGCACCAGGCGGTCCGCCGGCGCCACGCGACCCAACAGCGCGGACAGCACGGTGGTCTTGCCCGATCCCGCGGATCCGGAGACCAGAAAGGACAGCCGCGCGGCCAGGATCGCCTCCAACCAGGGGGCCATCTCGGCGTCGACGGTGCCCAGTCGGATCAAGTCGTCGAACTCCAACGCGACGGGCCTCGGCAGACGCAACGAGAGGGCCGTGCCGTCGGGGGCCACCGGATACAGCACCGCGTGGACCCGCGTCCCGTCGGCGAGTACCGCGTCCGCGCACGGGCAGGCGTCGTCAAGCCGCCGGCCGGCCAGCGTCACCAATCGCACCGCTAACCCGCGCACCTCCTCCTCGTCGCCGAACGCGACCTCCGCGCGCTCCAGCCCGAGCCCGCGGTCCACGAAAACCTGGCGGGGCGAGTTCACCAGCACGTCGGTTACGCCCGGTTCGGTCAGCAGTGCCGTCAACGGACCGGCCCACCCGAGGCCGGCAGCAGTCGGCTGACGCGGCATCAGCGCGGACCCCAATCGGGTGGCCGCAGCGGCAGTCCGTCGAGGAAGCCTTCGGAGAAGGCTGCCCACGGCGTTCGACCGGTGGCACCTGGCGGGTTCCCGCGTTCCAGGGCCGCGGCCAGTCGACGATCCGCCCTCACGAAACCCGCAAGCGGCAGGCCGAGGCTGGCCGCGATCAGCTCCGGCCCCAGTCCGGAGGGTGCGGGGCCCCGGACCACCACCCTCACGTCGCGCCCGCGCAGGCCCGTGGCGACCCGAGCCGCGGCGGCGGTGGCGCGAACCTCGGCGGGCACCACCAGCAGCACCGGGCCAAGACAGTCCAGCGCCGTTTGTGCGGCGGGATCAAGCCGGCGGGGCAGATCCACCACGACGAGGTCGTCGCCGCCGCGGCCCGCGGCCAAGGCCACCTGCATCGACTCCGGCGGGATCTGCAGCAGATCGCCGCGGTCCCAGGACAGCAGGCTGAGTGCGCCGCCGCGGCCGCACCGCGGTACGGCGTCCCGCAGTCCGCCGGCGGGCATCGTCCCCGCGGCCCCGACGACGTCGGGCCAGCGTGCGCCCGGCGCCGATTCCTCGCCGAGTACGAGATCCAGCCCGCCCCCGAGCGGGTCCGCGTCGATCAGCATGCACCGGTGCCCGCGGCGGACGGCGACCGACGCGAGGGCGGTGGCCAGCGTGCTCGCCCCGGCGCCGCCACGACCCCCGACCACGCAGACCACCGGGGCCTCGGGCGCGATCCCCGCGCAGGTCGCCAACCGACCGGTCAGCCAGCCCTCGGCATCGGGCAGGAACACGACCTGTTCGGCGCCGACCGAGCTTGCGCGCTCCCAGACCGAGGCGTCATCCAGATCGCGTCCAACCAGAATCACCCCGGCCCGCCGGGGCAGGCCGCGCCGCACGGCCTCGGCAGCTACCTCCGTCCCGAGTAGTACGAGCGGGGCACACCTCCAGGCCTCGTGCGCGGCGCCGGGTTCGGGCATCACCGCCAGCTCCACCGGCACCGCCGCAGCCAACCGCAGCAGTTCGTCGAGAAGCAGCGGATCGTTGCTGACCAGCAACGGCAGGCGGGACGCCGGCTCGGTGGCCGGGAGCGGCGGCGGTGACAAGAAGGACCTCCGGGGGTGCGATGGATCCCCGGAGGCTGCCGCAGACGCACGGTTCGGGCCGAACCTGCATGTGGTTCGGTGGACAACCGCGGCTTGTGGATAACCCGTTTGCGCAGTCAATTAGCCGCAATTAAGCGGCGGCCCGGTTGAGCCCCGGCGTCGGTTATTGGGTCCGGACAGAGGACGGCCCCCGCCGGGGGGGAGAGCGGGGGCCGTCGCCGCGATCCGACTCGGGGGGGAGGAGCCGAACCGGGATAGGCACGGTCAAATCGACCGGCATGTCACATGGTGTACCCGAAGCCCCCTCGGCGTAAACAGCGGGTGGCCGCAAGTCCGTAAAAACTTATCCGCCGCTATCGTCCCAGGTGTGGCGGACGAGCCAGGCTCCGAGGCCGTCGGAATCGCGCGGCGCCGGTCCGACGTGCTGCGTACGACGGCGTTCCGCGATGCGCCACCGGAGCGCGGCCCCGACGACCTTGGTGGCCTGCATCACAATCCCGGCCCGCTGCGGGCGGCGGCGTTCTTCGACCTGGACAAGACCGTCATTGCCAAGTCCAGCGCGCTGACATTCTCCCGTCCGTTCTATCGCGGTGGATTGATCAACCGACGAGCGGTGCTCCGCAGCGCCTACGCCCACTTCGTGTATCTGTCCGGCGGGGCGGACGCCGATCAAATCGAGCGGATGCGCAAATACCTGTCGTCGTTGTGCGTCGGCTGGGAGGTCGCGGCGGTACGGGAGATCATCCACGAGACTCTGCACGAGATAATCGACCCGTTGATCTACGACGAGGCCGCGGACTTGATCGAGGCCCACCGACTTGCCGGCCGGGACATCGTGATCGTGAGCACCTCGGGTTCGGAGATCGTCGCCCCGATCGGGGAGATGCTCGGTGCGGACCGGGTCATCGCCACGCGGATGAGGGTCGACGCCGAGGGTCGCTACACCGGCGAGATCGACTTCTACGCCTATGGCGAGGCCAAGGCCGACGCGATGCGGGAGATCGCCGCCGACGAGGGCATTGACCTGTCCCGCTCCTACGCCTATAGCGACTCGGCCACCGATCTACCGATGCTGTCCGCGGTTGGGCACGGTTTTGCGGTCAACCCGGATCGTGCGCTGAAGAAGGAGGCGTTGGCCCGCGGATGGCCGGTGCTCTCCTTCACCCGACCCGTGTCCATGCGTCGCCGGATGCCCGTATTGCCCCGCCCCAGCAGGTCCATGATCGCGGCGACCGCGGTCGCCGCGGGTGCCGCGACGGCGGCCGCGGTCTGGTGGGCCGCACGACGCAACGACGCCTGAGCCGCCGATCCGCCGGCTTCGTGCCGGGCTTGGGCGACATGCCGAGCGCTCAGGTAAAGAACCCGGCGGTAGGTCTTCCCGCCGAGCCGCCGGGGGAGTAAACCTGGACTCGGTTGAGGCGGCTCGAACGCTGATCGCGACAGAGTCCGAACCACCGCACACCACGCGTCACTTCGGGTACCCACGCGGCTACCTGCCCATGTGCGGGCCGTCGAGACAGGCTGGACCTGGTCCGACGAATTGTGTTGCACGCCTGGTAGCCCGGTCTGACGCACCGTTGTGTTCACAATCCAGAGACGGCGTCCCTCGCAGAGGGGCGCCGTCCGCGGTTTTGGGCACGCACGCGTTCTGAGTGCCCGTCAGTTCAGTGGCGGGCCCGGGAATCGGCCGCCATCTGTTGGCAGATTTCCAGCGCGTCGGCCGCGGCCCGACCGATCGCCGCGGCGCAGTGGCGCACCCATACGGCAACCCCATCGGCACCTTGACACCCATAAGCCTCGAGTGCCCTCTGATACTCCGTCAGTCCCAGGCCGGCGTGGCCGATCTCGATCGCGACGACCCCGGCCGGGTCCAGGCCCCGCGCCACCAGCTCCAGCCGCGAGGCGGCACGCGCCACCAAGCCGGTCGCCGCACCGAACGCGGAGGCGTCCAGCAACTCACCGTGCACCAGCGCCGCCGACACGATTGCGGGAGCGGAGGTGTTGGCCGCGACCGCATCGGCCAACAGATCCAGCCGCGCCGCCGCGGCGGCCGTGGCGGGCCGGCCCAGTGCGGCGTCGGGAAGTTCGTCGGCGGCGGCCAACGCGTGCAGGCGGGCCAACGCCTGACGGGGCGCCCGCCGCCACGTCGCCGCTGATTCGCCCAGGCCTGCGGTCACCCGCAAGGCCCCGCGCAGCAGCGAGCCGTGCACCGAGTCGAGCGCCGCTCCGCTGCGCAGGTCGGTCAATTCCACGCTCACCCCCGCCAGGGCCGCGCTCGCCCGGGCCGCGCGCAAGCCGCTCTCGGCGCGCACGACGGCCGGGCGGCTGCGCAGGACCGGGTGAGCGGCGAGGCGGTCCAACCGGGCCCGCGCCGCGGCGACAGCGGGCGGGACGCCGGGTAGGGCCGCCACGGCCGCGAAGGCGTCGGGGGCGCTCTGCATGCCCGGATTCTGCGTGCTGATCAGATCTCCAGCCGGCGGGCCATCGTCAACCCATCCGCCAGCGGCAGCAACACCCGCTCGACGCGCTCATCGGCGCACACCATCGCGTTGAACTCCCGCAGCGCCGCCGTGTCGGCGTCGGCGACGGTCGGTTCGACCACCTTGCCGGACCACAGCACGTTGTCCACCAGGATCACTCCCCCGGGGCGCATCCGTGGCACGAGCTCGGCCCAATAGTCGGCGTAGCCGGTCTTGTCCGCGTCGATGAAGGCCAGATCGATGCGCGGTCGTGCGGGCAGGCTCCGCACGGTCTCCAGAGCCGGACCCAGACGCAGTTCGATCCGGTCGGTCAGGCCCGCGCGCTCCCAGTAGCTGCGCGCCACGGCCGTCCACTCCTCGCTGAGGTCGCAGCAGAGCAGACGGCCGCCGGGGGCCAGGCCGCGGGCCATGCAGATCGCGGAATACCCGGTGAATGTGCCGATCTCGATCGCGAACTCGGGACGCATCAGCTCCGCGAGCAAATGCATGAACACGCCCTGTTCCGGCGAGATCTGCATGCCCGCGACCTCGCCGAGTGCGGCGGTCTGTTCGGCCAGCTCCGTCAGCAGCGTGTCCACGGGTCCGGCCTGCCGGGTCACGTAGTCGGCCAGTGCCGGGCCGAGGAATTGCGACTTCGGGGTCACCGGCCGACCCTATCTTCCCCATATCTGACTGCAGGTCACGCCGGGTGGGGTACGGCGGCCGGATCAACGAGCGACGACGCGCGCGGCCCCGGCGCCGGAACCGGGCCGGTGCGCGGCAGACTGAGCCCTTGGGAAACGGGCGTCCCCGGGAGGACAACATGGCGCAGGACGGGCCCACCACGACGGCGGAGGAGCCGTCGCTCGGCGAGTTGGTCGCAGCCGCGAGTCGCGACCTGTCCGTGCTGATCCGCAGTGAGATCGCGCTGGCCAAAACCGAGGTGCGTGTCGAGGTCGGGAAGGCGGCCGCGGGCGGGGTCGCGTTCGGTGGGGCGGCCTTCCTGGGTCTGTTCGCATTCGGACTGCTGTCATTCGCGGCGGTCTACGGGTTGGCCAAGGCCCCGCTCCCACTGTGGTCGACCTTCCTGATTGTCGGCGGGAGCTATCTGTTGGTCGCCGGTGCGTTGGCGATGCTCGGCGTGCTGGCGCTAAAGCGGCTGGGGCCGCCGGAGCGCACACTGCGCACGGCCAAGGAGACGGTCGGCGTCCTCAAGGACCGGGGGCGCGGCGTCCGGGCGAACGCCCAGAGCGGAACCTGACGGCCCGTAATGGCCCCGGCCGAGGATGTGGTACTCGCCGAGGGACCGTGGACACACCGGCAGGTGTCGGCCAACGGTGCACGATTCCATGTCGTGGACGCGGGCACGGGCCCGCTGGTCCTGCTGTTGCACGGCTTCCCGACGTTTTGGTGGACCTGGCGGCACCAGCTCATCGTCCTGGCGGGGGTGGGGTATCGGGCGGTTGCGATGGACCTTCGGGGTTACGGCGGCAGCGACAAGACGCCACGCGGCTACGACCCGTTCACGCTCGCCGGGGACGTGACCGGGGTGATCCGCTCCCTGGGTGCGGGTTCGGCGACGATCATCGGGCACGGCTGGGGCGGATTGCTGGGTTGGACGGTGGCCGCGCTCCAACCGAAGGCCTGCGGCAGGTTGGTGGTTATATCCGCGGCGCACCCGCGGCGGATGCGCCGCGCGATCGCGGGTTCGGGCCGTCAGATTGCCGCCTCTGCGGCCGGGCTGGGATTCCAACTGCCGTGGATGCCGGAGCGCGGCCTGGCCCGAGATGACGCCGCCGGTGTCGCCGCGATGTTGCAGGCCTGGTCGGCCGCCGAGGACTGGCCCGGCCCGGATACGCTCGCCCGCTACCGCAGCGCCTTCGGGATCGAGGCGGTGGCCCACTGCGCATTGGAGTATCACCGCTGGGCGTTCCGATCGCTGTTTCGACCCGACGGGGCACGCTACGCGCGTCGGATGCGTGCCCCCGTCGAGTGTCCGGTCCTGCAGTTGCACGGCGCCGCGGACCCCGCGGTGCTACCGGCCACGGCGTCGGGTTCGGGCCGGTGGGTGGCCGGCCCCTACACGTTCCGCACCATCCCCGAGGCCGGCCACTTCCCGCACGAGGAACGACCCGATCGGGTCAACGCCGAGTTGTTGGGCTGGCTGGCCGGCTGACGCCGCGTCAGACGCAGTGCTGGGTGGACACCCGCGTGGTTGCGTCCCGACCGTCGGTCGCGTCGACGCCGATCTCCTTGGCCGTCAACACGTAGCCGGTGTTGCTGCTCTCGACGGACTTTGCGAAGACCACCCCGTACACCTGCCCGCGCGGGGAGAGCAGCGGTCCGCCGGAGTTGCCCGGTTCGATGACCGAATAGATCGAGAACACGTCGCGGTCGACAGTCCCGTTGTCGTAGATGTCCGGGCCGCGGGCGTTGATCTCCTCCCGGATGCGGGCCGAGACCAGCGTCAGATCACCGCCGAGCGGGAACCCGACGGCGATCGCGGAGTCCCGGCGGGCCCCGGTGGTGTCGAAGTTCAACGACGGCGCGGTCAGATCCGGCACGTAGATGACGGCGACGTCGCGCCGGTAGTCGAACAGCACCACCCGGCCGTGCAGCTTCGGCCCGGTTCCCTTCACCGAGACCGTGGGGTCGGTGACCCCTGCCACCACGTGGGCGTTGGTCATCACGTGCTGCGGGGCGAACACGAAGCCGCTGCCCTCGAGGGCCTTCCGGCACGAGTAGGCGGCGCCCTCCACCTTGACCACGCTGCCCTCGGTGGCCCGGATCGCGGGCGTGGCCAGTGGCCCGGCGTCGGGCGGGTTGACGGGCAGGATGCGCTCGTTGTCGAACGGCCCGAACACCTGCGTCAGCCCGTTCGTGTTCAGCAGGCGGGACAACGACCGGTCGAGTTTGGCCAGCTCGCCGGGCATCACCTTGTTCACCGCCGCCAACACCGCGGACTGCTTGACCTCCGTGGTGATGTTCGGGATCGGCGCGCGCGCCAGCGCGTTGCCCACGAACCACGCCACCACCAACAGCGACACCACACCGAAGACCGCGCCGGCGCTCGCGTCGAGCAGATGCACCGGGCGCCAGATCATCTGGCGGCGGATCGCGGTGCCGACAACCGCCCCGAAGAGCTGGCCGAAGGTGGCGAAGGTCAAGACCAGTGCGATCGCGAAGATCGCCTGCCCGAGTTGGTCGTGGACGGCCTTGACCACCTTCGGCGCCAACACGATGCCGATCACCCCACCGGCCAGGAAACCGGTGAACGAGCAGATCCCGACGATGAATCCCTGCCGGTAGCCGGCGACGCCGAAGGAAACCGCGGCCAGGGCGAGGACCAGATCGACGGAGTTCATCGGCCCGCCTCGCGCGCACCGATCTCGACGGCCTCCAGCTCGCCAGGGGAGGGCGCCACCAGCTCGGCGGGCAGATCCTCGATCCGGTCGATCGCCCACGGCCGTTCCCAACCGGCCAGCCGCAGTAGCCGGTCGAGCAGGACCGCGGTGAACCCCCAGACCAGCATCCCGTTCACCCGGAAGCCGGGCATCACCCTGCCCGTCGGCGGGTGACGGACCATCAGACGATTGGCCGGATCCACCAGATCGCGCAGCGCGACGGCATGGACGGCGGCCACCTCCGTCGGGTCGACGACCGACACCGGCGAGGGCACCCGCCACCAGGCGAGCACCGGCGTTACGACGTAATCGCTGAACGGTATGTAGAGGTCGGGAAGCTTGGCGAACACCCGCACCCCGGCCGGGTCCAGCCCGGTTTCCTCGACGGTTTCCCGGACCGCGGCCGCCTCCGGGCCGGGGTCGTCGGTGTCCACCGCACCGCCGGGAAATGCCGGCTGACCGGCGTGCCGGCGCAGGCCGGTGGCCCGCTCGATCAGCAGGATCTGGATTCCGTTGGCCTCATCGCGCCAGAACAACAGCAGCACGGCCGAGCTGCGGCCGCCCTCCTCCGGCGGAACAAAGGTGCTCAGCTCCTCCGCCCGCGCGCTCGCGGCCACTTCGACCAGCGGGTCGAGCCACTCGGGAAGATTCACCCCGTTCCCTTCGCAGCGGCCTGCCCCAGTCGACGCGCCACTTCCTGTCGGACGTCATCCGTACTGGTGAACGCACCATAGTGGACCGCGATGACGCCGCCGTCGGAGCCAATAAAGAAAGTCACAGGTGGGCCGGGCACCCGCAGCGGACCGCGGATGGAGCCGTCGGGGTCCCGCAGCGACGGCCAGTCGACCTGATGAAGGGCATTCCAGGCGCGGGCATCAGCGGGATCATCCGCGAGGTCGAGGCCGACGAACCGGACCGTGGGACCGAGCGCCCGGTGCGCGGCCAACAGGTACGGGATCTCCTGTGCACACGGGCCGCACCAACTCGCCCAGACGTTGAGCACGGCCGGTCCGCGCAGATCGGCCAGCCGCACGACCGGCCCCCCGCCCAGGCACGACAGCGACAGGCCCGGCAGCCGGTCGCCCGACCGGGTCGCCGCCGCTGCCGGGCCCGGCAGCGGCGTGGTCAACCCGGTGCAGGGGACCGACGCAGCGTCCGCACCGGAGATGACCGGGGCGGCGGTGACCGTCGAGTGCGACGTCACCACCGCGGTCGACGACCCCGACGCGGAGCCGCAACCGGCCAGGAGCGCCGCTGCCAACGCGGGGCCGGCCACCCGACGTGAGCCGCGACGCACGCTCACCCGGCCACCGCCGCCGCTTCGGACTTGACCAGGCGGGCCGCCTTGACCGGGTCGATCTCGCCCTCCCCGTAGGCCGGGCACAGCGCTGCGATCGGGCAGGCCCCGCAGGCGGGCTTGCGGGCGAAGCAGCGCCGCCTGCCGTGCCAGATCAGCCGGTGCGACAGGTCGGTCCATTCGCGGCGCGGGATCAGGGCCGCCACGTCGGTCTCCACCTTGACCGGGTCGTCGTGCTCGGTCCAGCCGAAGCGGCGGGCCAGGCGCCCGAAGTGGGTGTCGACGGTCAGTCCCGGCACCCCGAACGCATTGCCCAGCACGACGTTGGCGGTCTTGCGGCCCACCCCGGGCAGCGTGACCAGGTCCTCCAACCGACCCGGGACCTCACCGCCGAATCGCTCGCACAATGCCTGTGCCATGCCGATCAGCGAGTTTGTTTTGGCCCGGAAGAAGCCGGTGGAGGCCACGATCGACTCCATCTCGGCGCGGTCGGCCGCCGCGTAGTCGGCCGCGTTTGGGTATTTGGCGAACAGCACCGGGGTGACCTGGTTGACGCGCACGTCGGTGGTCTGCGCGGACAGGATGGTGGCCACCAGCAGCTGCAGCGCGTCGGCGAAGTCAAGCTCGCAGTGCGCGTCCGGGTAGGTCAGGGCCAGCTCGCGGTTGATCCGACGGGCCCGTCGGGTGCGACCCAGCGTCGTCTCCCCCGCGAGGCTTCGGCGCACCTCGCCAGCGTACGTGCGGTCCGGGCGCGCCGGTGTTGCCGCCCGGTGCCGCTATCAGATGACCGGCCGGTAGGCCTCAGTCGGGGCTGTGACGCGGAGCACTCCGGAGGCACTAAAGTGTCGGCGCGCCCTCGCACGGGCACCCGCCGCCCGGCGTGCGGAAGGAGGGAGCCACGTGGACGACGTCATCAAGCAGGCACCGCTCTTCTCCGAACTCGACGAGGACGGGGCGAACGCGCTGCGCCGTTCGATGTCGGAGGTGAACCTCGGCCGTGGCCAGGTCATCTTCCGGGAGGGCGAAAGCGGCGATCGGCTCTACGTCGTCGCGGAGGGCAAGATCAAGTTGGGCCGAACCTCCGCGGACGGTCGGGAGAATCTGCTCTCGATCCTCGGACCGGGCGAGATGTTCGGGGAGCTGTCGTTGTTCGACCCCGGTCCGCGCACCTCGACGGCAACCGCGGTCACCGAAAGCCGGCTGTACGCGCTGAGCAACGAGAACCTCAAGCCCTGGATCACCGGGCGCCCCGAGGTGGCGTTGTCGATGCTGCGTCAGATCGCCCGTCGATTGCGGCGCAGCCACGAGGTGGTCGGCGACCTGGTGTTCTCCGACGTCCCCGGCCGGGTCGCCAAGGCGCTGCTGGATCTGTCCACCCGCTTCGGCGTGGCCTCCGAGGACGGTGTGCACGTCGGGCACGACCTGACCCAGGAGGAGTTGGCTCAGCTGGTCGGGGCGTCGCGCGAGACGGTCAACAAGGCGTTGGCCGACTTCGCCGGGCGCGGCTGGATTCGCCTGGAGGCGCGGGCCGTGGTGCTGCTCGACGTTGAGCGCCTGCAGCGGCGCGCCCGGTAGCGACCGGGGAGCGGGCTCGACGGGCGACGCCTCGCCTGGACTGGCGGGGCCGACCCGCATGTCCCCACCGCATGCGGGTCGGCCGCGGGGCAAGATGCCATGGGTGCAAATGGCATCTGCTGGTATATATGTGACTCCAGTGACGGGATTGGTGTCAAGGTACGAGACCAATTCGGTACGAAATGTCGTCTTCGGCATCGCCGTGACCCGTCCAGATCATTCGGGTGTCGGTCCACCGCGACCTGACTTGGGCGGCTGGATGCCCTGCCCGACTTGTCCTACTCTCGACGGTCAGGGCCCGGGCCATCGCAGCCGCGCATTGGGCAGCGCCGTGGCCGGGCCCTGCCGACGAAATCCCGTCTCGGCCTCCCGACCCCGGCGGGCCCGCGCTGCCGTCGAGTGAAGGAGGTGCGGGCGTGCGTTGGGACCTGATCCCGTCGATCCTGGTTCTCGGTCTGCTTGTCGCCGCCCTGTACGGCCTGCTGCCGGTGGCGGTCGTGCTCACCTACCGGATCAGCCGGACGATCGCGTTCGTGCACGGCGGCTTTGCGATCTTCGGTGGCCTGCTCTACGCCGTGCTGACCAATGGGACGGACCGGGGCGAGACTTTCGAGCTCCACCCGATCACCTCGACTTGGGCGGCGATGCTGATCGTCATGAGCTGCGGTGCCGCGCTCGCGGCCGTTTTCGGTGCGCTGGTGATGTCGCGCTGGATGGCGGAACTGCCCGGCATCACGCTGACCGTGGTCTCGATCGCGGGACTGCTGGTGGTCGGCAACCTATCCGGGTTCTATCTGCACCCGGGCGGCTTCGCGATCGCCCAGAGTCCATTCGGTGACGGTGGGGTGCGGGTGGCGCGCGTCGTGGTTACCTACCACCGGCTGGCCACCCTGACCATCCTGGTCGCGCTGGTTGTCGCGCTGACCGTGTTCCTCAACACCACCTACACGGGTTTGGCCATCCGGGCGATAGCCGACGACGTCGAGGCCAGCGTCTGGTGCGGGGCGAAACTGCGGCTGATCGGCACCGGCGTCTATGCCGCCTCGGGGGCGATCGCGGCGCTGGCGGGAGCGCTCTACGCCGCCGCGGTCGCGCAGGCCGTGGACGGCATGCTCAGCCTCTTCGTGGTCGGGCTCCTGCTCGCCGTCGTCGGTGGAATGCGCAGCGTCCCGCTCGCGCTCGCGGCGGCGATCGTGTATGGCGAGCTTCAGGTGGCCCTGATCAGCGGGTTCTTCGGCACGGTCTCCGCCGGCCGGCAGCAGATCGCGCTGTTCGCGGCGCTGATCGCACTGATCGTGGTGGCGGCGCGCTTCCGCAAGGAGAGCTTCTTCCTGCTCGCGGGGCATCAGACGTGAGCTCGCCGACCAGTCCGGGGTTCGACGAATCGTCGGGACCGCCCACCAAAACCCGCCCGGTCATCCGGGCAATGTCCAGCCCGTGGTCGGTGCTGCTAACCGTCGGCCTGCTGGCGTGGGTGGTGCTAACCCCGGACTATCTGATCTTCAGCCTGAGCGCGGCGGTCCCGATCGCAATCCTCGGTCTGGGCCTGTTGGTCCTGCAGGGCTGGACCAGGGAGATCACCCTGGCCTCGGCCGGGCTGTACGCGACCGCGGCCTACTACTTCAACTACCTCGATCGCGATCGGGAGGGTCGGGGCCTGCCGTGGATCGTCGCGGCGGTGCTGGCCGTCGGCATGGTCACCGTGATGATGGCGGGGCTGGCGATGGCGTCCAGCAAGCTGCCCGCGATGTACATGATCGTGATCACGATCGGTCTGCAGATCACCATCGAGACCACCGTCTTCAACGTCGGGTGGCTCTCGGGCGGGACCTCGGGTGGTAATGGTGGTCCGCCGCTGACCGATCCGCGGCCACACCCGCTGGGCATCGACCTGCACAGCGACACCCGCTTCTACCTGTTCTCGTTGCTGTGGCTGGCGATCGTGTTGGCTCTGCTGATCCGGCTGCGGCGCAGTCCGACCGGGCTGGCCTTCATGCTGGTCGGCTCCAACCGCCAATCGGCCGCGGCGCTGGGTATCCCCGCCGCGCGGTTCCGGGTGCTGGCATTCACCACAGCCGGCCTGCTGGCGGGCGTGGCCGGTGTGCTCGGGTCGATGCTCTTCATCAACCCGCCGCTTTACCTGTCCTACCGGGTGCAGGAATCCCTGCTGCTGCTGGCGATCCCGGTGGTGGCCGGCGTCGACTCGATGGCCTCCGTGATCGTGGTCGCGGGCTATCTGATCGTGATGCCCGTCGTTCTCGAGCGCTGGCACGTCGACCAGAGCTTCGTGGCCTCGGTGACGCTTGCCGTCGGCGCGCTGTTCGGGGCCAGGGGCATCGGCGGGCGGATGCAGGACCTGGAGCGGCGAATGCGTCACGGCGCCCGGCGGATCCGCACCCGGCGCCGGAAGATGGCCACCGTCGTGCTGCGCGCAGCCGAGGGGCTCGCCGACGAACACACCTCGGTGCTCTCCGACGCCGAGCGGGTCGCCTGCCTGGAGACGATCGAGGCCTGGCTGCCGCCGCGGCCCACCGAGGAGTACGCGATCCGGGTTCGGAACGTACGGCTGTCGTTCGGGGCGATCCACGCGCTGCGCGGCGCGAACGTGGATGTCCCCACCGGACAGATGGTGGGCATGATCGGTCCCAACGGGGCCGGGAAGACGACCCTGTTCGACGTCATATCCGGCTTCACCCGCCCCGACTCCGGGCGAATCGAGATGTTCGGTCGGGACGTCACCCGGATGAAGGCGTGGGACCGCTCGCAGTTGGGCATGGCCCGGACGTTCCAGAACACCAGGGTGATCACCGAGCTGACCGCGGGCGACAACATCTGCGCTGGCGCCTACCAGGCGGTCAGCGCGAACCCGGCGTGGTTCCTGGCCGGTCGCCCGAGGGCTTGGGCGCAGATGCGCGCCGCCGAGGAAGTCGGTTACGCCGCCGCTCGGCTGTTGGACATTCACAAGTACTGGGACGAACGGGTGGGCACGCTGGAGTTCTCGGCGCGCCGGCGCATCGAGATCGCCCGGGCCATGGTCGCCGGACCGCGTCTGCTGCTGCTCGACGAGCCCGCGGCCGGTCTGGATCCGGCATCCAGCTCGGCGTTGTTCGGCCTGGTTCGCCGGCTGCACCGCGACCTCGGGTTCACCGTGTTGATCGTCGAGCACTACGTGAAGGCGGTGCTGGACACCTGCGATCTGGTTTACGTTCTGGCCGAGGGTGACGTGCTGGCCTCGGGCACCCCGGCGCAGATCGCGGCCAACTCCGAGGTCCAGGACAGCTATCTCGGCACGCGGCTGGACTACCTCGAGGGCCTGGAGTCGTGGGAGCTGCCGGAGGCCGAGCCGGTTGGGCAACCTGACGCCGCATCAGTCCTCGATGGGCAGGCCCGGGACTCCCTGGACGCGGCAGTTCGCGACGGATCCGGGGAGTTGGCCTCCGGCGCCCCCGTCCGGCCGGCCCCATGAGGGAGCGCGGCGAGGGAATCAACGCCCACCGCGTGCCGATCCTCGAGGTCGAGGGTGTCGTGGCCGGGTACTCGGGCCAGCCGGTGCTGCACCACGTCGACATCCACGTCGCCGGCGGCGAGGTGGTATCCCTGCTCGGCGCCAACGGCGCCGGCAAGTCCACGCTGCTGAAAACGATCATGGGCACCGTGCCGGTGATCCAGGGCTACATCCGCCTGAATGGCGTGGGGATCGCCACCTGGGCGCCCCACCGCCGGGTGGCCGCCGGTATCGGATTCTCCCCGGAGGGCAGGCGCATCTTCGCCAATCTCTCCACCGAGGAGAACCTCTTGATGGGGTCCGCGGCGCTGCCGCGGGCTCGCAAGCGCGACGGCCTTGCGGCCGCCTACGAGTTGTTTCCGGTGCTGGCCGAGCGGCGGGGGCAGAAGGCGGGCACGCTGTCCGGCGGTGAGCAGCAGATGGTCGCCATCGCCCGCGCGATGATGCCCACGCCGCATCTGCTGCTGGTCGAGGAACCCTCGCAGGGCTTGGCGCCGATCGTGGTCGACGGCGTCTACGGCGCGTTGCGGCGCATCGCGGACGGCGGGGTCGCAGTGCTGGTGGCCGAACAGTTCCAGCAGGTGCACGAGGACGCCAGCGACCGAGTCCTGGTCATCGACAAGGGCACGATCGTGACCGACCGGATGCGGCGCGGTGCGCACCTGCACGCGCACACCGCGCCACGGGTCCGACCGGCCGGATAGGCCAGGGCTTGCCGCTCGCGTTCAGCGACCGTCGAAGAAGGCGTCGTGGGTGATCGGGTCCGCCGGGATGTCGCGAAAGTCCACCACCCGCCCGTCCGGGCCCAGCCTCAGCAGGTTGACCTCGTAGACGTCGAGCACGGCGCCGTCCGCCGCGCGGGTGGCCGTCTCGTGCACGTGCACGGCCGCGTACTCGGCGTCCGCGAACACGTTCTGCACCGTTAGGCGCCACGTGCCCCCGGTCAGCTCGATGATGTGGCCGACCACCTCCGCGAGGCTGTCGAGCCCCTTGTGATCCCCGGCCATCTCGCCGGAACCGCCGACGTGCAGGACGACGTCGGGGTCGAAGGCGGCCAGGACCGTGGCGAGGTCGTCGGCGGCGAGGGCGGCGTAGGTCTCGCGGATGCGGGTCGCGTTCGGGTGTTCGGGCATGGGGCGCTCCTCTCGGCGTTGCGGCGGGGTGCCGCAAGTTCAGCCTCCGCCGGCGGGGGCGCGGCGTCGATTACGCCCCGGGTAATGGCTGATGCTGCGTCAGTTCGGCGGCCCGCTTGCGCAACCACACCTCTGTCGCCCGGTCGGCCGGGAAGAACGACTCGATGCTCAGCTCCGACACCGTCACGTCGCGCGGGGTGCCGAACGTGGCGATGACGCTGAACAACGCCAGATCCGGATCGCCGGGCCGCAGCCCCCGCAGCCGTACCGGCAGGACGGCGGCATCGGTCGGCACGGCCGACAACTGGGCTTCCGGCGGTGCCGGGTAGGAGGCCAGCTCCGTCTGGAGAGCCCGCAGAAAGTCGTCCCCGTCGTACTCCACCGCCCGTCGCAGGTCATCGAAGAGCCGTCGACGGTACTCGGCCACGTTGATCACCCGGCGGATCACGCCCTGCGGGTGCAGGGCCGCCCGAAGCACATTGATCGGCGGCGCCAGCAGTTCCGGGGCGATTCCCTCGGTCAGTACCGCGATCGCCGTGTTGCCGCTGACCATCTCGAAGCGTCGGTTCATGACCAGCGCCGGGTAGGGCTCGTGGCTGCGCAGCAGCATCTCCAACGCGTCCGCGATCGTGCCCATCGCCGGGGCATTCAACGGCGTCTCCGGGTAGGTGGGGGCGAATCCGGCCGCCAGGAGCAGCCGGTTCCGTTCCCGCAGCGGAACCTCGAGATGCTCGGCCAGATGCAGCACCAACTCCCGGCTGGGGCGCGAGCGACCGGTCTCCACGAAGCTCAGATGCCGCGTCGAGACCCCCGAGCCGGAGGCGAGCTCCAGCTGGGACAGCCGCTTGCGGCGGCGCCAATGGGCCAGCAGCGGCCCGACTCCAGCGGGCCTGCCTCCGGCAGCGATCGCCTCGACCACGCCCACCGACGCTACGCCGGCGCCCGCGGCACAACCATTACCTGATAGGTAAGGCCGCAGCCGCCGTATCGGGCGGGTTCGCCCAACGAAACGGCAAGCTTGGGTACCCGCGCCGAAAATCTGCAGGTTGCCGCGAACGTTTTGCGCGCTCACTGCGTCGCATCGACGTGCGACCCGGCCGAGCGGCCGGAGCGGGGTGGCACGACCGGGGTGGGAGGACGAAGCGATGGTTTCGGGCAAGTTGATGCGGCGAGGTGCCATTGGGGCGCTGGCCGTGGGCATGTGCGTATCGGCGGCGGGGGTGGCGCAGGCGGCCGCGACCCGGTTGCCGCACCCGTTTGGGCCGCGGGTCGTGCACGTGACCGAGCACGACAACAACCGGACCCTGCATGTGCACCGCGGCACGCACATAGACGTGGACCTGCACGGCTCCTGGGATGCGCCGACCGCGGACAACCCGAAGGTGCTGCGGGAGAACCGTCACCGCGGCGGTTACCCCGAGCACGGAGACGCGATGGCGTGGTTCACGGCCGTCGGCGTCGGCTCGGCCGCCATCACCAGCGCCTCCGACATGGGCTGCATGCACACCAACCCGCGGTGCATGATCGCCACGATGGGGTTCCGGATCAACGTCGTGGTCGACGGGACGGGGCCGCGAACGCTCGGCGAATCGGACAATCACCACGTGATCACCGTGCACCGCGGCCAGTCGGTGCAGCTGCTGCTGCACTCCACGTACTGGACCATCGCCGACCCGCGGGGGCGGGCGCTGATCGCCGACGGCCCGCAGGTGACCACCGCACAGATGGGTCATTGCGTCCCCGGCGCCGGTTGCGGAACCGCCGCGCGCACGTTCCACGCCCAGCGGTTGGGCACCGCGCATCTGACCGCCCGCCGAACCTCGTGCGGTGAGGCCATGCGCTGCGTGGGTGGGAACGGCCGATATGAGGTGACCGTGCTCGTCGTGCACTGAGTCGGGGTTACCGTGCAGCCATGTGCCGAAATATCAGGACGCTGCACAACTTCGACCCGCCGTCCACGCACGCAGAGATCGAGGCGGCGGCCCTGCAGTACGTGCGCAAGGTCAGTGGAAGCACCAAACCCTCCGCGGCCAACGCGGCCGCCTTCGACCGGGCTGTCTCGGCGGTGGCGGCCGCGACCTCGGAGTTGTTGGCGGACCTGACCACGAGTGCGCGCCCGCGCAACCGGGAGGTCGAGGCGGCCAGGGCCAGAGCTCGGGCGGCGGTTCGGTACGGTGCCCCATGATCCTGATAAACGTGAAGATGCCGATCCGATCCGACCGCATCGATGAGTGGTTGACGGCAGCCCGTCAATACGCCAAGGACGTCTCCGCCGAACCCGGCAACGTGTACTTCGAGTGGTATCGCGACATCGACAATCCGAACACGTTTGTCGCGGTCGAGTGCTTCACCGACGCCGCGGCCGGCGCGGCTCACATGGCCACCCAGCACGTCGCGAACTTCATGGCGATCGTGCCGGACCTCGTCGCGGAGCAGCCGCAGATCGTCTATGTCGACTCGCCGTCGATCACCGGCTGGGGCCCGATGGGCGAGATCAAGCCGCGGTGATCGGGCGGAAAGCCCCGGAAGGCGCCGCGCGTCACCACGAGGGTTCTCGGTTCACGACGCCCGGTCCCAATCGGTCGCGATGTTGCCCCAGGAGGCGAGCAGCTGATCGAAGGCACCGTAGTTGTAGGTGACCCGGTTTCGGGTGTCGCGCAGCTTGATCCGCCCGGCCAACAACAGCGCGGTGGCCAGCTCCTCACCCTCGGCGGCCGAGCGCCAAACCGCCAGGGGCGCCTGCATCGTGGCGGTGTCGGGACCGGGCCGCGCGGGGCCGGCCTCCCACGCAGTTATCCGGCCGCCCTCGAACCGCGCCCAACTGGCCACCTCGGGCAGGTCGCTGCAGGCGAAGCCGACCACCAGGTCGAAGCTCGCCGGGTCGGCCAGACCGTCGATGAACTCGGTGGTCTCGTTGGCGGCCGTCATCGCCTCGATGCACCAGGCCGCGGAACAGAATCGCATCGGCGCCTCCGGCACCGCACCGTATCCCCGGGGCGGCTCACCGAATACTCGCCCCGGTGTTACCGATGCTCTCGGGCGGCGGCCGACTGCACCCAGGCCTTGGCATAACGGCGCCCGCTATCGGCGTAGGCCTCGCGGCTGCGGTAAACGACGTAGGGGCGGACCAGGTAACCCACCGGTGCGCTGAACACGTGCACCAGCCGGGTGTATGGCCAGGTCGCGATCAGCGCCAGCACCACCAGAGCGTGGATCTGGAAGCTCACCGGGATGCCCACCATCAGGTCCGGATGCGGCGTGATGCTGAACAGGCCGCGGAACCAGGGCGACACCGTAGCGCGGTAGTCGTATCCGCCGCCGATCAGGTTGCGGCCCAACGTGTTGATCATGCCCGTCACGATCGTGGCGACGAGCAACGTGTACATCAGATGGTCGGAGGCGGTGGTGGCCTGCCGAACCGCGGTTACGGTGAACCGCCGGTAGAGCAGGATCGCCATCCCCGCGACGGTGATCAGGCCGGTGACGGTTCCGGCGCTGACGGAAAGCACGTGGTAGCCGTGCTCGGACACCCCGGCCCTTCGGGTCCAACTGGCCGGGACCCCCAAACCCATCACGTGCCCGCCGAGCACCGCCAGCAGACCGAGGTGGAACATCGGCGACCCCAACCGCAGCAGCCGACTCTCGTGCAGCTGCGACGACCTCGTGGTCCAGCCGAACTGGTCGTGGCGATAACGCCAGACATGACCGATCACGAAGCTGCTGAGCGCCAGGTAGGGCAGGGTCAGCCAAAGCAGGGTCTTCACCGTCGACCTCCCACTCCCTCGAGCCCGGGCGCGCCGGACAGCGCATCGAGCGCCGGGTCCACCGCGAACGGCTCGAGCCCCACCTCCTCGCTGGGGGGCCCGGCCTTTGCCAGTTGCGCGACCCGGCGCAGGTCGGCCGGTGACAGCTCGGGCAAAGTGGCGGCCAGGGCCTCGAACAGCAGCGCGTAGCGGGAGCCGTCATCGGCCAGCGAGCGGCGCAACAGTTCCAGAACCGGGCGATACTCCAGCAGGAGGCGCCGCCCCGCGGACTGATCGATGGCGGCGGCGAACTCCAGGACGACCGAAAGGTGGTCGGGAAGCTCGTGGTCGCCCATTTCGGCTCCCGCCGCACGGTAGGCGTGCTTGAGGCGCAGCAGGGCCATGCCGCGGGCGCGGGTGTCGCCGTGCGCGAAGTAGGTCAGGTGCAGGCAGTTGCGCCGGCGCAGGTCGAAGGTCTCCACGTAGTGGGCGGCAAGATCTCCGGTCGGCCGCCGCGCGGTGTCGTCGAGGAATAACACCAGTGCCGGACCCGCCGGGGCCGGGAGCACGGCCGCCCGGCTGCGCAGCTCGGGGAGCAGGGACAGCGTCGCGTCGCCCGGATAGTCCAGCAGCAGCCCGACCATCGCCCAGACCAGCCGACAGTCGCGTTCGCTCAATCGCGGCGGCGAACCTGATGGGACGTCAGGTTCGCGGCGGCGCACCAATCTCACGGGACCGGTTCCTTCTCCGAGCGGGTCGGGAACAGGCCGTTGGTGCTGTGGCCGTCCCAGTTCAGCAGGTTGATCCGGCCGTTCTTCTGCTCCGGCCCCGCGCCATTGACGTCGGTTAGATGGAACCGCTCGGCCATCACGTCGAACGCGGTCATCCCCGGTCCGCCGTCGGAGTCGAGGCTGCACCCGGTGGCCAGCGCATCCAGCTTGTGCGCCCGGGCCACGGCCGCGGACGGGATCACGTACCGCTCGTCGTACTTGGCGATCGCCAGCAATCGGTACATCGCCTCAATGTCCGGTCGGGTCAGGCCCGCCGAGGCCGCGATGTGCTCCGCCGGTGTCTCGCCGAGGTTCACCGCACGCATGTGCGAACGCATCGCGGCCAATCGCCCCAGCGAGGCCCGCACCGGGCCGGGGTCCCCGGCGGTGAACAACTCCGCGAGGTACTCCACCGGGATGCGCAACGCGTCGATGGCGCCGAACAGGTTGCCGACGTCCTCGCCGTCGTGCCCGGTGCCGGTCAACGCCTCCACGACCGGGGACAGCGGCGGGACGTACCAAACCATCGGCATGGTGCGGTATTCCGGGTGCAGCGGCAGCGCCAGCTGATAATCGACGATCAACCGGTAGACCGGTGAGTTCTGCGCCGCCTCGATCCATTCCTGGGTGATGCCCGAGCGTTCCGCCTCGGCGACGACCCGCGGGTCGTGCGGGTTGAGGAAAACGCCCAGTTGCGCGGGGTAGAGGTCCTTCTCGTCCGAGACCGACGCCGCGGCCAGCACCGCGTCCGCGTCGTAGAAAAGCACGCCGATGTAGCGCAACCGGCCCACGCAGGTCTCCGAGCAGACGGTCGGAATCCCGACCTCCATGCGCGGGTAGCAGAACGTGCACTTCTCGGCCTTGCCGGTGCGGTGATTGAAATAGATCTTCTTGTACGGGCAGCCGGTCACGCATTGCCGCCAGCCGCGGCAGCGGTCCTGGTCGACCAGCACGATTCCGTCCTCGGCGCGCTTGTAGATCGCCCCGGACGGACAGGCGGCCGCGCAGGAGGGGTTGAGGCAGTGCTCGCAGATGCGCGGCAGGTAGAACATGAACGTCTGCTCGAACTCCAGCTTCACCTGCTCGGAGAGCTTGGCCAGGATGGGATCCCGGCCGATCTGCGCGGGTCCCCCGGCGAGGCTGTCGTCCCAGTTCGGGCCCCAGTTGACGGCGGTGTCCTCACCGGTGATCAGTGAGATCGGCTTGGCGACCGGGACGGTGTCGATCGGCGGCGAGGTGAGCAGGTTGTCGTAGTCGTAGGTCCAGGGCTCGTAGTAGTCCTTAACCTCCGGCAGGTCCGGGTTCGCGAAGAGGTTGAGCAACCGCCGCGCGCGCGAACCCGACTTCAACGTCAGCCGACCGCGCTTGTTCAGCTTCCAGCCGCCCCGCCACTTCTCCTGGTCCTCATAGCGCCGGGGATAACCCTGCCCGGGCCGAGTCTCGACGTTGTTGAACCAGGCGTACTCCACCCCACCGCGGTTGGTCCAGGCCTGTTTGCAGGTGACCGAGCAGGTGTGGCAACCGATGCACTTGTCGAGGTTCATCACCATCGCGAGCTGAGCCATCAGTCTCATGCGTCCACCTCGCTTCGCCCGGTGACCGCATGAGGCACGACACCGCAGGGCCTATTTGTTCGCTCGCTTCGCCCGCTCATGTCAGTAGGTCACCTCCTGCGAGCGTCTCCGTATCGTGGTGACCTCGTCGCGCTGGTTGCCGGTGGGACCGTGGTAATTGAGCGCGAACGACTGCTGCGCGTAGCCGCCGATCAGATGCGAGGGCTTGATCATCAGGCGGGTCAGCGCGTTGTGCATCCCACCGCGCTTGCCGCTCGCCTCGATGCGCGGCACGCCGATTGCGCGGTCCTGCGCGTGGTACATGAACACGGTGCCCTCGGGCATGCGATGGCTGACGATCACCCGCGCCACCACGACGCCGTTGCGGTTAGTTGCCTCGATCCAGTCGTTGTCCACCACGCCGATCTTCTTCGCGTCGACGTCCGACATCCAGATCGCCTGCCCGCCCCGGGACAGCGTGAGCATGTGCAGGTTGTCCTGATAGGCGGAGTGGATCGACCACTTCGAGTGCGGGGTCAGATACCGGACGGTGACGGCCTGCCCGGCGCCCATCTCGGGCGTGGCACCCACCGCGGGCTCACCGAACAGCGCGGTCATGTCCAGTGGTGGACGGAACACCGGCAACTGCTCGCCCAGCTCGATCATCCAGTCGTGATCGAGGAAGAAATGCTGACGACCCGTCAGGGTGTGCCAGGGTTTCAGCCTCTCGGTGTTGATGGTGAACGGGGAGTACCGTCGGCCCCCGGTCTCACTGCCGGACCATTCCGGTGAGGTGATCACCGGCACCGGCCGGGCCTGGGTGTCCGGAAAGCTGATCCGCTTTCCGGCGCTCTCGGCGGCCAGGTCCGCCAGCTCGGTTCCGGTGCGTCGGGACAGGGCGCGGAAACCCTCCGTGGCCAGCCGGCCGTTGGTGGTCCCGGACAGCGCGAGGATCGCCTCGGCGGCGTGATGTGCCTTGGTGAGCAGCGGTCTGCCCGCGGCCGGGCCCTCGGCCACCACACCGTTGACCCCCGCCAGGTAGATGACCTCCTCGTCCGGGTGCACGGTGACGCCCTTGGTGGTCAACCCGACGCTCTCGACCATCGGACCCAACGAGGCCATCCGGTCGGCGAGGTGGGCGTAATCGCGTTCGACGACGACCAGCCGTGGCATGGTCCGGCCGGGGATCGGCTCGCACTCGCCGGCCCTCCAGTCGAGCACCCGCCCACCGGGTTGGGCCATCGCGTCGGGCGTGTCGTGCTGCAGCGGCACCGCGACGATGTCGCGCCGCGTGCCGAGGTGCTTGCGCGCCAGCACGGAGAACCCGCGCGCGATCCGGTTGAACGCATCGAAGTCCGACTTGGTTTCCCACGGCGGCGATATCGCCGGTGAGAAGGCATGCACATAGGGATGCATGTCCGTGCTGGACAGGTCGTGCTTCTCGTACCACGTTGCCGCGGGCAGTACCACGTCGGAGAACAGCGTGGTCGAGGTCATCCGGAAATCGAGGCTCAGCAACAGGTCCAGCTTGCCGATGGGGGCATCCTCGCGCCAGGTCACCTCCGCGGGTCGAGCGCCGACCGAGTCGGTGGCGTTCAGGTTCGAGTCGGCGCCGAGCAGGTGCTTCAGGAAGTACTCGTTGCCCTTGGCCGAGGAGCCGAGCAGGTTTGCCCGCCAGACCGTCAGGCAGCGCGGGAAGTTCTCCTCGGCGTCGGGATCCTCGCAGGCGAAGGCGAGCTGATTGCTCATCAGTTGTCTGACCGCGTAGGCCGCCGGGTCCTCGCCGACGGCGTCTGCCTCATCGACGAGGTCCAGCGGGTTGCGGTTGAACGTCGGATGACTGGGCATCCAGCCCAGCCGCGAGGCCAACGCGATGTTGTCGGCGGCGGTGCGCCCGGCGAATCGACCCGTCGCCAGCGGCGAGGCCATCGCATCGGCGGTGAACGGGTCGTAGCGCCACTGATCCGTGGCGAGATACCAGAACACCGTGCCCTGCATCTGCCGGGGCGGCCGGACCCAGTCCAGGCCGTAGGCCAGCGTTGCCCAGCCGGTGATCGGGCGGCATTTCTCCTGACCCACGTAGTGCGCCCAGCCGCCGCCGTTGACGCCCTGACAGCCCGTCAGCATCACCAGGGCGAGGAACGAACGGTACGTCAGATCGGAGTGGAACCAGTGGTTCGTGCCCGCGCCCATGAGGATCATCGATCGCCCGCCGGATCGT
>Ga0157362_1000031_pt1 | contig 39399 bp, 50 predicted proteins | sample AttlaeALBM3_FD_111480 | JGI IMG/M metagenome (GOLD analysis project Ga0157362, IMG submission 111480) | Fungus gardens microbial communities from leaf cutter ant in Ribeirão Preto, State of São Paulo, Brazil - Atta laevigata ALBM3 | ecosystem: Host-associated > Fungi > Mycelium > Unclassified ... | reverse complement strand
TATTGCTTCATGATGCCATCCGTCCAGAGCGACGGGTCGAGCCCGTTGGCGCGGTCTGGATGGCTTTCTGCCAGCAGCATGCTCTCCTGCCCGAATGTCTCGCGACGGATCGAGGCAAGGGCGCAGGGATCGCCGAGATTGGCCGGATAGGCGTCGATCTCGGTCATGATGATGCGCGGGGCAGATTTGTTGATGAGGTTGTTATAGGCCGCCGCGAGGAATTCGATCCACATTGCGCGGAAGCGCTTGAATTTGAGCGAGTTATCGACGGGGCGCAGGCCGAGCTTTTCCTTGACCCGCGGGTGCAGGTCAATCATGGGCGCGATCTCGCGCTTGACGTAGCTTTCGATCACATCGTCGGTCTGGGCATAGACGAGGAAATCTGCCGGATCGACATCGACAGATTTCAGGATCCAGTTCTGCCCGATCGTGGTCTTGCCCGAGCGGGCAGGACCGACGACAGCCACGTTCAGGAAGCGCAGCTCATCGAGCGCTTCCATGGGTCCGACCAGGAACGGGGCTTCATCGTGGTTCCAGCGCCCGATATAGCCACCACCACGGTTGTCGAGAATGCGGTGCTTGGCCGCATAATCGGCGGTGTTGATCCGCTCGGGCGGCAGATAGGCCTTGATGGCCTCGGCAAGGATCAGGCGCGGATCGGCAAACAGCACATCGTCAGGCGAGGTGTAGCTGTCGCTCATGATCGGTGTCGGCTTCCTGCTTCAATGTGTCGAGAACGGCGGTAACTGACTTGCGCTGCGTGTCGGCCAGATCGGCCTCGGCTTTGCGCAATACGGCCTCGGGCCAGTCCTGCTCACGCGCCAGGCGGCGCAGAAACATGCCTGTGTCACGCGAGAGCGTGGCGAAGGCCGATGAGAACATGTCCTGCAACTGCTCAGCGACCACGAGCTTGCCGCAGCGCTCGGCTTCCTTGCGCTTGAGATCGCGCAGTCGCCAGATATCGATCTGCTCTTTGGTTGACGCCGTGCCAAGCGAGCGAGGCTGTTCTTCGGGCTGAAAAAGCTCATCGAACTGGAGTTGAAGCCGTTCAAGCTGCTCATCGCGCCCGGCGCTCTTGCGCTGCTCCTCCTCTTGCCGTGCTGCGAGGAAGTCGAAGACGGCGTGAGGGTCGAAGCGCCAGCTTTTGCCGTTGGTACCGCGATCCACGAAAGGAAAGTCAGGCCAGCGGTCGAGCCAGTTGGTCAGCGTTGGCAGCGAGACCTTGAGACGCTTGGCCATTTCGGCCTTGTTGAGCGTCACGCCGGGCGATGCTTCCATGCTTTCCCCCTTGGACGACAACAACAACAACACCAACCCTGATTTGATTTTACTGAAAAAGTGTCTCTGACCGGGGTGCGAATAACCCCCGGCAGGGGACCTTGCCAGGAGGGACCCAAAAATTCTGGGGCACCCCGGTCATCGGCGAGGTGAAGGGGTGTGTGATCCGGTCACATGGCACCCTCCGTATTCCGAGTCGCAGGCACAAAAAAAAGACGCCTGCCCGAATGGGTAAGCGTCTCGCGAGTATGGTTCTCACATATCTGCAAATTGGAAAGATTGGAAAGAGGAAAATGCATTTGGCTGGATTTTTTTTGCAATGACTGCACAGGCACGTTGATGCCACGCCTTTGCAGTGACGTGCGACGTGCCAAGTTTATCGCCGATCTTCCGCCATTCCCACTTATGGCGACCCGAAATCCGATGCACGATCAGGCGCATGTTGACCACTGTGCGCAGCTTGTGATCCTCGATCATGGGCACCCAGGTCAGAACGATATCAAGCCGTTCAACCTGATCGGCAGTAGGACGGGGCAGGAAGTCATCGCTTTCACGATCCCAGCCGAGATCTTCCAGATCACGCACATAGTCGGGCCACGTGCTACCAGCCCCGGCAGGACGCAGCCCGGTCGCGGGAAGGGTTGCAAGCGTGAGAGCAGCCTCATCCAGCCATTCGCCCACCTGCTCGGGCAGGCTGCGCTCAGGATCGAAACGCAGTGGCATCTTGCTCATGCGGCCTCCCTTGCACGGTCGAGGTATTCCGCACGGTTTGGGATAGGTGCATTGACTGCCCCAGCAGCGCCAGATGACACGCGCTCGCGCCATGCGTCCATGTCCCGCTTCCAGGCGCGATCCGCCACGATTTCGCATTCGCTCATCGGCGCGTCGGGCACATCACGGTTTGCAATGGCCGTGCCGATCGCCTTGCCGAAATAGCCAAGATGGCTGATCGAGCCCCCCTTGCTGCGCTGTCGCTCCGAAACGGATTCGACAACCCTGAGGATCAGGCGCTCGGCTTCATCGGCGCTCAGCCCGGCACGCAGGGCATCAGCTGACCACTGGCGGACAATGTGGAAGTTACCGAGGTTTCTGGCAGGGTCGAAGCCCGCCGCCTCGAAAGCCTTGGGGCCGATACGCTTGAAGGCCGTATCGATCTGTTCGTCGCTCACCTGCGTCCCAAGCTTAGCTTTATCTTCTAAGCTTATATTATCAGCTAAGCTAAGCTTATCGCGCGCGTAGGAGGCTTGGGTTTTGCTCTGGGTTTCTTGCGACACTTTTTTCCCTCCCGAAATTGGCATCATGGCAGTGCGCTGGCGCGGGTCGTGCTGCGGTGTCGGATTGGCATTTTTTGGCGGTCTTCCGCCCTTTTTGCCGTTCAGTCGCGAGGCAATGGCGCGTCGTGTCGGCTGGAGCGTTTCGGGCAGACCGACCAGCCCGCTTGCCGCATCGTAGGTTATCAGCCGGGATACGGCGTAGGTTTGCATGTAGGTTTCGAGCTGGGTTTCCGACACGTGAAACCGGAAGCGCGCAAGCGTCGCGAGATCAGGCGCACCATCCTTGCCGGCATGCAGGATGCCATCAGCACCATATTCCAGAATGGCCGAGATCAGACGCACCCATACGACAACAGCCTCAGCGGCCAAGGTGAACAGACGCAGGTCACTCGCGACCATGGCAAGAGCCCGGCTCTCGATTGATGATTTGGACATCTCAATAGGCTTTCAGGCGATACCCGTCCGAGACGGGCTCGATAATGTCGCGGTTGACCAGATGTGAGACGGCGCCGAGAACGTCATTTGTCTCAGCAGCCAGCAGGCGCGCCAGGTCAGGCAGTGTCAGAGCTTGGCCGCGAGCAGGCGCGCGCAGCTCGGGCATGACATCGGCGATATCGGTCAGGTGCAGCCACATGCCGCGCGCTGCCAGAGGCAACACAGACCAGCGCGGATCTGCCATGACCGAGCGGGCATGAACGCCGTAGCGGCGGCGGAGCTTGCCACGCTGCACAGGAGCGACGCTCATGACCGGCGCTCCTGACAAACCCATGCCGGGCTGCGCGGATCTTCGCTCTCATCACGAAACCACGTGCTGTCGTCATCGAAGCGCATGCGCACCGAACCGGTGCCACCGTGGCGGTTCTTGCGGATCAGGATCTGCGCCTTGCCGACCGACTCTTGCAGGCGAAACTGAAATTCTGAGCAGCGATTGGCATACTGCTCGCCCGTCTCCTTGTCGCGCTTCTGAAGCCCGTCGCCACTGGCCTCTTTCCTGAGGTAGTAGTGATCGCGATACAGAAACGCGACGAGATCGGCGTCCTGCTCCAGCCCGCCGCTATCGCGCAGATCGGCCTCGGTCGGGCGCTTGTCCTCGCGCTTCTCGACCTCGCGGTTGAGCTGGGCCAGTGCGATGATGGGAATGCCGAGTTCCTTGGCGAGGGATTTGAGTCCTGCGCTGATCTCGGTCATCTCCTCATAGCGCCCGCGCTTGCGTGCTGCATCGCTGCCATGCATCAGCCCGACATAATCGAGCACGATGAGGCCGAGACCTGCCTTGCTGCGCTTCATCCGGCGCGCGCGCGAGCGCAGTCCGGCCACCGTCAGGCCAGATCGCACGTCGAGTTCGAGCGACACAGCCTCAGCGGCCTGTTCGCCCGCGTGAAGCGCCTGCCACTGCCATTCTTCCAGCGGAACGCGCATCCCGCTTTCAGCATCCTCAGGGATATCGAAACGACGCCCGGCAAACACCGAAAGCGTCGAGAGGCCAGAATATGCCGCGCCGGCGCGTGCACCGATCTGGCGTGCCGCCATCTCGCCCGACCAGAACAGGACACGCTGTCCGTTGGCAGCCACGCGCATGGCGACACCGAGAGCAAACGCGGTCTTGCCCATGGCTGGGCGAGCGCCGATCACATACAGCCCCTCGCCGAGCAAGCCGCCCGTCATGCGATCCATGCCCGGATAGCCCCATGAGAGCCCGGCCAGAGCCGAGCCGCGCAGCAGGTTTTCCTGCCCGCAGGCAATGGCCTCACGAATGGCAGCGGTGATCGTAACGTTCGGCTGCCCTTCACGCATGTTCTGCGCGATTTCCAGCAGACCGGCCTCCATCTGCTCGACCAGATCCTCGCCAGTCTGGCCACCGGGAGTAAGACACAGCCGGGAGACATCGATGCAATGGTTGCGAAGCTGGCGGCGCGTCCAGGCATCGAAGATCGCACGCCCGTAGTCACCGGCGTTGGCGATACCAACCAGCGCCATCATGATCTCGCCGAGATAGGACGCCACATCGCGCCCCATCAGGACCTCAGAGGCACCGTTTTGCGCGATCTGATTGCGGATCAGGATCACATTGGGATCTGTGCCGGCCGCATGCATGCGCAGGGCTGTTTCATACACGAGCCCATTGAGCGGGTCATAGAAATGCTCTGGCCGCAGATATTCCTCGACCATGGGCATCACCCGACGCCCGTTTGTCAGGATCGCGCCCAGAAGCGCAGCCTCTGCCTGCATATTTTCAGGTTCATTGACCGAGGCCAGATGCCCGAGCGGTTGAACATCACCCATGACGCATCTCCATGATCTGTCGGCTCTGAGGGCGAGGCGCGGTCAAGCCCAGTTCCTTGAGCATGCCGCGCGTGCTGCGTTCGGAAATGCCGAGGCGCGTGGCGATGAGACGTGCTGGGAAGCCTCGGCGGTGATAGCCCTGCACCGCAGGCGCAAGGCGGGCGCGATCGAGTGCGGGACGAGCCATCAGCCTTGCCCCCTATGCGCTTCGCAGCGGCGGATGAAGGGCGAGTTCACCGAGAAGTCCGCACCACAATAAAGGCACTTGCGATGCCAAACGCCCGAGACATGCGCCGAGCTGGCGGAGACCTTCACGGGCGGTCTCTCAATGTTGCGTTCTGCCTGTGTCTGCACGCTGCCGAACTGCTTCAGCAATGCGGGAATATGCCGCTCGGGCACGTCATCCCATGTCTTTACGCTGCTTTCGGCAACGTTAAGAGCGCTGGCTAGAGCTTTGCCGCCGCCAGCCTGGGCACGAACCTTGCGCGTGATATCGCGGGCGCGCTCGCGTTCAGCGGGGGCAATAACCGGTGCGATGTTCTGAATGGCCCGCTCAAGCGCGCCGCTTTCGTGCGCGCGCAGGAAAGGCCGCACATAGGCAGAGGGAACATGATGCCAGCCGGTGATTGTTTTCGGCGCGCGGTCGAGGATGACAGCTAGCGCGAGCCTCGCACCCTTGCGCCCGCGAAGTTCCTTGAACAGCGCGTTTGCATGCACCTGCTCGGTCTGCGTTGCCAGTTGCGACCGCACCATCCTGGGCGCAGCGTCGGAATGAACGGCGCTCATGCCACACCCCGCAGCGCAGCAGGGGCAGGTTTCTCATCTGTCGCCCGCAGATTATGCAGAGCCTGGCCGACAGCATGATGCAGGCTCGACAGCGTGGCGCGCATCGCCACAACTTCGTGCGCCTCGACAACACCATCAGCCAGAACGCGCAGCGTAGTCGAAATCGTCTCGTTGAAGCTGTGCGAGACCTTTTCGATATCGGTCGCAAGATCGCCCTGGCCGACCTTGAGCGGCGTCAGAATGTAGCCTTCAGCAAGCGCCATGGCTGCCAGAATGACCGGCTCTTGCGCGCAGCGATCCATTTCGATCGCGACATCGACCGGTACAACCGAAGGCGAATGACGGTTCTGATAATCAGAGAGCTGGGAGCGACCGACGCGGACGAAACTCGCCGCCGCATCGACACCGCCCACAGCACGAATGACAGCCTGCGTGGCCGTCTTGATGGCGTGCGTGGTCATGGCAGGATCCTGCAAAGAGAGGGGGAGACGCGCGTATCGGGGCGCGGCGAAGAGGCTGGGGCGGGACGCACGTTATGCGGCGGCGCTTCCGGCGTTGTTTCGGGGGCAAGCGCAGGCGCAAGTCCGCGCAGCACATCTGCCAGCACGTCGCTGATGTGACGCATCGCTGCAAAGGCCAGCACCCGGACGCGCTTCGGATGACGAGAGGCCAGCGCGCCGTTAACCTCGTCAGCATGGAGAGAGGAAACAAACAGATCACAGCTGCGGGAAGCGCATTGCGACGCTCCCCGCAGCAGGCCACCATGAGCGTTGCGGCTCCCGCCGCAGCAACCACCCATGGAGGATTCGATGTCAAAACAGCGCGGACGCGACAAACCCCTGACGGCAGCGCGCATCGCAGTGATGCTCCAAAACCAGCAGACAGAGATCCTGTATCTCCGCACCGTTTTGAGAACTCTGCTGCAGCAGTCCTCTCGACAGGCGCTGGAGAACGTCCGCGTGGTTGTCTCGGCAAATGACGAAGACCCGCTCAACATCTGCTCACGCGAGGTCGATGTCGAATGGGCGCAGGTCAACGCCACAGGTATTGCATCGTACTGGTTCAAGGCTGTGGACGAAGTACTTGGGAATGGCGGCAAATCTCGATCAGACGCTGGTTAGCAGTCTCTTCCCAGTCACCAGCCGCGCCGTCTTCTTCGCCTACGAGACCTTCAAGTCTCCACCAGTGGCTGAGCCGGGCGAGGATATTGCGCTTCTGGGCAGCTGTACGGTTCGCTCTAAGCGAAAGTGCAGTATCGAGCTGATGCCGAACAGCCTTCATTTCCGCACGCAGGACATACAAAGCGCTTGTTTTGGGAACGTCTTCGTATTCGGGTCTCAATATGATGGCATCTGGCAGCACAAGCTGGATTGCGCTCAGCAGCTCCTCATTAGAAAAGCGCGTTTCTACTTGTTCTTTACGCGCTGTCACGGGCGACACGGCCAGTCGCTCGAATAGCTCTTTTTCCCACTGGGCAATGGCAGTGCCGGGAGCCCTTACGGTTTGGCATGCATCTCTAGCGCGCGAAGATGCGTCCGAAGGTTCGGGCGACGCCGGAAACGGCGCAGGAAACATGCGATCGACAATCTCATTCAGCGCCTTGGTCCCTGCGCACAGTTCGTGCTCTTCGTCGGCGGCAATCGTCGTTTCGTCGCGTTTCGATTCAAGCAGACGAACACGTCGACGCAGCGCTTCCATGGCTACGAATGCAGTCCAGCCGCTAACCGTCACGCTTTCTGGAGGAGCGTTTTTCATGATGCGATTATCCTTGGGGAGGGGCGGTGCGGTTTGCATTTAAACAGCTTCTCGTCGGCACCCCGAACACGTCCGGACGTATGACTGCCGGGGGCACTCCCGAGAGTTCTGCGACTTCGATGACATGGACCGGAGGAACCCGCGCCCAGCCACATACTGTTGAGTGGTGCAACCGGAGCGCGTTTGCCACTTTCACGGGGCCGCCAGCTGCGCGGATTATTTCTCTGACTTCCATTACAGCACTGTGGGGAATTCCCACCCCCTCTGTCAAGGCTTATGTGGGTAAAACCCGCCCAGGTCATACTGATGCTGGTGCAGACTCACCGGTATGAAACACGCAAACTCGCCCGGCTATCGAATTAGAACATTAAGAGAACAAAAGGGTATGACTCAGGCTGCGCTTGCGGTAGAGTTCGGCATATCTCGATCTCATCTAACAAAGATCGAGACCGGAGGAGATATGCCTGGTCGAGATACGCTTATCGCAGCATCTGTATTCTTCGATGTCTCGCTAGATTGGCTTGCAAGCGGGATCGGCGATCCTCGCACGGCGAGAGCATCAGATGAGAATGAGGCACTCCTTCTGTTTGCTTATCGGCAACTTCCTCCGGATGAGCGAGATGCCTATCTTCACCTTATGCTGAAAGCGAGTAAGCGGGATGCATAAGTATATTGTGATAATGGGTCTCGGAATTTTTACGTCTTGTTTTGGCTCGCCTGTTTATGCGGCACCCAATTATGTATATCAAAGCGGACTTTGGGGCGTTGCCGTCGGATATGAAGGAGATAAACACATCATATCCGACCAAAATGGCGTTAAATTCAGCTTAGATACGAAGTCAAGCGGCGATAGAATCTCATTTTACATGATGTTCGATACAGCTATAGTCGTAATGCCTTCCCTAAAAATGACATTGCAAGGAAATTACGTTGAGCTGAATAGAGATGATCTCTATAGGTCATCGTTCTCCAACTCATTTAACGGCGCGTTGGCGCATGCGCTATTGAACAAGCTTACGACAAGCGAGAAATTTTGCTTCGCCCAACTAGGCAACGATGTTTGCTTCTCGCTACGTGGCTTCGCTGAGTCGTATGGGTGGCTAGAAACGCACGGCGCAGCGCAGGACGTCGGTGGAAAGCGCATCGACTCCTCGCCGTCACCAGTGTTCCCGCTCGGAGAGTAGTGTTTTTCAGGCTAAAAAATGAAAAGTAATTAAATCAAAGTGGGGAAAACCCACTTTTTGATTGACTAAGCATGTGGGTTTGTCCCACATTGTGTCCATCGTTCACCCACGATGGAGCGCAAGCCGATGTCGGCATCGCCGGTTCAGACCGTTTTCCTTCCAAACTCACCGCCCCCACCGCCTATCGCTGATCGCGATGCCATCAAGGCCGCTTACACAGTAGCCTCCTGCATGGATGCACTCGCGGAGCAGGCGCGTTTTGCCAACCGCACCGACGCTGCCCGGCTGTGGCAGAACGCTGCCGCCAATAAGCGCAGCGAAGCCGAGCACATGGCGCAGCAGGCCCGGACCCGTAGCGTCATTCCCGAGGCACCGCAAACCAATCCCGTTCTGACCATCCTCGCCCGACACGGGCGCTTGGGGAGCGCGCGGGCGTGAGGTGCGGCCAGCACGCGCCACCCATTTCCGGCGACGACACGATGGCTGGCAAAGGTGCACTCACGGAGCTTGGCTGCTGGTATGTCGACCTCATAACCGGGTTCCGCGGCATAGCCACGGCGAAGGCGATCCACATCGAGGGCCGCTCACAAACCCAGCTGACACCCAGGTCGACGCCCAAGTCACGATTCGACGCGAGCACGCCGTCGGTGCCAGCAGAGTGGTTCGAAGATGGCCGCCTGGCGCGCCTCCCGATGGGCAAAATTACCATTATCTGAATTGAGCTGCCCTCGGGCAGAAGGATCGAGAATCATGATTCATGCGCACGCTCACAACACCACGAATGTGCCTTCCGCCGTATTTCCTCGCGTGGATGTAAACCCCGATGCCGCCGCCGCAAGCCGCGCGCGCCAGGCCGCCGATCCGGACTCGAATGTTGGCGGCATTGCCGTTGATCGTCTGCGCAGCGTGATCGAGCGCGTTGAGCGTCTGGAGGAAGAGCGCTCGGCTCTTGCGGGCGATATCAAGGATATCTTTTCCGAAGCGAAATCAGCCGGGTTCGATGTCGCGACGATCAAGAGCATCATCAGGTTGCGCAAGAAAGAGCCGAACGAGATTGAAGAGCAGGAGACACTGCTCGATGTCTATCGTCATGCGCTGGGAATGTGAGCCATGACAGCGCTTCCCAACAACGCAGGCGCCGCAAAGCGGGACAAGCCTTATTCGATCCATGATGCGTGCGGCGTGCCCGTGCAGCGCTTCGCGTCCTATAGCGAGGCCGAAAAGGCAGCCACAGCGTGGTGCAAGGAAAAGATGGCACGTGTCGACGTGCGTCGTCGCCGTACGCATTTGGCAACTGCGCTGCCTCGCGCTGGGCGCACCCCCCTTGTAGAGATGACATGGGCGGGGAGTGCCTACGCATGAACGCCCACGCCTATGCCCATACAAGCTGGACCGATCGCGCCAGCCCCATACCCGGCCGAGGCGCTATGCCCTTGCAGCCGTCTCTCGCACTGACCGCGGGCAGTCGCACATCCTCATTTTCTCCTCGGGTCGAGCCGGGAGCGCTTGGCCTTCTGCCGTTGCGCTCAGATGAATGGATGGCGCTCGCTCGATCGATACCGCCCGAAGAGGCGCAGATATGGGTCCCGCTGACGTGGCCGTGCCGCATTCTTGAGTTCATCAGCACGCCCAAGCAATGGGCATGCCTGTGGCCGTGCGGTGGCATAGAGACCTTTGCCCCCGACGACAGGCGCCGGCGTGTCGTTTTCATGCGCCCGGAGGAAGCCTACGCAGTGCATCAGAAACACCCGCTGGTGGATATCTCGCTCAATGAGCAAACGCTCACGCTGCGTTTTCGCAGGCCAAGCGAGACACCCGGCACAATCAATGCCGAACCTGCATTGCGGCGAGCCTGCCATCTGCCCGTGACGGGACGCCACAAGGAACAAGCCGCATGAGCGATGACGCCTGGAATGCCCTCTATCTCGCCGCCGCCATTACGATGGCGATCCTGTGGTTTGCGACGACTGAAGTCCGAAGCTACCTGCGGCGCCGTGATCTACGCGTCCCGATCAGGCTGCTCAACCACCTGCAAGCACTCAGCGGTCAGCATCAGCACACGAAACAAGGAAAGGCCCCATGACCGCCGCCGAAGCCTGGGACGCAGGCGATTACGAACTGGCCCACAAGCTGCGCCACGAGCAGGTCATGCAGGACGCGATACGCGCCGAGATTGAGACACAGACAAGACAAGCGCAGGAGGCCGTGAAGGGCCGGAGCGCAGGGGAGAGACGGGGATGAGTGACGAACAGAAGCCGGAGAGCGCCAGAAGCATAACGCGGTCGATGCTCATTGACCCCGACACGCGCATCTATCGGCACGAGGCGAGAGGCACACTTTACGAAGTGCAAGGTCTCGCCCGCCTCCAGATAGAGGGTGAGCACGATATGGCTGAGTGCGTCGTGTATCTCGATCTCGATTTCGGCCGCATGTGGGTTCGCCCTGTCTCCGAATTTATTGATGGCCGTTTTGAGCAGGTGACAATATGACCCAACCCGAACAGAAGCCGGAGAGCGCGGAGTTTCGGACGCGGGAGGCGCAGGTAGCGGACCTTGCGTTCGAGATTTCTGACTGGAAATCCTGCGATGACAATGAGGATATCACTATCGCCCGAGCGCACATTGACGAAGCCGAGGCCCGAGGCGCGGCAGAGCAGCGCCGGAAGGATGCAGAGGGCGTGGAGCCTGCATGTTTCACAGATCAAGACGACTTAGATCGCGTAAAGAAAGGAAAATCGGGGGACATTTATTCATCTCCACGTCCAGAAGGGGTGGACGAGGATTACTGGCCCATCCCACTCTACACCCGCCCCGCCAACGTTGCCGCGCTTGGTGCATCGTTTGCGTGGCTGGTCGAGGATATGCGCAAGAAAGATCAGAGTGCACCACCTTCGGCGCGCTTTGACATGCTCTTTGGCAACGATGAAGTCTCAATCTCCGAGGCGCGGGAGAGGCTTAAAGCTCTGGGCATCGAAAGCCTCTACGTCACAGATGAATGGGCAGACGCAACCGAAGGAAATGAGCTTTCTTGCGCAGATGTTGAGGCGCTTCCTCCACTTCACGAGGACGAACAGAAAGCTGGCTGGAAGCTGGCCAGTGCTTGGGACACCGAGGACGGGACGATCATTCGTCATTACGTTCGACCGCTGTGCATCTCGGACCAAGACACCGCCAACGTCGCCGCGCTTGAGGCTCGGGTGAAGGAGTTGGAGGAACGGCTCCATTATCTGACGGGAATGGGCAGCGATAACAGTTCGAGCGGGCCTCGCATTATCGATCTTTGTTTCACCGCATTTATGCGCAGGGCGGCAGGGAAAAACGAGGACGGAGGCTCCTGCGATTGGTTCAACGACACGCGCCCTCATATCGCTAAGCAAATTGAGCGTATACGTGCCGCAGCTATCCGCGAGGGAGGCGAGCATGGGTAAGCGCGTACGAGATTTCCGTTACGAGGATGATCCTCGTATGGCTCCAATTCGGCGTTATCTTTGGGAAGAGGTTTGTGGGGATACGAAGGAGGGATTGCCGGAAGATGTTTGTTATTGGCTATGGGCTGATCACATACTTGATCTCGCTGACCGAGCGTCCCCAAGTGGGGTCGAGCAGACCCAAGTGGAGGGGGTCATTGAGTGCGGCGGCGCAAAGGCCCGGAAGACGACTGCTCTCACGAACGTAGCACTGAGAAACGCCGCAATCTCTGGCCGCATAGTACTGGTGCGAATGGGTGCAAAATCGAACGTGGCTCTGGAAACAAGAGACGCCATGAATGAGTTCTGGCAGGCGCTTGTTTCGTTTTCTTTCGACGGGAAAATGCCAGATATAGGGGCCTCAGTTGAGGTGTGCTTTGGAGGCGGTGACGAGCAATTTCGGCTTGTGCTCGAAAGAGTCCCCGGCAAAGGAGGTAGCCCATGACTGACCCCACCCCCTTCAACCGCCTCCTGGGCGAGCGGGTGCGGCGCCTTGTCGAGAAAGACGGGCGCTCGATGGAGGCCATCTCCCTCGCTGCCGGTATGGGCCCGCATACGGTGTCACGGATCGTGCATGGGCACGCCGTGAAGGTCGAGACGCTCCTTGCCGTCATGTACGAACTCGACGCCGGGCCGTCCGATCTCGAGGGGGTTTACGCGGACTTTGCAGAGCATCGGAAGGAGAGGGCGGATGGATAAGACCGTCTATTGCGACTTCTGCGGCAAGTCCCAGCATGAGGTGAAGCACATTTTCGCCGGGCCCTCCGTGTTCATCTGCGGTGAATGCGTGGCCGCCTGCAAGGAGATCGTGAAGGAAGAGGAAATCCCCGGCGCATCGCAACTTTTCTGCTGCGCATGCGGCAGCTCCTCAAGGGCGGAATAAGGAGGACGAAGCATGGATGAGGGAATGCCACATAAGCTCTTGAGTGCGGCAGACGTAGCATCTCGCTGGGCAGTCACGCCGCAGACCATTCGCAACATGGCGCGGCAAGGGAAAATTCCCCAGGTTCGTGTCTGTGCCCATTATCGCTTTGATCCCGCTGAGATTGAGGCCTTCGAGAAAAAGTCCGGTGAGAGAATAGAGTGTCCAGACCAAGAACGAGCACCCCCCGCTATAGCCTCGCAGAACGCGATGGACGTTTCTATGCGCAGTGGTGGGACGGGTCATCGAAGCGTCGCGTTTCACTCAGGACAGCAAATCGCGAGGAAGCAAAGCGCGCACTGAATCAGTTTATCGCGGGCGTCGAATCAACGCCCGCACCGGCACAGCCTACGGTCGCAGCCATACTGTCCGGCTACACTGAAGACAGGCGGCCCGTGGTGGCCAGCATTGCCTCCATTGAATATGCAGCAGCTTCTCTCCGCGAGCATCTGGGTGATCTAGAGCCGGATCACCTGACCAGGCAGGTCGTAAGGTCCTATTGGGATCGGCGGCGTAAACAGGGCAGGCGCGGAGCGACTGGCGGCAAGCACAAGCCGCTCAGTGACGGTACAATCATTCGCGAGATCGTGACACTACGCGCTGCCCTCAGATGGGCAGTTAATGAGCGTTGGATTGAGAAAGCGCCTAACATTGAAGCGCCCAGAGCGCCGCATCCCAAAGAACGATGGCTGAAAAGAGATGAGGCCAGAAAGCTTCTGGACGAGGCTACGACACCGCACCTCAACCTTTTTATCAAGATTGGGCTATACACAGGCGCTAGATCGTCCGCGATTCTGTCTCTCACTTGGGATCAGGTAGATTTTACGTCAGGACTAATCCGGTTTGGCAGCGGAACCGGGAACAAGGGACGCGCAACCGTTCCAATGGTCCCGGAACTGAAAGAAGCTCTATGGGAGGCAGCCCATATCAGAACCCGAGACCACGTGATCGAATACAATGGCAAGCCCGTTGCCAGCATTCGACATGCTTTCAGAGACAGAGTGCGAGCGGCAGGACTGAGTGATGTCACGCCGCACACGCTGAGGCATACGTGTGCGACATGGATGGTGATAAAGGGCGTCCCGTTCGAGATGGTCGCCAGATTCCTCGGCAACAGCGTTGATATGATCGAACGAGTATATGGCCACCATAGCCCCGACTGGCTCAAGCGTGCCGCCGATGCGCTTTCAGGGCTGGACGAATCGGCATAAGTTCTCTGTGCCAGTGGCACAGAGAAGCCTTTTCTTGGTTTGCACAACATACGTTTTTTAGCCGCTTGACTTGTAAAAAACGGCAGTTTTGTGCGGGTAGCTCATTCTTGGTAAGGGAGAGGTCGCGAGTTCAATCCTCGCTAGCAGCACCATGATTTCCCTCGAAATCCTGATACTATGCTTAAGGCGTATATGATCGCCGAGGGCGGATATAGTGATCGTTAAGTCGATGGCAACGCGTTTTTATGATGCGGGACCTCCTTGCTGACGGACGCCCCGCGGGCGTTACGCGCAAGCTTCATGTATCCCGGTCTGCACCGTTTTAGTGTCTGCCCACTCCTTGATATGATCCGGACGTCGCGCGATACTGCTGGTTGCCCAGACCACAAATCAATCTATGCGGTCGAGCAACCACGTCTGCAGAGCACTCTTCTGGCTCCAACCAGCGGTTTTCAGTCCCTGATTCGCTTTTGCTTATCTATGCCTCTCTAACAATCGCCTACACTACGATTTGCGCTGACGTCGGCCTCCTCCAGATCTTGCTTATGACGACAGGACCAGTGAGGGTGTCGCTTTCTTGTGCCCGTCGGCCTGACGGCGCGATCATATGATTGACGCAACGATCTGGTCCTCGTGATTATGCGGCAGGCTGGGTACGAGCCATGTAGGCTTCTCCCTTTATGGTACGTGGCATCGCTGCGTAGCCTGTCGATTCAGGGTTTCGTGGAATTCGTGTCGTCGGCATTGGCCGCATGTCTGCTGTTCATGGCAAGACGATTGATGATATTATACAGACCCAGCCATCTTGAGCCCTCAGCCGGTCGTGGCCAGAAGCGGGCCGCGACCGCGCAGGAGGCCACGATGAAGGCGCCAAGCGCTGTGAAGTCTGACGCCAGGCTGGCGGGAATTATTGGCATGATTGCAGTGTAGAATTGTTGCCAATCGATATTCATGCTCGGATCGTCCTGAAGAACGTTGTCGGAAAATGTTCAAATACTGCGCGACATGCCTGTTACAGCTTGTCCGAAATAGACGGCACGCTCGAGTTGGCGGCGCTTTCTGAGCCCGGGTAGGGCAACCATCTCGCCCTTCACGCTGGCTTTATCCCAGCGTAGTAGTTGCTCACCTGCCGCGCTGTATTGTCCCTGATTGAGTAGGCGGCGCAAAGTCGAGCGATACATTGCCGCGCTACCAATATTGAATTGCCAAGACAGGAGCGCTCCTTCCTGATATGGCGTTAGAGGGACGGAAATGGCGTCACGCAGCTCCTTGCGCAGGTCAGTCAAAGTGCTCTGCAGTAGGGTCAGTGCGTCGTTTTCTGTCAGCGGGGGTGTTCTTGCTGTGACCGGACTGCCATCAGCGAGAAACCGGTTGCCAATACCAATCGTCCAGTAACCCGCAGGGCAAAGATAGGGCGCAAGGCGCAGCCCCTCGAAATCGTCCCGACGCAAGAGCGCCGTGGCGATCCTGATTGAATCATCCATCATCTTTCTCTTTTTTTGCGATTTATCGACAACTGAGGCGTGACGACAGTGAGCCACGTGCCGAGGCTTACGCCTTTCCCAAACGGCTTATCTGCTGGTTCCGTCCCTGCCAGAAATCTGCTTTCCGCCGAATCTGCGTGAAGCTGTTCGGCTCATGCTGATCGCTTCAGGACACGCTCTCGGCGTCCTTCCGCACTTGGTAGGAACGAAGATAGTGCGTGTTTCCGGGCTGTCTTGTCGTGCTCAAGCATCTGCGCTGTCGAGCTCTGAGGGTTAAGGAAACGCGATTATGATCTGAACCACGGATACCCTCAGGATGGATGTATCCATATCATATTTTATGGAAAAAATGAATATTACGAGTTTGCGCTCTAACATAAATCTACGAAGTTATTCAGTATATTTTCAATGAGCCCAATTCATGCGAATGATGGGATCTTTGGTTTCCAAGTATGGAAGCCATTATTGCATGCTGGCGCATTGTCGAAATAGAATTCTCGTTCCCGAGCGATAGTCTGGTCTCAGCCTGGTCATGAACGAGTACGTTTGGCTTGCTCCCCACCCGCCTGAGGAACACGGAAGTTCGTGAAACCCTCCTCGCAAGGTTTCGTTTGAGCCCGAGGTGATGCCTCTCGCGCATTCACCCGGGGGGAGAAAGTGTGAAGCAGCGCGACGACTGGCATTTGACGGACGAGCTTGATTACGAACAGGGGCGTGGTGATCCTTTTGCCGCTGCTGTACGAGCCACCCGCATGCCTATGGTGATTACGGACCCGGGTCAGGCCGACAATCCGATCGTTTTCTGCAATGTCGCTTTCCAGGAACTGACGGGATATGACCGTACCGAGATCATGGGCCGGAACTGCCGCTTTCTGCAGGGGCCCGATACTGATCCCGAGGCCGTCGCCCGGGTTCGGGCGGCCATTGAGGAAGGGCATGATATCGATGTTGACTTGCTGAATTATCGCAAGGACGGGTCAACCTTCTGGAATGCGCTCTATCTCTCTCCTGTACGTGACGCAAAAGGTGATATCCGCTTTTTCTTCGCTTCCCAACTCGATGTGACAGAGCGTGTGCAAGCGCAGCACATCATCAACCAGCAGAAAATACTGGTCGAGCGTGAAGTTGAGCGCCGAACGGCGGATTTGCGAGATGCCCTTGAGGCGAAGACCATCCTCCTTCACGAAGTCGATCATCGTGTTAAGAACAATCTGACCATGATCGGGTCGCTTTTGCGCCTGCAAGCGCGCACGATTGATGATCCGGCGATTGTTGCCAAACTCGACAGCATGCTCGAACGTGTCGATGCGCTTGCTGTGGTCCATCGTCAGCTTTATCAGTCAGAGGATATCGCCGCGTTCGACATTGGCGGTTTTGTTGAAAACCTTGCACGCGACGTCGTCGGGTCGAGTGGCCGCGCAAATATACGTCTACTGTTGAAGGTGCGGCCGCTGATGGTCGATTCAGCCCATGCCTCAGCCCTTGGTCTCATCCTCAACGAGATCCTGACAAATGCCATCAAGCACGGTTTTGCGGATGGTCGGGCAGGCGTGCTCAGTCTGTTCGCCGGGGAGGAAAACAGGCTCGGCACAATCCGTATCTGTGATGACGGTCCGGGCATGCCCTCAGTCAAGCGAACCAAGAGCATAGGTGCGGCCCTGATCACCCGTCTTTCACGTCAGGCCCAAGCTCAGGCCACATGGAGTGACAACGGTCCAGGCACTTGCGTCACGATCACCTTCCCCAAAAGCGATACATTCTGATGGCGACACCGATGGACGTTCTCATTGTTGAGGACGAAATGATCATTGCTATGGATATGGAAGCGCTGATTCGTGACAGTGGTCACGAGGTGGTGGGAGCTGTTGCGTCGCTGCAGGAGGTCGAGGCGCTGCCGGATCAGGTTACTCCGCAGCTCGCATTAGTTGACCTTCATCTCGCTGGGGGATCGAACGGCTTCGAGGTCTGTGCGCATATCCGCGAGAGATGGCCGGAAGCCCTGGTCGTTTTCCTGACCGCAAACGTCTCAAAAATCCCCGAGGATTTTTCTGGGGCGCATGGTGTGATCGCCAAGCCGTTTTCTCACGCTGGCGTGGTGAACGCATTGCGTTACTTGTCCGAAGGGGTGTTCGATCCACCACCCTCGGTGCCGCGCCCATCAAGCCTTGCAACGTCTGCACATCTCCGCGAACGCTGGGCAAACTGCGCCTGAGGCGTGAACCGTGCCAGATCAGGGGGCAATAACGCTACGAGCCGTGCACCCTGACCAAGCGGCTAGACGTTAAAGGATACCACCCGAGATCGGCATGGTGACGCCTGTGATGTAACTTGCATCCTCACTCAGCAAGAAGGCCACGGTACCAGGAATTTCCTCGATATCGCCAAGACGACGCATGGGAACACCAGCAACCATCTCCTTCTTCACGGTCTCAGGATCGGTCGAAAAATACTGCGTGTTCGTGGCCGCTTGCAGTTCAGTCTGGCGGTCCCACATGAAGCCCGGCCCCATTAGCGCAGGGGCAATGCCATTGACCCGAATGTTATGAGGCGCGAGATCCTTGGAGGCGACTTGTGTCAGGCCGACCACACCGAATTTCGATGAGCCATAGGCACCCATGTTCGGAGGACCCTGCAGGCCTGCCATGCTGGCTGTATTCACAATGCTGCCGGAACGGCGAGCGACCATGCGGCGCGATACGGCACGCAGCACATGAAATGCCCCAACCAGATCGATATCGACGACTCGTTGGAAGTCTTTAACGGGGTACTCATGAATCGGAGAGAAGGCGCCCTGATAACCGGCATTGTTGAACAGCAGGTCGATCGGGCCGACGTTCTTCTCGGCGTAGTCGACGGCTTCCTCGACGCTGGCGTAGTTCGTGACGTCACAAACTACCGTCTTAACCTTCACGCCATGCTCTGCGAACTGCTTCGCCGCTTCGTCGAGTTTGCCCTGATCGAGATCGAGCAGCACAACGTGACTGCCTTCTTTCGCCAGTCGGCGCGCCACGGCAAGCCCGATATTGCCAGCGGCACCGGTCACGAGAGCTGTCTTGCCAGCGAAACGTTTCGTCTCACTCATTGGTTGTCATCCTTCATGGTCGTATCCCGGCCTTTCGACCGGGATACGCCGAAAGACCCTGCCTTGCCTTTAGCGGCATAGGCGCGGGTCGGTTCCTTACGACTAGCAGTATAGCAGGGCTTTCGCATTGCTATGCATCAAAGGGTTTTAAGCATTCCGCCATCAACGAAATAGGATGACCCCACGCTGTAGGAAGCCTTGTCGGAGCACAGGAACACAAAGAAATTGGCCAGTTCCTCGGGTGACCCAAAGCGCTTGATGGGGGCATGTTCGTCGGCAACGCCCTGCAGATAGGCTTCCCAGTCGCCACCGCTCTCGCTGGTCAGTTGCTTGGCCGTCTTGATCCAGTCAGGCGTCAGGATCAGGCCCGGATTGACGCAGTTCACGCGGATGTTGTCCTTGATCACCTCTGTCGAGAGGGTTTTCGAGAACATCATCAAGGCTGCCTTGGTGACGTTGTAGATCGGTTCGTACCAAAGCGGCTGAGCTGCACAGATGGAGGCATTGTGAATGATGGCGCCACCGCCACGCTTCTTCATGCCAGGCACAAGGCCGCGCGCGAGGCGAATGGCCGCCATGACGTGCAGATCCCAGTAGAACTGCCACTTCTCGTCAGAGGCTTCCATAATGGTCTCGTTCGAGCCCGTCCCGGCATTGTTGATGAGGATATCCGCACCACCAAAAGCGGCTTCCGTTTCACGAACGATGCTTTCGATACCCTCGCTCGTGGCTACATCGGCAGCAACAGGCAGGCAGCGCACACCAAAGCTCGCCGCAAGCTTCGAAGCTGCTTCTGTCAGTCGCTCCTTGTCGCGTGCCACCATGACGATGTGAGCACCCTCACGGGCCAGACCTTCCGCCACGGCAAGGCCTATACCGACACTACCGCCTGTGATGACGGCAACTTTATCCTTGAGACCCAGATCCATTCCGATTGTCCTTGTGAGATCCTGCGTCGCCTCCCTGTGAGGCGACCCGTAGGCGGCATACTGAACGAGGGATCAGAAACGGGAGGAAGAGGGAGCGGCGCACAAGTTTGGGTGACATCGAACACGCTATGGTGAGGCTGAGGATGACCCCATCGTGCAGAGCGTCGAGGGGCGGAGGTAAATCAGGGAACGAGATGGCAGCACAAGCTGGCTTCCTGTCCTTCAAAGAGCTCCTAAGCTGGACTCCTTCGACTACGCTCCAGAATGCGGCATTTTCGGGATAGATGGTCCCACCTAATCCTGCGGCATGCTTCAACGATGCGACGGCAGATCGCATTCTGAACGCTGCCTCAGCGAGGATCAACCAAGCCGTATCTTAGGTAGGATCCAGAAAAAAGAACAAATGAGCCTTGAGCCTCATGGTTTGGCGATGATGACTTCATTTCTGATGAAAGCTCACAGCGCGCTGCGGTCATGGATTGAAAGCTGATCGCGTTGACCCGTCGCTTACCTCAATCAACGAACTCACTGTGGCGTCTTTGTTACCCGCTCAACCTGATAGGTTGCCGAGATAGGTGGCACCATCTAATTAACGAACTTTAATGATAAGAAGGAGATCAGGTAACGAAAATAATGTGACTTTTGACGAATCAGCAACAGACAGCAACGCAATGATATAGGGATTACATCTGGGTTACTTACCGTGAAAAATGGAAATCAGCCGGATGGGAAAAAGCGAATTCTTGCAAGCTGTTAGAGGATTTGCTGCCTCTATAGTTCTGGTAATGCATATATTTATATTCCAATCTGGATTTTTTTTCGCACGGATCTATGTATTATCTTACGCGATTATTTTCAACATTCGGTGGAGATGGGGTGGATATATTCTTCGTACTGTCCGGATTTCTGATGTATGGAATTGCAAAAAAAGATCATCCAGGGTCACGTGTAGCGAAGTCATTAAAATTTTTGACTGATCGTATATTCAGGATCTACCCAATTTTCCTCCTGTCTGTTTTGCTTTCTTACTGTGTTTTTCTGTCGTGCAGTGGAATGCAAGACGCAAATGAAAGGTTCAATCTCGGGGGAATATTGTTGTTTGACAGGCAAAACGGCCTTAATCCCGTTTCATGGACGCTGGTTTACGAGATGTACTTCTACATCATGGTGTCAGCCCTCATGTTTGTACCATTCGGATTCCCAATTGTCTTCTGGAGTTGGGCATTTGTGCAGTTAGTCTACATTTATTATGCTGAATACGTAGATCAGTCGTCTCAGTTCTATATTGCATGGACGCCGATCATTTCCGAATTCATCTTGGGTGCGTTGTTACGAGTCATTGTCGATTGTCAGAAGGTCGTGCTGCCCCGGTTTTTTGTTGTTACTGGATCTCTTTCGGTAATAGTTACATCAATTGTCACCTGGTTTTACCAAGGGGCGTCCGGGACCGAGACTCTATCCGAGTGGAGTCACGTGGCTTTCGTCGCACTGCCGGCAGCGTTGATAATGTATGGTGGTCTTAGCCTCGAACGGTCCGGTATGCTGAGAGCTCCAAAGATAATGAGTTGGCTGGGCGATATTTCGTATTCACTCTATCTATTCCACGTGCCAGTAAATTCTCTATTTCTGTTCGTTATGGTTAATAATGGAATTTACGATAGAATACCTAGACCATTCTACGTCATGCTTTCTATTCCGATTTGTATCGCTGCATCCGCTTTCGTGGCAGCTTATATCGAAATGCCGCTCATGAAACATTCCAGATGGAGAGGCAGGAAGGCGCCGGCGGTGTCTGGGTTGTCCGGGGCTTTGGCAACCGCAAACCGTTAAAACCTTCAGGAGACGCGTCTACGCAGTCGAGCGCGTCAAATGGGTTGCTAGATGCTTGTGGCGATTCCGCTGGACATGCTTCCGGTTCGCCAGCGAGCGAGGTGGATACGCGCGATGCGTCTATAAGAGTAGATGAGTAGCTGCGGAGAGGTTGTCGATCCGGTCTAATTACTGGATGAAGGGGAGAGAGGCTGGTGTACTGCTGATCCAATGCCTCTCAGATCCTGAGTACTTATGTCCACGGGGCCTTAGCCCGAGGGTGTAGCAGCGCCGAATTTTTGCGTGGTTGGTTGCCAATCTCAACTATTGAGCAGTGATACCCGTCCCGAAGGAATATCTTGTGGCGATATCTCCTGGCGGGGTCGTTGTTCTGCTAGGAGGCCGGGGATTGCAGCTGCGCGAACAGCAACTTTGTATGCTGAGCATCGGATGCTCCACATGATTGGAGTTAGGTCCATTTCTACCCGCGCGCATCGAACCATACTTGGAGGTTTTTCTCCTACCGAGCGGTGAAGAGCAATCCGGCCATACAAAGGCGCATAGGCGCAAAACATGTGCCGCACTCGACGTCTCTCCTGACATGGTTCATCACCAGAGGCTGCGTATGGATAGTTGTGTGAAAGGACACATCTCATGATCAGATTGCATCAACTGAAGAACCGCTGCTTCTCCTGCGTCATCGCATTGTCCTCAGTGTGTCTGACGTCATTGCTTGCAGGATGTTCACAAGACCGTAGACCGGCGAGAGGTGCCTATATGGCCAATCCCGCCTCGGTTTATTGCAAGGAACAGGGCGGTAAGCTCGAGATCCGGCACGAGAAAGACGGCGAGGTGGGCTATTGCCATCTGGCTTATGGACGCGTGGTCGAGGAATGGGTGCTCTACCGCGCGGCGCATCATTGAGCGCGTAGTTCGCGCAGCCGATGACGCGGAGGGGCGGTTTCACCAGGGCTGGCGAGAGGACGAATCCTCAAGATCCTAGAACACGTTAATTCGGTAGCGCGGTTGTGAACGAAGCGTCAGGCGCACCATGCAAACAGCGAGCGTGCGACACCGTTAAGCCTCAAACGGGTTGTTTCAATAGGTTGATACAATCTGCTCATCCGTCTGCCTGAGGGCAGGGGGACGCCGTTGCTTCTGGCCAATCTCTTGTCGAAGAGAAAATTCTCTGGGGGTCGCGGCATCGGATTTGCTGCGAAAGAGACGCGAGATGGTCATCAAAGCCCTGCCTGAATCCCTGATCGCCACCCCGCAGATCTCGGTGCGCGGGGTGATTTTCGACATGGACGGTCTCTTGTTCGACAGTGAGTCCCTGGGCATAGAGGCTTCCATGAGGGCGGCGCGACAATGCGGATTATCTCTGCCGATCTCCCTCGCCCGAGCCATGATCGGCCTTTCAGAAGACAAGTGTTTTGAGCTTGTTACGGAGCAATGTGGCGTGGCAGGGCAAGCGGCGAAGTTCTTCGCTCTGCAGGAGGTGTGCCTTTCGGAAATGGTCGGTGAGGGGCGCTTGCGGTTAAAGCCGGGCGCCCTCAGTCTTCTCGATCTGCTTGACGCCAGAAATATTCCGCGAGCGATTGCCACGTCCTCAAGTCATGCGCGCACCACATCTCATCTCGCTGCTCTTGCCATGTCAGAGCGTTTCGACGCCATTGTGACGCGTGACGATGTGAGTCACGGCAAGCCAGACCCCGAACCCTATACGCTTGCCGCTGCCCGTATTGGCGTGACCGCCGAGCTTTGTCTCGCGCTCGAGGATTCCACAGTCGGCGTCAGAGCTGCCGTTGCGGCGGGTATTCGCGTTATCATGGTGCCAGATCTGGCCGAACCGGACGACTTCGCACGGGCCAACGCTCTCGCCATTGTAGAGAGCCTCGATGTCGCTCGGGATTATCTCATGCGCTACGCCCGATAGGGTTCAGAACCGCGTGTCAGGCGGAGCATTAATAACGCAGCCTTCAAGATAACGCCCAGGCTACAAAAACTTCATGCTGTAATCAGAAAACTGGTGAGCCTGTTCAGCGCTGTTCATCACATGCCCGCGATTACTGGAGGCGGGTGAACACCCGCAGGGTTTTACAATTTCACACGCCATCTCCTCAAATGGAAATCATTCTTACATAGTATTGAGTAAGAAAAAATCCATAATATATTTCGTGTGCGTGGTGCCTGTCATGTTTTTGTCACGTCTTCAATAGGATAGTCAGAAATAGCGCGCGTAACGTTAAATATGTGAAGAATGACATTGCTCCGGTTATGTGCGCTGCATTGGCGGAAGTCAGAATTTCGCTGCTCAACAAGACATATTTTGACGTTTTTCCTTGCATTTCTCGTTTCCATGCCTATTTTAGGGTCATACACACGATTTCGTGATTGCCCAAACCCTGTGTGCAGAGAGCGCCGGTCGGTGCCCGCACAAACCGAGAGAGGACAATATCATGACCGTAGCTTCCGCTGATGCTACCGATATTCCCGCAGCCCTTCGTGAAGATGGCTCACTGAAACTCGTCATTTTCGATTGCGATGGCGTGCTGGTTGATGGTGAGCATCTGTCGACCGCCAAGATGGCCGAGGAAGCCCGCCATTATGGCTGGAACATTTCCAATGACGAGGCCCACAAGATTTTTACGGGTGGTGAACTTGTGAAGATCGGTGAGCGCATCGGCCGTGAGACCGGCACTGAAATGCCCGAGAACTGGGATATGATGATGCAGGACCGCATCGTCAAAATGATGGAAACCGAAGCAGAAACCATCGATGGCGCCCATGACATGCTGCAGAGCGTGCACGATCTGGGCCTCCCCATCCGTATTGGCTCGAACTCTTCCGGTGCTGAAATGGAAGCAAAGTTCTCAAGCACAGGGCTTGATGAGCTGCTTGAAGATGAGCGCATCCATTCGGGTCGTGATCTCGACATGCCGAAGCCGCGCCCCGATCTCTACCTGCACGCAGCTGAAATGGAAGGCGTGCATCCTGAGAACTGCATCGTGCTTGAGGATTCAGACACGGGTGCTGAAGCCGCTCGTCGCGCTGGTATGGCCTGTGTGCTGCTGCGCGACCTCAGCAAGCCTGCTCCCAGCTGGCCTGGCCTGCTTCGCATCGGGCATCTTTCTGAATTTCCGCTGATCCTCAAACAAATTCTGGATGTGCAGTCCGGCGCAAAGGCAATAGCTGCCTAAGGCTTGGGGATCGTTCACTCGTAAAAAAGCCGTCCCTCGGGGCGGCTTTTTTAATGTCTGCTCAGTTGGTGAGGCAGGCAACATTCCTGCCTCGCCCTGCGTTCGGCTTGCACGGGATTTTCATTCCCAACCGCCCGCCGGGCCAAGCAAGGACAGGCATCATGTCAGCAAAGGACTTCAAGAAGGGTGATGACGTCACCTGGAAGACGAGCAACGGCGAAACCGAGGGCCATGTGGTCAAGACGGTTACGAAGCCGATGAAGATCAAAAGCAACGAGGTGAAAGCGTCCAAGGACAATCCCAAGATTGTGGTGGAGAGTGACAAGACTGGCGCAAAGGCCGCGCACAAGCCAGACACACTGCACAAGAAGTGACGCTGATGCAGGTTCAATCGTTTCGGCGCTGGAGAGACGTTGCGCTTGCCGCTCTAGGCTTCGCTGTAGCTCCCGCAATTGCGCAGGCAGCAGACGGCCAGTGTGATAACGCGAAATTCCAGGCAGATCAATCTGGTTTTCTGCAAACAGGTCCGACGCGTGTCGACCTGCCTGAACATGTCTGCGGAAAGGTCCTGTCGGTCACCACGCGTGCGCGTCATACGCGCAGCGGTGTCCATGGCTACTTCATCATGCAGCTGGCGCCCGGGCAGGCCATTCGTATCGTGTCTGATCTCGACCGTATGAACGCGCCGGCATGGCCATGGGTCAAGCCTGGCGATCAGGTCGAGGTCGTGGGCCGATACTATTTCGACTCTGCGCGCAGTCAGGGCATTGACTGGACGCATCACGGCATAGGCCGACACTGGGCAACGCCCGGCTATGTCGTCGTGAACGGTACACGCTACGAATAAAAAAAGCGGTGGGGTTTTCCCACCGCTTTTTCTTTTGGGCTCATGTGAGCCTGTTGTTTCTTTGCCACCTGTTCGGCGGGATACCGAGGTAAGGGTGCTGCGGTCAGTTATCGCTGGTCGCTTCCGACTTCTCGTCGGAATCTTCTTCGCCATTCTTCGGTGTGGCTGGAGTAGCCTCAAGGAAGTCGAAGTGCAGCGCGTTGTCCTTGAGACCGATGCGCACCGCACCGCCATTCGCCAAGGCACCGAACAATAGCTCCTCCGCGAGGGGCTTCTTGATCGTGTCCTGAATGACGCGCCCCAACGGACGTGCGCCGTAATGGCGGTCATAGCCGCGTTCAGCCAGCCATTCCTTGGCCGCGGAACTGATCTCGATCGTCACATGACGATCCGCCAGTTGGGCTTCAAGCTGCAGCACGAACTTCTCAACCACTCGGCCGACAGTCTCGGGTGTGAGATTGGCGAACGGAATGATCGCATCCAGGCGGTTGCGGAATTCCGGGGTGAACAGGCGCTTGATGGCGTCTTCATCCTCACCGACACGATCCGTTCGGCCAAACCCGACAGCTTCCTTGCTCAGATCGGCCGCGCCCGCATTGGTCGTCATGATCAGGATGACATTACGGAAGTCGATAGTCTTGCCGTTATGGTCGGTCAGACGGCCATGATCCATGACCTGAAGCAGGATATTATAGAGTTCGGGATGCGCCTTCTCGATTTCATCGAGCAGAAGCACCGCATGCGGATGCTGGTCGATCGCATCGGTCAGCAAACCGCCCTGATCGAAACCCACATAACCCGGCGGCGCACCGATCAGGCGTGAAATGGAGTGACGCTCCATATATTCCGACATGTCGAAGCGGATCAGTTCGACACCCAGCGAGGCGGCAAGCTGCTTCGCCACTTCGGTCTTGCCCACGCCAGTCGGTCCGGAAAACAGGTAGTTTCCGATAGGCTTTTCAGGATCACGCAGACCGGCACGAGCCAGCTTTATGGCAGAGCTGAGGGCTTCGATCGCCGTATCCTGACCGAACACCATGTTCTTCAGATCACGGGACAGCAGACGAAGCGTTTCGCGGTCATCCGTTGAGACCGATTTGGGCGGAATACGCGCGATCTTGGCCACGATCTCTTCGATATCCTTGAGCGTGACTGTCTTGCGGCGCTTGCTTTCGGGCAGGAGCATACGCGACGCACCGGCTTCATCGATGATGTCGATTGCCTTATCCGGCAGCTTGCGGTCATGCATGTATTTGGCCGAGAGCTCGACGGCTGCCTTCAGGGCGTCATCGGTGTAACGGACCTTGTGATGGCGCTCGTAATTGCCTTTGAGCCCGCGCAGGATCTTGATTGTATCGCTGATCGAGGGCTCGGGCACGTCGATTTTCTGGAACCGGCGCACCAGCGCACGGTCTTTTTCGAAGTGCTGACGATATTCCTTGTAGGTGGTCGAGCCGATGCAACGCAGCGTACCAGCTGCCAGTGCGGGCTTGAGCAGGTTGGACGCATCCATCGCCCCACCCGATGTCGCCCCCGCGCCAATCACGGTGTGGATTTCATCAATGAAGAGGATGGCGCCTGGCGTCTGGTCCAGCTCTGTCACTACCGCCTTGAGGCGCTCCTCGAAATCACCACGATAGCGGGTGCCAGCAAGCAGCGCACCCATATCGAGCGAGAAGATCGTCGCATCGAGCAGCACCTCCGGTACATCACCCTCGACGATGCGTTTGGCAAGTCCTTCGGCAATAGCTGTCTTGCCCACGCCCGGATCACCCACATAGAGAGGGTTGTTCTTGGTGCGGCGGCACAGGATCTGGATCGTCCGCTCAACCTCACCGTCACGCCCGATCAGCGGGTCAATCTTGCCTTCCTCGGCACGCTTGTTGAGATCGACGCAATAGGCGGCGAGCGCTTCCTGCGGTTTGGCGGCCTTGCCCTGCTTCTCCTCACGTTCCCTTTCATCCTTGTCGCGCGACCCGGTCGGGGTGCGGCGGCTGGATTTGTCGGGTGCTTTGGCAATGCCGTGAGAGATGAAGTTCACGGCATCGAGCCGGGTCATGTCCTGCAACTGTAGGAAATAGACGGCATGGCTTTCGCGTTCGGCAAAGAGCGCAACCAGCACATTGGCACCCGTCACCTCATCGCGGCCCGTCGACTGCACATGGATCGCCGCGCGCTGAATGACGCGCTGGAAAGCCGCTGTCGGCTTGGGTTCGGTGGGGCGGTCGGAAGCAAGGCCAGCCAGATCCTTGTCGAGAAACTCGGTCAGATCGGCACGAAGCTTCTCAAGGTCTATTCCGCAGGCCTTGAAGACCGTCACCGAGTCCGTGTCTTCGGTCAGAGCCAGCAGCAGGTGTTCAAGGGTTGCGTATTCGTGGCGTCGCTCACCCGCAAGGGTGAGAGCGCGATGGAGCGTCTGTTCGAGCATACGAGACAACATGGGGGCGCTCCTTGAGGTCAGGCGTGACGGGTCAGCATGACAGGATGTAGGCAAATAATGGGTTTGTAAAAGGGTCTCTCCTGCCGTTTCCCCGGCAAGGCCGAATAATTTCGATTCAGGCTTTCTCGATCATGCATTGCAGCGGGTGCTGGTTCTGTCGTGCCAGATCCATCACCTGGGTTACCTTGCTCTCTGCCACCTCAAAGGTGAAGACCCCGCAGACGCCCACGCCCTTTTTATGGACGTTGAGCATGATGTTGGTCGCCTCCTCGCGTGATTTGGCGAAAAAGCGTTCCAGAACATGCACGACGAATTCCATCGGCGTGTAGTCGTCATTCAGCATGAGCACCTTGTACATCGCCGGACGCCGCGTTTCAGGGCGCGCCTGAATGACGACGCTGATATGCGACTCGTCGTTATTACCATCCTTGCGCGGTGGATCGTCCTCGCCCGCCAGATGAGGCAGGGTAGGGGCGGGGGTCACCGAGGCGTCGGCTAACCGGGTTCCTGAAACTTCTTTGCGGTACGGCATGATCCAGACCATATGGGATCGACAGGGCGTTCGCAAAGATCAATCGTGTGTTTTACTGGCGCTTAGCGGGCGTATCGACGCGATGACAACCGAGCCCCTGATGCTCGAATAAGGGTTGAAACACGCTTTTGGACGTCAATCGGGGTTATTAAGCGACGTTTACCTTATTTTTCCCTCAATTGTGGCAGATCATCGTGGACGGTTTGAAATGTGTCAGTCTATGATACGAATTAACGCCAGATTCCCGGGGGCACGAGTGACCTACTGCATGCAGTCCGCTACCAAGACGAACCTTATCAAGGTCACCCGGGCGGGCGAGGCGCGCAAATGGTCGGTATTTACCCGCGCGCTGCTCAGCGCAGGACTGGGACTGGGCACTTTAGCGGTCTCAGCGCCGGCACATGCTCAGTATGCGGGCCATGTCAGTTCCTATGTTGTGGACGTGAATAGCGGCGCTGTGCTCTCGCAGGTCGATCCCGACCTCCAGCGTTATCCGGCCTCTCTGACCAAGCTCATGACCCTGTATATGGCGTTTCGCGCCATGCGTGCGGGCGAGATCACGGCTGATACCCCGGTGCCGGTCTCTATCCACGCTTCCATTCAGGCGCCTTCGAAGCTCGGCCTGGTTCCCGGCACGCATTTCGTCGTGCAGCAGGCGATTCTCGGCCTCGTCACCAAATCAGCCAACGACGCTGCCTGCGCGCTCGGTGAATTGCTGGGCGGAGGCGACGAGGTCCGTTTTGCGAATATGATGACGCAGCAGGCACGCGCACTGGGTATGTCGAACACGACGTTCCGCAATGCCTCGGGCCTGCCTGACCCCGATCAGGTGACGACGGCACGCGACCTGTCCATGCTGGCACAGCATCTGGTTCAGGATTTTCCTGAATATTACCACTACTTCTCAACGCCCATGTTTGCGTTCCATGGGCGCATGATTCCGAACCATAACCCGATGCTCAAAACCTATGCGGGTGCGGACGGGATGAAGACCGGCTATACCGATCTGGCAGGGCATAATCTGATCACCTCCGCCCAGCGCAGCAATGTACGTCTTGTGGGCGTGGTGCTGGGCGCGCGCTCCAATCCCCAGCGCAACGCGATGATGGCGAACATCCTCGATCAGGGTTTTGCGGCGGAAGGTGTGGCCCCCATGGCCCCGCTGCATCCCCCGGTTGTTCTGGCACGCAACACGCGCCGTCACGGGCATCTCTCCGCCGGGTCTGCGGCCGTTCTTGAGGTGGCCGAGGCGCCGACTGGCCCGCGCCGCTATCAGCCTCTTGCGCATGGTGCCAAGCACCACACAGTCGCCTCTGCAAAGCTGCGTATGGCTACGTCGCGTCATGTTGTCTCGACCCGGAAGACGAGCCGCCACCAGAAGGGTTGATCCGGTCAGGCGATAAAAAACGACGATCCGGCCTTGCTCCTCATGCCCTGGCAGCGCATTTTCTCTGCATCATCCGTGAAGTAGACAACATGAGCGGGAGCAACAGCAGGGTATGGACAGTATGGCGCACGACCACGGGATCACGATTTACACTGAGGACGATTTTGTTGGCCTGAGAAAAGCGGGTCAACTCGCTGCCGCCACACTCGACATGATCACGCCCTATGTCGTGCCCGGCGCCAAGACCGATGATCTCAATCGTCTGATCCACGAATACACCCTCGATCATGGGGCAGTTCCTGCACCGCTAAACTACCGTGGTTTCCCGAAATCCTGCTGCATCTCGATCAACCATGTTGTCTGTCATGGCATCCCTGGCGAGCGCTGCCTCAAGGATGGCGATATCGTCAATATTGACGTTACCTCCATCATCGATGGCTGGTATGGCGATACGTCGCGCATGTATCTGGTGGGGAACGTGCCCCGCAAAGCTGTCAATCTGGTTGATGCAACCTACAAGGCACTGATGCTTGGCATTGCGGAAGTTGCGCCGGGCAAGACACTGGGGGATATCGGGCACGCGATCCAGAGCTTTGCCGAGGGTCAGCGGCTTTCGGTCGTGCGTGATTTCTGCGGACATGGCATCGGGCGTGAATTCCATGCTGAGCCGCAGGTCGTGCATTACGGCAAGCCGGGCAAGGGGTTGAAGCTGAGAGAAGGCATGGTGTTCACGATCGAACCCATGCTCAATCTGGGCAAGGAAGGCACCAAGACGCTTGAAGACGGCTGGACAGCCGTGACCCGTGATCGTTCTCTTTCCGCACAGTTCGAACATATGCTTGCCGTAACGAGTGAGGGATGCGAGATTTTCACGCTCTCGCCTGCCGGCTTTACCAAGCCGCCTTACGTCTGAAGCCACAGGCTTCTGTTTGATCTGCAAGGAACGATTTACGTGAAGCGTGTCTGCACCCGGGTTGCGGCCCTGCCGCTCCTCCTCGCCAGCATTTCTGTCTCGAGTCTCGCCCAGGCTGCGCCAGCAGCCATGCCCTATGACCCGCTGGCCTTCGGCACGGTCAACCCGGCGCTCAAGCCCGCAAAGCCGGTTGTCGGAACGCGTGGCATGGTCGTATCGGCCCAGCATCTGGCGTCGGAGGCCGGGCGTCGTATTCTGGCGTCGGGTGGCAATGCGGCTGATGCTGCCGTTGCGGTGGGGTATGCGCTTGCGGTTGTCTATCCGGCTGCCGGCAATATCGGCGGCGGTGGCTTCATGACCCTGCGCCTGCCAGACGGCAAGACGACGTTCATCGACTTCCGTGAGCACGCGCCGCTCGCTGCCACGGCCACGATGTATCAGGACGCACAGGGCAAGGTGGACCCCAAGGCCTCCATCGAAGGATGGCGGGCAATCGGCGTGCCGGGCACAGTTGCCGGACTGGACGAGATCCAGCGCCGCTGGGGCAAGCTCAGCCGTGCTCAGGTCATGGCGCCGGCCATCGAACTGGCGGAGAAGGGCTTTGTGATCGGGCAAGGCGATGCCGATCTGCTGCACACCAGCACCGCGGCCTTCCAGAAGGATCCGCATGCATCGAAGATCTTTCTTCGTCCCGACGGTACACCGCTTCAGCCGGGCGATCGACTGGTGCAGACAGAGCTTGCCCTCACGTTGCGCAGCATCGCGAGCCAGGGGCCGGATGTGTTCTACAAGGGAGATATTGCCCAGCGCGTCGTCGCCGCCAGCAAGCAGAATGGCGGCATTCTGAGCCTCGCCGATTTTGCGGCCTATCACACGCGTGAGCTGGAACCAATCCATTGCAGCTATCGTGGCTATGATATCGATACAGCCCCGCCTCCCAGCGGTGGTGGCGTGGCCCTGTGCGAAATGCTCGACATTCTGTCTGGCTATGACATGAAGCAGCTTGGCCTGCGCACGGTGGCTGGCGTTCAGCGTCAGGTAGAGGCCATGCGCCATGCCTATTCCGACCGCCGCGATCTGGGCGATCCGGACTTCGTGAAGAACCCCGTTGCTCATCTGATCGACCCGGCCTATGCGGCCGCCATCCGTCAGGGAATCCCGCTCGATCACGCACTGAATTCCGATGCGCTGGTCGCAGGCGCCCCCCTGCCGGGTGTCGCGCAGGTTCAGCCTGCCGAAGAACACGAAAAGCATGAGACAACGCAGTTCTCTGTGGCTGACCGCTCAGGCTTTGCCATTTCCGCCACCTACACGCTCAATGGCTGGTTCGGTGCGGGTGTTATCGGTGGGGATACCGGCTTCTTCCTCAATGACGAGATGGATGATTTTGCCGCCAAGCCGGGCAGTGCCAACATGTTTGGCATTGTCGGGTCCGAAGCCAATGCCATCGCGCCGGGCAAGACCCCTCTCTCATCCATGGCCCCCACGATCATCACGCATCAGGGCAAGCCTTTCATGGTGATCGGCAGCCCCGGCGGTTCACGCATCCCCACCATCATCCTGTCTGTCGTGCTAGGGGTGATCGATGGCGGGCTGGATATCCAGCAGGCCGTGGATCTGCCGCGCATTCATGAACAGTGGAAGCCCTCGGCGATCGAGCTCGAACCGCGGGCACTCAGCCCTGATGTTATGCAGCAGCTTCAGATCGAGGGATACGCGCTCTCGCCGCATCGCCCCTGGGGTGTGGCCGAGGGAATTCTGTTCGGGCGTCCATCGGTTGCGGCACCTGCAAGCGGCAAGCTTTATGGGGGCTGGGACCGACGCCATGAAGGCGGCGGCGCAAGCGGATTGTAAAAAAACCTGATCCTGCCTCTTGCGCATGAGAGGCAGAATGGTGTTAACCCTGCACCGGGAGGTCGGCCTTGGACGGACGGCTTGCGAACCCGGTCAGGTCCGGAAGGAAGCAGCCGCAGTGAGTTTTGTTCGGGTCATGTGTTCGGCCTCCCACCCTCTGAAGCAGCTGGTCTCGTCGCACGAGTCATGACGCCTTCAGATACCCCCTCCCATGATGACGATATTCCGCTGCCCCCGGTTGAGGCTGGCGGATTTTTCGATGCGCCGCAGGAAAGTCCCGTTGAAGCGGCTGCTCCTGCACCGGCAGCGTCCGTGGCACCCGCGCGGGATAAAAACGAGCGCAGCGGACCCTATCGTGTTCTCGCCCGCAAATATCGCCCCCAGCATTTCGATGACCTGATCGGGCAGGATGCCACGGTGCGTATCCTGCGCCGTGCCTTCCAGCTGGGCCGCGTTGCTCATGCCTTCATGCTCACCGGCGTGCGCGGCGTGGGCAAGACCACAACGGCGCGTATCATCGCCCGTGCGCTCAACTGCATTGGCGTCGATGGGCAGGGCGGCCCGACCGCTGATCCTTGCGGTGTCTGCGCCAATTGCACGGCCATTCTCGCCGATCGTCATCCCGATGTGCTCGAGATGGACGCCGCATCACGGACGGGCGTGGACGATATACGCGAAATCATTGAGGCGACACGTTTCCGCCCGATGCAGGGACGCATGAAGGTCTTCATCATTGATGAGGTCCATATGCTCTCACGCAACGCCTTCAATGCGTTGCTGAAAACCCTCGAGGAACCGCCCGAGCAGGTGACATTCATTTTTGCGACGACCGAACTACGCAAGGTGCCGGTGACCGTGCTGTCGCGCTGCCAGCGGTTCGATCTGCGCCGCGTGCCGCAAGAGATGCTCATGCAGCATTTCGCGGGCATTGCGGAGAAGGAGTCGGTCGCGTTTTCGGAAGAGGCACTCTCCCTGATCGCACGCGCTGCCGATGGCTCTGTGCGTGACGGGCTGTCTCTGCTCGATCAGGCGATTGCGCAAGGTGAGGGCGAGGGGGCCGAGCGCATCGAGGCCCCCATGGTCAGCGCCATGTTGGGGCTGGCCGATCGTCAGCTCGTGTTCGACCTGTTCGAGATCCTGATGCAGGGCAAGGCCGAAGAGGCGCTCGCCATAAGTGGTCAGGCCTATGCGCAGGGGGCTGACCTTGGCATCCTCCTCGCCGATCTGCTCGACCTGATCCATGTAATCTCGCGTCTAAAGGCCATCCCCTCGCTGCGTCATAGCCGCGAATTGCCGGAGGCCGAGCGCGATCGCGGGGCCTCTCTGGCCGATCGCCTGCCCAATGCCGAACTCGGTCGCGCCTGGCAGATCCTGCTCAAGGGTATTCAGGAGGTCGAGCAAGCCCCTGATCGACGCGCTGCGGCGGAGATGGTGCTCATACGTCTGTGCTATGCCAGCACCCTGCCGACGCCGGATCGCGTGGCACGCATGGTCATGCAGATGCAATCCGAGGATCGCCCCGCCGGTGATATGGACAGGGAAAGTCGGGCAGGTCCCTCGGGAAGTATGACCAGTCATGGCGCCGGATCGGTTTCCGCACAGGCGAGCAGTTCGCAGGGAATTTCGGGCGGTCAGGGCGGCGATGACCGCCCCAGGGCGGCCTTGCGTCTGGTTGCGAATGGGGGTGTGGCCTACGACCCTGTCTCCAGTGCCGTGGCTGTCCCAGCGCCCGTTTTGACCCCGGTACAGCCAGCGCCGCAGGACGAGGAGGCTGATGCTCTCCTGCCGCCCCTGCGTTCATGGCGTGAGATGGTCGCTTTTGTTGCGCGCCAGTCCGAAGCGATGTTGCATGGCATGCTGCGCCATTCGGCTCATCTTGTGCGCTTCGAGCCGCCGCGTGTGGCCATACGCATGGCCCGTGGAACGCCACCGCGTATCGAGACCCGTCTGCAGGCCCTGCTTGAGAAAGCCTATCCGGGGCAGTGGCAAGTCGAAGCCTCGGATGAAGAAGGCGAGCCGACACTGGATGAGCAGGGTGCAGAGATCGTGGCCCTGCGCCGCGAGGAACTGCATGCGCACCCGCTGCTGCGTGCCATACTCGACGTGTTTCCCGATGCCCGTGTTGGCGAGCCGAAGGATCTCTCGCTGGACGAATACGGGCTTCCCCCCGAAGAGCTTGAAGAGCCGGAGAGCTGGACGGCAGAACCTGCCGTGCCCGATCTGGACTTTGCGCCCCTCGATGCCGATCTGATGGATGACGATGACTGGCACGATTTCGGTGGCAGCTCTTCTTTCTGACCTCAAGGACAAGACATCATGAAAAATCTCGCAGGACTGATGAAGCAGGCCTCACAGATGCAGTCGCGCATGGAAGAGGTGCAGAACACGCTCAATGCGCTCACGGTCGAGGGCTCCTCGGGCGCCGGGCTCGTCAGCGTAACCCTCAGCGGCAAGGGTGACATGCGCGGCCTGCGTATCGATCCGAAGCTGGCGGACCCGAATGAAGTCGAGATGCTGCAGGATCTGATCATCGCGGCTTTCGCCGATGCCCGCAGCAAGGTCGAGGCAGCCAATGCCGAGGAAATGCGCAAGGTCACTGGCGGGATCGATCTTCCGGCTGGCATGAAGTTTCCTTTCTGAACCTCAAAGGCCTGAAACCGTCTTACCGGTTGTACTGAGCAGGAGCGCACAGCCATGATGGGTGGTGGCGATGTCGAGAGGCTGATCCAGCTTCTATCCCGTCTGCCCGGATTGGGGCCGCGATCGGCGCGCAGAGCCGCCCTTGTGCTCCTGCGTTCCCCGCAGACCAGGCTTCTTCCACTGGCCCAGGCCATGGAGGCCGCAGCCCATTCCGTGCGCAGCTGTTCCATCTGCGGCACGCTCGACAGCAGCGATCCCTGCAGCATCTGTGCCGATCCGGTGCGGGACAAGGGATTGATCTGCGTGGTCGAGACAGTGGGCGATCTCTGGGCGCTTGAGCGCTCAAGGCTGCATCCCGGCACCTATCAGGTGCTTGGCGGCGTGCTCTCGGCGTTATCCGGCACAGGTCCTGAGGATCTCAACACGGCATCGCTGCTGGCGCGGGTGGAATCGGGTCAGGTGCGTGAGGTTATCCTTGCGCTGGGGGCTACGGTCGAGGGAGCGAGCACGGCGCACTGGCTGCAGGAGAAGCTTGCTGCCTTCGACGTGACCGTTACCCGCGTCGGTCACGGCGTGCCAATCGGTGGTGCGCTCGATGTGCTGGATGACGGCACATTGGCTGCGGCACTCTCTGCCCGGCGACCTGCGCAATGAAAACGACCTCTGCCCCATCTTTCCCATCGGGTATGCCCCGGGCGGCCCTGATCACGGGTGGCGTGCGGCGCATTGGTCGGGCGCTGGTCGAGGCGCTGGCGATGGAGGGATTTTCGGTTGCCATTCACTGCCGCTCTCATGCGGATGAGGCGCGAGCCCTGCTGGCCACGCTTGACGTGACGGGATGTGTTCTGGAGGCCGATCTCACGGATGAGGCGCAAACGGCCCGGTTGATCGGCGATGCCACGAAAGCGCTCGGGCCCTTGGGTGTCCTGATCAATAACGCCTCTGCTTTTGAGCGGGATGAGTGGTCCGACGTCACGCGCAGTTCGTGGGACCAGCATATGGAAACCAATCTGCGAGCGCCTTTCGTGCTGATGCAGGAATTCGCGCGTCTCTTGCCTGAGACGGCGCAGGGGATGGTACTCAACCTGCTCGATCAGCGTGTCTGGAACCTGACACCACATTTCATCAGTTACACCCTCTCCAAGGCAGGGCTCTGGACCCTCACCCAGACCATGGCGCTTGCTCTGGCGCCACGCATACGGGTCAATGCCATTGGGCCGGGGCCAGTCCTTCCGGCGGCAGGGCAGTCACAGGACCATTTCGACAGGATGTGTCAGAATGCACCTCTCGGTATCGGCGCTGATCCGCAGGAAATTGTCACAGCCGCGATAGCTTTATTGCGAATGCCTTCAGTCACGGGCCAGATGATTGCGCTCGATGGTGGGCAGCATTTACAGTGGCGCCCATAACATCAGAATATAAGAGGCGCATAACTCCCCATGACTTCACCGACCTGCCGTATGGCTGATGGAGAGCGCTTCGGTTTCACAGTATCCCGGGTTCGGACGCATCATCAAACCTATCTGGACCTGAATAGTCGTGATCACGGGCTGTCGCATAAGGCCCCATCCGCCCTGACAGGCGAGACGCTGCTGATCACCTGGTCCTTCATGCCGGAATTCGCTCTACTGGTTGCGAGTGATGGGGCATGGCCCGAGGCGCTTTCCAGCGATGATGCAAAGGCTTGGTGCCCCGCCTTTATGGCGCTGTCCGTGATCGACATGCAGGCAGGTCGTCATGCGCTCAAGAAGTTCAGGAGCCCCGAATTTCTCACGGCTGAAATCAATACGGGTCTGATCCACGACAATCGGCCCACCATATCGGATTGGGAGCTTTTCGAGTTCGAGTCCGTCAGAAAGCCGACGCCGGTATTATTGGGCGACTTCGCCGAGCAATTCGGCGTCATGCTTCATGCGCGTCACGATGCTGTGGCGGCTTTGCATGCGCTGCTTTCGGCTCCCGTGTGCTTCCTGCCTGCCCTTTTCGATATCCTGCTGACCATTTTGCGGCCGGATGTCCTGAAGGCTTTTGTGGCGTTATTCACCACCGATCTTGCCCGGGCCGTTGACCCTGCCACACGTGATGCCTTGCGCCTTCTGGCTGCCTTGCCAGGCGGAAAATGGATCGCCAGCGCCCTGCAGGATTTGCACGAATGGAAAAACGGTCGCATCCGCGCCTGCCTGAAGGCCGATGAGCGCTATGATTTTCTGGGCCTGCATGACCAGCGTGGTCCGGGCAGTGCCTATCACCTCGGCTCTAGGCTGCTGGGTGAAGCACGTCGCGCGGTCGTCCCGAACCACAAGCTGGCTGTTCTGGCGACGGCGCGTGATGAAGGGCTTTATCTGCTGGAATGGATTGCCCATCATCGTCGCATCGGTGTCGAGCAGTTCTTCATTTACACGAATGATCTGACCGACGGTTCAGAGGCGATGTTGCAGCGCCTGGCCGATGCGGGTGAGATCGTCTGGATTGACAATACCGGGGCCGCTCCTGCGCGGATCAACATGCAGGATAAAGCCTATTATCACGCCCTGACCATCGTGCCGGAATTGCTCGATTATCGCTGGTGCCTGGTGCTTGACCTCGATGAGATGGTGCTGCCCGGTGCCCATGTGGATTACAGCCTGCCGCCGCTTCTCGAGGCCCGTGAGCATGAGGGCGCCGAGGCGGTTGCCATCTCATGGCGCGTGTTCAATTCGAATGGTCACCTGACCTGGGCACCCGGCCTCTCTTCTGAGCGTTTTGTTGAGACCGAACGCCATCCGCTTATCAAATCGGTATTCCGCACCGGTCTTTTCTGTGGTGCCTCGGCTCACCACCCGGATGGACAGAACAGGCGCGTCATCCCGTTCCTGACCATTGACGGGGAGCGTCATCGTGATGGTGATCTGGGCGAACACGATATCAATTTTGCCGTTCGCCCCACCGTCAATGCGATGATCTGCCATTATCATGTTCGCTCGCTCGAGGAATATGTGTGGAAATTCGCCCGCGGTGAGAACGACGGTAATGGTGTGCTCAAGATCAAGCACTTCCGATACAATAATCCTGGTATCTTCAACCTTTTCACCACACGTTTCGACGCTGGCGGCCCAAAGCCGGCTCTGCCTCTCGCCGAGGATGTGCGCAGGGGTATCCGGCGTCTCTCCCGCCTGCCTGGCGTCGCCAAATCCTATGAGGAGATTGAGAGACGCTTTGCAGAGCAATCACGGGACTATGTGGAGCAGAGTGCGGCCATCATGAAGGAAGATGATCGTATCGATGCCGAAACACGGGAGCGATGGTGCGCTCTGGTTGCCCAGTGGCGCGAGATGCGCGGCGTTTCGTAAGGGAAGCGACGGGCCAGACTGCGACGGGCCAGACCGCGACCGGGCACGGCTCAGGGGTGGGACTGGCGAGCGGGCGACGCAAGCCCTGCAAATCCGGAGGCCAGATAGTTCTCCACCACCAGTGAGAAGGGGAGGCTGTCAGCCCCCCGCGTGAGCATAGCGGTGTTGCGCAGCAGGATATCTGGCGGAAGGTTGTCGCGCTCGCTCTGCAACGCCTCCCGTTTGAAATGCAACGCTGCCACCACGTGGCCAAAAGGCAGGGTGGTGGTGTCGAGCAGCGTGTTCATGGCGGGTTCAAGGCGCTCAGGCACATACCAGTTCCAGGCATCCGAGAGCACATGGGTCCCACAGCGCAGGCTGACATGGCGCAGCCGGATATGCTCGTGCGCACCCAGCGAAAAATGGGTCCTGAAGGGCGCGGGTGGCGGCAGATTGTCAGTGGGTAGCGGAATGGCCGTGATTGCCACGCCAGGCGCGAGACGCCTGCAATAGTCTTGCAGCACTTTTGTGGCGCTGGGCTCGGCACGAAGGGCGCGGCCCAGTTGATCGGCCGTCTCGGCGTGGGAGAAGGAAGGGGCCATGCACAAAAGAAAAAAGCCGGTTGGACCGGCTTTTCCCAGGGAGATCAATTTTCGTTATCGTCGTTGTCGGTGGTGACTTCGATCTCGGAACCGAGATCATCATCGTCATCATCGAGATCCGATGCGTCTTCCATCACATCGTCATCGCCATCTTCATCGGCGTCGAGATCGACATCGATGTCATCCTCGTCGCTCTTGGGATCATTCTTGGTC
>Ga0157362_1000028_pt1 | contig 40168 bp, 46 predicted proteins | sample AttlaeALBM3_FD_111480 | JGI IMG/M metagenome (GOLD analysis project Ga0157362, IMG submission 111480) | Fungus gardens microbial communities from leaf cutter ant in Ribeirão Preto, State of São Paulo, Brazil - Atta laevigata ALBM3 | ecosystem: Host-associated > Fungi > Mycelium > Unclassified ... | reverse complement strand
TGCAGTGACGGTAATAGTCGCGGGGGTATTGGCGCTGATCCCGAAAATCATCGTCCCGACGCCGAGATAGGTGGGCGGGAAATTGACCGTGCCGCCGTTCGATACGAAGCCGCTGCCGGATACGGACACATTGGTGAAGTAAGCATCACCCGCCGTACCGGCGCAGATATTGATAACGAGATTCCGCGTATAGGGCGATGTGATCGAGAGGCTGGCAGAGACCTGGCTGACATTCTGCGCAGCATTCCCGAACGTGTAGGCCTGGACAGTACGCAGGTTAGATACACCGTTGAGCTGTTGCACCGTCGCATATGGAGCGAGCAGATTGGCCCAGGCTGCACCATCTGCCCCTGGGGTTGTCAGATTATTGTCGGCAGTGGAGATCCAGAACACTCCTGCAGACGACGCATCCTGGACGAGAAACCTGTTCGGGTATCCGCCGATCAGCTTGGCAAAGGCGGCAGACCAGACGGGTGCATTGCCGAGCACTTTGATAGCGTTCGCAAGTTGTGTGTCATCGAGAGTATTCAGGGACTGGCCGGAGACCTCGATAGGATTGGTAACGATATTGGCTATTGGATCAGCTACATTGTGAACAAATTCAGTCGTGGCAAGATGCTTGCTCTTATCATCGTTACTAGGACTGCTGCCCGCCAACAAGCTCATCGTGCTCCGATCTACTGAGACCGCATCGCCGAAAAGATTGGCAATCGAGGCATCCTCGTCATCTACGTCAGAGAGATTTCGATCGGCGCGGAGAACATCCGTATAACCCGTCTGTTCGTTTTGCAGAAGCGTGATCCGGTCCCCGTTATTGCGAGCCTGCTTGAGCGTGATGTGGGTATCGTCAACCTTTGACCATTCGTCGTCTCTCAACCGCACGCCGTTGATGAACACTCCCAAACCATTGGCCGTTACTGTTGAAAGCGTGATAGCCGTCTGGTTAGCTGCAAGAGTTTGATCTTCCTCGATGGTATCGACAAGCACACGCACTGAGGCCGTTGGGTCTACCCACGTCCAGGCACCATCATTGTTGGATGACTTGGCGAGCAACTGCCCGGACGTGCCGCCCGCAAATACATGGGCCGGTATCACGTAGTTCTGCACCCATAGTCTGGTAGCTACAGATACATTCTCATCAACAGAGAGGTTCACTTCCGCGGCATTGGCGGCCAGGAAAGTCATTGTGACAACAACCTGGCCAAACGCTCCTTCCGTCGAGGTTGGTTTATAGACCTGAGGAAGATTTGCCACAGCGAAGAGCGTTCCATCCGCCGTATACAGCCCTGCTTCACGCATGGTAAAGCCTCCCGCCGAGGCTGGGATGATGGCTTCAGCAGTGAATTGCGCAGCGTTATCCGGGTTGGGGGCAATCGCGTTGAGTGTGACGCGCACCTGTTCGCGAACGAGGGCCGTTTGCGCTGCATCTGGCGCGACAGGATTTCCGCCACCATCACCAATGGCCATTTGAGTGAGCGTTATCTTGTCGCCACCGGACTGAGCAGCAGTTTCGAGCGCAAGTCCGGCATTCGTTTTGATGGTTGTATAAGTGTTCGCCATATCTCTGATCAAACGTTAATGGTGATGCCGTAGCATGTTGCGCCGCCGTGGTATGTCGATCCGTCGAACTCCCCCTGCATGTCGATGCTGGACAAATGAGAGCGAGCATTCTTATTCGTTTGCACAATGCTCAGGACGGAATTCCACGATTGAATACTGATATCCGACGAGCCAAGCGTCAGAAGTAGGCGGAATGTATAGGGATCGCGCTGGGGGCTATCATTGAACCATTCCAGCATCTGGATATTGATATTTAGCGCCTCAAGCGCCGATCTCACAGCGTAGGCGGTCCCCTTCTTCCTGTGAACCATAAAGGAAGATGCGACCGTCTGGCGTTTTTGCGCCTCAGACCAGTCGCTTGACCAGTTCTCCACGCGCCATGCCCAAGCAAGCCAGGGGAGCCATGCAAGCGATATCGTCTGTGGGTTGATGGAAGATCGAATGGGCCGAGGAATGATGGAAAATCGATCAGCCACCGTCAGATCGAGCGCGGCTTCAAGATCAGTAGAGTTCGGCGGAAGGACGGTGTCAGACACTGGTCGCCGCCGCGATGCTGATATTGATCCCAGTGCAATAGGGAGCCTGATTTGTGGATGAAATAATATCGCCGGTCCAACCGGTGAGGGCAACTTTCTCCACTCCCGTTTGCTGCAACGCAGCATAGACGCCAGATGTGGCGACTGTGTAGCCGATCTTATGCACCTGGTCGGCGTATGCCTGGGCAGCGGCCTGTGCCGCAGCCAGAACGACAGATGCATCCGGGCCAGGGTAAAGCGTAAGAACCGCATTGATCGTGAACGGAAGAATGCTGGCGGCCTGCACACTCACGTTATCAGTGAGGGGACGCACATTATCCGGCGTTATTGCATTTGAAACTGTTTCAATCAGATCAGTCGATGCCGTGCCGTCACCCTGCGAGGACAGGATATAGACAATAACGACACCCGGAGACGGCGATGTCACCTGCACATCGGCGACTTGCGCGGTCGCACTCTTGGCAAAATAGGCATACCCACCTTCGCTTCCCGCCGTAGAATAGCTCTCGAATGAAAGCTGGATGCGGGCGCGGAAATTGTCGTCTGTTTCCATGACGGCGGTGGTTGGCGGAATAGTGGTCGGATCGGCAGGTGTGATCGTGAGGCGCGCAACGTTGTAATTCGCACCTATCTGATCGAGATCGGCTCCCGACGCATATGCCAACATCACGGCCTTGAAAGCGTCGTTTCGCGCCTGCTTCTCGACAGAAAGACGATATGCAAACGCCTCGCAAAGCTTCTGCACCGGATCAGACTCAACAACCGCAGAGTACGCCGGATAGCGCGCCGTGAAGTCCGCAAGCAGTTCAGATAGCTCAGTCTCGGCTGAAACGTCCGTGATGATCTGAGGGGCCGGAAGTCCGGATAAGTCGATTGCGCTATAGATTTGAGTGGTCATCGCGCAACCTCAATGCCGGTAATGGTAAGGCTGGTTCCGGTCTCGGTATCCTTCGCGTAGAGGTCTATCGTAATCCCTCCCGCATAAGGTGTGACGTTTACTTTGGTGACAGAAATACGCGGTTCCCAGTTCGAAAGCGCTTCAACCGTCGCAGCGTAGATATCCATGACGCCGGACTTGTTCATGGCGCTATCCACTAACTCATGAAGTCGGCTTCCGTAATTGCGACGAATTACCCGCGTTCCAATGGGGGTGGTGAGTATATCGACAATAGATTGCAAGAGATGGTCGGATCCCTGCAATACCTTGCCAGTCTGTCTGTCCATTCCGATCATTAATATACCCACGAGTGAGGGTTTTTTTTATCAATGATCAGTCTCGTCTTACACTAACAAATGAGAATATCTCATGTCTACTTTGGCGGGTCAGTCATGCTCGATGACGCAATGGGATGCACATGTCCGTCCAGGCTCTTGCCGCCGCCTACCACGTCACCCTGAGCAGCAACGCCACCCCCTACGGAAACATCCTGATCGACGGTCAACGCCCCCGTAACGTGGACCTTCGGCGCGTCGAGGGTGATACTATCGGCTGCTTGAACATTGGCAGACTGGCATTTAATCGTGATGGGACTATCACCAGCCTGAACCAGCAGAGCATGGCTGTCCGGATCATAGGTGATCGTGCTGCCATCCTTGAAACGCTTTCCCCATACATTCCCGGATGCGGGCGAGACTTGAGCATCCTGGGGTATAGCCCCGACGATGACGCCTTGAGACACATCGCCCCACAGTGAGAGAACGATGACCTGTTCCCCTACAGTCAGGCTATCGTAATCGAACGCATCGTAAGCGCGCCGACTGGCCCAATAGAGCCAATCCGTCACCGTGTTCCCAATCGCTACGCGTGCTTGGTTTCCCTGTATGGCTCGCACGACACCGACGCGAACAAGGTTCGATATCTCTCGGTCGTGTCGCCCAACAGCATGGCCCATATGGTTCATGCGCCCGACTTCCATATTTCCTTGTAATCTTCGATGTGGTCAGGACCGATTTCCGGCGCGCGTCCCAGGTAAACAGTTTGCGGAATGAGGTTGTCGCCCGCCCAGACCGAGGCTCCAAAAAAAGCTTCCCTATGCACCCACTCGATGCGCCAGATCGAAAACCGTCCCAACAAGGAAGGCGAGAAATCGTCACGCGAGCCCATCAGGACATGCGCAGGCGAGACCTGCCCGCCAAAACGGTTTTTGTTGATAAAAGCGGACAGGGCCGCCGCAGAAAGGCGCGACTGCATGGGCGCATCGGGACCGTTCTCACGCGTTAAGATCAGACGAGCAGAGAACCGGAGAGACATGCAGATTTGACCGGTGCCAGGGTCTTCGTCTGTGTCCTGGAATTCTTCCATTTCGAGAAGACAGGCGGGCGTCGTCATGCCTTCACCTTCATCATCACGATAGAATTCCACGGTCTGGAAAACGGGGAAAGCCGCTGCGATCTGATCGCGGATTGCGGTATGCAACGCCTCAAGATCAGTCGTCAGATCGTTTGCATCATTCATCATTTTGTCGCCCAAAATGCAAGGTCACGCTCTAAACGACGCATATACTCATACTCGAATTCAGACCCATTCAATAAGTCGTCCATGAGGGGTAAGGCTTTCGCGTAGATATCCAATTTCACTTCTTCGATTGGATATCCGTGATGCTCTCGTGAGTTCTTTTCGTACAAGCGCTTGAAAACGCGTTCGCCGCCGCCCCTGCGAGGCCTACGGATGAAGGCACCCTGAACGTAGTGGCCACCATCACCTGTCTTTACGCCCTTGTCGAAGACGTAAGGTTTCAAATGGCTGAATGGTATGCCGTCTAGGCCACACCAAACACCCTTGTCGCTGCCGCCCCCATCGATGCGAAGTCTTTTGAAACGAGCGCGCAGAGGCGCTTGCTTCATCTTCATGACGCGCGCCAATCGAGAGACCAACCGGGTCTTTAGCCAATCGGACATCCGCACGTTAGTGGTGCGAAGGGCCTGCTCGATGTATTTGCGACCAGGATCAATCGCATTGATGACCGGCTGGAAATCGTTCCATCCCTTGAAGCCATCAATCTCAAATCTAATTTCCATTTTGTGACCTCGACAGGCGAAGCGTGGCCATGCCTGTGCCGTCCGGTTCCGGATCGTGCGTCAGCCAAAACACACCATATGGGGCGTTGTTCTGCTCTATCGTCAGGCGGGATCGTTTCTTCAGCCCGACCACATCCGACGCCTTCGCCGTGGCCCATGGATCGGATGTGTTCATGTCATACGTCCCCAGTTCGGCAGAAAAATACTGTTCTTCGACGATCAGTGGAAACGTCTGCCCGCCATCCGGTGTGGCCGTGATGGCGAAGTCATCCAGAGACAGGAAATCACCCAGATTATCCCATACGGGCGTCGGCATGGCTACTTCAGGCCCCGCTTCTTCTCCGCAGGTGCGGCGTCGGCAATGCGCCCGGTCGCCAGCAGATACCGTAGGTCCTGCGGTGCAACATCCACTTTGTCGCCTTTCTTCACGACGACACCCTGGTATCGAAATTCGCGTAGCGCTTTGCGCGAAGCCACCAATTCCCCCGATCAGGGGCGGCTCGTAGCCGCCCCGCGTGTTTAGTGTCCGCCGGTGCCGGTGCTGCCAGTCGCGGTCGGAGCGCCGATCACGAACGACTCAACACGGCGAACCTGCCAATCGATATCCTGGAACGTCACAATGCGGATGCCGCCAGACTTCGAATTGGAGTACGGGTCAACCATCATTTCCAAGCCGCCCCACATACCCATGAGCACGTCCGCGAAGTTCCCGAAGAACATATCCCCCGTGTTGATCTGGTTCGAGATATCGCAGGCATAGCCGTTCACGGTGTCGCCTGGCTCCCAGATCGTGCCAGCGGGGGACGGCGTTCCAGGGAATTTCAGGGTCTGTTTGGCGTAGCCACGGAAATCAGCACGCGCCTTGTAGCGCATACCGGCAACATCGGCGTTCTTCAACGCAACAGCCGTTTCCATGTTCACCAGTTCAGCGAAGGTCGGCCGGGAACCGGCGAAGGTGGCCGAAGCGATCCCCGCAAGGTTCTTCAGGCCGGTAGGCTGATGATTGGAACCAGCGCCGTAGTAGCCGCTCAGATCGATTGCCAACCCCATCGAGCGGGCGAGATCGCGACGAATTAGGGACTCGACATCGAGGCTCGACTGCATGAGGAATTTACGCGTGACATCCGTATAGGCTGCCAGCGTCTTCGGGCTCATGGTGAGCTGCCCGAAATCCATGTTGCTTTCGGTCGCATCGTCACCCTCGCCAATCCAGTAACCCTGAGTGGCTGCCGTCTGCTTCGGGATATCGATATTGCCAACCAGGCCGCCCAGCATGGCAATGCCATGGGTGAACGTAGCGCGGTTGCGCAGGATATCGATGTAGCTGGATGCCAGGAGGTTCGTCGCGACGAGACTGCTACCCGTCGCTCCGCTACCCGTCTGCCCGTTGCTGCCAAGGCTCATGCCAGTGTCACGCTGAGCCTGCTCGAAGCCCTCAAATACCGCAGATCGCAGCACATCGGACGGGATCACCCAGTTACCGGAATCCTGTTTGACCTGCTTCGAACGGGCTGCTTCGGAGAGTTCACGTTCGAAACCGGCATCTTCCTGTGCCTTGCGGTCCTGAGGATTGGCAAGGGCACGGGCGATACGCACCATGGAGAACTTCGCAAGGTCGCGCTTTTCCATGCCAACATCGGAGTTCTTGCGTCCTACAGGCGCTTCCTTCCCCTGACGCGTCAGAAGCGCACGCTGCAAGCTCTCAACAGAGCCGTCCGGATTGCCAGCGTGTTCGGCCGCCAAATCGGTAGCGTTATATTCGCGCCCGAGATCGAGAATGTCCTTGACGCGCTTCTGTTCCGCCGTGCGGGCGCGCCCCATTATTTCGTTTTCGTCCACTTGAGACCTTGCCTGTGTTTGCGTTTGCGCGGTATCCGCGCCGGAACTACCATTCGAGGCCGTATTCTCGCCCGGTTTTTCTTCGGGCTCCACTGACATATGAGAATAATTACGACCGACGCCCACAGAATGATCGGCGGGCACGCCTACGAACGAAATCTCATACGGTTCCCAGCCGGTGATGCGATAAACATCCTCTCCATCCTCGCGGGTCTCAACGAGCTTCATGCCCGTGACGCGATAGCCGACAGAGACGTGTTTCCGGATTTGATCTGCCACGTCATTGAAAATTTCGTCGGCACGGGGTGACTTGCCAAACCGAACCGTGGCGCGCCCCTTGCCGTCGCTATCGATGCGCGCTGTTCCCGGTACGACGACACCGATTTGATCACGTGTGTTGTGATCCATAAGAAGAGACGCGCTATCATTAAGTCGGGTCAGATCAGCTTCGCCGGGGTCATGCCCCAGCACTTCACGGCCAAACCAGCGCGGCACTTCAGCGCCTTCGCTTGAAAATGCCAGCTCAACCGTGCGTTCTTCCCGGTTCACTCCTTCGACAACCGCAGCGCGAACCGAACCGCCATCCTTGTTGAGGCGGGTAATGATGCCTTCGATATTCACTTGTCTGACTTTCCATTGCTTTCAGACGACGCGGTGCCGTCCGGTTCTTCGTTGACCGCGACCTTGACTTGACCCCCCTGCGCCGCCTGGATCGCCGTGTCGGGGATGCCCTTTTCCTTCGCCATCTGGTAAAATTGCGCGATTTCATCGAGCACTTCTTCCGGATCGCCCCCACGCTCACGAATGATTTCCTGTGGCGACTTGATGAGGCTATCGACTGCCTGCCGGTTGGCTGCCGCATCACTCTTGGGGTCCACCCAATCCCAGCGCCTTCCGTGGAACGTGGAAGCCCGTTTGATTGCCCTTAGGCGCGTGGGAGGAACCTTGTATCCATCATCGTTGATGACCATGCCGCGCAACAGCGCTTCCGCGATCCAGCGGCGGAATACAGGGATACAGAACCCTTCGATGAGAAGCTTCTGATCCTCTTTCCATAGCTCGCGCTCTTCGATCGTCCCCGCGCGGATGGATGAGAAATTCACGCCTTCGAGGTCGTTCCCCAGGGATGGGTAATTCATCCCCAGGCCCGCTCCGACGCCCCGTAGGAGAGACTTCGTGAAGGTAGCAATCACGCTATCCGGGAATGATGGGTCCCATTTCGACAGGTTCGCGCCCGCAGGCAGTTCCAGAAACGTGCCGCCCTCTGCCGTAATCCGGATTTCCTCATCATCATCCGCCTCGGGGCCGCTATCCGGGTCCCAGGTGATCAGGCCCATCTTGCCCGCGCCAACCTCGGCATTCATGGCAGCGTTATCCTCGAAGCCTTTCAAACGCTTCAAGCGAAACAATGCCGACATCGCCCAAGGAAAGCCTCGCCTCTGGCCGACCATATCATGACGGTAGACGTGGCATACTTCAGCCGCAGGCACGCGCTCGTACCGCCGACCGTCAAATGCATAGTAATTGGCGTGATCGTCGTCGGACGTGAAGAAGTAAGCTACCGGCTTTTCCACTTGGTCATACTCGATGCCACAGCGGATGAACGTACCTTTCCCGGTGTCTGAAAGCTGATAATCGACAGGGCAACGCACCGCATCGATCATCTGCAATTGCAGGCCGTAGGGTCCGGATGAAACTGTTTTGACGAATACTTCGCCGTCAATCGCGAGTGTGGACGCTGCAAGCAAGAGCGTTTGAAGCCAAGACTTCGCGCCGGTTACGTCGCAATTGTCAGCTTCACCCCAATCTTCCCAGGATTGCGCCACGGCGGCATTCGTCTTGGCATCGCTCTTAGACGTGCTCGCTATTTTCGTGGCGCAACGCAGCTTCGGCCCATGCCCGATGACATTGGCGCGTACACCCCGCACGAACCGGCGCATATAAGGATCATTGATCGCCATATCTCGCGATCTGGCCTGCAAGATGCGGTGCCATAGCATGAGCATTTCATCTGGCGTGACTGGCGTTCCGGGCCACGTTTCGGCAAACCGATCCACGCGCGCCGCATCAATGCCCCCGACAAGCCGCATCGCATTTCTTGCGCGGCGTCCAGGAATGGCGGTTCCCGCCATCATATCCCGTTTCTGTTTCGTCTCGCGCTTGAGGAAATCGAATACGCCCATCAGAACGTCACCCGAATTTCACGGATGCCACCACGCCCGTTTTCAGCGCGGACAAGTGCGGCATAACGCGTTTTCAGCCGCAGGAGATCGGCCAGAGGTGCGCGCTTTAGCTCACGATTGTTGATGCGATAGCTTTCCTGATCGAGGGAGGCGCGCTTCTCGATGACGGCGCAGATTGCATCGTAGATGCGGCGGTTTTGCGTCCTGGTATCCGAGCCAGCCGGAAGCGACGCAATATCCGCGAGGATTTGGATCGTTCCGCTTCCAATTTCACTCACATTGCCGGATATATCCAGAAATCTCAGGGAATATGCATAGCTTCCGGCCAGCCAGTTTGCCGTATCTGAGGGCGAGACAGTGATGAAGCCATTGACGCTTTGCAGGTTTATAGAACCGGGGCCGCGCAAATAGAGCGTGACATTATCGCCCGTCTCGACATGAAAAGTCGTTCCACCCGTAAATCTGTCAGGGAGGCGAATTCGCCTCATTGCGGTCTTCTCCACTTTCGTCTCGCTTTGATGCGAGGCAACGGATGTTTATCGCCCGCCTGATTATTGGCCTCCACTGACATTTGAGAATTTGTTGTATCCTCAGGCATTTCGCCAGTTCTCACTGGCGCTTCCCGGTTTTCTTCGGATACCACACGTAATTTGGGGTTCATGATCTTTAAGGCAGCGTAGGCGTAGACGCGGCAATCCAGCGCCTCATTGCGGGTCTTGCTCGGAAGCACCCACTCGCGCCTGTTGACGTTCCCTTTGCGAACTACGAGCTTTTCAGCCGTGATTTGTTTGAACCACTCTTCCTCGCGATCCTCTGGTATGTGCATGTAGCCTGGACCGCCCTGTATGGCAGATGAAACAGTTTGCGCGATGCGCCGCATCACCACCACTTTTGCTTCATCGACAGCGACGGGGAAGATATCGACCTTTCGCGCGTTTTTGCCCGATCTACGCCGTTGAGGCGCGGGAACGATGGGATTTCCCCATGATGGTGAGTAACCCTTCACGCCAAATATGCGTCTTCCTGTCTTTCCGCGTAGCCAATCCCAGGCCGCTTGCGGATAACCGCCCGTGCCACCGGTATCGAGACAGGAGGCGGAAATCTTCAAAGTCGAGCCGTCTGACCGTTCGAATTGACGTTCTTTGATAATCCGTTCGAGATCGTCAAATACCTCGCCCGCAAGGGGGTCGCCCCACAAGACGCCATAGGCTAGAGACCAAGACTCTCCGTTTTCGCCCCACCCGACAATCTCATATTCAAGACGGTCCATCTGCATGTCAGCGCCTAGCGTGATATACAGAACGCCGTCAGGTAGGTGGTCAGGAAACGCATAGCGTACAGCGTAGAGCGTCCCAGCTTCTGCACCGTCGCCCTTGATTTCGTAGGTCCGGGACAATGATACATTGGCGAAGGACTGAAGATCATCGACCTTCAGCTTGTCGAGATAGTCGCGCACGATATCCGCGAGCTTGCGGAAGGTCGAATACGCTTCCCAGGCGTGGTAGGACGCGTGGCCTTTGAACGGGCGCGTTGCCTTCCAACCGCCGCCTACTGCCTCCGCATCCCGAAGGGCCTTGATCCGTTGACCATCTGACCACAGCGCACCGCAATGCTCGCAGGCATATGCGGCGGTATCGGGCTCGTGGTCATCGTGCTCGGCGTCTTTCTCTGCGTCCGCAAGGTCACTGGATCGTCTGCCTTCCCACTGGACGTTCGCCCAATGAAGCGCCTGTAGCTCGCCGCAATCGGGGCAACGGACCTGAAAATAACGCTGGTCGCCCGCGAGGAATGCGGCTTCGATGTATGAAGCGTCCTTGATCGTGGGCGTTGAGATTTCCAGCAGGTATCTGTCATCGCCGAATGTGGCGGAACGCTGCCATAGAAGCGATACCGGATGCCCTTCATCCGTTGCCCTGTAGCCATCCACTTCGTCACAGACAATGAACGGAGCAGAGCGTCCGCGCATGGTTTTGGTCGAACCGGCCCATGCGAACATTAGGAAGCCGCCGGGATAGGATTTCATCGACTGGTTGTTCACGCCTTCGCGTCCGCGCGGCTTGGCGATCAGGTTTCGCAGTTCGTCCGATGCGTCAACCAAGGGCTGGAACTTGGTCTCAAGCCAAGTCTTCAAATCGCCTTGGCTTGGCTGCATCATCATCTGGGAGCGTGGCCTCTGCCCGATTGCGTACGCCTGGCAGCCAAGCGCTGACATGGTTTTGCCGATCTGCGCGCCCCACATCAGTGAGACGCGGCGGCAATCGGGATTGATGAACTGGTCCATCGGCTCGCGCTGGATCGGCGCGTTCATGATCCGATAATAGCCGGGAACGGCGTTGCCTTCAGGTATCTTCAGGTTTCGCTCACACCAGGCGGACGGGGCAAGGTCTGGCGGTGGCCGGAACATTTGAAGCGCGCCGCCAATCGCACGCGCTGCACCGCGCCAATTATTCAGCGCCGCCAGGTCGATCTTCATCTAGAGACTCATCGAGTGTTGTGGTGTCGAATTCGGATAGCGCCGTCAGGGCGCGGTCTATTTCTTCTGAGAGTGTCCGCTTGAAAACGCGCTCATCCGTTTCGCCAAGAAGCTGGGACACAGTGCGCCCTGGCAGATTGCGCATCGCAGCTTTGACCTCTGCGAATACCACAGAGAGGCGACGTTCAAGCTGGTCTAGTGGGACGACGAGTGCGGCTTCAGCGGCGTATTTCAGACGCTCCCGTTCGAGTTTGACGCGAGCAGTCTCTTGTTCGATAGCCTCGATGTCATCGAGCTTGCCTTCTGCGGCGTCCTTCGCGCGATCTTCTCGCCACTGGATGACGGATGCCGTATCGAACTGCCATTCTACCCCGCGTCCTCCGCGCCGGACGAACGGCATTTTATCTTTCACCCACGCGTCAACCGTGGGTAGGGAAATGCCCAAAATCTCCGCTAGATCAGCGCGATTTACTAGCCTACCCTCCGCTTTTCTCGCCAAGAGCGCACCGCCTCACAGAAAACATAAAGTCAAGTATTTTTGGGCTCCCACAAGCCATAACTCGGGATGCCGAGCCGTGCTCAGTTCGTCCCCTTAAGGGAGGACCCAAAGAGAGTTATCCGCATAGATATTCACAGACATATCTACATATCTGACCGCGACCTGTGTATAACTCACGGTGTCACATGAACCCCATGCAACCCGTGCAGATATTCCCACAACATCGCCTTGTCCGACTGACACCGCGCATCGTGCTGGCTAACCACAATGTGATTGGCCAGCATATCCGAGACGCTGCCTGAGGCGAGGGCAGGGACGTCACCATCAGGCCGCGCGTATGGTGGTAGAACGAGCGATGGTGTGACGTTAGTGACCGATGGCGGCGTTGGCTTTGTTCCAGATGCGCACGCCGTCAGCGTCGAGACCGCAGCGAACATGAGGAAGAGTTTGCGCTTCATGTGAGATGCCCTTGTATGCGGCGTCGATTTTGTCGCGCGCGTCCTGAGTGTCCGTGAGGGTTTGTGAGAGTGAGATGGCGTTTGACTGCGCATCGACCTGGGCGACCTGATATGCGGTTGCCGTTTCGTCTGCTTCCTTGCGCCGATATTCGCTGAATGCGGCTTCGGCTGCACTGAGCTTTGCGGCCCCGGCGTTGGCAGCTACATGGTGACCGAACCAAAAGCACAGGCCGCAGATAGCAAGGACTGCCAGCAGTTTCGCGAGCGTGATTGATCCTTTGATTTCAGCCAGCATGATCGTACGCCAGATAGCTCACTGCGACGATTGGCAGCAGGATGCCCGCGACAGTCAGGTCAAGTATGTGATGATCGTATGACCATGCGAGTGTGAACGGCAGCAGAAGCCCGACAACGAACAGGAAAAGAGCCCCGCAGTAAACCAGCACGACGAACCCAGCCGCTGCCCGAAGAAAATCATTCATACCGGATACCCCATGCGGGTTTTCTCGCGAGCGCACACGGCTGCGAACAGCACGATGATCAGGACTGCAAGACCGGCCTCAACGCCGCAGCCACCAAGCCAACGCGCAATGAAACAGGCAAAATCGACGGTCGAAACAATCAGGAGTGCAATGACCAGGAAATAGAGAAACAGTTTCACGATGCGGTCTCCACGTTTGCGATAAAGAGGGCAGTGACGCCCAAAAGGAAGAGTGGCGTTGCAGGCCATGGCGACCAGTTCAGGGCAGCGGCTTCCATCAGACGAATTGCCGATGCGAGAAGGAGTGCCATCCCGGAAAAACACAAAAGCCTGCGCATTATGCCGCAGCCCTTCCATACGCTTCCTGATAGGCATCAATCAGGAAATCCATTGCGTGTTCGTTCTGACCGTATCCAGCGCCGGGAAACGACGCCCAACGCGAACGGGTAAGGTGAATGGCTTTCTCAATATCGCCTGCTTCGATTGCTGGCATGGCCTTGCATTCGTTAATCAGGCAAATCGCAATGCGATCCTGAGAGGCGGGCGAGAAATCCAGAAGCTGAAGGTATTTCTTGTAGTACGCCCAGTAGCGCCCCATCACCTGATAGGCCCCGGCTGCATCTGACTTCACGGCGGGATTGAAGCGCATCGGATGCGTGGCGTAGGAGCGGAACAGATATGGGCGACCAACGGTCGATCCGACGATGACGTTATAGCCTTCGTCGGAGACCGCCATAAGCGGGCGTCCGATCTCTGACACCGTGATCATGTGCAGGAATGCGGACTGGTTCGGGGTGAGACCGATCAAGCGTGGCATTTGCGATAAATCCTGAGGGTGTTGTGATAGACGATCAGCAGGGCGCAAGTGGCTTCGAGCGTCGTGTGTCGCATCTCGACAAAATGCGAGGCCATGGAGACAGGCCAGAGCATGGCGGCGCATGAGGCAGCGGATAGGAAGTAGATCGCCTTGCCGACAAGCCCATCCTTATCGGCTGCAAGGCGATAAATCGCCCATGCCAACATGATCGAAGCTGAAACGATTTGCAGGATGATCATCGTGGACCTCCCAGAAATCCGGTGAGGAAATCACCGATGCGAACGGAAGCGATGAGATTGACGGCCTTCGCGATGACAGAGCCTGCCAGGAGTCCGCAAAGGAAAGCTGCGACAGGCTGAGCTATGGCGAAATGAGCCGCAACCACAGGGCCGAGGTAGTAGGACGTTGCGATGCCGGTGAAGAGAAACGTGAAGCGCTGCTTCTTCGTCTTCATCTCCGTATGATACGGGAGGGCGACGACTGCCCCGAGAACGCCTGCCAGCCATAGAGCGCCTGTTTCTTTAGCTTCGGGGATCATGCGGTTGTGGACGCCCGTGCGGCCATCCGGTAGATGGTCGCGGTGCTGATACCGACCTCACGGGCGATACGGCGCAAGTTCGAGCCTGTCTTAAGCATCTCACGCGCTTTCTCGATGGCAACGCGGCGTTCAGGACATCCGAGCGTGATCTGAGTGCCACCGAAGCGGTCGCAGAGTTTCTGCATGGCGGTCATACCAATGCACTCGGAAATAAAGCTATCCCGGTTAACTTTCGCTGGGATGTATAAAAAGCGTACGCGCCCGACCGGCTTAACAGCGCGCGCAAGACTTATCGCCAGTTCTGAGCCTATGAGGCTGCAAACTTCATCGAGGTTATTTGTCGTCATATCGCCAGACAGTCGATTTCTGAATATGACGATTTATAACATGACCCTAACGGGGCGCTTTACTAACAAATGAGAAAAAGTTGCCAGAGTATGGCGTTTTTATACTAAAGGCCGAAACAATTCCGATAACGCCGTATTCTTACGTCTTGGTCATCTAGGATTTTTTGGTCAGGCACTGATTTTCAGGCTGCAAATTGGAAAAAGCGCGGAGCGAGTATTCGACTAAGTGCCGGGTATAGATTTTTGATAAAATCGTCTGTTTTCAGTGGCTTGCCTGGTTTGACCTCAATTTTGCGCTATTTCCCAACTCTATAGCTGGACTAAGAAATCCTACCTAACATATCTGCAATTTTTCTATAGATCACTGAAAATAAACACTTATCCCTTTGTTTGCCTGGTTTAGACCTCTAGAACACTCTTACGTGTGGAAAAATCCTATATTACAGAATGGCAATATACGATTTCTTATCCCAGCCCTACAGTTGGGAAAAGCCGGTAAAATCGAGGTCAAACCAGCATATCTAGGTAAATCAATGGCTTAACCCGCCGGGGTGAAATTCCATCCACCCACCTTCAAAATCTGCGGCTCTCGCGAGAGGGTCTGGGAGGGGGTGATGGTGTTTAGGATGGCGCAGGTAGAAATTTTGATAATATGATGCCGAGGTGAAAGTAGGGCAGGGGCAACTATGAAAAACAATGAAGCAACGCACAAAGGAGTGCTGCGCATAGGCGCACTGGAAATACCTTGTGCTGTACTCAAGGATGGGCGTCGCGTTCTATCGGAAAACGGGATTGCGAATGCATTGGGTGGCCGTAGTGGCTCAGCGAAACGTCTGAAAACGGAGGCGTTCAACGAAGGGGCCCATCTGCCCGTATTCCTCGCATCCAGAAGTCTTTTGCCCTACATTTCCAAGGAGTTAAGGGATGGGCCCCTCAACCCTATAAAATATATCTCGGGCGAAAACGAAACCATGGGATATGCGGCCGAGGCCCTACCTGAGATTTGCAATATCTGGTTGCAGGCTCGTCAGGACAAGCGCCTAAGTGCTCAGCAGGCCGATCGGGCACAGGCCGCTGAGATCGTTATGAGAGGCCTGGCCGAACTGGGCATTGTCGCCCTAGTTGATGAGGCCACAGGTTATCAGGCGACACGTGATAGAGACGCCCTGCAAGCAATCCTGGATCGGTATCTTCAGAGGGAATTTGCTGCTTGGGCTAAGCGTTTCCCGGACGCCTTCTATTGCGAGATTTTTCGACTGCGAGGATGGAATTGGAACGCCATGTCGGTGGCCCGTCCCGGTGTGGTCGGCACCTACACAAACGACGTTGTGTACGAACGACTGGCGCCAGGTATACTGGATGAATTACGAGCCCTCAACCCGCTGCAAGAAGATGGGGGGCGGGTTAGAAAGCATCACCAATTCCTGACAGATGATATTGGTCATCCCGCATTGGCTCAGCACTTACATGCAGTAATAGGCCTCATGCGTGCTTCCGCGACATGGGTGCAGTTCAAGGCTCTGCTTGATCGCGCCTTCCCCAAGAAGGGCACTCAACTTCAACTGCTCTTGGATGAGAACCTCTGATTTAGACTTGGCAGAGAGCAACCAGCATGAGTGAAAAACTAACCACCTATGATCCTGCGGCGGCGCTGGTCGATGATGAGGCAATTGCCGTGTTTATGTCCGATGCTTTTGAAACTGGCGACGCAGCATACATCGCCAAGGCAATTGGCGTGGTCGCCCGTGCGAAGGGTATGGGCGAAATTGCGCAAAAAACGGGACTTTCCCGCGAGCAGCTTTATCGTTCGTTCAGTGAGAGAGGGAACCCTACGTTAAAGACAACATTGGCGGTTATGCGCGCATTAGGTGTCGATATGACGGCTGTCGCGCATAGCGTTTGACGCAAAGTGTCCATCATCACACCAATGTCGTTGAAAAATTAATGGGATAGGTCCGAGCCCCGCATCATCGACATATCGTTACGGAAAATGAGCATGGCTCAACGGCTTTCCATCCCCCGATTGTTACGTCATATTTCACGGGCGATTAACGAAGGGGTTGTCATGAAACTGAGATATCTGGCCGTTGCAGCGATGGCGGCTGTTCCTGGATTAGCAATGGCCGAAATGGCACCGGACGAGGTCTCAGGATCATGGCTTGCAATGCATCATTCGCTTGATGAAGGCATTCATACAGACCTGTGTGTAGCTTCCACGATGTCCAAAACCATGTTCGCGATACGCGCTGATAAAGACACGATCGAACTTCGAATTAGCAATGATGACTGGAATCTACCCGCGAACACGAAGGGATCTGTCGTGGTCGAAGCTGGTGGGTATAAGCAAGAATTTACATCGGGGAGCTATAATTCTCAGACGTTGTTCGCTCCTATAGGACGGCAAGACGCCATAATACTGATAGCAGCGCTTAGTTCGGCGCCCAACGCCCATATCACGTTTGGTGGTAAGACTACCCTCCCAATACCGCTAGACGGCAGCACAAAGGCTCTTGTGAGGTTTCAGAATTGCGTTCGCCAGAACGGCCTAAATGATCTGGGCGACCCAGCAGGCAAGCCCAACTCGCCTTTCTAACCCAACTCAATTCTTGCTCACGCGAACGAGAACATATATAGAACGAATCATGTCAAAGGGTTGCAGAGACGCATAAAAAAACCCGCCATAAGGCGGGGCATCAGGAGGCTTTAGGAGCGTGTTCCAGACCGATTTGAATGAGACGCCGTATGGCTTCGGGGCGCGACAAGTCGTGTGCGTCGCTACGCCAAGCGTCAAGCGCAACAAGAACCTCGCGAGTGAGGCGGACATTAACCGCTTCGCTATCGACTTTCGGTCGGCCTGTTTTCTTTTTAGCGCTATAAAGAGTTGACATTTCCACTTTATAGCGTCAAAAAGAATATATCGCAAGCTTGGCCCTGATGAGGAACAGCGAAAAAACGACGATGTGATTTAGTGACTGGGATGAGGGTGCAACCTCACCCCAGTCTGCACCGAAACCCCAGTTCTAGCAGGAACATCATGGAAACGGCACGCCCGATTGATACCACACGCGCAAACAGTTTCACAACTGTTCCGCACTCTCTCACGATCCTCTCGACGGGTATCCGTCGAGACAATGAGGGTCGATCACCTCAAGAACGTTTTGAGGTCGCGAATTCGTCGTCGACGTCTGGGAATGCTTTTCGCATCTTCTCTCGGCCTATTTCTTTGACCAAATCAAGAACTAAGTTCTTCTTCTCGAATTCAAGGTCATGCACAGCGCTTTCCACAAACGCTACGACATCATCCTTGTATTCTGAGATATTCACGTCAAAGAATATCCCCGCCTTCAAATCGGATATCTGTTTTTTGTCACGCTCTATAGCTGCGTCGATTTCGGCTATCTTCTCTCTGACAGAGAGATATTTCTTACCGAAATTATCAGTGGACTCTTCTACTGAGCTATCAGCGCGAACGCTTCTTTCTAGACGATAGATTATTTCAGCCGTGAGGGTTCTTTCGTTCAAACGTGCGTGCTTCTCAAGATGCTCCTTGAGCTCCTGAGGGATGCGGAACTTGAACTGAGGATCATCATGGCGCGGTTTCATGGACCCGAGAATGGACCCAAAAACCGCTTGACGCAATAAACCCTTAGGGTCCATACCCTAATACACCCATCGGGTGCATGATGGAAAAAGAAATGAAACATACTGATCCACAAGTGAAAATTCGTCTCCCTGAGGAGCTTCATCGGCATCTGAAAATGTCGGCGAAACATGAAGAACGGACGATGAGCGGACACATCGTCTTTCTGCTTCGGCAGGATATGGAAAAAGAAAAAGGCATCGGGGCTGAGTTTGGCGACCTCCCCGATGCCTCTCACCAGTGAACTAGAAGGAACAATGGCTATGACCATTAATACCACAATTACGCCTGTAAGTTCCAGCGTCACAGTCAACAACCGAGACATGAGCATTGTCGAGTATGACGGCCAGCGCGTCGTCACTCTCGTGATGATCGACGAAGTGCATCAGCGCCCGGAAGGGACTGCACGCAAGCGCTTCAATGACAACAAAGATCGGTTTATTGCGGGCGAGGATTTCTGGGAGATATCGCAACCGTCCGAAATTCGGACGCTTGGCCTCGCACGTATCGACGGAAGCACTCCTCAGAAAATTATCCTCTTCACAGAGTCCGGTTACCTCATGCTGGTGAAGTCTTTCACTGACGATCTTGCCTGGCAGGTTCAGCGCCAGCTTGTGCGGAGCTACTTCCGCGCTACGCCAGCCCCCCAGCCTGCCACCGTCATCCCGCCTGAAGCCGTCACCCTCTACCAGACGCTGACCAATGTTGGCATGACGGCGCACGGGATGACGCGCAAGCGAGCGGTGACGTTCGCAAATAAGGCGGTGGTCGAGCGGTACGGCATCGACTTTATGGGGATGATGGGTATCCCGAAGGTCGGAGCGCCTGGACGAAAGCGCATTGAACGCCCCACGGCTGAAGAAGCTGATCCGAAATTCTCTGAGGTGTTCGCGAACCTTGCGGCGGTGTTCGGCGTAAGCGCGCGACCATTTTCCACGGCCGAGATCATCGCGCACCCCAGAGCCAGCGGCGATATTGCGCGGGTGCTTGGCTATCACGTCTGTGATGCGGATGGCGAAATCTCATCACGCCGCCTGGGACGGTATTTGCTTAAGCATAGCGGGGAGCAGGTCGCAGGAGCGTGTGTCTCGCCATACGGGTACACCAAAGACAAGGTCCGTCTCTGGGCAATCGACCGCTTCGCTCAGGAGTCTGCACGATGACGCCCGCAGAGATGAAAGCCGCTCGCGCTGACGTGGCGCTTGCCTACCTCAGGAATGCCGCCTGGGGTCTGAACCGCACGCCGCACGCGATCCGGATCATCGGAGACTGGGAGCGTGAGTATCGTAACATGACCACGATAATCATCCCGCCCGTGCCGGGAGAGCGCTCATGAGCGCCGTCTTATGCGGCCTCACAGCCTTGGCGGTTGTCGGGATTGCCTTCGGAGAGATCAGCACATGGGTTTGTTGCCGGGAATTGCAGGCGCAACTTCGGCTGATCGATGAATTGAAAGCTGCGCATGAGGCCGTGAAGGGCCGGAGCGTGGGGGAGATATGAATATGATCTCGACATCTGAAAATCGCCGCGAGGCGCTCGAACTGGCCCTCAAGTTCGTAGAAGGCCGTGAGGTGACGGTTGAAGACGTGATATACATCTCAACCGCCCTAGATAGTTACCTGTCGTCAGGTTCCTTTCCCGTCAACAACGGCAATCACTTCAGCGATCAACGCAGTGATGTAAGCGCGGTCAGCACTACTGGCACTTCGGGCATTTCCGTTGATGGCTTTTCCGTCGCCCACCGCGATAGCTGTGGCGATCTTCCAGATAAGACCCTCGCGGGTCAGGGCTTCACTCATAAGGTTTCATCCTCTGTGTTGGCAGATGGTGAAAGCGGGGACTCGGCTGCCACCGGTCCCCGCAGCAATCCTAGCCATGAAGCGTCGGGAGGCCAAAACTGATGACAGAGTCATTCAAAAGCCTCACTGAAAAGGGCGTGTTCAAGCGTAACAAGCTGTTCTCTATCCAGATCGAGAACCTGCATGTTCAAGCGGGCTTCAACCTTCGTGAAGATGACGAAGACCTGAAGGCGCACATCTCGGATATTGCGGATTACATCGCGAAGGGCGGACAGCTTCCGCCGCTGTTGATCCGCATTGCCGAAGATGGCCGTGTGATGATCGTTGACGGGCATTGCCGTCACGCTGGTTACACACTCGCGAGAGAGCGGGGCCACGCGGTCGATTGGATTGATGTGTTGCCGTTCCGTGGCGACGACAATGACGCAATCGCCATGATCATGCATAGCGCCAGCGGCAAACCGCTTTCGCCACTGGAAACAGCCGAGGGATACAAACGCCTCAACGATGCGGGCATGTCGTCTGTGCAGATTGCAGAGCGGTTCGGGAAAACCCGGCAGAGCGTCGATGGGTTGCTTCTGGTCGCGAATGCTCATCCAAAGCTCAAAGAGATGGTTCGCAATGGCGTCGTGTCTGCCGCAATTGCTGCCACAGCGATACGCCAGCATGGCGAGAGCGCCTACGCATGGCTGATGACGCAACACGAAGCGGCTTCGAGCCAGGGGAAAGCAAAAATTACCCAAGGCACGATCGCGGCAAGCGATAGCGGGATTATCAATGACCCTAAGCAAACCGACATCGAGGAACTGACAGGCAAGGCCGCGAAGCCTTCCGCGAAGTCATTGCGGGCAGGGATCATTGCATTCCTGGAGAGCGTCGGAAATTCTCATATGTCAGTGGACGGTAATAAGACGGTTTCCGTATCGGTGGATGCCATAGCTGCGCTCAAGCGGCTTTTGCCACCCGATATGCGGAAGAATGACGGACCACACTGACGAGCGGAGCGTTCAAACCGGGATCAGAAACGATCTTGCCGGAACCTGTCTTGCCTACCGCGCCAATGTCGGCACGGGTTGGACAGGGACCGGCCCCCCTCTGGTGGTTGACCGCAAGATGGTCGTTTCAGTTTCTCCCGGTGACGTTGTGTTGCGGAAGGCGCGGCGGTTTTCGACCGGATTGCCGCGAGGGTTCAGTGATCTATTCGGCGGGGTGCCAATAAAGATCACGCAAGAAATGGTCGGGCGAACGATCCTTCAGTTTTTCGCTATCGAAGTGAAAGACGACAAGGGCCGCGCGTCAACCGAACAGAATGCGTTTTTAAAGGCAGTAAAACGCTTTGGTGGTCGCTCCGGTGTTGCACGCACCGTCGAGGATGCCAAGCGGGTTATTGCAAGTTAGGACCGGCGTGAAAAACGTATCGTTTGAAAAGATAAACGCTGTCGCGCTTCCGCTCCTGCGGTCGCTGGTGACTGAGTGGGTGCCGGGCGGGAAATTCCGGGGCAAGGAGTACGTTGCTGGTAGCATTCGTGGCGGGAAAGGTGAGTCATTCTCAGTCAACGTCACGAACGGAAAGTGGGCTGATTTCAGCAGCAACGGCTCAGACCGAGGCAGCGATGCGATCAGCCTCTATGCCGCAGTGTTCACCGGCGACGACCAAAAGCGCGCCGCAGACGAACTCGCCACGCGCCTCGCTGTCAGTGATGACACGCCTCTACCGGCATCGCCCCGCAAACAGTCGAAAGACTGGGAGCAGGTGGAGCCCGACGCCACTACGCCAGAACCAAATCTTAGCCGTTGGGAGCGCGCGTGGCCGTATCACAACCGCGAAGGGCGCATCACGCACTACGTGGTCCGCAAGGGAAACGGCAAAGACAAGATCATCCTTGCCCTCACATGGGGTAGGAAGCTGGATGAGAACACAGGCGAACTGGTTTTGGGCTGGCATCTCAAACAGCCTAAAGCCCCGCGTCCTCTGTATCGCCTGAATGGGATCGCGAAGGCGAAAAGCGTCATCATCTGCGAGGGTGAGAAAGCCGCCGACGCCGCGCAGGTAATGTTCCCGCGTATTCTCTGCACTACGTGGATGGCCGGAACGAACAATGTAGCGAACGCCGACTGGTCTCCCTTGTCCGGCAAGAAAGTGCTGATCTGGCCGGATAACGATGAGCCCGGACATAAGGCAGCAGATGAAATAGTTTCGATCCTTTCAGGTATTGCTGCCTCTGTCTGCAAGCTCGACGTGTCCGATCTGCCTGAAAAAGCAGACGCGGCAGATGTCACCCCGGAAAATCCAGCAGAATGGCTGAAAAAGCGCGCCGGTTCAGTGATCGGCGGTAAAGAAAAGCAGGTTCGGCAACCTCAGGTCCCGCCCGAAGTGAAGGGACGGCGGGAAGCAAATCTGGACCCGATCCAGGTAGTGACGGGCGATATTGATTTGGCCGCAAAGCAGGGCGCAGAGGCGCTGATTAAATCCGGCTACCCGATTTTTAAGCGCGGCAAGATTTTGGTTGAGCCGGGTAAGACGAAAGTCAGCGCGGCGGATGGTCGTGAAACAGTTTCAGCGTATTTCGATCCGGTTAACGGGCCGATGATGATTGCAGCGCTAGCGCATACGGTGGCGTGGGTGAAAGATAACAAAAAAGCGGGTGGCCTCGTTCCGATTGATCCGCCGCCTGCCGTCGCGAATATGATACTGTCTAAGTCCTCTAATCATAATTACCGCGTTGTTTCTGGCATCATCACAGCCCCTACGCTCCGACCGGACGGAAGTGTTCTGATCGATCCTGGCTACGATGCAGCCACGAAAACATACTACGATCCAGACGATGCACTGAAAGTCGTATTGCCTGAGCCGTCATACGAAGCCGCAGACGACGCGCTGAGCCTGATCGATGGACTACTAGACGAGTTTCCGTTCAAGTCGAAAGTAGATCGCTCCGTAGCGTTGGCTGCAATTCTGACATCGGTCGTGCGCAGCGCCATGCCGGTTGCCCCGCTATTCGCGTTCAGTGCGACTACGCCGGGATCGGGGAAATCGTTTCTCGTTGATGTCGCCAGCGTTATCGCGACCGGGCGTCCATGCCCTGTCACGTCTGCGGCAAAAGACGACGACAAGGAGACGGAAAAGCGTTTGGCCGGTCTCTTGATGAGCGGCGCGCAAATCACGTCGCTCGATAATGTCAATGGAGAGCTGGGCTTCGATCTACTCTGCCAGGCGGTAGAACGTCCGATCCTTACGATACGTCCTCTCGGCTCGTCCGATCAGATCGAAGTAGAAAACAGAGCCGTGATGTTCGCAACCGGAAACGGCTTGCGGATGAAAGGCGATATGACCCGCCGCGCCGTGATGTGCAATCTCGATGCGGGCGTAGAACAGCCGGAATTGCGGCGCTTCTCGTTCAACCCGATCAAGCGGGTGATGCAGGATCGAGGCAAGTACGTCGCAGCGTGTCTGACCGTCGTTCAGTCGTGGATGCAGAGCGGCGATGCCGTTGATGTTCCGCCGCTTGCGTCGTTCGAGGGGTGGACCGCGACAGTCCGTAGCGCGCTTGTCTGGCTTGGACATGTGGACCCGTGCGCTAGCATGGCAGATGCTCGCGCAGACGATCCAGAAATGGACGAAATGCGTAGCCTGATCGGCGCGCTGGGCAATGCTATGGGCATAGGTCGCGTGCACGCCAAGCCGCTGAGCGAAATCGAACGGTTGTCGAATTCTCACCAGTCGGATTTTGGTGGCGCACTCCAACTCAAGTTCCCAGAGCTACACGACGCGATTGGACGCATAGCAGGCACCCCATCCGGGAAGATCAACACACGCACACTCGGGCGCTGGTTCATGCACAAGAAGGGCCGCATCGTTGATGGCCTTCGTATTGCCGATTGCGGGCTGAACCGGAAGATGGTCCGTCTCTGGGCGGTGGAGTCGGCGTCATGAATGCCCTTCGTCCATATCAGAAGAAGTGCGTGACAGAGGTCGGCCAGCAGTTTCGCTTGGGGCACCGCGCCGTGCTGATGGTCGCACCTACCGGGGCCGGTAAGACGGTCATGTTTTCCCATATGGCCGAAACGTTCAGGACACGCGGCAAGCGTGTCCTCATCGTCGCTCACCGAAGAGAACTGATCAAGCAGGCGTCGGGCAAGCTGCGTTCCGCAGGGATACAGCACGGCATCATTGCGCCTTGGGCAGAGCAGGTGCCGGAACTCGTCCAGGTCGGTTCAGTCCAAACGCTGAGAGGCCGTCTCGGAAGACTGCCGCGTTTTGATCTGATCGTGATCGATGAGGCGCACCACTCAGTAGCGGGAGACTGGGCGCGGCTGATCGCTTCACAGCCTCAAGCACTGATTTGCGGCGTTACTGCATCGCCGCAGCGCATGGACGGGAGAGCGTTGGGGGTTGTGGACGGTGGTGTGTTTGAAACCATGGTCCTCGGTCCGACGATTTCCGAACTGATCGGGATGGGGTTCCTCTCACCCGCCAAGGTGTTCGCTCCAAGCATTCCGGACATGATCGGTATCCGCACCAAGAAGGGCGATTTCGATACCACGCAACTGGCAAAGCTCATGGCAAAGCCGGAGTGCATCGCCAATGTGGTTGAGCATTACCGGCATCATGCAAGCGGGCTGCCGACGATTTGCTTCTGCCCCTCAGTCGAAGTTGCGGAGGAATATGCCGCAGCGTTTCGCGCCGCTGGATATCGATCCGTGGCCGCGCATGGCGACATGGAAGCGGATGACCGCACAGAGGCGCTGTCCGGATTGGAGACGGGAGCTGTCCAAATCGTCACGGCCTGCGATCTGATTTCGGAGGGCGTGGACGTGCCATGCGTGGCCTGCGTGATCCTCTGCCGTCCCACGAAATCCCTTGGACTGCACATTCAACAGGTCGGGCGCGGATTGCGTCCGATGGAGGGGAAGAAATGCCTAATTATCTTGGATTTCTCGGGGAATACGCTGCGCTTCGGCCTCCCTGATAGCGACTACGAATGGAGCCTGGATGCACCTGCAAACGAAAGCAGGAAGCGCGCGGCGTCGAAAGGATGGCTCTGCGAATGCGGCGTGGTGAACGCGGCGCGAACGACTGCCTGTGCGGGCTGTGGTCGAGAAAGGCCAGTCGTCAGCGAGCGCAAGAAAAAAGACGAACTACAGCCGGTAGGGCTGGAAGAATTCGATAAGAGCAAAGAAAGGGCGTGGCGAGAAATGGCCTACGGAGACCTGATTAAGGTCGCAAAGACCGAGGATGACTTGCGCGATATTGCGAAAGCGCGGGGATACAAGCCCGGATGGGTAAGTAAAGCGATGAGGGAGATAGCGGCGTGATTAGTGGCACAGGATGCAATTCGCGCCCGGATAGCGGCGCAGGGACAAGCGCAGGAGGCCGTGAAGGGCCGGAGCGCAGGGGAGAGACGGGGATGACCCACGAACAGAAGCCGAAGAGCGCGGAGTTTCGGACGCGGGAGGCGCAGGTGGCCCGCATGTGCCAGCTTTTTCATTTTCCTGATGCAGACGCACTGAACGTTACATCGGCAAGCGTCATCACTCGGAACATTCTTGAAGCCGAGGCCCGAGGCGCAGCAGAGCAGCGCCGGAAGGATGCGGAAGGGAACAGACGTATCGGCTATCTGCATATCCTGCTCATGGAGAATGGTCAGGAGCTAGAAGACTTCAGCACCTATGATGAAAGCGAGCTGGTGTTCCCAAATATCGACCCACTGCATTCTGTCAGGGTTGAGCCCGTTTACACCCGCCCCGCCAACGTCGCCGCGCTTGAGGCTCGGGGGAAGGAGTTGGAGGGGGAAAATAAGGCGTGGAGCAGTGCCGTAAATAACGCGCTGACGTGGCTTGAAAACGGGCGCAAAGCGAATGCGCGGGATGAACTGAGGGCGGCCCTGCGCCGCGCCGCAGCCATTCGCGAGGGAGGCGAGTGATGAATATCACCGTCAGTGCAGCGTTTATCTACCAAGGGCACGTAGTCAAATGCACTCGACATGACGCCACTATCTTTTTTGAGGGCAAGCAGGTCGGTGTTTCATATGCCCCAACCCGCGCCGGGATAGAGCGCGATGTGGATGCTATCGTCAGGGAGCGCCAGCGATGAACCTGCGAGCGATCCGAGTCGCCCTTGAAACTGTTTTACACTACGCGAGGATCGGTGCGTCAGCGAACGAAGCGAGCCGGAAGGAATGCGACGACGCGACCACAATCTTGCGCGGCATCATGGGAATGCTTCCAGTATGAGCGCGAAAATTCAGCCCCGGCTCTTGCGCACGGAAGACGCAGCGGAATACTGCGCGGTGTCTGTGTCGTCTTTCAATAGAGACGTTGCGCCGCATTGCCGCAAGCTCAATCCGTCTGGCGTTCGCGTAGCGTGGTTGCGTGATGATCTTGATGCATGGATTGATTGGTTGGCGGGCGTGAAGGCCGGGGATACGAAACCCGCGCCTCAGGTGCAGCCACTCAACCCGTTGGATGAATATCTATGAGCGTCATACGCCTCAGATATATCCAGAGGTTCAAGGATCGCCACGGCAAGCTTCGGTTCTATTACCGTAAGCCAGGGAACAAACGTATCCCGCTGCCTGACGAACGCGATCCTGGGTTCTTCGAGGCATATCAACGTGCAGTATCAACGCACGCCATTCCAGCGCCCGCACCGACGCCCCGGTTCAGGTCATTTGCTGATCTGATCAGGGTGTGGATGGCGAGCGCACGTTTCAAGCAGCTACGGCCCTCAACACAGAAGACATATCGCAGAATTCTGTATCGGATGCAGAAAGAGGGTTGGGCCGCTCATCCGGTTGCAGACTTCAGGCAGGCTCATATCAGGAAGTTCGTTGCCAACCTCGGGGACCGCCCTTCAGCGGCGAATCACTGGCTGAAGCTCTTCCGGCTCCTTTTCGATCATGCAATCGAAGATGGTTGGTGCGAGGTCAACCCGGCAAAAGACGTGAAGCGTCTTCGAGAGAAAGCAGAAGGTGTCGAGTCGTGGACAGACGAGCAGATCGAGCGATTCGAGGCTCACTGGCCGGTCGGCTCGCAGCCGAGACGCGCCTTGTCACTGCTTCTCTACACCGGCCAGCGCCGCAGCGACGTGGTGAGAATGGGTAGCGTTCATGTCAGGGGTGATCTGATAGAGGTTCAGCAGCAGAAAACGGGCGCGCGCCTGCTCATCCCTATCCATCCCTTCCTGAATGTTGAGATTGCCGCAGCACCTGAGGGAGGCACTTTCCTACAAACGCCTAACGGCAAGGCTTACACCCCGAATGGTTTCTACATGCGGTTCAAAGATTGGCGTGAGGCGGCTGGGCTCCCTGACGGGTTGAGCCCACATGGTTTGCGGAAAGCAGCAGCCCGCCGACTCGCAGAAGCAGGGTGTTCGACACACCAGATTGCCGCGATCACTGGCCATGCGACTCTATCGGAAGTGCAAAGATATACTCGCGCCGTCGATCAGGAAAAGCTTGCTCGGGAAGCGATGCGGCGCATGGAGAATGTCAAACCGAAACCAGATATTGTCAAACCGCTATGAGAAATGGCGGTTTTCTGCCGTTTTTTCGGAATGGTGGTGAACCGGGTGGGACTCGAACCCACGACCATTCGATTAAAAGTCGAATGCTCTACCGGCTGAGCTACCGGTTCACATGAGGCGTCTGGCTACAATATGAGTCAAAGGCCGTCAACCGACTGAATCGGGCTCAGTCGGTTTTCATGCGGCTTTCACAGCCGTCACGTCCTTGATCAGGCTTCAGGACGCATGGAGATGATGGCATCGGGGTCCTTGACCATGCCCGAGGCGCCGGCGCCGCGCTTGACCTGGTCGATATGCTCCATGCCCGACACGACCTGACCGGCGATGGTGTACTGGCCATCAAGCGACGGCGTGGGCTGGAACATGATGAAGAACTGGCTGTTGGCCGAGTTCGGGTTCATGGTGCGGGCCATGCCCAGCGTGCCGCGCTCGAACTTGGCTTCACGCGTGAATTCGGCCTTGAGGTCAGGCAGGTCGCTGCCGCCCGAGCCGGTGCCGGTCGGGTCGCCACCCTGAGCCATGAAGCCTTCGATGACGCGATGGAACTTCACACCGTCATAAAAGCCCTGCTCGGAGAGGGTGCGCAGGCGCTCGGCAGCCAGGGGAGCGAGGTCGGGGCGGAGTTCGATCACGACATCGCCGGTCTTGAGCTTCATGACGAGGCGGTTATTGGTCTCGGACATTGACGTCTATCCTTGTGTTTGCGGAGCCTTGAAAGGCCACGCGGCCTATGTCGGCTTCTCTGCCGCATTGGGCAAGAGATGCCGGGCAATATTCTGTGGCACGTAGGGGCGTATATCGCCCCCATAGGCCAGAAGCTCACGCACGAGGCTGGAGGCAATCAGACGATGCTCTTCACGTGCGGTGAGAAAGATGGTTTCGAGTTCAGGGGCCAGATTCCGGTTGATGGCCGCCATGGGCATTTCGCTGGTGAGATCGGATTCGGAGCGTAGCCCGCGAATGATGAAGCGCGCCTTTTGAGCACGGGCGGCATCGACCATGAGGGTGCTGAAGGCAACCACGCTGACCTGCATGATGCCCTCAAGGGCAAAGGTCTCGGTGATACAGGCGCAGCGTTCGTCAATCGAAAGACGTGGCGCCTTGCCGGGGTTGAGTGCCACGCCGATGACGAGGTGATCGACGAGATTCAGGGCACGGTGGGCGATATCGAGATGGCCCAGGGTGAACGGGTCGAACGTGCCGGGATAAAACCCGACACGTTGACCGTTCGAAGAGGCGTCAGTTTGCACTGTCATCCGGTGTTGTCTCGCCAGAGGGAGCGGCCTCGCCTGAGGGAGCCTCTGAACAGGTTGTGTCCGGCGCGCCGGAGGCCGCAGCATCTGATTCCTCAAGTGAGGTTTCGGCGTCATCGGCATCCGTGCCCTCGGATTCTGCAACCGGGAAGATGCTGGTGACGCGCTCTTCTGCACCGACGCGGAACAGGGTAACGCCGCTGGCTTGGCGGGCCATGACACGCACCTGAGAGACCGGCACCCGGATGAGGCGTCCGACATCGGTCACCATCATGACGTCGGTGCCGTCAAGCGTAGGCAGGGTCGCAACAACCTCGCGACCGCGTTTGGGGTTGGTGAGTGTCATATTGGCGATACCCTGACCACCGCGGCCGCTGACACGATATTCGTAAGCGGAAGAGCGACGACCGAAGCCAGCATCGGTAACGGTGAGCAGGATTTCTTCCTGAGCGGCGAGCTCGTCAAAGCGCTCCTGTGTCAGATCACCGGCATCGATGGCTTCGTCGGCATCGTCAGAGGCAATTTCCTCGATCTCTTCCTCGGTGCCGGCTGCATTGGCCGCGGCTTCAGCGCGGCGCTTGGCATTGGCTGCACGCAGATAGGCAGAGCGTTCCTCGACGCTGGCATCGACATGGTTGAGGATGCAAAGCGAGTTGACCTCGTCGCCGGTAGCGAGGCGGATGCCGCGTACGCCTGAGCTGTCACGACCAGCAAAAACACGCAGCGTGTCGTCGGTGATCTGGAAGCGGATCGAACGGGCCTTGCGTGTGGCAAGGAACACATCCTGACCCTCGCGGCAGGTGGCGACACCCACCAGGCTGTCGCCCTCATCGAGCTTCATGGCGATCAGGCCGGAGGCGCGGATGTTCTTGAAATCGCTCAGGCGATTGCGTCGGACATTGCCGCTGGCTGTTGCAAAGACGAGGTGCAGATCTTCCCACTGCTCCTCTTCCTGTGGCAAAGCGAGGATGGCCGTGATCGAATCTGTGCCGAGGTCGGGCAGGAGATTGACCAAGGCGCGACCCTTGGCGGTGGGGGAGGCCTCTGGCAGGCGCCATACCTTCTCGCGATAGGCCTTGCCGCCCGATGAGAAGAACATGACCCATTGATGGGTGTGGGCGTTGAAGCTGTTGACGATGACATCGTCACCGCGACGCCCCGCGGCCGTACGACCGCGGCCGCCACGGTTCTGGGCGCGGAAGATTTCGAGCGGTGTGCGTTTGATGAAGCCGTCACGCGTGATGGTGACGACCATCTGGCCGGGTTCGATCAGGCTTTCATCCGACTGGTCGCCCAGCGCATCCGAAATTTCGGTCATGCGCGGCGTGGCGATTTCGGCGCGGGCCAGAAGCAGCTCGTGACGCATGACTTCCATGCGACGGACATGGCTGCCGATGATTTCGAGCAGTTCGTTGATCTTGGTGGCGACCTCGCTCAACTCGCCCTGGATCTTGTCACGCTCCAGACCGGTCAGACGCTGCAGGCGCAGTTCGAGAATACCGCGGGCCTGCACCTCAGTCAGATGAACCTTGCCATCGACGATGACGTTGCCTTCGTCATGGATTAGCTCGATGAGCGGCTGCACATCGGCGGCGTTCCAGGCGCGGGTCATCAGGGATTCGCGTGCGGTGGCGGCATCGGGGGCGCTGCGGATGAGAGCGATCACCTCATCGATATTGGCAACCGCGATGACCAGGCCAACCAGCAGATGCCCGCGATCACGCACCTTGTTCAGGTCAAAGCGCGACCGGCGCAGGATGACGTCTTCACGGAAGCGGATGAAGGCCTCGAGAACGTCCTTGAGCCCCATTGTGCGGGGCTTGCCGTCATCGAGGGCAAGGCAATTGACGCTGAACGAGGTCTGGAGCTGGGTGAAGCGATAGAGCTGGTTCAGCACGACTTCAGGCGTGGCGTCGCGCTTGAGCTCGATCACGATACGCATACCGGAGCGATCGCTCTCATCGCGGATATCGGAGATACCCTCGATTTCCTTGGCGCGGACGAGATCGGCGATCTTTTCCTGCAGCGTTGCCTTGTTCACCTGATAGGGAATTTCGGTGACAATGATCGCCTGACGATCCTTGCGGATATCTTCGATTTCAGCGCGGGCGCGCATGGGAACAGAGCCACGGCCCGTTTCGAAGGCCTGACGGATGCCACGGCGGCCCATGATGATGCCGCCCGTCGGGAAATCCGGGCCGGGGATGATCTTCATCAGATCATCGAGGGTGGCTTCGGGGTTTTCGATCAGGGCAAGCGTCGCGTCGATGACTTCACCGGGGTTGTGCGTCGGAATGTTGGTCGCCATGCCGACGGCGATGCCGGAGGCACCGTTGACCAGAAGATTGGGGAAGGCGGCAGGCAGAACCTTGGGTTCGCTTTCGCTTTCGTCGTAGTTCGGCTGGAAATCGACCGTGTCGCGGTCGATATCGTCGAGCAGGAAGGACGCCGATTTGGCCAGCCGCGCTTCGGTGTAACGCATGGCGGCCGGGCTGTCGCCGTCGACCGAACCGAAATTGCCCTGACCATCGATGAGACGGACGCGCATGGACCAGGACTGGGCCATGCGCACCATGGCGTCATAGATCGAACTGTCGCCATGGGGGTGGTATTTACCCATGACATCACCGACCGCACGGGCCGATTTGCGATAGGGCTTGTCGGAGGTGAAGCCGCTCTCACGCATGGCGTAGAGGATGCGGCGATGGACCGGCTTGAGGCCGTCACGGACATCCGGCAAAGCGCGCGAGACAATGACCGACATGGCATAGGCGAGGTAGGAGGAGCGCATTTCCTCCTCGATGGTCACCGGGATCTGGTCAAAGGGTGCGGCTGGCGGCGTCAGGTCGGTCAAGGCAGGTCCGTCTTGTTGATGTGTCGGTCAGGGAGAAAGGCGTGGAAAGGGGCCGATCAGAACGGGATCTCGTCATCCAGATCGCCACCCGGTGCGTCCCAGCCACCGCCGTTATTGCCACCCTGATTGCGCGAGGGAGACTGGCTCATGCCATTGCCACCGCTGCGAGCCGGGGCATTGCCGCCGCCATAGGAGCGTGACGGGCCGCTTTCATAGCCGCCGCCCATGCCGCCACCGGACTCACCATCGCGGTTATTGTCGAGCAGGGTGAGTTCACCGCGAAACCGGTCAAGCACGATTTCGGTCGTATAGCGCTCCTGTCCGCCCTGGTCGGTCCATTTGCGTGTCTGGAGCTGGCCTTCCACATAGACCTTGCGGCCCTTGCGCAGAAAACGCTCGGCGACATCGGCCAGACGCTCGTTGAAAATCACGACGCGGTGCCATTCGGTGCGCTCCTTGCGCTCGCCCGAGGCGCGGTCATTCCAGCTTTCGGAGGTGGCAACGGTCAGGTTGACGATCTTGGCACCGGACTGGGCGTTGCGTGTTTCCGGGTCGCGGCCCAGATTTCCCACCAGAATGACTTTGTTTACACTTCCTGCCATGGCGACCGACCCTAAATACTGAAAATCGAGCCATCTTAGCCCAGCCCGGCGCTGGCGTCACGCCTCGGGCGGCATTGCTGCCGACTTTAATCCTGTGGGGGGCAATCCTACATAGGTCTCGAAACGTTCTCGTCTTTCCGTCCCCCAATCTGCCTTGCGTGGTGCTGATGTCTGATCTGCCGTACAACCAGTCCATTCGTGTGCGCGGTGCCCGCGTGCATAATCTGAAGAATATCGACGCCGATATTCCCAGGGACCAGCTGACGGTGATCACGGGGCTGTCAGGTTCCGGCAAGTCGTCGCTCGCTTTTGATACGATCTATGCCGAGGGGCAGCGGCGTTATGTCGAGAGCCTGTCGGCCTATGCGCGTCAGTTTCTGGAACTGATGGGCAAACCGGATGTGGACTCGATCGAAGGGCTGTCCCCTGCCATCTCGATCGAGCAGAAGACGACATCGAAAAACCCGCGTTCGACCGTGGGGACGATTACCGAAATTCATGACTACATGCGCCTGCTCTGGGCGCGTGCCGGTGTGCCCTATTCGCCCGCCACAGGGCTGCCCATCGAGGCACAGACGGTCAGCCAGATGGTCGATCGTGTGATGGCGATGGAGGAGGGTACACGGCTGATGCTGCTGGCCCCTGTAATTCGCGATCGCAAGGGGGAGTATCGCAAGGAGCTGGCCGAGCTTCAGCGCAAGGGCTTCACGCGTGTGAAGGTCGATGGCGAGACCTATGAAATTGCAGAAGCCCCTCATCTGAACCGCAAGCTGCGTCATACGGTTGAGGTTGTCGTTGACCGCGTGGTGGTGAAGCCGGGTATCGAGACGCGTCTGGCTGACAGCTTCGAGACGGCGCTGAGCCTTGCCGATGGCGTTGCCTATGCCGAGCAGGTGCGTCGCGCCGGGGAAGAAGGCGCGAGCGAGCATATCGTGTTCTCGGCCAAGTTTGCCTGCCCGGTGAGTGGCTTCACGCTTGAGGAAATCGAGCCGCGCCTGTTCTCGTTCAATGCGCCGATGGGTGCCTGTCCGGTATGCGACGGGATAGGCACAGAGACGCATTTCGACGCGCGGCTGATCGTGCCTGACGAGAATCTGTCTCTTGCCGAAGGGGCGATTGCCCCTTGGCGCGATGCCAAGACGCCCTGGTACGACCAGACGCTGGAAGCGATGGCGCGTCATTTCAGGGAGAAGATGACAACGCCCTGGGAAAAGCTCGGTGAGCATTTTCGCCAGGCATTGCTTGAGGGAAGCGAGGACTCGGTTCTTTTTACCTACAAGGATGGCAAGCGGGCCTACGAACTCACCAAGCCATTCGAGGGGGTGATGCGTAACCTGCAACGTCGTCTGGCCGAGACGGACAGCACGTGGGTACGTGAGGAAATGTCACGCTATCAGTCCGACGTCCCTTGTCATGCCTGCCATGGTGCGCGTCTGAAGCCTGAAGCGCTTTGCGTGCGTGTGAACCACCTGAATATCGCGCAGGCCTCCGATCTGACCATCCGGCGGGCGCTTGACTGGTTTGGGGGCGTCGAGGCGTCCCTGACGCCGCAGCGTGCCGAAATTGCGCGGCGTATCCTGCGTGAGATCCTCGACCGGTTGAGGTTTCTGGATGATGTGGGCCTCGATTATCTGACTCTTTCACGTGGTTCGGCCACACTGTCAGGTGGGGAGAGCCAGCGTATCCGGCTGGCAAGCCAGATCGGCTCGGGGTTGACCGGCGTGCTTTATGTGCTCGACGAACCTTCTATCGGATTGCATCAGCGAGACAATGAGCGCCTGCTCGGGACACTCGACCGACTGAAGAAGCTCGGAAATACGGTCATCGTGGTCGAGCATGACGAGGACGCGATCCGGGCCGCCGACTGGCTGATCGATATGGGGCCGGGGGCGGGTGCGCTGGGTGGCACGGTCGTGGCCTGTGGTCGTCCTGAGGAAGTGGCGAAGAACGAGAACAGCATCACAGGAGATTATCTCTCTGGCCGACGCGTGATCCCGGTACCGGAAAAGCGCCGTGTCTGCGATGGGGACCGCATGCTGACTCTCGTGGGTGCGTCCGGCAATAACCTGCATGACGTGACCGCGCGTTTTCCGCTCGGTTGCTTTGTGGCCGTTACCGGGGTGTCGGGCGGTGGTAAATCGACCCTTGTGGTCGACACGCTTTACAAGGCCCTATCGCGTGAGCTGATGGGGGCCAACCAGTCGCCGTTGCCGTACAAGGCGCTTGAGGGGCTGGAGCATCTCGACAAGATTATCGACATCGATCAGTCCCCGATCGGACGGACGCCTCGTTCCAATCCGGCGACCTATACGGATCTGTTTACGCCGATACGCGACTGGTTTGCTGAACTGCCGGAAGCCAAGGCGCGCGGGTACAAACCGGGGCGTTTCTCGTTCAACGTAAAGGGTGGGCGTTGCGAGGCATGCCAGGGCGATGGTGTGCTCAAGATCGAGATGCATTTTCTGCCCGACGTGTTCGTGACCTGCGATACTTGCAAGGGGCAGCGCTATAATCGTGAGACGCTGGATGTGAAGTTCCGCGGCAAATCGATTGCCGATGTGCTGGCCATGACGGTGGATGAGGCTCTGCCCTTCTTCCATGCTGTGCCGCGTATTCGCGACAGGCTGGCGATCCTTCAACAGGTGGGGCTTGGCTATGTCACGCTGGGCCAGCAGGCGACGACGCTCTCGGGTGGCGAGGCCCAGCGCGTCAAGCTGTCGAAGGAACTGGCGCGACGGGCGACGGGACGGACGCTCTATATTCTGGATGAGCCCACGACTGGTTTGCACACCGAGGACGTGCGCAAATTGCTGGATGTGCTTCATGCGCTGGTGGATCAGGGGAATACCGTTCTCGTGATCGAACATAATCTGGACGTGATCAAAACAGCGGACTGGCTGATTGATATTGGCCCGGAAGGCGGTGATGGTGGCGGACGGATCGTTGCCGAGGGGCCACCGGAGGTCATTGCAGCGACCGAGGGGAGCCACACCGGGCGTTTCCTCGGGCCGCTCCTGCCGCCTCGGGCCGTCGAGGTGCAAGCACCCGCCAAGAAGAAGAAAGCTGCGCCAGCGGCTCGGAGAAAGGTGCGTGTGTCATGACCATCATAGTGCCCTTTTGCGGGCGGATCACGCCGCGCGAGAGGCAGGAGAGCCTTGAGTCGATCAATGCCTGCCTGAACAATATAAGGGTTATGCCGTTTGAGGACCTGACAGACGGAGAGCGACGTACGGCGCGTATGGCTGTGGTTGCCAACCCGGATCCGGCTGATCTGTCCGACCTCCCCATGCTTGAATGGGTGCAAAGTCTGTGGGCCGGGGTCGAGCGGCTGGTCGAGGAAATGCCAAACCCGGCAATACGCATTGTCAGGATGACTGATCCGCAGCTGGCGCTTACGATGTCAGAGGCGGTGCTGGCCTGGACGCTTTATCTGCATCGCGACATGCCGCTTTATCGCGAGCAGCAGACAAAGGCGCGCTGGTGCCAGCATCCGCTCGTCTTACCGCAGGACCGCCCTGTCGGTATTCTGGGCACGGGGAATCTGGGGCGAGCGGCCGCGCACAAATTGAGGGAAAACGGCTTTCCTGTCACAGGCTGGAGCCGCACGCCTTGGGCAACGGCCGATATTCCCATGACATATGGTCCATCCGGGCTCGAAGCCCTGTTGAGGCAAAGTGCGATTGTTGTGGTCCTTCTGCCACTGACGCCGCAAACCCGTGGACTGCTTGACGACTGGCGTTTTGGGCAGATGCGCGAGGGGGCGTCACTCATCAATTTTGCCCGGGGGCCGATTATCGATCAGGCGGCGCTGGGTAGGGCGCTCGACCGTGGGCATCTGTCGCACGCTGTGCTGGATGTTTTCGAGCGTGAACCCCTGCCGAAGGATGACTGGTTGTGGAGTCATCCCAAGGTGACGGTACTGCCTCATATCTCTGCCCCGACCCAGACGGGGACGGCCTCGCAGCTTGTGGCGCGTAACCTTCAGGCGTTTTACGATCAGGATGTTATCCCTGCCTGTGTTCAGCGCGATGTCGGGTACTGACAGGCGGGCCTGAACGTCAAAAAAATCCTGTGGTGCCGTCGCTGCTGGTGGGCTCGCTGGCTGATGTCGGGGGGGGCTGAGGGTCATTTGATCCTTGTGGATCAGACGGGTGGCACTATCCGCGCATATTCCGCGGGACTTTCCCATCCGGGCAACATGATGTCCGTCTCTCTAACCAAGACCGGACGGATATAGAGGCGGATTGAACGGCTCGGCGAGACATGGGCCGCGACAGGGACGGTGGGTCTTGCGTCTGAGTTTGTGGATTGCGCTGGTCGGGCAAGGCGTCAGGGTGAACTTGCCATTCCAGACGAGGTGCCCCGGCATTGTCGTGAGGCGGACAACGCCGAAGGTAGGCGGGGTTTACTGGTCGTACATCGGGCGGAGGGTTTTGCCCGTTGCTGCAGCAGGTGCCTGAGGGGCGGCACTGCTGAGATTTTCGAACTGCTCGGGGTGCTGCGAGATATTGACGCCGCCAACGGGCTGCGGGTGGTGCAGATCGTCATATTGCAGCGGTGTGATGGAGAGCGTCTGATCCATCGTGGGCAGAAGCTTCACGTTCCAGCCGCCGCCAAGGGCGCGGACCAGACCGATATCGGCCTGGTAGAGACGCGTGGCTACCTCGATCTGATGGATGCGGGTTTCCAGCGTCTGGACCTGGGCGAAGATGGCTTCGAGATATGTGCCTACACCGCCCTGATAGAGCGTCATGGTCATGTTCTGGGTCGCCAGGGTCGCATCGACGGCTTTTTCGAGCGTACGATTTTCCTGATCGAGACGGCTGGTGCGTGACAGGCCGTCTTCCACTTCGCGGAAGGAGTCCAGCACCTTGCTGCGGTAGTTGTCGCGTGTCTCACGATAGGCCGACCAGGCATGCTGGAGTTCGGCGCGTCTCATGCCGCCCTCAAAAATGGGAAGCTCGAACGAGGCGCCGTAGGACCAGAGCGAATTGGCCAGATTGGCGAGATCAAAGCCGTTCTGGGCAAAGCCGCCACCAGCCTGAAGCGAGATGTGCGGGTAGAACGCAGCACGGGCAATGCCGATCTCGCGATTGGCCTGAGCCATCTCGCGTTCGGCGCTCGCGATGTCCGGGCGGCGCTGCAGCAGCTCGGAGGGGACGCCGGCGGGAAGGCTGGGTTGATGGAAACCCATGACCTGCGTCGGCGCGATATGAAACGACGAGGGCGAGGCATTGGTCAGGATGGCGATGGCGTGCTCGGTGACTTCACGGGCAGCCTGCACATCAAGCTCGGCGGCCTGCGTCGAGTAGAGCTGCGCCTGGGCACGGGCCACGTCGAGGCGTGGGGCAGCCTGGTTCAGCAGCTGGTTCTGCGTGATCTGCAGAGCCTTCTGATAATAGCCGATCGACTGGTTGTAGATGGCGATCTGCGCATCATAGCCGCGCAACTGCACGTAGTCGGAAGCAAGCTCAGCCTGAAGGCTCAGCCGTGACATGGCGAAGTCGGCGGCTTTTTCCTGCGCGTACTGCTTCTGGGCGCGCACATGGTTGCGGATGGACGACCAGAAATCGGGCTCCCAGGAGGCCAGGCCGTGGTATTCCTCATCCGTCTCGGTGATGTTGCCCTTGTACCGGAACAGGCGGTCTTCGGACTGTTTGTTGTCAAAGGCACCGGCACCGAGTGCAAGATGGGGTAACAGCTCCGAACGGGCCTGCACCACGAGGGCGCGTGCCTGAATGAAGCGTTCGGCTGCGGCCTGCAGGTCAGCATTGGAGGTTGTGAGCGTCGCTTCCATCTGGTTGAGAAGCGGGTCGTTCAGCAATGTCCACCAATCTGTGGGCAGTGTGGCATCAGCCGGGGTGGCCGTGGCGAAGGGGCCCTGGCCGTGCCAGCTGGCTGGCACGACGAAGGTGGGCGGCTTGTAGGTTGGCGCAAGGTCACAGGCTGACAGACCGAAGGCTGTCAGAACCGTGCCGCAGGCCAGAGCCAGCTTCTTGATCTTGCTTGTGGTCATTCCGAGGCCCCGAATCCGGACTGGTTGTAGCCGCGCTGGGGTGTGGTGACGTTGACCTTGTCACCTTCCAGCAGGTCGGCTGGCGGGTTGGCGATAATGCGATCCTTGGGCGAGATGCCTGCCTGGATTTCGGTTGAGGTATCCGCCATGCGGCCTACGACGACGTTCTTGTAGTGGACCGTGTTGTCGTCATTCACGACGACGACCTGCATGCCTTTTTCCTCGAAGACGAGGGCGGAGGTCGGGACCTCGAACAGATGGGCCGTTTCGTTATGGGCCTTGAGCTGGACCGAGGCGAAGGTGCCGGGCCAGAGAACCTCACCGGGGTTTTCCATGGTGAATTCCGAGGTCACGGTGCGGGTGTTCGGGTCGTAGCCGCGTGCTGTGGTCAGGAAGCTCGCGTGGAACTTCTTGTCCTTGAACTGGGGCACGCTGACATCGGCGGTGATGTCGGGCTGGAGGATATAGGAGAACACTTCCGGCACGGACACGAAGAGGCGCAGCTTGTGCACGTCGGCCACGGTAAACAGTTCGGACGCTGCACCCGTGCTGTTGAGATTGCCGCCACCATCATGGACGTAATCGCCCACATTGATGCTGCGCGATGTCACGATGCCATCGAAGGGGGCCACGATGGTCTTGAACTTCTCAAGGGCCGCAAAGTGATCGACATTGCGCTGGGCGGCATCGACCTCGGCCTTGGCCGATTGCTCGTTGGCGTTCGACACAGAGACCGACTGGCCTGAAACCGATTGCGACTTGCCCATCGCGCGCCAGCGTTCGGCTGTGACGGCGGCAAGGTGGTACTTGGCGAGTACCGCATTCAGGTCCGCCTGAGCCTGGGCGTACTGCGCATCCAGCGCGGGTGCGTTGATTTCGGCCAGCGCATCGCCAGCCTTCACATGGGCACCGTAATCCTTGAACCACATTTTCACGTAGCCCGAGACCTGCGGATAGATCGGGGCCTGATACCAGGCATCGATATTACCGGGGAGGGTGAGGGCCACCTTGTCAGGCGACTGGATGGGGTTCAGCACCGCGACATTCGGGATGGCGTTCTGCGCCGTCTCGGTGGCGAGGGCGTGATTGTGGTGGACGCGACCGACAACGAGGGCGCCGACCCAGAGCGCGAGGACGCATCCTCCCGCAACAGCGATGATCTTGGGGGAGGTGGCCATTAGACGGTTTCCTTCTGGCGGGCAGAGCGGTTGTGCAGGATCGCGTAGACGCAGGGCACGAAGAGCAGGGTGGAGATGGTAGCCACGATCAGGCCGCCGATGACGGCGCGACCGAGCGGCGCATTGGTTGAGTTCGATGTCGCCATCGGGATCATACCGACGATCATGGCGAGCGCGGTCATGAGAACCGGACGGATACGACCGTAACCGGCCTCGATGGCGGCGCGCAGCGCATCGCCATGAACCTCGAGGCGCTCACGGGCAAAGGACACGACGAGGATCGAGTTGGCTGTGGCCGTACCCATGCACATGATGGCGCCGGTGAGGGCGGGAACCGACAGGCGGGTGCCGGTCAGGAACAGGGCCCAGGCAATACCACCCAATGCGCCGGGAAGAGCCGTGATGATGATGAACGGGTCGAGCCAGGATTGGAAGTTCACGACGATCAGCAGATAGATCAGCACGACAGAGACGCAGAGGCCGAAGACGAGCTGGACATAGGCACCATGCATGGTGGTGGCCTGACCGTGGACATCGACCGCTGTGGTGCGC
>Ga0157362_1000026_pt1 | contig 41457 bp, 36 predicted proteins | sample AttlaeALBM3_FD_111480 | JGI IMG/M metagenome (GOLD analysis project Ga0157362, IMG submission 111480) | Fungus gardens microbial communities from leaf cutter ant in Ribeirão Preto, State of São Paulo, Brazil - Atta laevigata ALBM3 | ecosystem: Host-associated > Fungi > Mycelium > Unclassified ... | reverse complement strand
TGGCGTTGGAGAGAACCGCGACGCTGGACACCATCCGGTACGGCAGTGAGACCAGCGCGACCGCACGGCCCACGAACGAGCGGTCCGCGATGATTACCCTGCGATCGGTCAGGCCGATGTATCCGGTCCCCACGCCCTTGGCGTCGTAGACGGCGTACAGGCGCTCACCGGGCAGCAGGCCCGATCGCACCTGCTCGAGCTGGTCCTTGCGGTCGTAGATCGGTTCGGGGGTACCGGGCGTCATGGCGCCAGCCTAGGAAGACGTCCTTGCACACCAACGGGCGCCGGCTGCACAGGCAGCGGGCGCCCGGATGGGAAGGGTGGCTACTTCTTGGTCTTCTCGACCGAGAGTGTGACCTCGCCGTTCTTGTTGTCGATCTTGGTCACCGTGACGGTGTAGCTGCCCACCTTGGTCGCCTTGTTGAGCGGCACCGTGGCGTCCTTCTTGTTCACGGTGATCTCGGCGTCCTTCTTGGTCTCCTTGACCAGGGTGACCTTCGCACCGCCGATGGTCGCCGCTGCGCCCTTCTTCAGGGTCGCGCTGTTGGCCGAGGCCGACGCGGAGGTGTCGGGGGCGGGCACGGCGGCCGGAACCGGCGCACCACCGGTGTCGGACGGTCCGGCGCCCAGGTCGGTGGCACCGCCAAGGCTGTTCGCCGAGCCGGTCAACGACGGCGCGGTGCCCTCGGCGATGTGGCCGTTGGTGAAGGTGCCCGCGATGAGGGCGATGGCGCCGGCCGCGGTGACTATCGGAAACAGCGGCGACGAGGCGAGAGAGAACTTCATAACGGCGGATTCTAGGACAACCCAGCCGACCGTTGAATGGAAACCCCAAAATCATTCCGGCCGCGGACTGTGACGTATCCGGCAACAGCCGCCCCGAATATCGCAGTTCAGCGTGCGTCAGGTGACGCTGCGTGCACGAGCGACCGCATCGTCCCAGTTGTCGAGCGTCTCGACATAGAGCTGCCGGACCTCGGCCACCCGCTCGCTCAGGTCGCGCAGCGACCAGTTGTGGACCGGGATCGGGGGGGCGACCAGCGCCTCGAGCTTGCCCGCGCGCATCGTGTTCGAGCCCCGCCACATGAGCTCGCCGCTGTTGCGGATGATGATCGGCACGACCGGCACGCCGCCCTGGATGGCCAGGTGGAAGGCACCCTTCTTGAACGTACCGACCCGGGCGGTCACCGACCGGGTGCCCTCCGGCGCGATCATGATCGAATACCCGTCGGCGAGCCGTTCCAAGGCCGGCCGGAGTGCCGCCCTGGCCTGTTTGACGTCGGCGCGATCGATCAGAGCCGGGTTCATCAGCCACGACAGCTGACCGATCAACGGCATCCGCGTCACCTCCTTCTTGCCAATCGGGGTGATGTCGCGCTGCACGATCCGGAAGACCACCAGCGGGTCGAGCAGGCTCTGGTGGTTGAAGATGAACACCGCCGGTCGATGGGACCAGGCGTGCTGCTCGCCGACCACGTCGATCTCGATTCCGGCCAGCGACAGCATTACGTCGCCGCCGACCGTGACCATCGTGTTGGCCGCCACCCGGCGGCTGCGGTTGACCAGCCCGAGGCCGGCGGCCACCAGGCCGGTTGCGGCCAGCCCGGCGTAGGCCGCCGCGGTGCGTGGCAGATCCAGCACCGAAGGCGTTGAGCGCGGGGTGAACGTCTCAACCGGCCATCCGCGGGCCGCGGCGATCGCGGCCAACTCCGGCTCGGGGTTGACCGGGCGTGGATTGCCCACGCAGGAAAGGAATTCGACGTCCTCGTCGCCGTTGCCGTAGGCGAAGCTGGCGTCGAGGTCGACGTCATGCTCGCGGGCGAAGGCCTGCACCGCCAACGCCTTCGGCTTCCCCCACAGCATCTCGCCGTCGACCTCCCCGGTGCAGCGGCCCTCCGCGTCCAGTGCGGGTTTGGTGCAGATCACGTGTTGGATGCCCAATTCCCGCGCGAGCGTGTCCACCTGGAACGGCAACGCGGAGGAGGCAATCACGACCAGGTGGCCGGCGCGCTGGTGCCCGGTGATCCGTTCCACGGCGTCGGCGTACAGATGACCGCCGAGCACGGAGCCGGTGAACTTGCGACCGATCTCGTCGAGCTCATCCATGGTCAGCCCGCGAAAGACCGCCAGGCCCGCCCGCATGAAATCGCCGATCTCCGCGTGCCCGGTTCGGGTGCCGATGCCGGTGAGGATCAGCCGAACGGTGTCCACCGGGCCGAGCTGACGGCGCATCAGACGGTCCTTCAGGTACACCAGCGCGGAATAACCGTCGATCATCGTGCCGTCGAAGTCGAAGAATGCCGCCACCCGCGGGGATTCTGCGTCGGTGGGTTTGTCGAGCTCCGTGCTCATCGATCAACTCCTGTCGACTCCGCGGCAGCGGGCGGCTGCCGGAAGGATGACCGCTGCCCCGCGCGCAGGGCCTGGCGGGCCGCCGCGATCCGTGCCAGCTCGTGCTGATTGATCTGTTCCAGCCGCCCCAGCACGTCGGTCAGCTCGGCCGCGAAGGCGATCCGGCGCGCCCGCACGTCGCCGCCGGCGGCGAGCAGGCCCCGGTTGGCGGCCAGCGCCAGACCGTTGCGGAATAGCGGCGCGGACACCGCCTCCGAGCTCGTGACGCGGCGTTGCAGCATGTATTGGCGACCGAGGCCGAGGCAGGCGGCGACCGCCGCCTTCTCATCGACGGTGGCGTCCTCGGCGGTGACCAGATGATCGGCGAGGACCGCATAGGACTCCACAAACGAGCGCAGCGTGCGCTGGGCGACCAACGGACCGGTGGCTCGCAGGTCCGCGGCGATCTTCTCCAGCTGTTCCCACCGGGTCTCGTCGGGTTCGATCGCCCGCACCTCGGCGGTCATCTCGGCCCGGAACTCCTGCTTGTCCGCGAAGAAGAACTCGAACTTCAACAGGTCGCGCAGCCGCAGGCACTCGCGCCACGCCGCGGCGATCCCGCCGCCGGAGGCCTCGATGTGCAGGAAGGCCAGTTCCAGGATCGCCCGGTTGACGAAAATGTGGATGGTCGCGTTGCGATAGAACGCCGCGACCAGCTCCTGCTCCGGCCCGATCCGGTAGACCGGCTCGGCGCCACCGTCGTAGCCCTCCACCACGCCGTGCTCGACCAACCTGGTGAGGGTCCGCAACACCCCGGCGTCGGTGGCGAGATCACGCGTCGCCGCGTCGGTGGCGGCGCCTCGGGAGAGCGCCAGGGTGAGGATCGATTGCACCACGGCCCGCACCTCGGGCAGCGTCAGCGCCCTGTCCCCGACCCCCAACAAAGTGAACGTCACCAGGGCGGGCGCGGTCACTACCGTGGCCCGGTTGATTCGCGTGCAGACCTCGAAGGCAACCTTGCGGCGCGCCAGGCGGGACCGGGCCCGTTCGGCACCGGCGGATCCATCGCCCGAAGTGGCCTCAGATGCCGTGACACGTTGAGCCCGCAACGCCTCGAGCAGGTTGATCGGTTCGCCGAAGCGCACGTGCGCCGAGCCGAGGTGCGCCCGGCGCTGCTGCTTGGCATAGCGCAGCAGCCAGGCCGGCCCCTCGGCCTGCTTGACCGCGCCACGCGACTCCGAGGCCATTTCGCCCGCCTCGTGCAGCATGTCGTAGACGATCGCCGTCGGGATCAACAGCACGTCCTCCAACTGCCTGGCCTCCACCGTGTCGGCGAGGTAGTTCAACAGGCCGAGCTTGGGGGGCAGCAGCTTTCCGGTGCGGGAGCGGCCGCCCTCCAGGTACCACTCCAGGTTGAACCGCTTGGCCACCATGAAACCCAGGTACTGGGAGAGTGCGAATCGGTAGACCGGGTTGTCGCGGAAGGTCCGCCGGATGCCGACGACGCCTATCCGTTTGCTCATCGCGCCGAGCGGCCAGAACATCATGTTGATGCCGCCGAGGACGTGATTGAGCGGCAGGCCGTTCTCGTAGGTCACCGAGAACATCACATACGGGTCGAGGTTCGACCGGTGCGAGGGCAGAAACATCAGCGGGTGACGGCTGCTCAGTTCCCTCAGGCGGGCAATTTGTTCCCGGTCGACGTCCAAGTCGTAGGCGCGCGAATGCATGACCCGGGCCCAGGCGGCCCACATCTCAATCGCATAGCGCTTCTCGTCGCCGGCCATCTCCTCCAGGTACATCCGGCAGTCGGCCAGCACGCCCTCGGGGTTGCGGCCAAGCCGCACCGCCAGTTCCTCGACCTGCCGGACGAACTCCCGGCTGTGCAGCAGCTCGGCGACGATCGCCCGGGGGGCGCGGAACCGGTCCCCCCGCAGCCGGCGCGTGGCCCGCTCCAGCACGATGTCCGCCTGTCGGTCCACGAATGCGGCGAACTCCGCGGCCTCGTCGCGGCCCGCGGACGCGGGGCCGAGTTCGCGCTCCGTCCAGCGCGCGCGCAGCTCGCTGCGCCGGGCCGGAGCCCCGACCAGAAGCCGCACCTGTCCCAGGTCGCGGTTGAGCAATCTGGCCAGCCAGCGCGCGCGCAACGGTCCCGGCAACGGCAGCCGCAGGCGGGACAGCACGTCGGCCGGCCTCGCCTCGCCCGGCTCGAGGTCGCGCCGGTCGGGCAACCGGCTGACCCGTACCGGCACGATCATGGCGTCGTGTTCCTCGGCCGCCGCCACAGCCGCCCGCGCGCTGTCGGCAGCCAGGGCCCCCAGCGAGTCGGCCCACCGCCGCAGCACGCGCAGCTCGACCGCCGACTCGCCCTTGGCGAGCACCACAATCGGGGTGCCGGGACCGGGCGGCCAGCCGGTAGCCCCCGGTGCGATGACCTGCGGCAGTGGCGATTCGGCGATCGTCACGGCCGATGCCGACCCAGCGCGAGAATCTCGTCGAACCCCTGACGCATGCAATCGCGCAGTAGGTCCGGGTCCGGAACCGCTGCCTGGTCGGTGGCGAAGGTGAGGCAGCAGGTCCCGGTGTGGGTCAGCATCACGGCCATAATCGCGCATCCGGGAACCGGACCGAACGCGAACATCCGCTCGATCAGCGCCCCGGCCAACCAGGCCGATCGATTCAGGCCCGGAACGTTCGACGCCTGCAGGTCGGTCTGTTGCGCCTGGCGCAGACTGATCGAGGTGAGCACCGCGGCGGGCAGCCGACTGGTGAATCCGGCGGTGGCACCGAGGAAGTCCAGCGCCGGTTCGTCGCGTGCGGCGCGGACCCGTTCACCCACCGCCGCGATGCGCCGCGCGGGGTCGGGCTCGTCGGCCGGTCCGGCGATGTAGGCGCCGGTGAACTTGTTGCCCCCCGCGTCGTCCGCCGTCGTCCGGAGACTTACCGGGATCGCCATCGGGACGTCCGAGATCGGGGTGCCGTGCTTGGCGTGGTAGTGCCCCAGGCCACCGAGCAGCGCGGCGAGGTACGCGTCGTTGATGCTCCCGCCGCCGGCCCGGGCGGCCGCCCGCAGGTCCGCCAGCGGGCACTCCAGCGTCCTCAACCGACGGGACAATCCCCGGGGGAGGAACAGCAGCGATGGTGTGCCGTGGTGGCCGAGCACCCGGCGCAATGAGCGTGCGTACGCCAACGTCCCGAGCGGGTCGACGAGCCCGCGACCGACCGCCATTCCGACCGACAGCGCCATCCGGCCCACGATGCGCATCGCGTCGGCGCGTTCCGCCTCCGCGGTCTCGGCCTCAATCGTCGGTAGCACCGGCTCATCGCCCGGCTCCGGACCGGCGGCGTAGATCATGTCGAACAGCGCGATCCCGCCGGCGCCGTCGGTGATCGCGTGGTGCAGCTTCAGCAGGTATGCGGCCCGACCGCCCGGCAGCCCCTCCACCAGCAACGCCTGCCATAGCGGGCGAGCCGGGTCGAGCGGTGCCATGTGCAGCGCCGCGGCCAGATCCAGGAGCTCCTCCTCGGTTCCGCCGGCGAGGCTGACCCGGCTCAGGTGGAAGCCCAGGTCCACCTCGGTGGCCACCCAGCGCGGCGGACGAATCCGCAGCGGATCGTCCACGACTCGTTGCCGAAACCGGGGCACGGCCCGGACCTGCGCGGCGTGGAACGCACGCAGCCTGGACCAATCCGGGCACCGGTCGAGCCGGCACAGCACCATGACGTCCGAACGCATCCGCGCATCCGCCTCGGCCCGCCACATCAGCGCCTCGAGGTCGGACAGCTCGTCACCGGCCGACCAGGCCGCCAGCGCGTCGACGTCCGGCGCCGGAGGGAGCTGACGGTCAGTCATTCGGCTTCCCCGCCAGCGAAAGAACCTCGTCCAGTGCCGCCCGCATGCAGTCGTTGAGCAGATCGGGGTCCGGCACGGCGGCGTGGTCGGTCGTGACGCCGATGCAGCAGGTGCCCTCGTGGGTGACCATCGTGGCCATCATCGCCGAGCCGGGTACCGGCCCGAATGGGAACATCCGCTCGATCCGCGCGCCGGCCAGGTAGGCGGGCCGGGTCATTCCGGGGATGTTGGAGGCCTGCAGGTTCAGCCCGCTCGACACGCGCAGGGTCATCGCGGTCAGTACCGGCGTGGGCAGCCTGCTGGTGAGCCCCGAGGTGCCGCCCATGAAATCCAGCGCCGGTTCATCGCGCACCGTGCGGACTCTGTCCCGGATCAATGCGATGCGCCGCGCGGGGTCCGCCTCGCCCGCCGGCCCGGCGATGAATGCCCCGGCGAACTTGTTTCCTCCCGCGACGTCCTCTTTGGTCCGCGTGCTCACCGGCAGCGCCACGGGCAGGTCGCCGACCGGCGTGCCGTGCTTGGCGTGATAGCGCCCCAGCCCGCCGATCATCGCGGCCAGGTACGCGTCATTGACGCTGCCGCCCACCGCCCGTCCGGCCGCCCTCAAGTCGGCCAACGAGCACTCGAGGATCCGCACCCGGCGGCCGAGGCTGCGTTCGCTCAGCAGTGGTGACGGCGTACCCGGGAGGTTCAGGACGCGGGGCAGTGACCGGGCGTAGGCCAGCGCCTCGGACGGATCTGCGATCGCCCGCCGAGCCATCCCGCCGGCCCCGCCCACTGCCCGCCACGCCACGCCCAGCGCACCCCGCAGTTCGTCCGCGGCGGTTGGCTCCGGCTCCTCGTCGAGCCCCGTGGGGGCACCCCGCCAGGAGGGATCGTCGGCGGGGTCGGGCCCGGGGGCGTAGAGCAGGTCGAACAGCTGCATGATGCCCTGGCCGTCCGACATGGAGTGGTGCAGCTTGAGCAGGTAGGCGGCCTTGCCGTCGGGCAGACCCTCAACCAGCATCGCCTGCCACAACGGCCGAGCGACGTCGAATTGCGACATGTGCAGCGCGGCGGCCAGCTCCAGTGCGCCGGCCACGCCCGCGTCGGCGGCCAGCCGCACCCGGGTCAGGTGATAGTTCAGGTCTACCTCGGTGTCCCGCCAGGACGGCGGACGCAGCCGAAGCGGATCGTCCACGACCCGCTGCCGCAACCGCGGCACCGCCTGCACCGCCCAGGCGTGCGCGGAGCGCAGCCGCTCCGGATCCGGCGCGTGATCGAGGATGTCCAGCAGCACGCCATGGGAGCGCAGCCGCGGGTCGGCCTCGGCCCGCCACATCAGCGCCTCGAAGTCGGTCATCTCCCGACCGGATGACCAGCTCGCTCCTGGAGCTGTGTCTCGCCCCTGTGCAGCGTTCATGGCGACCTCCGCGGTGCGCCCGGGTCGGTCACGGAATGCGCTCGTCGATCCAGCGGACCAGCTCGCCGAGTACGAGTTCCTTGATCGGCTCATTGAGAATCTCGTGGAACAGCTCCGGCCACAACCGGGCGGTCAGGTCGGTGGAGGCGACCCCGTTGACCACCGCGCGCAGCGCCGCGGGTGACACCAACAGATCGCCGCTGCCCTGCATGATCTGGATCGGGAGGGTCAGCTCCCCCAGGGCGGCGATGAGTTTCTCGGACTCCATGAGGATCCGCAGCGTGGTGGGCGCCGGCGGCCCCGCATAGACCAGCGGGTCGTCCTTGTAGGCCTGCACGACCGCCGGGTCGGTCGACACCGCGTCCGCGAGCGGCAGCTCCGGGATCTCGGGCAGGTCGACCAGGGCGAGCAGCTCCGGCGGGAACAGGATCGCGGGCGCGGACAGGGCCAGGCCGGCCAGCCGGTCCTGATGAGCCTGCACGTAGGCCAACGCGATCGCCCCGCCCATCGAGTGCCCGAGCAGGAACACCGGGCGACCCTCCGCCGCGGCGGCATCGACCAGCAGGTCCAGGTCCGCCACCACCGCCTCCATCGAGACGATGTCGCCGCGTTCGCCCTCCGACCGCCCGTGCCCGCGATGGTCGAGGGCCCAGACGTTGCATCCGGCCGCGGTCAGCGCCGCCGCCACGTGGGCGTAGCGGCCGCTGTGCTCGGCGTAGCCGTGGGAGATCACGACATCCGCCCGCGCCGGCTCGGTGTGCCAGGCCTGGAAGAAGAGCCGACCGCCGGCCAGATTGCCCTCGCGATGCCTCATCGGCCTGGCCCCTCAGACAGTGACCGCCGTTCCGCAGTCAGCCACGCGATTCTGCCGCATGGGCGCGGCCGGCCGCACACTCGCCGGTACCGGGCCCTAGGCCGGGCGGCTGCCCTCCCGGGCCGCGGCGGCGACTGCGAGAAGCTCGGGGATACTGCACAGCTTGACCCGCGGCCGTCCGGCGGGTTCCCCGGCGCCGATCTCGTGGCGGTCGATGGCCCGCCAGTCGTGCTCCTCCACCACCTCGGGACAGCGTTTGCGCACCCACTCGAGGATCTCGGTGAGCTCCTCCTCGGTGCGGTCGGCCCGCCCGGCCAGATCCGCCAGCACCGCCTCGGCGGTCTCCTGGCCGTCCTTGCGGTTGGTCCCGATCACGCCGGACGGCCCCCGCTTGATCCAGCCGGTGACGTATTCGCGTTCCCCTTCGATCACCCGACCGCCGGTGTTCGGGATCACTCCGCGGCGGTCGTCGAAGGGCACATCGGGCAGCGCCACCCCGCGATAGCCCACCGCCCGAATCACCAGCCCGGTGGACACCGTCTCCCGCTTCCCGTTGTCCCTGGCCCGGACCGTGCCGCCTTCGTTGACCAGGTCGTTGCAGCCGAGCACCACCTCGCCGACCCGTCCGTCCGGTCCCGGTCGGATCTCGATCGGGGACCGCGCGAACATCAGCACCAGCCGGCGCGGGCGACCGGTCGGTGGGTGTTCGTCGACCAGCCGGTGCATTGTCTCGATGTTGGTGCGCACGACGTGGCCGCCGGCCTTGACCTCCTCCGGGTCCAGGACCTCCAGGTCGGCCGGGTCCAGCACGGCGTCGACGCCGGTCAGCTCACCCAGTTCCCGCAACTCGATGGTGGTGAATGCGGCCTGGATCGGCCCGCGGCGGGCAACCACCAGCACCTCACGCACGCTTGAGGCGCGCAGCGCCCCCAGCGCGTGGTCGGCGACGTCGGTCGAGGCCAGCTCGTCCGGGTCGGTGACCAGCATGCGGGCCACGTCCAGGGCCACGTTGCCGGCCCCGATGACCACCACACGCTCGACGTCGAGCTGCGGGTCGAGGTCGCGGAAATCGGGATGCGCGTTGTACCAGCCGACGAAATCGGTGGCGGCCAGGCTGCCGGGCAGGTCCTCGCCGGGGATGCCGAGGTGGTTATCGGACGACGCCCCGACCGCGTAGACGACCGCGTCGTAGCGCTCCAGCAGCTCGGTCCGGGTGACATCCCGGCCGAACTCGACGTTGCCGAAGAAGCGGAACCGCGGGTGATCGGCGGTGCGGGCGAACGCGCTGCTCACGGTCTTGATCTTCGGGTGGTCCGGGGCCACCCCGGAGCGCACCAGGCCCCACGGGGTGGGCAGCCGCTCGAACATGTCGACGTGGACGGCGGGTTCGTCCGGGCGCAGCAGCGAGGCGGTGGCGTAGAAGGCGGCCGGACCGGACCCGATCACTGCCACACACGCACGACCCATGGAACCCTCGCAAGCTTTCGTCCGGATTATTACGGGCGAACCCTATTGGTTGCCGCAGGTGGCTCCGCCGGTCAGGGCCCCAGACCGAACAGCGGCACCCGGCGCGGCTCCCCGATCGCACAGCCGAGTCGGTCGAGCGCCAGCACGTCCTCGGCCAGCGCCAGCATCGAGCACTGGGTCATCGGCTCGGACACCGTCAAGTGGCCCGCGGTTGGGGACAGCACCAGGGTCGGTATGTGATTGCTGGTGCCGTTGCCCTCGTCCCAGCAGATCATCACCACCAGCCGGTTGCCCAACCAGTCCGGGGATTTGAACACCGTCGGCAGCAGGTGGTGCAGCCAGTGGTCCGCGGCGGTGATTCGATTGCCGGGGCAGCCGACCGCGCCGTGCATGTCGTCGCACATGTTCGGAACCAACATCGAGTACCCGGGCAGCTTTCCGCCGGTCAAGTCGTCGTGGAACGCCCCGGCCGCGGCGGTGCCCATCGGGACCGTCCAGTTCGCGCACTGGGCGCGAATCGCGGTGTAGTACGTCGCCGGGACGTGGTGGACCACGTATCGGCCCGCATCGGTCGTCGTGCAGTTGGCCGGCATTGATTCTGCGTAGGTCCGCCACTGTCGACCGGCGCGCGCCGTCTGGGCGAAAACACTGTCCGCCGGGTCGGCGTGCGCTGCCGGCGGTCGGTTGTCGCACACCCGCGCTCGGTCGCCGCTGGTCAGCAGCAGGTACGCGGCCAGTGAGTGGCAGTTGATGGGGTAACCGGCGTCCACGTTCGTCGCCGTCGCGTAGCGCCCGGCCAACCAGGTCAGGTACGGGGCCACCTTCGGTTCGAACACCTGGCCATAGGTGGTGTTCTCCTCCATGATCACGAGAACCTTGCGCCCCTCCGGGGCCGCCGGCGCGGGCCGGCTCGGCGGGGTTGGCGCGGGTCCGAGCAACGGGGGAAGCGTGGGCAGGGCAATCGGTGCAGGTCGGGCGGTCGGCGTGTCCGCGGTGGACTCCAACGCCTCCGCCCCGCCCGCCACGGCCACGCCGAGCACCGCCAGCGCTGCCGCCAGAATCGCCGCCGCCCTCATCCGCGACGGGGCGGATTTGCGTCGATGCGCGGACATGCCCCAGTGTCACTCGTCGGCGCGGCGCTGTCGCCCGGGCACCGGAGGAGTTTGCCGTCAGTCAATCGCTCGTCGACCCGGCGGGCCGGTCGGCGTGTAATGCTTTGGGATATGCGCGCCGATCCGCCCGCGCCCGGCTCGACGGCGCCCGAACCCCCCCTCGGTGGGAGGCATCACCACCTGCCCTGGAAACAGGTGCCCTGGAACCAGCTGAAGACCGCCGACAAGGTCATCCTGTGGCTGATCGCGATCAGCGGCCTCTACTACCTGGTCACCGTGCCGCTGGTGGCCCCGCTGGTGGGCAGCCACCCGGCCCTGCTGGCGATCATCCGTGGTTCGGCCACGGCGGTCATCACGCTGGGGGCCAAGGCCGCCACCGGGCACGGCTCCATGGTTGTCGCGGTGTGCGCGGGGCTGCCCGGCACGATCCTGTTCGACTGGGTCTTCTGGTGGGCCGGCAAACGTTGGGGGGACAACGCGCTGCACATGCTGTTCCGGCGCGGCCGCAACCCCGAGCGCCGGATTGCTCAGGTGAAACGCCTGTCCCACCGCTACGGCTGGCTCGCGGTGGTGACCGGGTACATCATCCCGATTCCGGTCCAACTGATCGCGGTCGCGGTCGGGCTCGGGGGGATGTCGTTGCCGGTCTACCTGGTCCTGGACGCGATCGGCGCGCTGATCTGGCTGGGCATGCTGGCGGGCCTGGGTTATTGGATCGGCCAGAGCGCCGTCGATGTGGCCAACGCCGTCTCGCACTACTCCCTGTGGGTAACCCTCGGCATCGTGGGGTTGGTCGTCGCGCGGCAATATCGGACCGCCCGCCACCAAGTCCGCTTCCGGCGGCCGTGAATCCGACGTCGGTCAGACGATGCGCGCCTCGTCCAGGAACCTGGTGCCCACCGCCTCGTCGCCCTTGATGTTCACGCCGGCTTCGCGCCACGGCTGGCGGCGCGTGCCCCAAACCGGGAAGCTCGCGGCATCGCCCTCGATCGTCGCCACAGCGCCGCCCGCCGCACCCGGATCGACCCTGACTTGGCCCTTCTTCCCGCCGGGTTGCGCCGTCCAGGTGGACCCGCCGGGGCCCACCAGGTTGATCTCGACCGGGGCGGACAACCACGACAGCCGGGCCCCCGACATGGCGGGCAGGCCGAGCATCATCCACTCGATCGAAACCTCGACCGTGTTCGCGTCCGGCTTTGGCGCGGGCCGCCCCAGCGCGGTCGCGATGTCGTGGGTGACGTGCAGGGTGTGGTCGAACACGAACGCGCTGACCAGCACCGCGCCCGGATAGGTGCCGACCTCCGCCACCTTGATGGGCAGCGACCGCAGGCCGGGTGCCTGAAGTGCGGTGGCCATCGGCCGGAAGCGTCGGCCCCAGTCGGTGTACTCCTTCAGCACCCTCGCGCCGGGCCAGTCCGCGCGCTTGGCCGCATCCGCGTCGTTGGCCCGTTCGATGTCCTTGCCCAGCATCAACTTGAAGAACCAGGGGGTGAAGGCCCCGTGAGTGGCGGCGCCCATGTGCGCGACGACGTCCTTGACCGTCCAACCCTCGCAGCGGCTGGGGGCGGCCCAGTCCGCGTCCGAGAGTGCGGAAAGGTAGCTGACGTTCGCGGTGTACCCGGCGGTCAGCGCGGCAACGCGATTGGATGGCATGGGGCTCCTCAGATGCTCGGGGCCGATTTGACCAGGGCCTTGACGTATATCCCGGCCACCGCCTCCATACCCGCGTGGAAGGCGGGCAGCGCCCTGGTCTTCACCAACTTGGTGCTGGGCGGTTCGTAGGCGTAGGTGAACTGAAGGGTGTTGGGTACGTCGTCCTCACCCGGGGTGAACAGATACTCGGTGGTCGCGTCGGCGTGGCCGGCCGGCCAGGTCACCCGTTGCGTGGTGCGGAAGCGCACCGCGCCCTCGTCGAGGTGTTCGACCTCCCCGAGCTTCTCGTCGATCTCGATGTCGGTCAGGGTGGCCCCGGTGAGGCGCAGACCGACGTTGTAGATCAGTGTGTATCCGCTCGCGTAGCTCGGGACTGCCCCCGGCCAGTACTCGCGTGACTTCATTGTTCGGCAGAACGACACCATCTGCTCCACGTCGCCCTCGAATCCGCGGGTGACCACCACGGTCTCCATACCGTCCTCCTGCGCAGTGGCCCACCGGCCACCTATCTGACAGCCAATCAGTTAATGGTGCGGTCCTTGCCCTCCCAGAACGGCGCCCGCAGCTCGCGTTTGAGCACCTTCATCGCCGCCGACAGTGGCAGCGGTTCCGTGCGGAGGTCGACCGAGCGGGGCACTTTGTACCCGGCGATCGTGGTCCGGGCGTGGGTGATCAGCTCCTCGCCGGTGACCTCGTGGCCGGGTCGGACGACGCATATCGCGTGCACGGCCTCGCCCCAGATCTCGTCCGGAATCCCGATCACGGCGACCTGCAGCACCGCGGGGTGGGTGCACAGCGCGTTCTCGACCTCGACGCAGTACACGTTCTCCCCACCGGAGATGATCATGTCCTTGGCGCGGTCGACCAGGAACAGGTAGCCCTCCTCGTCGAGGTATCCGACGTCGCCGCTGTGGTACCAGCCGTCCTGCAGTGACTCGGCGGTCGCCTCCGGTTTGTTCAGGTATTCGGTGAGGAAGTTGCCGGCCCGGGCCCACACCTCGCCGGGCGTGCCGGTGGGCATCGGCGCGCCGTGCTCGTCGCGGATCGATAGCTCGACACCCGTGATCGGCCGGCCGCAGGAGCCCAACCGCCGGCCGGCACGCGGCTCGGAGTTGGGCAGCACGGTCAGCACCGTGCACGCCTCGGTCATTCCGTAGCCCTGGATGATCTCGGTGTCCGGCAACAGCGCGAGCAGCTTGGTCAGCAGCGCCTCGGGCATCGGCGAGGCGCCGTAGGCGATGCGGCGCAGCGAGGCGAGGGACTCGACACGGAAGCTCGGGTGGTTCACCACCATGCCGATCATCGTCGGCACCAGCAGCGTCATCGTGGGCCGGTGGGTCTCGGTGGCCGCCAATGACGCCTCGGGGGTGAACGCGGGTAGCACGATCGAGGTGTTGCCGAACATCGGGGCGCCCAGGATGCCCATCATCGTCGCGCCGTGGAACATCGGGGTCTGCGTCAGGAACGAACCCCGGTCGTGCCAGGGCACCGTCATCGCCCAGTGGTACTGGTTGAGCACCTCGGCGCGCTGGGAGAGGATCACGCCCTTGGGGTGGCCGGTGGTGCCGCCGGTGTACATCAGCACCGCCGGGGACTCCTCCTCGGGCTCCGGCGGCAGGCGCTCGTTCGCCGCGGCCACGATTTCGGAGTAGCGCAGGTCGGCCGGTCCGTTGCCGTCCCCGAGCAGGACCACCCGCTTGAGCGGGGTCCGGGCGCGGATCTGCTCGATGAGCGGGGCGAAAGTGGCGTCGACGAAACAGACCCGGGTACCGCTGTCGTTGAGGACGTAGGTGAGTTCCTCCGCGGAGAAGCGGAGGTTGAGCGGGTTCATCACCCCGGCGCCGAGCACGCCGGCGTGCCACAGTTCGAGGAACTCCACACTGTTCATAGCCAGCACCGCGAAGCGGTCAGTTGGCCCGGTCGCCAGCTCCCGGGCCAGTGCATCCGACAACCGGGCCACGCGGGAAAGATGCTCCCCGTAGGTGATCGTGCGGCCGGTGCCCGCGTCGATGAACCCGATTCGGCTCGCGTTGCGTTGGAAGCTGGTCAGCAGCGAGCGAGTGAACGCCAGCTCCTTCATGGCCAACCCTCCGTCGGTGTCACACCGTCAGCTCGGCGAGCACCGCACCGATCTGCACCTGCTCGCCCTCCGCGACGTTGATCCTCGCCACCGTGCCGGCCTCGGGGCTGCGAATCGTGTGCTCCATCTTCATGGCCTCGAGCACCAGCAACGGTTGACCCGCTTCTACCACGTCACCGGTGCTCACCAGTACGCGGACCACTGCACCCGGCATCGGGGCGGTCAGCCCGCCGCCGGGACCGCCGCCGCCGGGGGCGGGCAGCGGATCCAGCAGCGTGAGGGTGGAGTGGCCCAATGGGCTGTCGACGGTTGCCAGCCCGATGCCGTCGGCCGGCATCCCGTCGCGGAGCTGGACCCGATAGCGGCGCCGCACCCCGGCGGTGGTGAGGTCGACCTCGGCATCGGTGGCGGCGTGGATGGTGATCGGATGCGGGTCGCCGTCGATCTCCAGCACCGGCTCGCGGCCGGTCAGGTCGTGGGAGATCGTGATGGTCTGGCCATCGTCGTTCTTGAACGTCTGGGTCTCCAGCGTCGAGCGATTGTTGCGCCACCCGCGCGGAATTGCCCCCTGGACGGTGTCCGGGGGTCGGTGCGTGTGATGGCGAGCGATCGCCGCGGCCGCGGCATGCAGCCGGTGGGAGTCGGCGGTGGTCGCCGGCGCGGTCAAGCCGTCGATGCGGTCGAGGAAATCCGTGGTGGTGTCTGCGGCGCGGAACTCCGGCGAGCGCAGGATCGCGACCAGCAGGTCGCGGTTGGTGGTCACGCCGTGCAGGCGGGCCCGGGCCAGAGTGTCGGCGAGCAGCGCCGCCGCGCGCGTGCGCGTGGGCGCGTGCGCGATGACCTTGGCGATCATGTTGTCGTAATAGGGGCTGACCTCGCCGCCGGTCCCGAGCGCCGTGTCCAGCCGAACGCTTCCGCCTCCTCCGGCGGGGGTATCGATCTCGAACAGCTCGAACCTTCCGGAGACCGGCAGATACCCGGCGGCCGGGTCCTCCGCGCACAGCCGCACCTCGATCGCGTGCCCGCTCACGCCCGCGGTCAACGCGGCCGGGGGCAGCGGATGGCCCGCGGCGACGCTCAGCTGCAGGCCGACCAGGTCCAGCCCGGTGATCGCCTCGGTGACGGGGTGCTCGACCTGCAGCCGTGTGTTCATCTCGAGGAACGCGACGGTCGAGTCGGCGCCGACGATGAACTCAACCGTTCCGGCATTGCGGTAGCCCACCGCCCGCGCGGCCGCGACCGCCGCCTCGCACAGTTGGCTGCGCAGCGTTTCGTCGACGAAGGCCGACGGCGCCTCCTCGACGATCTTCTGGTGCCGCCGCTGGATCGAGCACTCGCGCTCGAAAAGCGCCACGGTGTTGCCGTGCGAGTCCGCGAGTACCTGGATCTCGATGTGCCGGGACGGGGAGAGGTAGCGCTCCAGGAACACGGTCGGGTTGCCGAACGCCGAGGCGGCCTCGCGCTGCGCCGAGGCGATTGCCTCGGCGGCGAGTGCCGGGTCGGCGATGATGCGCATGCCGCGCCCACCGCCCCCGGCCGAGGCCTTGACGATCGCGGGCAGCCCGACGGCGGCCAGGGCGGCCGCGACATCGACCGCCGCACCGCCCCCCTCGGGCAGTGCGCGGCCGTCCTCGCCGATCGTGAAGCCGGTCAGCACCGGCACGCCCGCAGCGGCCATCATCGCCTTGGCCGTGACCTTGTCGCCCATCGCGGCGATGGCCTCCGGCGGTGGGCCCACGAAGATCAGCCCGGCGTCGGCCACCGCCCGGGCGAACGCGGCGTTCTCCGAGAGGAACCCGTACCCGGGGTGGATCGCATCGGCGCCCACCCGAGCCGCGGCATCCAGGATCAGATCGCCGCGCAGGTAGGTGTCGGCCGGCGCGGTGCCCGGCAGGCGGATCGCCTCGTCGGCCTCGGCGACGAAAAGCGCGTTCGCGTCGGCGTCGGAGTAAACGACGGCGGTGGAAACGCCCATCGAACGGGCCGCCCGGAGCACCCGCCGCGCGATCTCCCCCCGGTTGGCCACCAACAGCTTGTTTATCTGCTTGCCCATCAGGTGACGAGCCCTCACATTCGGAAGACGCCCCAGCCGCGCCGGCCCTCGACCGGCATGCCGTGGACCGCTGACAGGGTGATGCCCAGGACCGTTCGGGTGTCGGCCGGGTCGATGATGCCGTCGTCGTAGAGCTTCCCGGACATGAAGAACGAGTACGACTCACGCTCGATCTGGGTCTCGATCGCCGCGGTGCGCTCGGCGTCGCGCACGGCGTCGAACTCCTTCCCGGCCGCCGCCGCGGCGTCGCGCGCCACGATCGAGAGCACCCCGGCAAGTTGCTGAGGGCCCATCACAGCCACCCGGGAGTTGGGCCAGGTGAACAGGAACCGCGGGTCGTACGCACGACCGCACATGCCGTAGTTCCCCGCTCCGTAGGAGGCGCCCATGATCACCGACAGATGCGGCACGGTCGAGTTCGCCACCGCGTTGATCATCTTGGCGCCGTCCTTGATGATCCCGCCCTGCTCGAACGACTTGCCGACGATGTAGCCGGTGGTGTTGTGCAGGAACAGCAACGGGGTGTCGGTCTGGTTGGACAGCTGGATGAACTCGGTGGCCTTGTTGGCCTCCTCACTGAAGAGCACGCCGCGGGCATTGGCCAGCACCCCGATGCGGTAGCCGTGCAGCATGCCCCAACCGGTGACCAGCGAGGTCCCGTAATCGGGCTTGTACTCGGAGAATTCGCTGGCGTCCAGCAGGCGGGCCAGCACCTCGTGAACGGAGAACGGCACCCGCAGGTCGGCCGAGGCGATGCCGATCAGCTCGGCCGGGTCGTAGAGCGGTTCGCGAACCGCGGCCGGTTTCGGGCCGAGCTTGCGCCACCCGAACGAGGCCACGATCTGTCGTCCGATCCGGATCGCGTCCCGCTCGTCGACGGCCATGTAGTCGGACAGGCCGGAGACGAACGTGTGCATGCGCGCGCCGCCGAGTTCCTCGTCGGTGGCGACCTCACCGGTGGCCATCTTCACCAGCGGGGGTCCACCCAGGAACACCTTGGACTGCCCGTCGATCATCACCGCGTAGTCGCACATACCGGGCACGTAAGCGCCGCCCGCGGTTGAGTTGCCGAACACCAGGGCGATCGTCGGGATGCCCAGCCCCGATAGCCGGGTGAGGTCGCGGAACAGCTGCCCGGCCGGCACGAACAGGTCCGCCTGGCTGGGCAGATCCGCGCCGCCGGACTCCACGAGGTTTATCACCGGCAAGCGATTGCGACGCGCGATGTGCAGCGCGCGCATCATCTTCTTCCACGTGTACGGGTTGGAGGTGCCGCCCCTGACGGTGCCGTCGTTGCCGATGAGCACGCACTCCACGCCATGGATCACGCCGATGCCGGTCACCACGCTGGCGCCCACGGTGTACTCGGTACCCCAGGCCGCCAGCGGGGACAGCTCCAGGAACGCCGATGCGGGGTCGACCAGAAGGTCGATCCGCTCGCGGACGGTCAGCCTTCCGCGTTCCCGGTGCCGGGCCATGTAGGCGGCGCCGCCGCCGGCGCGGGTCAGCGCGAGTTGCTCATCCAGCAGCTTGAGCAGACCCTCGTTGTGGGCCCGGTTGGCGCGGAACTCCTCACCGTGGACGTCGAGTTCGGAACGCAGGGTCGGCACGTTCGTCCTCCGGTGGTAAGCCGCGCGCGGCGGGTGGTTCGATTCGTGCATTCAACTGGGCGGTGCCGGCCGGCGCGCGGCGGGGCCGGCGGCGTGGGGAGGGCCGCGACCGGCTCCGCAGGTTTATGGAGATTAACATGCGGCTGGCGATCTGTCTACGTCGGCCGGTAGGTGCGGTCCGTTCGATCGGGCGGGCCGGGCGAACGCATCCCGCCGGCGCGGGACTCCGTTTCGGGCAGCGGCGGGATGGGGGTGTCCAGCAACACATGCAGCGCCATCGCGGCCAGGATCGGTTCGATCCGTTCGCGGGGCAGCTTGTTGCCGAATTCGGTCGCCGACTGGATCAGCGCGATCGCGCCCTGACACATGGTGCGGATCTGCTCGATGTCCAGCTCCGGGCGAAGTCGGTTGAGTGCGCGGACCCATTCCTCGGTGTAGAGACGTTGGAGGTAGCGCAGGCGGTGACGGTCGTTGGCGGGCAGCGAACGGAACTCGGTGCGCCAGGTCACGATGTTGGCGGTCTGATCGAAGACGAACGCAGCGTGGTTGGCGATGATCGCCGTCAAAGCCTCAAGCGGGTCGGCGATCCCGCGGGCCAGGTCGCCGACGTCCTGAAGGTGGGAGCTGATCGCGTCGTCGAGGATCGCCACCAGCACCGCTTCCTTGCTCGGGTAGTGCCGGTAGAAGGCCGGCCCGGTAAGCCCCAACTCACCGCTTATGTCGTTGATCCCGACCGCGTGATAACCCCGCTCGGCGAACAACCGGGCCGCCACCCCAATCAGCTCGCGCTGGCGTTGGGTGCGGGCTCCGTACTCGGTTGGCAGCGCCATGGTTCTGCTCCTTGCCCGCGCCGCGCACCCGAGGCCGTGGTGCCCGACGTGACTCACCACTAACTATCCTCGGGGCCCGGCCGTCTGTCGATACTGCGCCCGAGCGTACGACCCGGCCAGCGTATCCTGGGCCAACCCGGCGAGTGGACATGGCTGATTTGCGGCCATTAACTTGCGGGCGTGTTTGGAATGGTCAACCGGGGCCGGAACCGGCTGCGTGCACGAAGGGTGGAGGCAGGAATGAGCGCGGAGCGCTCCGAGCAGATCGTCATCGCCAACTGCGGCGGCTTCTGGGGGGACGACCCGAGCGCCGCCCGCCGTCAGGTCACCGGCGGGCCGATCGACTACCTGGTCATGGACTACCTCGCCGAGGTCACCATGGCGATCCTGCAGAAACAGCGGGCGAAGAATCCCGCGGCGGGTTACGCGGGCGATTTCCTCACCCAGATGCGGGATGTGCTGGTGCCCTGCGTCGAGGGTGGGGTCACGATCATCGCCAACGCGGGCGGGGTCAACCCCCACGCCTGCGCCGCCGCGCTGGCCGAGTTGGCCGGGAAGCTCGGCGTGGGTGATGCCACCCGGATCGCCGTGGTTGCCGGCGACGACCTGTACCCCGAGCTCGACTCGCTGCTCGCCTCCGGGCAACCCCTGAGCAATCTCGAGACCGGGCACCTGCTGAGCACAGTCCGCGAGCACGTGCTCTCGGCCAACGTCTACCTCGGTTCGGCGCCGATCGTGCGCGCCCTCGAGCTCGGGGCGAACGTGGTCATCGCCGGGCGGGTGACGGACACCTCGGTCACCCTGGCGCCGATGATTCACCGCTTCGGGTGGGCGGCCGACGACTGGGACCGGCTGGCGGCGGGCGTGGTCGCGGGCCACATCATCGAGTGCGGCTGCCAGTGCACCGGTGGGAACTTCACCGACTGGCACAAGGTGCCCAGCCACACCAACATGGGCTACCCACTGATCGAGGCTCACGCCGACGGCACCTTCGTGGTGACCAAGCACCCCGGCACCGGGGGGCTCGTCAGCGTCCACACAGTCAGCGAGCAGCTGCTCTACGAGATGGGGGCACCGGGCTATTTGTCACCGGACTGCGTGGCGCGCTTCGACTCGATTCGGCTCACCCAGCAGGGCCCCGATCGGGTGCAGGTCTCCGGGATTGTCGGCGGACCGCCGCCGGAGAAGTTGAAGGTCGCGATCAGCGTTGCCGACGGCTACCGCAGCGTCGGGCGCCTGCTGGTCTCCGGGCCGGACACACTGCGCAAGGCCCGCAAGGCGGCGGAGGTCATCTGGGGCCTGGCCGGCGGCGCCGATGCCTACGAGGCGACCTCCACATCGTTGATCGGCTGGGACGGCAGCCATCCGCCGCTGGGCAGCGAGGAACCCAGCGAGGTCCTGGTCCAGGTGGCCGTCCGCGACCACGATCGGGCGAAGATCGACGGAAAGTTCGCCCCGATGGTGGTCGGCTCAATGCTGCAGTCGATGCCCGGCATGACCGTGCCCGCCGATCAGGGGCGACCGAGGGTCGCCGAGGTGGTCGCGCACTGGCCGGCGCTGATCGGACGCGACCTGGTCTCGCCGAGCGTGACGGTGGATCAGATCACCGAATCGGTCTCGGCCGGGGCTGCCGCGACTGTCGACCCCGCATCAATCCCCGGCGAGGCCGTCGGCGCAGATGCCATCCCCGCCTATCGGCCGGACGACTCCGAGCCGGTCACCGTCCCGCTCATGCGGCTGTGCCTGGCGCGGTCGGGTGACAAGGGCGACACGGCCAACGTCGGGGTGATCGCCCGCAGCCCGCAGATCTTCTCCTGGCTGGCGCAATACCTGTCGGCCGACGTCGTCAAGGCGCACTTCAAGGAGATCTGCCACGGACCCGTCGAGCGGCATCCGCTGCCGAACCTGCTCGCGGTCAACTTCCTGTTGCACAACAGCCTTGGCGGGGGCGGCACCAGCTCGCTGATCTTCGACGCGCAGGGCAAGACCTACGCGCAGTACCTGCTCAGCATGGAAGTCACCGTGCCCAGCTCCCTGGTGGCCGGTGCCTCCTGAGCCCGACGGCCAAACGGGGCAGGGGCGGTGAGTGAGCTCCGGGACCGCCTGCGGGCGCGGGCGGCCGCGGCCCCGCGTCGAATCGTGCTCGCCGAGGCCGGGGATCCCCGGGTGCAACAGGCCGCGAGGATTCTGTCCGCCGAGCGGCTCGCGCTGCCGGTCCTGCCGGAACCCGATCTGATCGGCCGTCACGAGCCGGAACTGAGGGATTGCTATCTGGCGGCCCGGCGGTCGCGGGGCGTCGAACCACCACCCGACGAGCTCGCCGCCATCGGCGCGGACCCCCCGCTGGTGGGGGCGCTGTTGGTCCGACTGGGCCTGGCCGACGGATGCGTTGCTGGAGCCGTGGCCACCACCGCGGCGACGGTGCGCGCGGCCCTGCGAGTGATCGGCACCGCCCCCGGCGTCGACACGGTGAGCAGCTTCTTCCTCATGCACTGTCCACACACCCAGGGCGGCCCGCGCTCGTTGATCTTCAGCGACTGCGGGGTGGTGCCCGAGCCCACGGTCGGCCAGTTGGCCGACATCGCGATTGCCGCGGCGGGCAGCGCCGAGGCCTTCCTCGGCGAGCCCGCCCGGGTGGCGATGCTGAGCTTCTCCACCCACGGCAGCGCCGATCACCCGCGGGTGGAGAAGGTGCGGGCGGCCACCGCGGAGATCCGCCGGCGTCGCCCGGACCTTTGCGTGGACGGCGAACTGCAGGCCGACGCGGCGCTGGTGGCCGCCGTGGCGGCGGCCAAGGCACCCCGCGGCGCGGTGGCCGGTTTGGCGAATGTGTTGGTGTTCCCCGACCTCGACGCGGGCAACATCGCCTACAAGCTCGTCGAGCGGCTGGGTTCGGCCGCGGCGGTCGGGCCGATCCTGCAGGGCCTGGCGATGCCCATGAACGACCTCTCCCGCGGCGCGATGGTCGAGGACATCGTCGACGCGGCGTGCCTGACCGCGATCCAGGCAGCCGCCGACCGGCCCTGAACCCTTGCCTTGTCGGCGCCCCACCGGTAAGTTAACCGCTATAAACGTCATGTCCTCGGCAACGAAGGCCCGAGGACAGGCATTGCAGCCAGGACGGGCGGGATGTCGGCCGCCACGGCGTCGCCGGTAACGTGAGCGAGGGGTAACTCGATGCATTACACCTTTGGAATCAAGTGGTTGAAGGCCTTTCGTTCGAGCTCGGAGGAGGTCTGCGCGCTTTACAACCGGGACGGCTTCGTGTTCGAGGACGTCATGCTCGACCAGCACAACATCACCGACTACTCCGACCTGCTGCGCAACTTCCAGCCCTACGCGAATAAGGATCCCGAGGCCGGTATCGGCATCCACAACTTCCGCATCCGCTCCTACATCGGCGACTCCCGTTCCGGGTTGCTGCGCTGGGAGTGGTACCCGGAGCACTGCGCGATGTTCCTGGGCCTCGGCGTGGCGGGCAGGCCGTTCGGCACCCAGGGGCACACCTTCCACCAGTACAACGAGCGCGGCCTGATCGTCCGTGAGTCCTCCTGGTGGGACGCCTCCGCGGTGCTGCGTGCGGTCGGCCCGGTCAGCCCGACCAAGAGCCTCACCGGGAAGACTGCGGTGGCCCCGGTCTCGGGTGGGGTGTACCTGCCCACCGCCTCCGGGCTCGAGCATGCGCAGAACTGGTGCCATGCGCTGGGCAACGATGTCGCCGCGTTGCGTGCGATGTACTCGGACTGCTTCACCCTCGAGCACACGATGGTTGACGACCATGAGGAAGACACCATCACCGATTCGGAGATGCTCGCGGCGGGGTTGGGCGGGATCTCGAGCAAGGAGAACGGCAGCTACACGTTCACCCCGACCCAGGTGTTCGAGGGCAACGGCCACCAGCTGACCCACTGGAACGTGACCATCGAGGGCGCCTCCACCTACCGCGGCCTGCCCACCGGCGGAAAGACCCTGACCACGATCGGATCGACTTTCCACGAGTTCGACCCCGACGGGCGCATCAGGCTGGAATCCACGTACTGGGAGGACAACCGGGTATTCGTTCAGCTCGGTGTGCCGATCCTGCGGCCGCACTACTGGGAGGCCGACTTCGACATGGCCGCCTTCGTGGCGAGCCTCGGCGGCTGATTCGTCCGCAAAATACCCGCGGCGGCGCCCGGCGAGAACGCGCCGCCGCGGGTGACAATGGTCCGGGAAGGGAAGGGAGTCGTCATGGCCAGCGCCGTGCCGGTGCGCGTGCTCTGCATTGGCGGCTCAACGCGCCCCGGGTCCGGTTCGGAGTCGGCGGTGCGGGTGTGTGCCGCGGCCGCCCGGGCGGCAGGCGCCGAGACTGAGCTGATCGTCAGCCGCGATCTAATGCTGCCGATCTACGACACCGAGACGCCGGAGCGGCACCCGCTGGCGCAGCGCTTCATCGCCGCCGTGCGGGCCGCTGACGCCCTGATCGTTGCCTCACCGGGCTACCACGGGGCGCTGTCGGGAATGATCAAGAACGCGTTGGACTATCTCGAGGACACGCGTGCCGACGGACGGGTCTACCTCGACGGCATGCCGGTGGGCTGCGTGGCGGTTGCCTACGGCTGGCAGGCGGCGGTGTCCACGTTGCAGAGCCTGCGGGTGACCGTGCACGCGCTGCGCGGCTGGCCGTCGCCGCTGGGCGCCACGGTGAACGCGGCGTCCGGGAAGATCTTCGACCCCGACGGGTCCTGCGCCGACGATTCCGCCCGATTCCAGCTGGAGACCGTGGCCGCGCAGGTAGTTGAGTTCGCCCAACTGCGCAAGGCCGGACTGGGCGCGCTCGCCCCGGCCGGCGTGAGCTGAGGGCGGGATTGCAGGTGGCCGTATCGCTCGATGGGTTGCTGCACGACCTCACGGCGGAGACCGCGGATCTGGTCGCCATCGTCCGGCCGCTGTCGTGGGCGGACTGGTTGACCCCCACTCCGGCCGAGGGATGGACGATCGCCGATCAGGTCGCACACCTCGCCTACTTCGACGAGGCAGCCACGCTCGCGGTGCTGGATCCGGATCGCTTCAGCGCCGAGGCGGCCGAGATCATGGCCGCCGGGATGGACTTCCCGGATCGGATGGTCCGTGAGTACCGCGCCCTGACCGGTAGTCAGATTCTCGCCTGGTTCGAACGGGTTCGGGCCGAGCTTCTCTCCCATGCCGCGCTGCTGGACCCGTCCACCCGGATTCCCTGGTACGGCCCGGCGATGAGCCTGGCCTCGACGCTGACCGCCCGGTTGATGGAGACCTGGGCCCACGGCCAGGACGTCGCCGACGCGCTCGGGATACGGCCGGAACCGACGGCGCGGCTGCGTCACGTTGCGCACCTGGGAATCGGCGCGCGTCCGTACTCCTATCTGATCCGCGGGCTGCCCGTGCCGACCGGCCCGATCCGGGTTGAGCTGGAGGCCCCGGACGGTACGGCGTGGACGTGGGGACCCCGGGACGCCGGGGATCGCGTGGTGGGGTCCGCGTTCGAGTTCTGCCGGGTGGTGACCCAGCGTCAGAACGTCGCGGACACCTCGCTCGAGGTGATCGGCACCGATGCCGCCGGGTGGCTGGAGATCGCTCAGGCATTCGCCGGCCCGCCGGGTTCCGGTCGTCCGGCCCGTGCCGATCAGCCCGTCTGAGCCGACGGACCGGGAAGTGGGCGATCGTGGATTAGGCCGCTGCGGATCGCCCCGGTGAACCGGGAGATGATCCTCAACTATGTCGCGCAGCACGAACTCGGGCTCCCCCGCTCGTACTGAGGCGCCGATACCGTCCTCGGCCGGCGTCTCGGCGCGGATGGCCCGGCAGGCCGAGTCGAACACCGCACCCGAGATCGCGCTGCGCCGGGCGCTGCACGCCGCCGGGTTGCGCTTCCGGGTGGCTTGGCCGGTTCCGGGGATGCGGCGGCGCACCATCGATGTGGCCTTCACCCGGGCGAAGGTGGCGGTGTTCGTCGATGGCTGCTTCTGGCATTCCTGTCCGGAACATGCGACCCAACCCGCGGCCAACTCGGCGTGGTGGGCCGGCAAGCTGGCCGGCAACGTCGAACGGGACGCCGCGACGACCGCGCACCTGGAGTCCCTGGGTTGGCGCGTGGTGCGCGTGTGGGAACACCAACCAACCGTCGCCGCGGCCGCGCTGGTGCTGCGCGCGCTCCGCCCCGACTCGGACTGACCCGCCCCGGGTCAGTAACCGTAGATGGCTATCTTCTGCGCCCCGGTGTTGCCGCCCGTGGTGCGAACCGCGTCGATGCGGACCGAACGCCCGGAGGTGTGCAGCGGGATCACGGTCAGCCCGGGGTGAACCGCGAACTGCCCGATCCGGTGCCCGTCGACGAAGACCGCGATCGCGGATATCACCGCGCTGCCGTCGCTCATCTCGCGGGTGCGGAAGCCGATGCCGGTCAGCCGGGCGGAGCGGCCGAGGTCGATGGTGATCGAGGCGCGGTCCCCGTCGCCCTTGGTGGCCCACTCCGTGGCGGGGTTGCCGTCCAGCGCCCGGCCGGCCGCGTACTGCGGCGAGAACTCCGAGCTGACGGCGGCCACCTTGGCGCCGAGCGCGAGGTTCCGGCCGGGCGGCAGCGGGGTGGCCGCGGCGGTGCGGAACTCACCTCCGGGGCCGGCGTAGCTCCGCCCGGCGGCGTCGGTGCCGGCGAATCGGTAGTAGTAGGTGCTCGCAGGCACCAGCCCGACCATCAGCGCACGGTGGGTGGTGTGCGGGCCGGACGACATGTCGGAGTCGGTCGCCGAGCCCTCGTCGGCGGCCGGAGTGCGGCCGAAGTAGACCCGGCAGGAGGCCTTGGCGCGGGTGTGCGCCACCAGCACGGCCGAGGCGCCGCCCGCCTCCGGCTCGACGCCGGCGTTGTCCAACAGGTCGGTGACCGGCAACGGCGTGCTCGCCACCGGCCGCTCGCCGCCGCCGCACGCCGCGAGCGCGGGCAGTGCGAGCGCGATGACCCACAGACGCCTCATCGCTATTCCTCCCGCTCGCCGAGGAACCGCGCGACGATGCGGTCGGCGGCGTGGACCGGCGACAGGTTCCCGTCGCGGACGGCTCGTTCCAGCTCGGCACCCAGCGATCGCACCCCGCCCGCATCCCGCAGCCGGCGGTCCAGCTCGTCACGCACGCACGACCACATCCACTCCACCCGTTGGCGTTGCTGACGCTCAGTCAGACCGCCACCGTTGCGGAGGTGGGTCAGGTGCCGGTCCAGCGCCGCCCACACTTGGTCCAGCCCGACATCGGTCAGCGCGCTGCAGGTCAGCACCGGCGCGATCCAGCCGGTTTCATCCCTGCCGAGCAGCCGCATCGTCGCGTTCAGCTCGGCGGCCGCTGTCCGGGCATCACCCTCGCCCGGGCCGTCGGCCTTGTTGACCGCGATCACGTCGGCAAGCTCGAGCACGCCCTTCTTGATGCCCTGCAGGCTGTCCCCGGTGCGGGCCAGGGCCAGCAGCAGGAACGAGTCGGTCATGCCGAGGACGGCCACCTCGGACTGCCCGACCCCGACCGTTTCGATCAGCAGCACGTCGTATCCGGCGGCGGCGAGGACCGTCATCGCCGATCGCGTGGCCCGGGTGACACCCCCAAGCGTTCCGGAGGTCGGGGACGGGCGGATGAACGCGTTGGGGTCCGCGGCCAGCCGCGTCATCCGGGTCTTGTCGCCCAGGACGCTGCCGCCGCTGCGCGCCGAGGACGGATCGACCGCGAGGACCGCCACCCGGTGGCCGCGCCCGGTCAGCATTGCCCCGAGGCCGTCGATGAACGTCGACTTACCCACACCCGGCACCCCGGTGATGCCGACCCGGCGGGCCCGCTGCGCCAGCGGCTCGAGCCGGTCGAGCAGTTTCGCGGCCGCCGCGCGGTGGTCGGCGCGGGTCGACTCGACCAGGGTGATCGCCCGGCCGATCGCGGCCCGCGAGCCGCCCAGCACGTCGTCGGTCAGCGTCTCGACGCCGACTTTCACCCCGGGTCCCCGACTCCCGCACCGCTTTGGGCCCGCAGGGCCTCGATCAGCTGCAGCGCGGCGTCGGGAATGACGGTGCCCGGCGTGAACACCGCGGCTGCGCCCGCGGCGTGCAGAGGTTCGACGTCCGCGGGCGGGACTACGCCGCCGACCACGACCATCACGTCGGTGCGACCCTCGGCGGCGAGGGCCTCCTTCAACGCCGGCACCAGCGTCAGGTGACCGGCGGCCAGCGACGACACCCCCACGATGTGCACGTCGGCCTCCACGGCCTGACGTGCCACTTCCTCCGGGGTGGAGAACAACGGTCCGACGTCGACGTCGAAGCCCAGATCGGCGAACGCGCTGGCGATCACCTTCTGGCCGCGGTCGTGCCCATCCTGGCCGATCTTGGCGACGAGGATCCGCGGCCGGCGGCCCTGCTCGCGCTCGAACTGCTCGGCCGCCGCGCGCACCCGCTCAATGGCCGGGGCACCGCCGGCCTCGCTCCGGTACACGCCGCTGATGGTACGGATGGTCCCGGCGTACCGACCGAAAACGACCTCCAGCGCGTCGGACATCTCACCAACCGTGGCGTGGGCGCGGGCCGCGTCGATGGTCCGGGCGAGCAGGTTCTCCTCCGCACCGCCCGGGCGGCGGGCGGCCTCGGTGAGCCGGTCCAGCGCGGCCCGGCATGACGCCTCGTCACGTTCGGCGCGCAGCCGGGTCAGCTTGGCCACCTGGGCCCCGCGCACCGCGTGGTTGTCGACGTTGCGCACCTCGATGTCGGCGCCCTCGCTCACGCGGTACTTGTTGACCCCGATCACGGTCTGCAGACCGGCGTCGATGCGCGCCTGGGTCCGCGCGGCCGCCTCCTCGATTCGCATCTTCGGGATGCCCGCCTCGATCGCCCGGGCCATCCCGCCGGCGGCCTCCACCTCGCTGATGTGCGCCCAGGCCCGGCCGGCCAAATCGTGGGTGAGCCGCTCGAGGTAGGCGGAGCCACCCCAGGGGTCGATCACCCGGGTCGTGCCCGACTCGCGCTGCAGCAGCAACTGGGTGTTGCGCGCGATCCGCGCGGAGAAGTCGGTCGGCAGCGCCAGCGCCTCGTCCAGGGCGTTGGTGTGCAGGGACTGGGTGTGCCCCGCAGTGGCGGCCATCGCCTCCACGCAGGTGCGCACCACGTTGTTGAAAACGTCCTGTGCGGTCAGCGACCACCCCGAGGTTTGGCAATGCGTGCGCAACGACAGCGACTTCTCCGATTTCGCGCCCTGCGCCTGCACGATCTTCGCCCACAACAGCCTGCCCGCGCGCAGCTTCGCGACCTCCATGAAGAAGTTCATGCCGATCGCCCAGAAGAACGACAGCCGGGGCGCGAAGGCGTCAATGTCCAACCCGGAGGCAACCCCGGCCCGCAGGTATTCCAGCCCGTCGGCCAACGTGTAGGCCAGCTCCAGATCGGCCGTCGCGCCGGCCTCCTGCATGTGGTAGCCGGAGATCGAGATCGAGTTGAACTTCGGCATGTGCGCGGAGGTGAACGCGAAGATGTCCGAGACGATCCGCATGGACGGGGCAGGCGGATAGATGTAGGTGTTGCGGACCATGAACTCCTTGAGAATGTCGTTCTGGATGGTCCCGGTGAGCGCGGCGGGCGGCACGCCCTGCTCCTCCGCGGCCACGACGTAGAGCGCGAGCACCGGCAGCACCGCGCCGTTCATCGTCATCGACACGCTCATCTGATCCAGCGGAATGCCGTCGAAGAGCTGACGCATGTCAAGGATCGAGTCGATCGCGACCCCGGCCATCCCCACGTCCCCGGCCACCCGCGGGTGATCGGAGTCATAGCCACGGTGGGTGGGCAGATCAAACGCGATCGACAACCCCTTCTGACCCGCCGCCAGATTCCGTCGGTAGAAGGCGTTCGACTCCTCCGCGGTGGAGAAGCCGGCGTACTGGCGGATCGTCCACGGCTGGTTGACGTACATGGTCGGGTAGGGTCCGCGCACGAATGGCGCGATGCCGGGCAGGGTGTCGATGAAATCCATCCCGGTCAGGTCGACCGCGCTGTACAGGGGGGCCAGGTGGATGCCCTCGGGCGTTGCCCAGCCCGCCTCGGCGGGCGGCAGCCCGACGAGGGCGCGAAACTCCCGCGGCCAATCGGAGTCGGCAACCGGTGGCTCGCCCAGTGCGACGTCGCCGAAGTTCCCCGGCACGGTGGTCATGTCCGCCTCACGTGATTCTCCAGCTCGGACTCCCAGCGGATGCGCGGCAGGCCACCGCCGGGCGGTCCGGGCGCCGGCGGGCGCTCCAGAAGGCGCTCGTCAGCAAGCGGGAACGCGGTGACCCCGACGATCGTCGCCTCGCCGCGGGCGAGCGCGGCCAGCTGCGCCTCCCGCGCCACCGCGATCCGATCGGCGACCCAACCATTGCCCAGCGCCGTCACGATCCCACCCGCCTTCTCGACGCCGGTGAAGACGTCCCAGGCGGCGTGGGCCATCGTCTCGGTCAGCGATTCGACGTACCACGAGCCGCCCGCCGGATCCAGAACGGCGGCCACATGCGATTCGGCGATCAGCAGGGCCGGTGTGTTCCGGGCTATCCGGCGGGCGAGGGCATCCGGGCGGCCCAACGCCGCATCGAACGGGCGCACGGTGATCGCCTCGGCGCCCCCGACGCAGGCCGCGAAGGCGGCCAGGGTGGCTCGCAGGATGTTGTTCCACGGATCATGCCGGGTTGTCATCGGCCACGACGTGACTGCGTGCTGACGCAGGCCGGCGGGTGGGCCCGATCCGCCGCAGACCTGCGCGACCCGAGCCCAGGTTCGCCGGGCGGCCCGCAGCTTGGCGATCGTGGCGAACTGGTCGGCGCTCGCGGCCGGTCGGAACTCCAGGGCGTTCAGCGCCGCCCCGACGTCCACACCGGCCTCGATCAGCACCCGCAGCGCCGCCACACCGGCGGCCAGCGCCAGGCCGAGTTCCTGGGTGTCGCCGGCACCCGCGTCGTGGTAAACCAGGCCGTCGATCACCACCGATCGCAGACCCGGATGATCGGCCGCCACTCGGGGGGCCAATGCGGCGACGCCGGCGAGCGTGTCCGCCAGCGCCTCGCCGTCACCGGTGCGGGCCAACGTGCCGAACGGGTCCAGACCCAGACAGCCGGTCAGGCTCGCCGGGTCGGTTCCGCGCCCCGCGGCGTGCTCCAGAAAGGCCCGCGCGGCCGCGGTCCCCAGCGGCCCGGCGTCCAGGCTTACTCCGACCCGCTCCAGCGGCACATCCTCGAGCACCACGCCCAGGTCGGCAACCTCGGTCGCGCCGGGTCCGATCGTCAACCAGAGCGAGGTGACGCCGCCGTCGAGATCATCGGCGATTTGCCCGGCCAGAGCCTTCGGATCCGGATCGGCGCAATGGGCGCGGATGTCCCAGCCGGTCGTGTTGCCGGCCGCGGTGCGCCCCCGGGTGAACGGCGCCGCGCCCGGAACCCCCGTGGGCACCGAGGCGTCGTCGGCCGTGTACAGCGGCGCGATCTGAAGACCGTCGGCCGTCAGTGAGCTCAGCGCGGCGATCGCATCCCGCGGCTGCGCCCCCTCCGGCGCGGAACGGGCCATCACCTTCGCGACCAGGGCTTGCCACTGGGCCAGGCTCGGAATGGCGAACTCGTTCCCGAGCTCGCTGTGCTCGCTCACGCGCGCATCATATTTGCCGGGAAATTCAAGCGGCCCGGCCCCGCTTCCCCGCCGTCAGGGCAACGATTCGAGTGCGGCGCCACCGAACAGCTGAACGTTGTGCGCCCGCTCAATGACCAGCCCGCGCTCCGCGCGCTCCTTGTGCAGCTCGGCGAGTGAGGCCGACGCGCGCTCGATCGCCTCTTTCGACGACCAGTAGGTGACCGCTGCCATCCGGCCCTCAGCAGGGTTGTTGCCCCAGTAGCCAAGCTGGAAGCCGGGCTCCTTCTCAAACCGCCGCACGACTTCCTGCACGCTCTTGCGCATGTAGTCGAGTGCCGCTTCGTCGGGGTTGTCGGTCTTGTAGATGACGATCCGGATCCAGGTCTCGGACACTGCTACTCCCAGTCGGACTGATGGGGCGAACCGGTGTCGGGGGCTTCAGCGGCGCAGCCACCGCCGGCGGTGCTTGGGCTGCTCCTCTTCCTCGTCATCGGCACCCCACATCGCGATGGCCGCGGGGACCGTGAACAGCTGGACGTTCTGCACGCTCTCGATCGTGATGCCGTGCTCAGCCCGCTCCTCGTGCAACTTGCCCAAGGCGCCGCTGGCGTCCTTGATGGCCTGCTCGCTGCTCCAGTAGGTGACGGCGGCCATGGTGCCCTCGTCGGGGTCGAGCCCCCAGTACCCGAGCCGGAAGCCCGGCATGTGGTGCATCGTCTCGAGGGTGCGGCTCGTGCTGTCCTTCATGTACGACACGGCCGCTTCGTCGTTGGGGTCGTTCGCGCGGTAGATAACTACTCGAAGCCAAGTTTCGGCCGACATTTTTACGCCTCCACGGTGCGGCCGGCTGAGCGGATGACCTCACTCTGCCACATTTCGGAACCTCCGGCGTGGTGGGCCCGCGGGGGGTATTACGGTGGGCCCGCTGGAGCCGAGCGAACGAAAGGCTGCCCATGACCGGAACGCTCGCGGGCCGCACAATGCTGATTTCCGGCGCCAGCCGGGGGATCGGCCTGGCGATCGCCCTGGCCGCCGCCCGGGACGGGGCGAACGTCGCGTTGATCGCCAAGACCGCGGAGCCGCACCCGAAGTTGGAAGGCACGGTCTACACCGCCGCCGCCGAGATCGAGGCCGCAGGTGGGAAGGCGCTGCCGATCGTCGGCGACGTGCGGGACGAGCACGCGGTGGCCGACGCGGTGGCCCGCACCGTGGAGCGCTTCGGCGGCATCGACATCTGCGTCAACAACGCCAGCGCGATCGACCTCTCGCCGGTGGAGACGTTGGAGGTCAAGCGCTACGACCTCATGCAGTCGATCAACGCCCGGGGCACCTTCGTGCTGTCCAAGGCCTGCATTCCGCACCTGAAGGCGGGCACCAACCCCCACGTGCTGACGCTGTCCCCGCCGATGTCGCTGGACCCGAGGTGGCTGGGCGCGCACGCCGGGTACGCCGTGGCGAAGTTCGGGATGACGCTGCTCGCGCTGGGTCTGGCGGCGGAGCTGGCCGAGGCCGGGGTGGCCTCCAACACGTTGTGGCCGCGGACTCTGGTGGCCACCGCGGCGGTGCGCAACCTGCTCGGGGGCGAGGCGGCGATGGCCCGGGCGCGCAAGCCGGAGGTGTACGCGGACGCGGCCTACGCGATCCTCACCTCGCCGAGTCGGGAGTGCACCGGTAACCAGTTCCTCTGCGAGGACCTGCTGCTGGCCCGTGGGGTCAGGGACCTTTCGGTCTACGACGTGGTTCCGGGAGGGGAGCTGCAGCCGGACCTGTGGATCGACGAGGTGAACCCGCCCGGGTACTCCGGCTGACGGGTCACGCGCGGAAAACGACTCGCCCGACGGTCAGGCCGTCGGCCAGCCGCTGCACCCCGGCCGGCACCTCGGACATGGGCAGTTGCTCGCCGATCAGCGGCCGCAGCGCGCCCCCGTCGAGCAGCGGGGTCAGCTCGGTCTGGGCCTTCGCGATCGCCTCGGGGTCCCGCTCGCGATACAGGCCCCAGTGCAGTCCGATGACCGAGTAGTTCTTCACCAGCACGTGGTTGAGGGCCGCCGAGGGGATCTGCCCGCTGGCGAAGCCGATCACCAGGATCCGCCCGCCGAATGCGATGCACTTGGTGGACTGCGTGTAGGCGGCCCCACCGACGGGGTCGTAGACGACATCGACGCCGCGACCCCCGGTCACCGACTTCACCACGGCCACGACGTCATCCACCTGACGGTCAATCAGCACGTCGACGCCCAACCCCCGGGCCACCTCCGCCTTGGCCGGCCCACCGACCACACCGATCACCCGGGCGCCGGCCGCCTTGCCCAACTGCACCGCCGCGCTGCCCACCCCGCCCGCCGCGGCGTGCACCAACAGGGTCTCGCCCGCCGCGAGACTGGTGCGCCGGTGCAGGGCGAACCAACCGGTCTGATAAGCAATCAGAAAACCGGCCGCCTCGGCGTCGTCCAACGACGTCGGTGCGGCAAAAGCGAAACGCGCGTCCAACATCGCGTACTCGGCGAATGCGCCGTGCGGCACCACGGTCATCCCGATCACCCGGTCCCCGGCGACGAACCCGCTCACCCCGGCGCCGAGCGCGACCACGTCCCCGCACAACTCCACACCCGCGGTGAACGGAAGCGGCGGGGACTCCTGATACGTACCCCGGCACATCAGCACGTCGGGGAAGTTCGCCGCGGCCGCCCGGACCCGCACCTGCACCTGGCCCGGGCCGGGTTCGGGCACCGGTATCTCGTTCGCGCGCAGGACGTCGCGTGGTTCCCCGGTGTTGGTGACCTGCCAGGCAAGCATTCACACAGGGTAGGGGGTTGCCGATTTCGTTTGAGAACTGTCGGCGCCCTGTGCGAGCCTGGCGAAATGGATGGGGGGCTGGCCATTGAGGCTCGTGGTCTGGTCAAGCGTTACGGGGCGACGGTCGCGTTGGCCGGGGTGGATCTGTCGGTGCCACGCGGTCGGGTCTGCGGGCTGCTCGGTCCGAACGGCGCGGGCAAGACCACCGCCGTGCGCATCCTGACCACGTTGACCGTCCCCGACGCCGGAACCGCCGCGGTGGCCGGGATCGATGTTCGCGCGGACCCGATCGGCGTGCGCGCGGCGTTGGGGTTTGCCGCGCAGGACGCGACGGTGGACGGCAAGCTGACCGGCTACGAGAACCTCGTGCTGATCGGCGAGCTGCACCACCTCGGCCGGCGCGCGGCCAAGGCGCGCGCCGCGGAACTACTCGAACAGTTCTCGCTGACCGACGCGGGGGGACGTCGTGCGGAGCACTACTCCGGGGGCATGCGGCGCCGCCTCGACCTGGCTGCGACGCTGGTGGCCCGCCCGCCCGTGCTATTCCTGGACGAACCCACCACCGGGTTGGACCCGCGCGCCCGGTTGGAGCTGTGGGCCGTGCTCGATCAGTTGGTCGCGGCGGGCTCCACGATTCTGCTGACCACCCAATACCTGGAGGAGGCCGACCGGCTGGCCGACGAGATCGTCGTGGTCGATCACGGTCGCGTCATCGCGCGCGGGGACTCGCGCAGCCTCAAGCGGCAGGTGGGCGGCGATCAGCTGCACGTGGTTGTCGCCGCGGAGGCCGACCTGCCGCGGGCGATCGCCGCGGTCGAGCGGGTCAGCGGGTCCGCCGCCAATCTCGACCCGGCGGCCCGTTCCGTGACCGCGCCGGTCGCCACCGGCGCGGCGGCGGTTGCGGAGTTGGCCTCCGAGCTCGTCAGGGCGGGCATCCGAGTCGAGGATCTCGGGCTGCGGCAGCCCACGCTTGACGACGCGTTCCTCGCCCTGACCGGCAGACCGCTGATCGAGATCACCGTGGATGGTCAGGTGCCGGCGCCCGCCGCGCCCGAGCCGACCAGGCAGGAGGTGTCGCCATGACGACGGCGCTCGCGTCCGTCGGCAGGCCGTCGAGGCGGCGTTCCACGTTGGCCCGCGATGCAGTCGTGATCGCCCGGCGCTGCCTGGTGCACATGCGTCGCCAACCCGAGGCGCTGTCCGACGCCACGATCCAGCCGATAATGTTCGTGCTGCTGTTCGCCTACGTGTTCGGTGGCGCGATCACCGCGCCCGGTGGCGGGAACTACAAGGAATTCCTGATGGGCGGGATCTTCGCGCAGACGATCCTGTTCTCGGCGTTCGGTGTCGCGATGGCGTTGTCGACCGATCGCCGCAACGGCGCGATCGACCGATTCCACTCCCTGCCGATTTCCCCGGCTGCGGTGCTGTGTGGGCACGCGCTCGCCAGCCTGCTGCGCTCCGCGCTGCCGATCGGGCTGATGTCCGCGACCGGGGCGGCGGTCGGCTGGCGTATCCGCGGTGGAGCTTGGGACACCTTCGTTGGGTACTTCCTGATGTTCGCGTTCTCGTTCGCGATGATCTGGATCGGCGTGCTGCTGGGCAGCACCTGTCCGACGCCGGAAGCGGTGCAGGGCATTGCGTTCGTCGTGCTGTTCCCGATCACGTTCGTCGCCAGCACGTTCGTCCCGTACGACACCCTGCCGACCGGGCTGCGGGGCTTCGCCGTGTGGAATCCCACGACGGCGCTGTCCGAGGCGCTGCGGCAGGCGTTTCACAACCCGGGCGCCCACCCCGCGTCCGGGGCGCCCTGGCCGATCAGGCACGCCACCGAGTACACGCTGATTTGGATCGTGGCGATCATCGCCGTCTGTGCCCCGCTGGCCGTGCGGCTGTACTGGCGCGCGTTCCGTCGCTGAACTCAGGAATGGGCGGTGATGCCCGGCGTTCCGGTCGGGCGGCCGCGGCTGGGTCGGATCCGCGCGGCCAGCGTGGTTGCCGCCACCGGATCACCGACTCCGGCCGCCGCCAGCACCTGCAGCGTCTGCTCGTGATCGAGGCCCTCCAGATGGCGCAGCGCGTAAGCGGCCCTGGTTGCCGGCAACAGCCAGGCCAGCTCATCGCCCGCCGCGGTGGGCCGAGCCCGCCGCAGCCCGTGCGCGGCCGACGTGGGGCCGGCGCAGCGTCTCCGGCCGGTCGTCAGCGCACGTCGGACGACGGAATCTCGGAGGATGGTGTAGTCCGCGGCGTGGTCGCCGGCCGCCACCGGCCGCAGCGCCTGCTCGACTGCCACCCGGGCGATCAGGTGTCGTCGGTGCCCGAGGACGGGGGAGAGGATCTCCGAGGCCAGACGGACCAGGCGCGCGACGTATTCGGGGGTCGGATGCTCGGCTGACCTAAGAGGCATCGGGGGATCGCTTCCTGCCGGTTGGGCGTGGGCGCGAACGCACCATGCTTTCATCGCCCGGGGACGATCTTGCAGCGGGGTGGGCTCCGGAACCCGGGGGCCGTGAGACGGCCCCATCCGTGATGCGGAAGACCGCAGGATGAGGGAACCTGGTACGACTGCGTACCGTCTCATCGTCGAGCGTCGCGCGGTGCGGCGATCGGTGTGGCACGCGGGGTTTCGGGGGACCGGATGACTCGGCTGGCGGAGTTCGTGCTGCGTCACCGCAAGGCGGTGATGCTGTTCTGGCTCGGCATGCTGATCGTCGGGGTGTTCACCGCGGCGCAGACCAGCAAACGCCTGTCGGTGGACTTCTCACTGCCCGGCCAGCCGGGCTACGAGACCGAGAAGAAAATCCTCGCCACCTACGGAAACGGCGGTTCCTGGCAGCCGTCGATCGTGGTGGTCACGGTTCCGCAGGGCACCACCGTTGAGGATCAGCTCGGCCGGATCGAGCCGGTGATGGAGAAGCTCCACGCGGCGGCGCCGGCCACTCGCTTCGTCGACTACGCGGCCACGCATGACCCGGTATTCGTGACCGCCGACCACCGCACCACCTATGCGTTGGTGTACCCCGCGCCGGTCCGCTCGTTCACCGACAAGCTGCCCACGGTCGTGATGAAGCCGTTGCTGGCCCGCGCGCACGAGCTGACCGGCTTCGACTGGGGGGTTACCGGCTACGAGCAGCTGGCCCGCGGCAACACGGACTCGAATGGGCCCAGCCTGTTGCTTGAGACCCTGCTGGGTGGACTCGGCGCGCTCGCGGTGCTGGTGTTCCTGTTCGCCTCCTTCCTGGCGCTGCTGCCGTTGATCGTCGCGGCGGTGTCGATCCTGACCACGTTCTCCATCGTGCTGATCGGCACCTACGTGCTCGACATCAGCTTCGTGGTGCAGTTCCTGATCGCGCTGGTCGGGTTGGGGGTCGCGGTCGACTACTCGCTGCTGCTGGTCAACCGATGGCGCGAGGAGCGGGCGCACGGGCGGGACCACCACGATGCGGTGATTGTCGCCATGCGCTACGCCGGCCACGCGGTGCTGGCCAGCGCGGGCACTGTCGCGATCAGCCTGTGTGCCCTGCTGGTGATCCCGGTACCGCTGCTGCGCAGCATGGGGCTGGGCGGCATGTTGATCCCGTTGATCAGCACGGCGGTCGTGGTTACGCTTCTGCCCGCCCTGCTCGGTGGGGTTGGACCCCGGGTGGACTGGCCGCGGATCCGCAACGAGAACCGAGCCTCGCGGGCTTGGTCGGCCTGGGCCCGCACCGTGGTGCGGTTGCGGTGGCCGGTGGCGGCACTGTCGCTCGGACTGCTGATGGCGCTGGTGCTGTCGGTCTTCGGGATCAAGATCGGGCAGACGCAGACCGATTCACTGGCGCACAGCGGTCCGGCCTACACCCAATTCCAGCGCCTCCGCACGGGCGGCGTGCCGTCGGGCGTGGTCTCGCCGATGGAGGTGCTGGTCAAGAGCCCGGACGTCGCCAAGACGGCCGACGAGGTCGTGACGGCGGCCCGGTCGGTGCCGGGGGTGGCCGCAGCGGTCGCGCCCGACAACCCGCAGTGGCGCAAGAACGGCACCGCGATGGTCGACATCATCCCGGCCGCAGAGACTGTCGACTCCAGCCAGGCTCACATCGTCGACCGGGTGCGCTCCGCCGTCGCCGGCGTGCCCGGTGTGGTCGGTATCGCGGGCGTCGGCCCGACGTTGTTGGACTACATCAACGCGGTCTACAAGAACTTCCCGTACAGCCTCGCCGTGATCGCTGTGGTGACCTTCCTGCTGCTGGTGCGGACTTTCCGTTCGATCCTGCTGCCGATCAAGGCGGTTCTGCTCAACGTCATCTCGGTTTGCGCGACCTTCGGCGCGACCGTCCTGTTCTGGCAGGAGGGGCACGGCTCCGAGCAGGTGTTCGGCATCTCGGCCACCGGCGCCGTCAGCTTCTGGTTGCCCGTGGTGATCTTCGCGTTCCTGTTCGGGTTGTCGATGGACTACGAGGTGTTCATCCTCGCCCGAATGCGCGAGGAGTACGACCGGAGCGGCGACACCGCCGCGGCGGTGGTCGAGGGTCTGGGCCGGACCGGTCGGATGGTCACCGGCGCGGCGACGATCCTGTTCCTGTCGTTCCTGGCGCTGTCGGCGTCACCGGGCACCGACATCAAGGTGTTCGCCACCGCGCTCGGCATCGGCATCCTGCTCGACGCCACCATCGTGCGGGCACTGCTGGTGCCGGCTCTGGTGTCATTGTTCGGCCGTTGGAATTGGTGGCTCCCGGCCGGGGCGGCCCGGCTGCTGCGCATCGCGGTACCACCGCCGCCGGCTGCCCGGGTTCCGGCCCAGGTTGGCGCGGCCGAGGCGGCCGGCGAGACCACCGCGACCCCGATGGCGCGTTTCAACCTGTAGCGGATACCGCGCGGGTGTCGCGGCGCAGCGGATGGGCTGCGGGCACCTCGACCAGCACGATCGGCACCCCGTCCGGGTCGGCAACCCAGCACTCGATCAGCCCCCACGGTTCGGTCCGCGGCTCACGCCGAATCGTGGCCCCGGCCGTCAACAGCCGGGCGTGCTCGGCCGCCACGTCGCGGACCTGCAGCCACAGGGCGAACCCGGCGGGCGCGCCCGGTTCACCCGACCCGGAGAGCTCCAACAGCCCGCCGCCGATGAAGAAAACGGTGCCCCGCGCCTCCGGTGGACCGAACTCCCTGGCCACTGCCAGCCCGAGCACGTCGCGGTAGAAGTGCAGCGATCGCGCGTGGTCCACCGGGTGCAGCAGGAGCCGTCCGGTCAGCACGTCCATCCCGGCATCTTTGCGCGTCCCCGGGATGCTCGGCGCCGCCGCCCTGACACGCGGAGGCCCCGCGACCGATGCCGGCGCGGGGCCCGCGGTTCCCCGCCCGGGTCAGACGCCGACCAGCCGTGACTGCCGGCGCTGCAGGTACACGGCCCAGGTGACCAGGAAGCACGCTACGTAGAAGGCGATGAACGAGATATAGGCCGCGTTGCCGTTCTTGGTGTGCAGGAACGACTGCCGGAAGGCGATGTTCACCAACACACCACCGCCGGCACCGATCGCACCCGCAATGCCGATCAGCGCCCCTGACATGCGCCGCGCGTGCCGGTCCGTCGCGGCGGTGTCCGCACCGCCGGCCTTCGCCAGCAGCGACTTGGACGCGAAGATCGACGGGATCATCTTGTAGGTCGATCCGTTGCCGGCACCGCTGGTGGCGAACAGGAAGACGAACCCGATGATGAACAGCGCCAGCGATCCATTGTGTGAGGCGATCAGGACGGTCGTAGCGGCACCAGCCATCAGCACGAAGTTCCAGAACGTCACCAGCGCTCCGCCGAAGCGGTCCGCCAGGTACCCGCCGATCGGCCGCGCCAGCGAGCCCACCAATGGCCCCAGATAGGTCCAGTGCGCGACCTTAACCGCGTCGACCACCGCCTTGTGCGTGATCGGGTCGAAGACCTGTTTATGGGTGACCGGGTCGAACTTCGGGAAATGCGTGGGGAATTGGACGCTGAGCACCTGGCCGAACGCGAAGCTGAAGCCGATGAATGAACCGAAGGTGCCGATATACAGGAAGGACATGACCCACGTGTGCGGGTCCCTGCAGACCTGGCGCATCGCGCCCTTTTCATTCGTGGCGCCCTCAATGTTGTTCATGAAAAGTGCGGCGGTCAGCGTGGCCAGTACGATGAACGGGATGTAAATCCCGACCACGAACTTTGGGTGGTCCACACCCTTGGTGGCGAGCACCCAAAGGCCGACGAGTTGGATCGTGGCCACACCCAGGTTCCCGCCGGCCGCGTTCAGGCCGAGTGCCCAACCCTTGAGGCGGGCCGGGTAGAACATGTTGATGTTGGCCATGGACGAGGAGAAGTTGCCCCCGCCGAAGCCGGCCAGGGCGCCCAGGATCAGCAGGGTGTGGAAGCTCGTGTACCCGGTGAAAATTTTGGGGTTGGCCGCGCTCGGGTGACCGGGCGTCAGTATCGCCGCCAGCGTGATGGTCGGGATCAGCAAGAGGGCGGCGGAGATGATCGTCCAGTTCCGCCCGCCGAACTTGGCCACCGCGAATGTGTACGGAAGGCGGAACGCCGACCCGACCCCCGCCGGGAGCGTGACCAATAGGAATTTGTCCGCGGCCACGGTCGCGGCGCTGTGGCCGGGCGCGCCGGGGTTGAAGCCGTATTTCGGTCCCAGGAACAGGATCAACGTCGACCACATGGTCCAGATGGAGAACCCCAGATGCTCGGCAAAGATCGAGAAGATCAGATTCCGCCGGGCGATTTTTGAACCCTTGCTCCGCCAGAATTCCGGGTCCTCGGGATCCCAATGCCCGATCCAATGCCGGCCACGCCTGGTGGTGGTTTCCGGGGTGAGCACATTCCGTGCAGCATGTGAGGCCACGCTCATCTGAAGTTCTCCTGCGGCGCCGCGGCGGGGTGACTGGACTTCCCGATCGTTCCCGCCGGATGTTGCCCGCCGGTGAGTCGGCTGTTAACCGCAGGCGCACTCCGACGCCGGGAATGTGACGGACGTGTGGCGGCGCCCGCACACCTCACTCAGTGGGTGGCCTCGGCGAGGCGTTTGCGCGAGGCCAAAATCTCGGCCTCGGCCGCGGCCCGGTCCACCCAGTGGGCGCCCTCGACCGATTTGCCCGGCTCGAGTTCCTTGTACACCTCGAAGAAGTGCGCTATCTCCAGCCGGTCGAACTCCGCCAGATGGTGGATGTCCCGAATGTGCTCCTGGCGCGGGTCGTTGGCGGGCACGCACAGGACCTTGTCATCCCCGCCCTTCTCGTCGGTCATCCGAAACATTCCGATCGCCCGGCAGCCGATCAGGCAGCCGGGGAAGGTCGGCTCATCGAGGAGCACGAGCGCATCGAGCGGGTCGCCGTCCTCGCCGAGGGTCCCGTCGATGAACCCGTAGTCGGCCGGATACCGCGTCGCGGTGAACAGCATGCGGTCCAGCCGGATGCGCCCGGACTCGTGATCCATCTCGTACTTGTTCCGTTGACCCTTCGGGATCTCGATCGTCACGTCGAACACAAGAGGCTGCACGGCTGGTTACTCCCCACCGGTTGGGCGCTGCACACTGCGGACGGCGAGACCGACGGTTGCTTCGGATCGCCGTGACCAACGTTAGGGTCGACCGGGCGCGTTGGAGGTGGCGGTGGGTCGGGCAAGGACATTGATCCCACTCGGCTGCGCGGCGCTGGTGCCGCTCCTGGTCGGTCCGGGCCTCGGGCAGGCGCAGCCGACACCCGACCCGCGGGTTCCGGCCGGGGCGGCGGTGATGGCGCCGGCCACCACCCCGGTGCTGCGTCCCGTCGCTCCCGGCGAGGGTCCCGCACCCACCGCGGCCGGCCTGGCCGCGGCGCTGGCGAAGCTG
>Ga0157362_1000025_pt1 | contig 41655 bp, 36 predicted proteins | sample AttlaeALBM3_FD_111480 | JGI IMG/M metagenome (GOLD analysis project Ga0157362, IMG submission 111480) | Fungus gardens microbial communities from leaf cutter ant in Ribeirão Preto, State of São Paulo, Brazil - Atta laevigata ALBM3 | ecosystem: Host-associated > Fungi > Mycelium > Unclassified ... | reverse complement strand
TGGGAGCAGGAGAAGGCGACATCGTTACAGATCGATATCAAGCCCGATATCCAGAGCCTTGACGCTATGGGTCAACCAGCCGAGCGAGAGCACATCCACCCCTGAAGCCGCAATGGCTGGCGCCGTGTCAGGCGTAATGCCACCGGAGGCTTCTGTCAGGGCGCGTCCCTTCACCATCTCCACGGCGCGCCGAAGCATGTCGGGACCCATATTGTCGAGCAGATAGACATTTGCCCCGCCCGTCGAGAGGGCCGTTTCAAGCTGATCGAGCGTATCCACCTCAAGCGCGATCGCCATCAGATGCCCTGCGCGCTGCCTTGCCGATTTGAGCGCCGAAGCCACCCCTCCGCACAAGGCGATATGATTATCCTTGATCAGGATCGCATCATCAAGACGATAGCGATGATTGCTCCCGCCTCCCGCCTTGACGGCATATTTCTGAATAGCTCTCAGCCCCGGCAAGGTCTTGCGCGTGCAGCATACACGGGCTTTCGTACCGTGTATGGCGTCCACAACCTGACGCGTTGCGGTTGCGATGCCGCTCAGATGGGAGAGCAGATTGAGCGCTGTGCGTTCTCCCCCCAGAACGATCTCCGCAGGCCCCTCGATCTCGGCAAGAATGTCACGCGGCAGAATGCGGCATCCATCCTCCTTGAGCGCTGTGAAATTCGCATTCGGGTCAAGCAGGGAAAATGCCAGCCTGACACCCGCCATTCCAGCCACAACGCCCTCATGACGGGCGCGGAACACCGCGCGCAGGCGTTGGCCGGGCCGGACAATGGCCTGTGACGTGGCGTCACCCCCGGTGCCAAAATCCTCGGCCAGACCGGCCCGTATGACATGTTCCCACAACAGATCGGGCAAGGGAGGAATGAAAATTGTCATGCGTGCACAAAGCTCCTCTGCGCATGGATCATGGGGTCCGAAGCCATTGCGGCGATATCGCCCGACCCAAGGCCGATTTCAGCAAGGGTAAACTGGTAGCGCCCGGTCTGCGGCGCTTCGTCTCCATCAAGTCGCCAGTGGCTTCCACGGCTCTCCTTGCGGCGCAGGGCAGCTCTGGCGATGGCAGCACCAACCAGAGCATGGTCATCGCGCGCGGCAAGCGGGGCAAGAAAGGCCGACAGACCCTCCAGCCCGTCATGATCCCGCAGGATCCCTGCCCCCTTGTCCATGCGCGGCCCAAAACTCGCCGCACCAAAGCGCACAGGCTCTGTGGGATTCTGGCAGGAATGGCGCTCGCGCGTGGCATTGTTCACATCCCACGCCACGGCCCGCCCCATCACGAACGCCTCAAGCAGTGAGTTGCTGGCCAGTCTGTTCGCGCCGTGCAACCCGGTGCAGGCGACCTCGCCGCAGGCCCATAGCCCCGCGAGGCTTGCCCGGCCATGCAGATCTGTCGCCACACCGCCCATGTGGTAATGAACCGCTGGCCTTACCGGAATGGGCTCGCGATCAGGATCGATACCGTGCTGGGCACAGATGCGCGCAATACCCGGAAACTGGCGTGAAAAGACCTGCCGCAAACCCGTCGCCTGCCCGGCACCATGCCGGTTGCCCCGTGCATGCGGCCCGCTATATCGCGCATCGAGAAACACGCGATGCCCCAGTGCCCGATGGCGCGCAATCGCACGTGATACACGATCACGGGACTGCAGCTCGTCCGTAAAGCGGTTGCCGGTTTCATCCACGAGCACCGCGCCCGCACCCCGCACGGCTTCGCTGATCAGAGGCGAGCGTCCACCCCCTGTCTCGACATCGAGGGCAGTTGGATGAAACTGGACAAATTCCATATCGGCCAGCCGGGCCCCGGCTCGCGCGGCGGCTGCCAGACCCCGCCCCGTATTGCTGGCAGGGCTCGTTGCACCGACATAGAGCGCCCCTGCCCCGCCACAGGCCAGGATACAGTGATTGGTTGGAATGAACTGCCCCGTGTTGAGCCATACGCCGCGCGCACGTCCGTCCAGCACATGGAGGTGGTCCAGTGTCACCCCATCGAGCACCACAATGCGCTGAGAGGCTTTGACCCGCGCTATGAGCGCCTCCATAATTCCCGCACCGCTGCCATCACCACTCACATGCGCAATGCGCGCGCGTGAATGGGCCGCCTCCAGGTGCAGGTCCAGATCGCTGCCCCCTGTGCGGGTGAACGCCACCCCCCAGTCGAGCAGGGTTGCTATTGCAGAGGGACCAGCCCCGATGATGGCCTCGACAGCACGGGGGTCACACAGCCCGTCACCGGCATCGAGCGTGTCACGCATGTGAAGCGCTACGTCATCATCATGACCGATAGCCGCTGCAAGGCCTCCCTGCGCCAGCATGCTGGCCGCTTCCGTCCCCAGAGGTGACGGGCTGAGCACCACACACGGCCGGTCGAGATGCAGGGCCGCCGAGAGCCCTGCAAGACCTGCACCCGCAATGACGGGCCAGCCTGCGAAACGGGTGAGTGTCATCATGGCTCAGGCCCTCAGACCGCAAGCATTCGCTCGACCGCACGCCTGGCCTGCGGGAAGAGCGCATCGGGAATGGTCACTTCCTCCTGCATGGTCTCCAGCGCACGCCGAATGGCGGGCAGCGTGATGCGTTTCATATGTGGGCAGAGATTGCACGGGCGAACGAACTCGACCGCCGGGTTGAGCGCTGCGAGGTTGTCGCTCATGGAGCATTCCGTGACCAGCAGCACCTTGGCGGGCTGCTTGACCGCCACAAATTCCATCATCCCCGCCGTCGAGCCTGCATAATCGGCTTCTGCCACAACTTCGGGCGGGCACTCCGGATGGGCCAGCACCACGACACCGGGGTGCATACGCCGGTACTGCCTGATCTCGAGGGGCGTGAAACGCTCATGAACCTCGCAATGGCCAGGCCAGGTGAGCATCTCGATGCCGGTCTCGTTCTGGATGTTCTTCGCCAGAAACTCATCAGGAATCATGATGACGCGCGGCACACCAAGGCTCTCGACCACCTTCTTGGCATTGCCGGACGTGCAGCAGATATCGGTCTCCGCTTTGACGGCAACCGAACTGTTCACATAGGTTACGACCGGAACGCCGGGATAAGCCGCCTTGAGCGCCCGGACATTCTCAGCCGTGATGGATTCCGCCAGCGAGCAACCTGCCATCGAGTCCGGTATGAGCACCGTCTTCTCCGGGTTCATCAGCTTGGCTGTTTCAGCCATGAAGTGAACGCCGGCCATCACGATCACCTGCTCCTCACAGCGCTGGGCCTCGCGGGCGAGCGCAAGGCTGTCGCCGCGGATATCGGAGATGCAGTGGAAGATTTCCGGGGTCTGGTAATTATGCGCAAGAATGACCGCATTGCGTTCGCGCTTCAGCCGCAGGATCGCCCGGATATCATCCTCGAAATTACGCTCCCAGTCCTCGCGCGTCATCAGACGTGAAACGGGTTCGTACAGGGCATCGCCACGATCTCTGACGAGGGTCATCTGATCCATCGGATCCTCTCCGCTTAGTTATGCTCTATATGAGCATAATAGGGACAAAACTGTTGAGACCCATACATTGGGTGCCTCCTCGACGTTTTCAAAGCCACAAAGCCGTGATTGTCGAAAAAGCACGGCCAGGAACCATTCAAGATCACACTGACCGGGCAATCGGCAATTTGGAGCCCATAAGCTGTCGGGCACCGATCACCTCTCGCCTGAAGCGATAGAGCCGCGCGGGGCGTCCCTGGGGCTGGTTTTCCGCCTCGCCTGTCTCCTCCACGAGGTCCTGGGCCAGGATCAGCCGCCTGAAATTCTGCTTGTGCAGCGGTCTTCCCGCAATGGCCTCGACTGTGCGCTGCAACTGCCAGAGCGTGAAGGTCTCGGGCATGAGCTCGAACACCACGGGGCGATAGCGTATCTTGGCCCGCAGACGCGCCAGGGCAGTCGCGAGGATGCGCCGACGGTCCGACGGCATGGCACGGCCAGGTACCACCCAGGCGCCGGGCCTGCGCGATTCCGGCAGAAGATCGGCCTCCCACAGCAGTTCATAGCGGTGCAGGACCAGCTCGTCATTCCAAGGCTGCCCTTCAAGCCCGAACGTCTCGGCGCAGCGCCATTGCCGGGCTGGATCGCGCCCGGCCCAGTTTTGCAGCGCCCGGCCGATTTCGCTCTCGATCAGCTCCGCTCCGCTGCCCCGCAAATTCTCCCACGGGAAATATTCGTACAGCCCGCGCCAGCCTTCCTGTGCATCCTCCAGACGGGTCAGCCCCATATAGGAAATACGTATGAGACGCGGCGCGTCTGCGCCGGCCTGCCCTGCATCCGCCGATCCTGCTTCACCGCCCGACGCCTCAGCAAAGGTATAAAGCTGCTCGATATGGCCGAGGTGGCATTGCGTCTGCTGCTCGACCCAAAGGCGCATGCCACGCTGCAAGGAGCGATGCGCCGTTTCCAGCGGCCCGGAAGGCAGGTTGCGCCCCTGGTCGAGTGTCAGCACAAGAGGCTGTTCGTCCTGCACCGCAAGCAGAACCGCCACCAGTTCGGTCTCGATATTACTCATGCATTCACGACCCGTCCGGTCGTCAGCAGAAGCAGGGCGCGCAGGATTTCTGCCGGGCTGGGCGGGCAGCCACGCAGGGCCACATCGCATTGCCGCACACCTGCCAGACCCGCCTCCATGATACCGCCCAGCACGGCGTAATTTACCCCGAACGGCCCCATGCCAAGCGCACAATCGCCGATCGCCACGATGCCCTTTGGCCCCGGCATGGCCTCCCAGCGGGCCTGAAGCCCGGGCAGCATGGCGCGCGTCACAACGCCGGTGACGAACAAAAGCTCGGCATCATGGGGTGTTTCGACAAAACGGATGTCGTGACGGGTCAGATCATAAGCCGCGCCCTGAAGGGCCTGTGCCTCGATACGACAGCCATCGCAGCCCCCGCCTGCCACGATATGAAGCGTGAGTGGACGCGGCGCGGGAGGCAGGGAATCACGGGGCCGCCATCTATTGGCGTCCAGCAGGGCGCGCAGAAAAATCATGGACAGTTCCGGTCATCTGGTTCGTTGTGAGTAAAACCATAAACCGGCTCAAGGAAAAACCCCGCATGGTTCTGGCCTTTGCGTCTCATATTCCACAAGACTGGCATGACGCCATTGCCAACGCACCCCATGTGCGTCGCTGGATTGAGGGCGTGGAATGCGAATTCGAGGTTTCCTCTCTCACGATCCGTGATGCCGTGAAGTTCGGCAGCCGGATCGGCTTTGTCTTCGCCGAGGCACAGGCCCGTCATGAGGGGGTTTCCGTACCCCGCTATGCCTTCCTGCGCGGGGACTCCGTCGGTATTCTCGTGGTGCTGCGTCATCCCGATCACCCGCCAAGAACCGTGCTTACCTGCGAGCCGCGCCTCCCGATAGCCACCGCAGAGTCCCTCTCCCTGCCCGCCGGAATGGTCGATGACGGCACAGTACAGAGCACCGCGCTGCGCGAATTTGCCGAGGAGACGGGCATCTCACTGGCGCTTGCGGAACAGGACCTGATCTCGCTCGGCACCGTCACGCTTTCACCCGGTGGTTGCGACGAACATCTCACGCTTTATGCGCTGGAAATCGATCTGGATCCGTCGGTGCTGGCCAGTCTCGACAATCGCGCAACGGGGCTGGAGAGCGAGCACGAGCATATCAGACTTCGCGTGTTGCCCCTTGCTGCCATACCAACCCTTCCGCAGCAGGACGCCAAGCTTCTTCTGGCCTTCCACCTTTATGGCGCCCGCACGCGTGACTGACACACCGACACGCGGGGCGTACTCAGGCAAAATCCAGGCCGGACAATAGCGACGCGCAAAACAACGCGTCAGCGCCTCTTTTTGCTCATGACGATATCCTGAACTTCGGGTAAGCCGGATCCATGACCCAGACCGAAGCCCTTCCCCCTGATGCTGAAGCCCTGCTTGCCCTCGCCGCTCGCCTGGCCGATGAGGCCGCCACACTTATCAACGAAATTCGCGACCGGGGCTTCGAGACAATCATCAAGGCGGACAAATCGCCGGTAACCGAGGCCGATCAGGCGGCAGAGCGTCATATTCTGGCAGGGCTGCGTGCCGCTCGCCCTGATATACCGGCTGTGGGTGAGGAGGAGATCGCCAATGGTGCCTTTGCGGAGCCGGGCGAGATCTACTGGCTTGTCGACCCGCTTGATGGAACGCGCGAATTCGCCGCAGGACGTGACGACTTCACGGTCAATATCGGGCTGATCTATCGTAACCGGGCTGTTCTCGGCGCGATGGCCCTTCCCGCTTACGGGCAACTCTATACCGGCCTCGTGGGCCAGGGTGCTTGGCGTCATGACAGCAACGGGACGACCCCCATTGCTGCGGTCGTGCCGCCCGAGAACGGGCTGCGTATCCTGGCTTCGCGTCACTACGCCGATGACCCGCGCCTCAAGGAATGGCTTGCCGGGCGAAAAATCGGAACGCTAGGCAATATCGGCTCGGCCGCCAAATTCGCGCGTGTCGCAGAGGGTGAAGCCGATTTTTATCCCCGCCTTGGCCCGACCATGGAATGGGACACGGCCGCCCCGCAGGCCATTGTCGAAGCCGCAGGCGGCCATGTACTCGATGAAAAAGGCGCGCCCCTGCGCTACGGCAAGCCGGGCTGGTTCAATCCGCCCTTTCTCTGCACCGGACGCCACGCCACAGAAGGGCAGGACGCATGACAGAAATTCTCAAGGCCGATCCTGACGCCATCCAGCGCGCCGCGACACTTTTGCTTGATGGCAAGCTCGTGGCTTTCGGGACCGAGACGGTTTACGGTCTGGGCGCGCTGGCCACGTCCAACGCTGCCGTTGCTCATATCTTTGCCGCCAAGAACCGGCCGCGGTTCAACCCGCTCATCAGTCATTTCGCCAGCGCGGAAGCCGCATTCGAGCATGTCGAGGCCAATGACATGGCCCGCCGTCTGGCCGAGATCTTCTGGCCGGGCCCCCTCACCATGATCCTGCCGCGCAAGAGCGGCTCAACCATCTGCGATCTGGCGACGGCCGGTCTGCCAACCATCGCGGTGCGCGTTCCGAGCGGCAAGACCGCTCTGGCACTGCTTCAGGCGGTCGGCCAGCCAGTGGCAGCCCCTTCGGCCAACCCGTCGGGGCGTGTCAGCCCTTCCGATGCCTTTCATGTGCTGCGCAACATGCATGGTCGTATCGACGCCATTCTCGATTCCGGCCCCTGCTCGGTCGGGCTCGAAAGCACCGTCATCGACCTCTCGCGCGAGGTGCCGTTCCTGCTGCGTCCGGGCGGCATCACGCTGGAACAGCTTGAAGCCGTATGCGGCACGATCCGCAATCCGGACGATTACGCCACCAAGCTTCCCTCCTCCCCCGGCATGCTTGCCTCGCATTATGCGCCCGGCCTTCCGGTTCGTCTGAGCGCCGAGAGCGTGGATGAGCATGAGGCGCTTCTGGCCTTCGGCCCGGCCCTGAGCGGCGCGGGACTGGTTTATAACCTCAGCGAGCGCAGCGACCTTGAGGAGGCCGCGTCGCGCCTCTTTGCCGGGTTGCGCTTTCTGGATGGCGAGGGGCAAAGGCGTGGCCTCAAGACCATCGCCGCCATGCCTGTGCCCCGCCAAGGCCTTGGCCTCGCCATCATGGATCGGTTGCGCCGCGCTGCCAGCCCACGGCCGACGGCGTCGGGTGATGACGACGATGATCTGGAGAGCATGATCGGCTAATGTCCGGCTCGTTCGACCCCAAGGAACTCAAGGTTCTCTCGGATATCCTCGCTCTGGTTCTTGAAGAACAGGAAGGGCAGTCCATCGCCGCGCTCAATGCGCTGCGCTCGCGTGCGCGCAAGAGCGGCACGACAGGCGGTGCCCTCAAGAACCTCTTTGTCGCCATTGCCCCCAACCCGCCACCACGCGCCAAGCCTAGGCCACGAACCACCAAGTCGGAGAGCGGTCCTGACGTGCTGGCGGCCAGACAGCAGATTGTGACGCTCACCAACAATCTGCGTCAGATGGACCTTGAGTTACGCAATTCGCGTGCCCGTCTCGAATCCGTGCGGTCAGAGCTGTATCAGACTCAGCAATCCCGCGCTGAAATCCAGTCCAAGCTACTGGCCCGCGATGCGCGCAAGCCTTTCTCCAGTACCTTGATCTGGTGCGGCTTCGCCGTCGGCATCCTTATCGGGATCGCCAGCACGCAGTTCATCCATTCCATAGTGGATGTCCCCCGCGTCGATCGCTCGGTCTTCCTGCGCTAGGCTCTACAAGCAGCGTGATCGGAAGCAAGAGAGCCGCGCGTTGCGGGGCGTCTCGGTCCAGTGCGCGCATAGCTGCTACGCGCCTCACCAGATTTGTGCATGTTGTGGAGCGTCGGCCTCAGCCTTCAACGGCACACATGCGAGAGGGAACACTCTGCCACTCGCATCTCGTGCTCAAAATGACCCTCCTGATCGGCATCCTTGTGAATTCTTGCGGGCGTTTCACATTCCAGGCAGGTATAGATATAGCCCCTCTCCCCGGTTCTCTCTCGATAAGCGATGGCATCCGCAGCGCTTATCGGCTTCCCGTCTAGCTTGGCCATTTTCATTATTCGGATCTCCAGAATTATGAATGGAGAAACTCTATCTTATACTGAGGAATCTTCTCATATCGAGTGAGATCAACCTTTTGTTGGCGTAATTTACCTGAACAGTTCATCCGCTCAGTTGACGCCGACTGTATACTGATCGCAATGCGTCCAGGCATCACTCTCGATCGCGATAAAATCCCAGGATCCAGTACATCAAATGCGGTGCGTCAGTGACTCAACCGCACTGTGCAGGCACGAATTTGCTTAGTCCTGCCCCTAATCCTGCAAACCGCCCATGATGGGGGTCAGATGGGCGCGGCTCTTGCTCGTGCGGCGCGCCGGAGGGCGTGGCTGACAGGAGACGAAATAGAGCCCGATCACAAAAATCAGGTTGGTGATGTTGATGAACAGATCGACCAGCATGATCAGGCCGCTGCCCGACACGCCATTCCACAGGGAGACCCCAAGCCAGACGATACCGAGCGGCCTCATGCCCAACAGGAAGCTGCGCAGCGGGTTGGCCTGACCGGCACGTACCAGCGGGCGCATGCGCTGGATCGCCATGTAGAAGCAGACGAACAGCACCCAGTTGAGGATGTTGAACATCGATCCGCTGAGAGATGTGGCACCCGTAAAAATCAGGATCGCAATGGCTGCCAGGAAGAACAGGATCGCACCAAGCTGGAGGCTCATCCCGAGTTCGGCAGCAGAAAGCCGTTCGGGCAACCTGTCCGATACAGGCTGGAAGATCTTATCGAGTAGCCAGAGATCGGCCTGATTGACGCGTTCGACAAAGGACATGACGCTGACTTACCGCGCCATTCCGGCGGACGCATCTGTTTTCTGCGCCTCACCGTGCGAGGGCTACCCCCCAAAGAAGAAAAGCCCCCTTCCACGTACCACCAGCGTCTTGTGTCGCAGCCTGAAACAACCCGGGCCGCAAAGCAGACCCGCGCAGACAGAGGCTCACGCCGGTGCGCGTTGTGATCGCAATTGAGTAGAATGCGCTCATTCGTCCGGTACAGATCATCAAACTGACGGCAAGTTGAGGGCATGGTTCGCCTGGACATAAGCGCACGAGAAATGAGTCTCTGCCCGAAAGTCAAAAGGCGCCGCTCCCGTTCGAGGTCTAGCCCGCGCACAGAAAGCGTGATTTCCGATAAACCGGCCCAACAGACTCCGTTTATCGGTTTTCTAACGGAACAATATGGCACATGATCGCAGTCAATCGACGCTATACAGGGTGGCCGGATAGTCATGTTTCCAGTTGTGATAGAGAGCCTTTCCAAAAACTACGGCGCCAAGCGCGTGCTGGATCAGGTCTCTCTCAATCTGGAACAAGGCAGTATTACAGCTCTGCTTGGCCCCAACGGAGCAGGCAAGACCACCCTGATCGGCTGCCTGCTTGGGTTGCTGCAACCGGATTCCGGTTCGATCAGGGTCTGGGGCCAGTCAGCGGATGCGCTTACACCATCACTCCGTGAGCAAATTGGTTTTGTTCCGCAGACAATGACCGGCCTCACCTGGTTTCGCGTTCAGGAATTGCTCGATTATCTGGCGGCCTTCCATAACAGCCAACCACGAGCAGACGCAGGCAGTGCAACGCAGTCATGCGAGGATAAAAGCTGGTCGCAATGGGCCAGCCTTGATCCGAAATCGCGTATCTCGGCTCTCTCAGGGGGCGAGAGACAGCGTCTGGCCATCGTGCTGGCCTTGCGCTTTTCACCCGATCTTATCGTGCTGGATGAACCCGTTGCCAGCCTCGATCCCCTCGCCCGTCACGATTTCATCGCCCTGCTGGCCGAAACCGTGAAGCAACGCGGCGCAACAGTGCTGCTTTCATCGCATATCATCTCCGATCTGGAGCGGATCTGCGATCGCTTTGTGACGCTCAACAAGGGCCAGATCATCAGTACGGTCGATTCCTGCCAATTCAACAGCCATATCCGCCATCTCGCCCAATGGCCCGATGCGCATCACGGACTTCGCATTCTTGTCGATCTTCCTGACGGAAGTGTCTGGGTTGAAGGCTGGACACCCGCCCATGAGGCCCTTGGCCTGCCAACGCTACCCGGCGATTTGGAAGCCTTCTTTCTGGCGCTGACGCGATGAGGGATACCCTGCGTGCCATGAGGCTCTACGCCTCACCGATTTTCCTGCGCGAAAATCCCATGGTTCTGCTCGGACTGCTTTATGCCGTCATATGCTATGGTATAGCGGTCTGGCTCCGTCTGGCACCACCGCATGTCGATGGCCTGCCCATGCTAGTCAACCTTGTCATGTCCGCATGGTGGGTCTTGCTGCTGAGTGCGTTCAGTTCCGTCAACACCCATTACTGGCGTCAGATACGCTCACCCGTCACGTTCATGCTGCCTCGCCTGCAACACGGTGAATACTGCGCAGTCCACGCGATTATCGCCATCGCCTTCACCGTTCTCTGCGCCCCGCCCCTTTTGATGGGGGCCCCTCTTCTCAACACGCTTTCCGTTGAGGCATTGGCTCTGGCCCTGTGGTCGGGCGCGGATCAAACAGGCCCCAAATCGATGCGGCGCGCCACGCGCATCATGCGGCGTATCGTCTCGCGTATCGGGTTCATTCTGCTATTGGTCCCGAAAATCCAGCTTCTGGTCTTTACAGCCCCCTGGCCCGTAGCGCTCGGGTTGCTCCTGGCTGGTCTGGGCATTGCCCTGTACGAATACCGGTTTCGCGATTACCGCCTGGACCCACTGCCGGAAACCGTCTTAGTCGGCAGAGATCATTTCCCAAGGCTGCTGCAACCTGTCATTTCCTGCCTCATGTGGCGGCCAAGCTTTCTGCCGCATATTCCGCTGCAGGATCAGTTCCTGACAACACGACCTGTGATCGTCACCCTTGTCCAGATTGGCGGCACCCTGATTTTCGCCGCGCTGAGCGCCATTATGCTTTTGGTCATGGACGGTCATCTTCCGACAATCGATGCGTTCCGCCACAGCCTGCCCGGCTATGCCCGACAGGCCACGCTCCTCGTGGCCCTTGGTCTTTGCCAGAAATTCCAGAAGCGCACGGACTGGCCCTTTCTCGTTGCGCTTTGCCCTTTTGGCGACAAGGCAGCCTTTACCCGCAAGCTGCTTCAGCTCCACCTCATGACGGCCGTCTTTGCCGGAGGCGTGTCCGGCCTGTGGCTTGGGCTGGTGAGCTGGTATGGCAAAAACCTTCCCCTCTTCCATTGCCTGACATGGGGGCTTGCCGCGGGCATTCTTCTGGTTGGGACCGTATGCGTGCCATGTCTTGGCCTGCTCTCCGCCCGCCTTAACCGGCCTGCCGTCAATATGGTTCTCACGATCAGCGGCGTTGTCATCGTGCTTCAGGCCTGCACAGCATTGATGATCGAGAACCCTTTCTGGTGGCGTGGGCTGCTGCCCGTGGGCGCCATCGCCGTCGTGGCCCTGCTCTACATCATTACGCCGCATGCGCTGGCTCGACAGGACTGGCCATTGGAGCCGCCGCGCTGACCGGGCGGCCCGCCAGACGCCCATCACTGGGCGGCGCCATACAGGCACGCGGCATGGACAGATCATGCCAAGCTGTTACGCTGCGTTCGTTACATAGCATCATTCCATGTCGATCCGCCCGACTGAACGAGACCCCAAGGGAGTTATGAATGTCCGTGCTGCCCCCATTGCGTAAGGCGCTTCTGGCCTCCAGCCTGCTCGTTGCACCAACGCTGTTTGTCCCTGTTTCAGCACCCTCGATGGCTGCCGAAGCGACGGTCCAGCAGGGCGCGGCTACCGGCACCTCTCCGAGCAGCCCTTCTGCAAGCCGCACCGGGGGGACATCATCTCCGCATGGCGCGACGGCAATGGACAGCGCAGTGCGTGAGACCCTCTCCAACGGTCTGCGGGTTGTCATCGTGCCCGACCGTCTGGCCCCTGTCGTTCAGACACAGGTGATCTACCTCGCGGGCTCCGCCTCTGCCCCGGCAGGCTTTCCCGGTACCGCTCATGCGCTCGAGCACATGATGTTCAACGGGTCGAAAGGGCTGAGCCGTGACCAGCTTTCAACGGTCAGCGCCCGTATCGGCAATGTGAGCAACGCCTTCACCACCGAGGATACAACACAGTATTACTTCCAGGCCCCGTCTCATTATCTGGATGTGCTGCTCAAAATCGAAGCCGATCGTATGCGCAACGTCCTGCTGAGCGACGCTGACTGGTCGCATGAGCGCGGTGCCATCGAGCAGGAAGTCGCGCGTGATGTATCGATGCCGTTCGAGCGCTTTACCATCCAGCAAAACCTCGCCCTTTTCGCAGGTACGCCCTACGAGCATGACGCCCTTGGTACACGCGAGTCTTTCGACAAGACCGATGCCAAACTGCTGCGCGGCTTCTATGACAGCTGGTACCAGCCCAACAACGCCATCCTGCTGATCGTGGGGGATGTCGATCCCAAAACCACGCTCGAGAAGGTAAAAGCCCAGTTCGGTGCCATTCCAGCAGGCAAGCTGCCTGCACGTCCGGTCATCACCCCGGCCCCGGTCAAGCCCCGCACCATCACGCTCGATAGCGATTATGCCACGGGCATATTGAGCATCGGCTTTCGTATGCCCGGTGCAGGCAGCCCCGATGCGGCGACGGCCCAGATCCTGGCCGATGTGCTTGGCAGCCAGCGCGGGGCGCTTTTTGCGCTTGTGCCGCAAGGCAAGGCGCTGGCGACCGAATTTTCCTATAATGCCCGCAAGCAGGCAGGGGTCGGCAATGCGCTTGCCGCCTTCCCCAAGGGCCAGAACCCCGAGGCCCTTCTGGGCGAGATACGCTCGATCCTCTCAACCCTGCGCAGCAAGGGTGTGCCTGCCGAACTCGTCGAGGCCGCCAAGCGCAAGGAAATCGCCGCGCTCGAATACAACGCCAACAGCGTAACCGATCTGACCCAGAGCTGGGCCAGCGCCCTCGCCTATAATGGCCTGGAATCCCCTGCCGATCTGGTCAAAGCCTATAACGCCGTCACACCCCAGATGGTGAATGCGCTTGCGGCAACCATCCTCGACCCAGACCACGCCGTAACTGGTATCCTGACCCCGTCGGGAGGAAAATCGCCGAATATCAGCAGCAACAAGGGGCCCGAATCCCTCCTGCCGCCACCGGGCAAGAACATTGCCCTACCCGACTGGGCCGCGACAGCACTGGCCGATCTGCCAGCCCCCAAGCCGCTTGCCCAGCCAACACGATACACGCTCAGCAACGGCATCACCCTGCTGGTCCAGCCCGAGCATGTCAGCCATACCATCGTGCTCTATGGCAGCATCCGCCATAACAACGACCTGCAACAGCCCAAGGGCAAGGACGGTGTGGCCGGTCTGACGGGCGATCTGTTCCTTTATGGCAGCAAGACCCATGATCGCCTTGCCATGGCAGCGGCGCTGGACGATCTGGCCTCCGATGCCGATGGTGGCACCTCCTTCTCTCTCAGCACGCTCACGCCCAATTTCGAGAAGACGCTGTCCCTTCTTGCCGAGATGGAGCTCCATCCGGCTTTCCCGGCGCAGGCCTTTGCCATTCTCAAGCAGCAGGCGGTGGCGTCGCAGGCCGGGGTGATGCAGTCGCCCGGCTATCGCTTCCAACGCGCCCTGACCAGAGCCCTTGCACCGGCAAACGATCCATCACTGCGTGAAACCACCCCGCAAACGCTGTCCTCCATCACGCTTGCTGACGTGCAGAATTTCTACAAGGCGGCCTATCGCCCCGATCTGACGAGCATCTTCGTCATCGGTGACATCACTCCCGAAAAGGCGCGCGATGCGGTCGAGAAGGCCTTTGCAGGTTGGAAGGCGACCGGCCCGAAACCAGCCGTCGACCTGCCGGACCGCCCACTGAACAAGCCGTCTCAGGCCGTCATTGATGATCCGGGCCGTGTTCAGGATTCTGTCTATCTCGCCCAGACCGTTCCCGGCGGCATCCATAATCCGGACCGCTATGCGCTTGAGGTCGGCAACGAGATTCTCGGTTCCGGCTTCTCCTCGCGTCTCATGCAGGATCTGCGCGTGCGGACCGGTATGGTCTATACAACCGGGAGTGATTTCGGCTGGTCGGTCAATCGCGGCGCGTTCGTGATCACCTACGGTTCCGATCCCGACAAGACCCTCAGGGCACGCGATGCGGCCCTGCGTAACGTCCGCGATATGCAGACCCATCCCGTCACCGATGATGAGTTGCTGAACGCCAAAGCCTCGATCCTGCGGGCCATCCCCATGGAACGGGCCAGCTTCGGGGGCATTGCCGGGCAGTATCTCTCACTGATCGGTCTCGATCTGTCGCTGGACGAGCCCGATAAGCGCGCTCAGGCCGTTTATGACATGAAGTCCGCTCAGGTTCAGGATGCCTTCCATCGCTGGGCCAGACCGCAGGACATGGTGCAGATGATCCGCGGCCCCGCACCGATCCAGAGCACAGGGAAATAACATCCTGTTTCCCTTGCCCTCTTCCCCTGCTCATCAGCGGCGGGAGAGGGCCATCACGTTCGCTCTACCTGTGTACGGCGGGGCAGAAGACAAAAAAACCTGCCCGGATCGGGCAGGTTCAGGAACTTACGACAAGGGTACTGTCAGAACCCTTCGGGCGCTTCATCGGACGCCTCGGCAATCGCTTCGGCTTCTTCCTGAAGATAGGTCTCCAGATCACCATTGGCCGCGTCGTTCAGATCACGCGGGCTGATGCCGCTTTTTTCGGCGTCGGCCAGACAGGCCGCGACAGCCTGCGAGGGCTCACCCCAGCTCTGGTGGTGGGCTTCGATCCAGCTATCGAGCCATTCATCGATATCTTCGCCCGTCATGCTCAGCGTGTCCCGAAAAGACGATCGCCTGCATCACCGAGCCCCGGACGGATATACCCTTTTTCATCCAGCCCACGATCGACGGCACATGTCACGATACGCACATCGGGGTGGCGTTCATTCAGGCAGATCACCCCCTCGGGTGCAGCCAGAAGGCAGACGAAGATGATCTTGCGCACGCCGCTCGCCTTGATGCGATCAATGGCCGCTGCGGCGCTATGGCCCGTCGCCAGCATCGGATCGACCACGATACATTCGCGGTCGGCCACGTCCTCGGGCAGCTTCATGTAATATTCGACGGCTTCGAGCGTGTCGTGGTCGCGATAAAGCCCGACATGGCCAACGCGGGCTGCCGGGATCAGGTCCAGCATCCCGTCGAGGATGCCATTGCCTGCACGCAGGATGGACACGAAGCAAAGCTTCTTGCCGGAAAGCTGACGGCCTTCCATGCGCTCCAGGGGCGTCTCGATCTCGACCGGTTCGGTGCTGAGGTCGCGCGTCGCCTCGTAGCACATCAGAAGGCTGAGCTCGCGCGTCAGCCGCCTGAAGCCTGCAGTCGAGGTCGACGCCTGGCGCAGGCGCGTCAGCTTGTGTTGAACGAGCGGGTGGTCAAGCACGACCAGGGAGGAAGGAAGGGCAGTCATGAGGCGTTCCTTAGCGTGAATTCGTTGCGCTGTCAGCTTGGTTCAAAGCGCAACGCGACACCATTCATGCAAAAGCGCAGCCCTGTCGGCTTTGGCCCGTCTGGAAACACGTGGCCAAGATGCCCCTTGCACTTGGCGCAATGCACCTCGATGCGCGTCATGCCATGAGTCTTGTCGACCGTCGTTTCAGTCATGCCATCGCGCGGCTTGAAAAAGGACGGCCACCCGCTGCCGCTCTCATATTTGGTGTCTGAATCGAACAACGCCTCGCCGCAGCCTGCACAGTAATAGACACCCTCACGCTTCTCATCATTCAACGGGCTTGAGCCGGGGCGCTCGGTGCCATGCTCACGCAGGACACGATGTTGCTCGGCGCTCAAGGGCAGGCCACAGCTGGGCATTGCGCCGCTCTCTCGGGTGTTGTCGGTCATGGGAACGCTTCCTTTGCAAATCATCGGCCATGCGGAAGAAATCCCGCTCGGGCCCACAGGATATGGCGTCTCAACGCGCCGCTTCCAGAGTGTTTCATCCAACCGCCCTGCCAGTTGCTTCAATGATCGTCCCCGCTGGAGGCTGCAGGGCGGAAGCGCTGGAGGATGCGCGATATCATCTGCCAGCGGGCCGTGATGCCGCCGTGGAATGAGATCCTCATTCACCATCCTCCGGGACCACACATGCGGGTCTCGACGACGATACAGAAGTCTGTCCCTGCCCATTGGCCCAGAAGCGGGGGATGCAAACCGTGATCGCGCAAACGCGTCTTGGCGGGTGCTGCATGCAGGGTTTCAATGGTGCCATCAGCAAGGAGCAGGCATCATGAGCCGCAACAATCCGCACTCTCTCTCAGGCAACGCCGAGGAAACCGGGTCTGACCCGCTCGCTGCTTATGACGTGCTCTATACGCTGGAAAACGATCCGCCCCAGATCGCGGCACTTCTCACGGAGACGGGTGTAGTCGTCTCACGGTGCGATGCGCGATGGGGCACACCTGATGGTATCTGGCTGGACCGGACACATATCTACTGGACCAATATGGGCGCCGATTACAATGTCGCCGATGGCACCATAGAACGCGCCCGTCATGATGGCAGCGCTCATGAAGTTCTGGTCGGACACGGGCTTGTCGTCACGCCCAAACAGCTCGCGGCAGATCCGCAGGCGGGCTGGCTCTACTGGTGCGATCGCGAAGGCATGCGCATCATGCGCAGCCGTTTCGATGGCGCCGATTTGCAGGTTCTTCTCCAGAACGGCACCTACCCCAGAGACACACGCGATATCACACGCCACTGCGTGGGCATTACACTCGACCCTGAGCGCCAACACCTCTACTGGACGCAGAAGGGGCCACCCAAGGGAGGCAAGGGCCGCATCTTCCGCATGGCACTCGCCCTGCCCGAAGGGGCCGATCCTGCTTCACGTGACGATGTGACCCTTCTGGCCGATCACCTGCCTGAACCTATCGACCTGCATTTCTGTCCGGCTTCGAACCGTCTCTACTGGACGGATCGTGGCGCGCCGCCAGACGGGAACAGTCTCAACGTGGCCGAGGTGACTGACGATGGCCTGTGCAATCACAGGGTCATTTTCCGTGGGCTGGATGAAGGAATCGGACTGGCCATCGATCTGCAGGAGAAAACAGCTTTTGTCAGTGATCTGGGCGGAAACATACGTCGTATTGACATCGCGAGCGGCGAAGCCGTGATCCTGCGCCATCAATCCCCCACAACCGGTGTCTTTCTGGTTCCCCGGCGCTGACGGAACGCGCCTCATGAAGAGCCACCCTGCCCTGATGCATCAGCATGCGAATACCGACAGGGTGGCCACCATTCGCCACTCACAGCATTCTTAGCCAGAAAATGGCGTGAACCCGCCGGGGGAGAGTTCGCAGAGCACGCAAAATGCGGCATCATGGGCGCAAAATTGCAGGAGACTACTCATGTCCGCATCCCCTTCCAGCGTGCCGCGCCCGGTCATGCTCGTCATCCTCGACGGTTTCGGCGATAGCGCCACCCGCGAGGACAACGCCGTAGCTCTGGCCGATACGCCGAATTTCGACCGTCTCTGGGCAGGCTCTCCTCATGCCTATCTGAAGGCGTGCGGCGAGGATGTCGGCCTGCCGGAAGGGCAGATGGGCAATTCGGAAGTCGGTCACCTCAATATCGGTGCTGGTCGCGTTGTTATGCAGAACCTGCCGCGGATCAGCCGCGCCGCGCGCGATGGGTCGCTGGCCAGCAACCCGGCCCTGTGTGCCTTGATCGACGCGCTCAAGGTCAGCAAAGGCACCTGCCATCTGATGGGGCTGGTTTCCACGGGCGGCGTCCATGCCCATATGGACCACGTCATTGCGCTCGCCCAAATCGTGGCACAGGCCGGTATTCCCGTGGCCGTGCATGTGTTCTCCGATGGGCGTGACACTGCGCCCGATTCCGGCGACGGCTTCATCCGCACTCTTGCTGCCGCCCTCCCGGCCGGCGCCAGCATCGCCACGGTCAGCGGGCGCTATTACGCCATGGACCGCGACAATCGCTGGGAACGCGTCAGCCGCGTCTATGATGCGATCGTCTCCGCAACCGGCAATCACGCAGATGACGCATTAAGCGTTCTGCCAGCCAGCCAGGCCCTGGGCGTGACAGACGAGTTCGTCGAGCCGACCGTGATCGGGTCCTACGCCGGCATGAAGGATGGCGATGGCATCCTGTCCGCGAATTTCCGTGCCGACCGCATTCGCGAATTGCTCGCTGCGATGGTTTTCCCCGATTTCGATGGCTTTGCGCGCTCGAAAACCATCAAATTTGCCGCTGTATGCGGCATGACCGCCTATAGCTCGGCTCTGGCACCGTTCATGAGCGTCATGTTCCCCAAGGAATCGATGGAGCACCTGCTGGGCGATGTCGTTTCACAGGCTGGGCGCACACAGCTGCGCATGGCCGAGACCGAGAAATATCCGCACGTCACCTACTTCCTCAATGGTGGCCGCGAGGCTGTTCTGCCCGGTGAAGAACGTATTCTGGTCCCCTCACCCAAAGTGGCCACCTATGACCTGCAACCGGAAATGTCTGCCCCGGAACTGACCGACAAGGCCGTAGCTGCCATCGAAAGCGGCAAGTTCGACCTTATCGTTCTGAACTTCGCCAATCCCGACATGGTGGGCCATACTGGCGTGCTGGCAGCCGCCATCAAGGCCTGCGAAACCGTGGATACCGGGCTCGGCCGTATTGTCGATGCCATCGACAAGATGGGCGGCGCGCTGATCGTCACAGCCGATCACGGCAATTGCGAGACCATGCGCGACCCGGTTACCGGTGGCGCTCATACAGCCCACACCCTCAACCGGGTGCCGGTGCTGCTTCACGGTGCGAAGGGCGTCACAGCCATCCATGACGGACGTCTGGCTGATCTGGCTCCCACGCTGCTTACCCTGATGAACCTGACCAAGCCTGCCGAGATGACCGGCAAGTGCCTGATCAACGGCTGAATCTACCATGCCGGTCGCGAGCCTCTTCCTGACCGGCTGTTCAGCCTTCGGTAAAATGCGCTTCACGGGCGGGCCGGCTCAACCTGCCCGTCTGAAAGAGCGTTGGGGAGAAAAACCCCTCGAGACATCAGGTCAGAGCGGGGCCTTGCCTCAGGATGCCTCCCACTCGCCGTCCATTCCGATTTCCTCCGACTGGCGATGCACCATCACCCTCTTCGCGCCTCTGCACCCCGTAGGGCGAGATACATCACGAGGTGACGCCTCTTCTCTTGCCGATACCCATCATGCCGCCGCGCCTGAAGCTGTGCCATTTGGCGCAACACGTTTCACAAGGGCGTTTTGCCTTAGCTGCGTGACGCTGAGCTTTGGGTTTGCGCTGGCCGTGTTATCGCCAGCAACGGGGGCGACACTCCATACGAAACAGGGCAACGCCAACCAGAAGGCGCTCGACAAGGCCATTGCAGACAAGAAGGCCCTTATGGCCCGCCAGGCCAATGAGGCGGCCCTTATCGAGACCCGCCGCAAGGATCAGGCGCGTGCCGCTCAGGAGGCGGCGTTGCAGGCCCAGAAGGCCCGACGTTTCTCTGCCCTAACCAACCAGGCCGAGAACGAACTGGACGCAACGCAAAAGCAGATCGACGCCCTGACAGCCGATATCGCCTCACTCACGGCAAGACAGAACGATCAGCGTCTGGCGCTTGCCCGACGCCGCGCCGCCCTCCAGACCATTCTGCCTGTCGCCCTGCGCCTTGCCCGCTATCCCGGCACGTCTGTCGTTGCCCTCTCGGGGCAGGCCGATGATGCGGTTCAGGGCCTGAGCGTGATTGCGGGGCTGACACGACTGACCACCCGGCAGGCGGAGGATTTGCGCAGCCAGAAAACACTCCTCGATCAGACAGCTCACGAACTTGCAGACCGCAACACGGCGCTCGGAAATGCGAGACGCAAACTGGCCGCTCTACGCGATCTCAACGCCAGCCGGCTGGAAACCGCCACCCACCAGCAGGCCGAGGCCGAGGCACGAGCCCGTCAGGCTCATGATGAAATCGCCGCCGCAACAGCAAAGGCCGCGACGCTCGAGGATGCGCTGACAGCCATCGACAAGGCGCAGGCCGGCATCAAGGCACGAATGGAAGCCGAGGCCAGAGAACTGGAAAGGCAGAACCAGCAGGCAAAGGCGCGTGCGCTCAGCACACAGGCCCGCGCCCTGAGCAGTTCGGGCAATGGCGTGACACGGGGCGGTGGACATGGCCCCGTATCCGGTCGTGTGCTGACTGCGTGGCACCAGACCACCGAGAGCGGCCCGGCCAGCGGCATCACCTATCAGGCAAGCGCCGGGAGTTCTGTCAGCGCGCCTTGTGCCGGGCAGATCGATTTTGCCGGCCCGTTCCGATCATTCGGCAACATGATCATTCTCGATTGCGGGCATCATTTCCGCTTCGTGCTCTCTGGATTGGGGGGGCTTTCCGTCTCGACGGGGCAGACTATCAGCCGCCATGCTGCGCTCGGCACCATGGGCGGTGGCGGCGGGGCACTCTTCGTGCAACTGCGCTCGGGAAGTAAAATCATCGATCCCGGCCCCTATCTCTGAAGGGTAACCTCACGCGACCCCAGAACCCCTCTTGGCGATTCTGTGTTGTTTCGACAGACTGCGTTAATATCGCTATAGATTTCAGATCTTAGTGCGGTGGAGGCTCTGGTGTTCAGGCTCCGCTGAAAGACAGACGCTAACAGGATCGGCACCGGACCTCAGGCTCCGTACCGGATTCAAGGGATGAATTGCATGAAGCTCCGCACTGGTCTGCTGCTCGGAACGGCATTCCTGGCCGGAATCACCGCCGGTCCGGCGTTGGAAGCCGCCATGGCCCCGAGCCTTGGGCAGATGATCAGCAGCAAGGCCTTCGCCAAGGAAGTCGCGGCCGACCCCGACAACCACAGCGAAACCCTGCGCCTGCTCACCTTGTTCGGAACCGTGCTCGACCTTGTTCGCGCCGAATATGTCGAGCCTGTCAGCGACAAGGATCTGATCAACAACGCCCTCGATGGCATGGTGGGCGGTCTCGATCCCCACAGCTCCTACATGAACGAGAAGCAGTTCAAGGAGATGCAGATCCAGATCAGCGGCAAGTTCGGCGGTCTGGGCGTACAGGTCCAGCAGCAGAACGGCCATATCCGTGTGGTCTCGCCCATCGATGGCACCCCTGCCTCGCGCGCAGGACTCAAGCCGGGCGATTACATCACCGAAGTCGATGGCAAGTCGCTTGAGGGTCTGACCCTCGATCAGGCCGTGACCAAGATGCGCGGCGATCCGGGCACCAAGATCACCCTGACCATCATTCGCGCGAAAGAGCCCAAGCCGCTCAAGGTCACCATGACCCGCGAGGTCGTGCATGTGCAGGTCGTCCGCTCGTCGCTTTATGGCAATATCGGCTATATCCGCATTTCCGAATTCGACGACGACACCGAGACCGCACTGCATGAGGCCTATGACAAGCTGAAGGCAAAGTCGGGCAACAAGCTACAGGGTCTTGTGCTCGATCTGCGTCTGAACCCCGGCGGCAAGCTGGATCAGGCCATTGCTGTCAGTGACGATTTCATCCCCGAAGGCGAGATTGTCTCGATCCGCGGGCGTCACGCCGAAAACAACCGTCGCTGGGATGCCAAAGGCACCGATATCACAGGCAAGCTGCCGATTGTCGTGCTGATCGATGGCGGATCGGCCTCTGCCTCCGAAATCGTTGCCGGTGCGCTTCAGGACCATCGCCGCGCCGTTCTGGTGGGCGAGAAATCCTTCGGCAAGGGCTCCGTGCAGTCGCTCATCCCCGTGCCGGGCCATGGCGCCGTGCGTCTGACAACGGCGCGTTACTACACGCCATCGGGCCGCTCCATTCAGGCTTTGGGCATCGCGCCCGATATCGTGGTCAAGGAAAGCAAGGACGACGATGGCTACGGCTATCGTGAAGCCGATCTGGCCCATATCATTACCAATACGGGCGGTAACAAGAACAAGGCCCCGACACGGACCGACCTGCCTTCCATCTCGGCAAGCATCCCCCACGCCCCTGCGGATAACTGGCCCCGTTTCGACCCGGCCAAGCCAGCGACGGACTTCCAGCTGCAACAGGGGTTGCGTGTAGTCCGCGCCATGGCATCCCTGCCTGATGAAGCACTCCCACTGGGGCAACCGGCTGCTGACAAGGCCGCTGCAAAAACCGCAGAGGCGAAGGCCCCGGAAAAGGCGACTGACGAAAAGGCCGCTGGAGAAAAAGCGGCGGGCAAGGATCAGAAGCCCCCTGCTCCGGGTTCTTCTTCCACGCAGCACTGATTTTTTCTGGCACCGGCCCCTCTCGAGGGGCCGGTTTCATATCTTCCGCTTGACGCTTCAACTCCATCCGAGCCCTACGCCATGATCGATCCGGCCACGCTTCCCTATCGCCCCAATGTGGGCATCATGCTGTTCAACCGAGAGGGCGCCCTCTTCCTCGCCAGACGGACCGATCTGCGTGATGTCTGGCAATGCCCTCAGGGCGGGATTGACGAGAACGAATCTCCGGAAGAAGCGGCACATCGTGAATTGCGTGAGGAGACCGGGCTTCGTCACGCCACCCTGCTGGGCAGCTATCCCGGTTGGTTGCCCTATGATTTGCCCGCCCATCTGATTGGCAAGGCACTCGGGGGACGATATCGCGGTCAGACGCAACGCTGGTTTGCCATGCGCATGGTCGAGCCTGACAGCGCCATTAATCTGGCAGGAGATGGCACAGAACCTGCCGAATTCGATCGCTGGGAGTGGGTCCGCCCTCAGGACGTGACGACCTATAATCTTGGCTTCAAGCGCCCGCTTTACGAGCAGATCCTGCCCGCCCTGGCGGCTCTGGCGCCTCCAGCGGTCTAGGAACCTTCAATAAAGCCCAGCGCGGACAATGAAGATCCTGCGCGCCTCAGGCAGTCATCGGGGGAAACAGCTCCCCCGGCTCACACCCGCCCCCTTAGAGGAGACAAGCGCCTCAGGGGGCGTTGATGATCTCGAGCGTGGCGGCTTCCAGCACAACCTCCGGTGCGGCCTCAACCAGATCGAGCGACTGGTTACGCACGAGGCGGGCATAGAGTCCCCCCTGCGCCTGCAACTCGGCATGGGTCCCCATTTCGACGGCCGCGCCTTCGCTCATGACGATAATCAGGTCCGCACTCTTAACCGTCGACAGACGATGCGCCACAATGATGGTGGTACGGTCACGGCGCAGATCGGCCAATGTGGCCTGAACCTTGGCCTCGCTCTCTGAATCCAGCGCGCTTGTCGCCTCATCCAGCAGCAGCAGACGCGGATCACGCAATAGCGCGCGTGCCAGCGCCACACGTTGCCTTTGCCCACCCGAAAGACGCTGACCACCTGGGCCAACCCGTGTATCGAGCCTCTGCGGCAGAGTGTCGGCAAAATCGACTGCCGCCGCAAGGGCAGCCGCCTCGACTTCTGCACGGCTGGCCGTGGGGCGACCGATGCGAATATTCTCAAGCACGGACATGTCGAAAAGTGTGGTGTCCTGGCTGACATAGGCAATGGCGTCGCGCAACTCGGACAGCTTCAGATCACGCAGATCCACCCCGTCGAGCAAAATCTGCCCAGCGCTAACGTCATGAAGCCTCGGGATGAGCGATAAGGCCGTGGATTTACCGGCCCCTGACGGCCCGACCAGCGCCACGGTCCAGCCCGGTCGCACATCGAAGCTCAGGCCACGCAAACCTGTGCGGCCATCGGGATAGACAAACCCGGCCTGATCGAACACCAGGCGTCCATGCCCCGGCGGCAGGAGACGCGCATCCGTGCGTTCGGCCACGGCTGGCGGTTCGTCGATGACCGAAAAAACACGCTCCAGCCCACCAAGACCTTCCTGCAGGGCCGCATTGAGCGACCCAAGGGCGCGCAAGGGGCGCGAAGCCGCAAAAAGAGCGGCAATGAAGGCCGTGAAATCGCCCAGCGTCGCGCCACCCATCGCGGCACGCCAGCCAGCGAAACCGAGCACCGCAGCAATAGCCGTGCCACCCAGCACCTCAAGCACAGGATCGACACGCGCCCGCCCGCGTGAAATCCGCCAGAAAGCGTTGTGCAGCAGGTCCAGCGATCCATCCACACGTCGCGCTTCGCTATCCTCCATACGATACACGCGCACCTGACGGGCCAGCGCAAAACTCTCATTGAGCAATGTCGCCGTCTCACCGATCTGCTCCTGCATACCTCCCGAGGCGCGACGCACACGCTTGCCAAGTTTCTGTATCGGCACAGCGGCCACCGGATAGAGCACGAGCGCGATCAGGCTCAGCTCCCAGTCGGTATAGATCATGGAGGCAACAAGCCCGACCACGGTCACGACATCTCCCAGCGCATTGACGGCGCGGATCATGGCCTCACGTATCGAGACCGCATCGGTGGTAAAGCGCGCAGCCCACTGCGCGGGTGCTTCCTTTTCGATACGGGCGATATCGGCTGTGAGAGCATGGGCGAACATGCGTGACTGCAAGCCGCGTATGACCACGAGAACGAGCCCCTGTACGGACAGGGTCTGGCCATATTGCGTGGCGGCCTTGAGCCCTGTCACCAGCACCACCAGCGCAGGCACCTGATAGAGAATACGCGGGTCATGCACCGCAAACATATCCACCGCGCGCTTGATAACGAGCGGATACAGAGCCGTCAGCCCGGCGGTCAGAACCGTAAGCACCACGACGGCGGCCAGACGCCCGACATGGTGACGGACTTCCTCACGCCAGATGCGAAAGATCATCTGGCGTCCCTGCACCCCCTGCGGGTCGATGCGTCGCAAAGGGGTCTGGGCTGCAGGCTGCGCTGTTTTCATTCCTGCGGTTTACCCCCCTGCGCCCTGTGACGAAAGAGGCAGGCGCGTTTTCAGTTCGGCAAGGCAGTCCATCCGGTCGGGCAGACAGCCCTGGCTGCGCCACCAGGCAGCCAGATGGGCAAGAGTCTCTCCTATGGCCGGCCCCGGTCGCACACCAGCGGCCATGACATCACGCCCGGCCAGCGGAAAAACCGGACGCTCAAGCTGTGCAAGCCTGTCTCTCAATGTGTTCCATGCCTTGGACGAGATATCGGCTATCCTCTCAGCCTGTGCAAACCAGCTGCGGTCGATCAATGTCTGCCGGTCATGACAGGACAGCAGCATGCGAAGCGCGTGGTCGCCCAGTGAGGGGGCGAGGATCAACGGGTTCTGCGTTTCATACCCTTGCGCATCGAAACCATGCAGCAGGGTAGATGGGCTCATACGGTCAAGGCGCTGCGCCTGTTTGCCCGACAGCCGAAGCCGCTCGGCCAGATCGGGCGTGTCAGCCAGCAGCCCAAGACGCAGGATGTCATCGGGCGGGACATCGACATCGAGCGCACGGGCCAGACGCGGCAAGTCTGCCGAAGGCAGGAGGCGAGGCAGGATACCGGTATCGGCCATCAGATGCAGGCTGCGCATGAGATTGGGTCCTGTGAGAATACGCAGTATCTCGCTGGCCACACGCTCGGCGGAGAGCCCATCGATCAGGGCGGCATGGCTGGTGATTGCCCGTATCGCTTCCGCATCGGGTCGATCCTGCGGGCCGGTGCCCCCGAAACGCGCCTGAAAACGGAAAAACCGCAGGATACGCAGCGCATCTTCCTCAATGCGGCGGGCGGCATCGCCCACAAAGCGCACATGACGCGCCGCGAGGTCCTCAACCCCCCCGACATAATCATGAATGTCGCCATAACGGTCACAGAAGAGCGCATTGATCGTGAAATCGCGTCGCGCTGCGTCCTCCTGCCAGTCTGTCGTCCAGGCAACCTCAGCATGACGTCCGTTCGTTTGCACGTCACGCCGCAATGTCGTGATTTCATAGGGCACATGATCGATCAGCGCTGTGACGGTGCCATGAGCCAGCCCGGTCGGTATCGTCTTGATTCCCGCCGCTTCGAACAGGGCCTGAACCGTCTCGGGGGGCTCCGGGGTTGCCAGATCGAGATCATGCACCGCATCACGCCCGATGAGCAGATCGCGCACCGATCCACCAACGAGACGCGCTTGCGGCAAGATATGCCAGAGGCGATCGAGGCCCGAACGATCAGGCAGTTTGTCGAGAAGGCTCAGGTGAGGCACGGCTGTTGATCAGATTCCGGAACAGAATAAAAAACGGCTGTTGTGCCCGCTGGCCCACGCCAAGTCCGATCAGGGCATGGGGGCCAGCGGGAAGAAGCGATTATGGCTCCATACGCCCATGCAGGGGCGGCAGCCAACATGACCGGGCACAGCAAGGGCCACGAGTTCATAATAGACCGGGCGCGACAGCCGGGCGAGCACGGGCTGGTCGCCCTCGCCGCGACGGACCTGAACATAGGGAATGGCCGCGCAATCTTCCGATGGCGGATGATCCCAATCGACAATCAGGGGATGGGCGGGCCCAACGCAAAGCAGCTCATCCATATTGGTGCGCAGGCACAGATTTTGCTGACGGCCGCAGCCACCACGAAAATCGAGTTCCCGCACGATGAACGGGGCATCTTCCACCTGTATGATACCAGACTCAGTCGGCGTCCTCAGCCAGAACTGCCCTTGAGCGTCACGTGTCAGCATGGAGCCAAACAGACACAGCATTTCCTTGCGGCGTATGGGCGAGCCCCGATACAGCCACGTCCCGTCGCGTCGGATGACAAAAGGCAGGGCACGGGGCGTCTGCTCGCCCCCTGTCATTTCCAGCGGGGCAAGCCCGATATCGGACGCGCCCTGATCTGCGATCCCTTCCGCTCGCATCGCGCCGGCACGATCCACGCCGGAAGGAACTGAACCAGCGGATGACCGGCCCTCGCAACCAGCACGGGTCGGGAACCCGGCTTCATGAGTCGCAGAATGCTCTGCGCCGTCTGTCGCCTGTTTAACCACGCCGTCCTTCAAGGTTCTCTCCGCTCACGGTCCAAAAAATCTGGTCTCCTGCTGCAAGTTGGGTCGTCTTATGGCTTGATGAAACCCCCGGAACTGTCAGATTGGCAAATATGAGCCAGAACGATCTCTCTTCCTTCCCCGCCGGATACCGCCCGGATGAAAACCCGGCTGATCTCGCTTATGTCGAGCAACTGACCGCCCAGCTGGGTGCCGTCAGGCAGGCCATAGGCCAGGTTGTTCTGGGTCAGCGCGATGTCATCGACCGTCTGCTGGTCACGATCCTCTCCGGGGGTCACGCGCTTTTGATCGGCGCACCGGGCCTCGGCAAGACGCTTCTTGTCAGTACCGCAGCCCGCGTTCTGGGCCTCGATACACGCCGCGTGCAGTTCACGCCGGATCTGATGCCATCGGACATCACGGGCAGTGATATTCTCGACGAGGACGAAAACGGCCGTCGTTTCTTCCGCTTCGTCCGCGGGCCGATCTTCACGCAGCTTCTCCTGGCCGATGAAATCAACCGTGCCAGCCCGCGGACGCAATCCGCCCTGCTTCAGGCCATGCAGGAATATGAAGTGGCCCAGGCAGGCACAAATCACCCTCTGCCTCGCCCTTTCCACGTTCTCGCAACACAGAACCCCATCGAGCAGGAAGGCACCTACCCCCTGCCTGAGGCCCAGCTCGACCGCTTCATGCTGCGTATTGCACTCACCTTCCCTGAGCGCGATGCCGAGCGCGACATGCTGCTCCAGACAACCGGTGCCGTAACAGCGAGCGCCCCGACACTTCTCACCCCGGCCGATCTGATCGAGGCGCAATCCCTGGTACGACGTCTGCCCGTAGGGGAAAAAGTCCTTGAAGCCATCCTGACCCTCGTGCGTGGTCTGCGCCCCGAGACGGCCTACAAGCCCGAAATCGGCACGTCGCTGCTCTACGGGCCGGGCCCGCGCGCGGCGCAGGCGCTCATGCTGAGCTGCCGTGCCCAGGCGCTTCTCGATGGGCGTCTGGCGCCCAGCCTCGATGATGTGGCGGAACTGGCAGAGCCGGTTCTTGCTCATCGTATGGGGCTGAGCTTCCCCGCGCGCGCCGCGGGACAGAAGGTGGAAGCGCTGATTGCTTCGGCTGTCGAGGCGCTTCTCTGATCGTGAGCGGTTTTTTCGGCAAATGGCGGCGTAGCGAGGCAAAGCCGTCTCCCGCTGCGCAGGCCGGGTCATACCCGGAGGCGGAAGCCCTCCTCCCGTCTCTGGTCATCGAGGCAGAGCGCATCGGGCGTCAGTTGCGCGCTGGCGTGCATCACCAGCACCGCGCTGGCGCAGGGGAGGATTTCTGGCAATACCGCCCGGCCCATGACCACGAACCGGCGCATCGTATTGACTGGCGTCAGTCCGCCCGCAGCGATCAGCTCTGGGTCCGTGAACGTGAGGCCGAAGGAGCGCAGATCCTCTCCCTCTGGTGCGACCCCTCGCCCTCGATGAGCTGGCGCTCACGCCCGGAATTGCCGCTCAAGACCACGCAGGCCCAGCTTGCCACTCTGGCGCTGGCCTCCGCCGCGCTGCATGGTGGCGAGCGCGTGACGCTGCTCAATGGGCCAGAACAGGGTCGCTCTGTCAGCGGGCCGCACTCCCTCTCCCGCCTCGGGCAGAATCTGGCGTTTGCCGCCTCGACCCCCCTGCCCCAGCTCGACACGCTGCGCGCCTACGGGCAGCTCGTTCTGGTCAGTGATTTCCTGATGCCTCCCGAAACCCTGGACCGGATCCTGCGCGATATCGCAGCCCGACCAGCCCGTACGGAGCTTCTCTGCATCCTCGACCCCGCCGAGCGGAGCCTGCCTTATGCGGGACGGATCAGCTTTGACAGCCTTGAGGATGAGGGAAAGCTTGTCCTGCCAGCAGTCGAAACTCTGGCGGAGCCCTATGAACGTGCCATGCAGACCCATCTCGATCAGCTGGCGACCCTGGCCGAGGCGCATCGCGCCGGCTTTACCCTTCATCATACGGACCAGCCGCTCATGCCCGCCCTTCTGGGCCTGCATGCAAGGTTGAGCGGGGGCCATACGAGCGGGGGAAGCCTGCGTCCATGATCTTCCTGACCCCCCTTGCCCTGGCGGGGCTGATCGCTCTGCCCCTGCTTTACTGGCTGGTGAAGGCGACCCCACCGCCGCCGAAGGATCTGGCTTATCCCTCGCTCCAGATCCTGCGCCGCCTGCAAGCCAGAAACACCGATACGGCGCGCTCTCCGCTCTGGCTGCTCCTGTTGCGTCTACTCGCTGTTGCCCTGCTTGTCCTCGGTCTGGCGCAGCCCGTCTGGCTGGGGCGCGAAATCAGCGCAGGCGGCGGGCATGATCTGGTTCTGGTGCTCGATAATGGCTGGGCCGCCGTGCCGCACTGGCAGGAGCGCGTCCGCGCAGCGCGCAGTCTGGCCGAGCGCAGCTTTCGCGCAGGACACGCCGTCACGCTGGTTCTGACTGCCCCTGACCCCGATGGGACGTCCCCTGCTCCTTTCACGACACGTGATCGCCCGCGTTTCGAAGAGCGTCTTCTTGCCCTCGCCCCCCATTCATGGCCCACGGATCGTGCCCATACGGCCAGCCAGATCGATGCCCTGAGCCACAGCGCCGCCCTAACACAGTCCGATCTCGTCTTCATCTCGGACGGCGTGGCGACAAGTGGCGATACGAGTCTTGCGAAGGCGATCGCCAGCTTCAATGGCACGGTGAGTGACATGCGCTGGCCGGGCTGCGACACGATGATGCTGAGCATTCATCGCGCTGCCGGCAATAATTTCACCGCGACCACAAGCGGGTTGTCCTGCCCCGCCACAGCATCGGGCGGACTGCAAGTCAGGGCACGGTCGGAAAATGGTGGCACGCTCGGGATTTTTCCGCTGCCCACCGGTCAGACCACGCCGCTGGACCTGCCTCTGCCCCCGCTTCTGCGTAATCGCGCCGCCCGCTTCGTTCTCGAACGCGATGCAACGCCTCTCCCCGGTCCCGCCGCCATTGCCCTGCTCGATACAGGTGAGCACCGGCATCCGGTCGGTCTGCTCACTCCCGGCACGCAGGATACCCCACTGACGGGACAGGGTTTCTTTCTGTCTCAGGCCATCAGCCAAGTAGGTGAATTGCACCGTGGCGCTGCTGATGACCTGCTGCGAGGGAAGCTCTCGGTACTGATCGCGACAGATGGCACCCTCGCCGATGAGCAGACGCGCCAGCATGTGGCGGAATGGGTGCGTCACGGTGGGGTGCTGATCCGTTTCGCCGGGCCTGTTCTGGCGGCCGATGCACAGGCCAGTGCGCATGACATGGCGCGTACCCTGCTGCCGGTGCCGCTCATGAGCGGCATGCGCCAGCTTGGCGGCCCGATGTCATGGGGCAAGCCACAGGTCCTTGCCGCCTTTGCCGAACATTCCCCCTTCGAGGGCTTGCCCCTGCCGCATGAGGTGACGGTGACGCGTCAGGTTCTGGCTGAACCCACCGCCGATCTCGGTGCGCATGTCTGGGCCCGGCTGAGTGACGGCACGCCTCTGGTGACGGCCAGTCCGTTCGGACAGGGAGAGCTGGTCCTTTTCCACGTCACCGGCACCGCCGACTGGTCGAGCCTGCCGCTTTCCGGTCTGTTTCCTGCCATGCTCGAACGTCTGGTTGAGCGCTCGCTCGGCCAGCAGAACGAGACCGCCCTGCGCCAGCTTGTTCCGTTCACCATGCTCGATGCCAATGGCCAGCTTGTTCCGCCCCCCGAAGCTGCCCGCCCTCTCGATGTGGGCACACTCGCCACAACGCGTCCCGACGCCCAGCACCCGCCGGGTTATTATGGTCCGCATCTGTCGCGCCGGGCCTTCAATCTGGGCGATCATCTGCCCCCGATCGCAGCGGCGCCTCTGATGGGGCGCAGCCTCACCCCCGACCATGTTTCGCCCGACCGGCCTCTTGCGCCGTGGCTTCTGGGCATGGCTCTGGTGATGCTGTTGGCCGACTGCCTTGTGGCATTGTGGCTGCGTGGGCTGCTGGGTGGCCGCCAGGGCCAGGGTCAGGGCCATACCGAGAGCAGAAACCGCACTGGCGCGAAAGGCGCAGGACTTACCCTGTCAGCCCTGATCCTGCTCGGCGCTGTGTCTGCCTCTCCGGCGACCGCGCAGGAAGATGACGAGAGCCCGAAACATGCCGGGGTGACCCACGGCGTCGTTCCCGGTGCCGCGCTTGAAACACGGCTTGGCTATGTGCTGACGGGTCATGACGATATCGACGAGGCCTCCCGTGAGGGTCTGCAAGGCCTGTCCAACTACGCGTCCGATCGCTCCTCCGCCGTGATGGGCCATCCGGACGGGCTGGTCCCCGGCAAGGATGATCTTGCCTATTATCCCCTGATCTACTGGCCCATCACCGACGATGTGCAGGAAGATTCCAGACGCTCGGCGGCCCTCAACAGCTTCATGGCGCATGGCGGTATTCTCATGCTCGACACACAGGGCACGGGCTCCGATCTTTCCACGCAGGATGAAGGGCAGATGCGCTCGGCCCTGCGGCGCGCCACGGCAGGTCTTGTGGTACCCCCACTGTCAAAGCTCGATGATCATCACGTTCTTGCCCACAGCTTTTACCTGCTGCACGATTTCCCCGGCCGTGTTCAGGGCCTGCCTGTTTGGGTGGCCCGCAGCGGCGATGACAGCAATGACGATGTCAGCCCCATCATTATCGGTGCCGGTGACTGGGCTCATGCCTGGGCGATGGATGCCCAGGGCAACACCCCCTACGCCGTGATCCCCGGTGGTGACGAGCAGCGCACGCAGGCCTATCGCTTTGGCGTCAATCTGCTGCTCTATGCCCTGACCGGCAATTACAAGGCCGACCAGATGCGCGTGCCCGAACTCCTGAAGAGGATGGAGCAATGATCCATCTCACCTTCATGCCGCTCCTGCCTTTCTGGCTGCTGACAGGTTCTGCCGCGCTGGTTGTGGTGGTCGGTGCCTATGCGCTTTTTCGTGGCGCACCGGGCAGTGTGCCACGCCTGCTTGCGCTTCTCCTTGTGCTGTTCTGGCTGAGCGGCCCACGGCTGAGCCGGCCATTTTTCGAGGCAGCCCCGCAGGATGTGCTGCTGGTGGTGGATCATTCGCCGTCCATGGCCCTTCGTGGCCGCATTGACAGCGCGGACAAGGCCGCCCGCACACTGCAACAGGCAGCCCACGACATTCCCGGCCTGACGTTGCATGTTGTCGATGTTGCGGGCGGTCCAGGCCATGGCACACGTCTGTTCGATGCCATCGCCCAGGCCGATCTGCCGCCGGGACGGTTCAGCGGTGCCATTATGGTCACCGATGGCATGGTGCATGACATCCCGTCAGCACTGCCTCCGCTTTTCACGCGCGATGGCAAGACCCTGCCGCTCCATATCCTGCTTACGGGCAAGGGCGAGGAAACAGATCGGCGCCTGCGCGTATTGCAGGCCCCGCCCTATGCCCTTGTCGGCAAGGAAGCCCAGCTGCGCGTCGTTGTGGGCGATCTCGGTGTAACGGGCAGGCAGCCTGTCACCCTTACCGTGCATCAGGGCGACGGGCCGCCCCGCCACATCGACGCCCTGTCGGGTGAACCCGTCGATATTACCGTGGCCGTGCGGCACCCCGGCGAGACACTGGTCACCCTCGATGCCTCGCCACTGGCCGGGGAGGTCAGTACACGCAACAACAGCACCATCGTGCGCATCAATGGTGTGCGCGACAGGCTGAAGGTGCTTCTGGTTTCGGGGACACCCAATCAGGGTGAACGCGTCTGGCGCAGGCTGCTGAAGGCCGATCCCTCGGTCGATCTGGTGCACTTCACCATTCTGCGTCCGCCCGACAAGGATGACGGCACCCCGCTTTCCGATCTCGCCCTGATTCCATTTCCGATCAAGGAGCTGTTTCAGGACCGTATCAAGCAGTTCGACCTGATCATTCTGGACGGGTTCCACAATGCCGGGATCCTGCCACAGGATTATCTCGCCAATATTGCGGATTACGTGCGCGAAGGGGGTGGATTGCTGCTGACGGCCGGCCCGGAGTTCACCGAGGATGGCACACTCCAGGACACGCCTCTTGCCGATATCCTGCCTGCCCATGTGCCTGGCGATGGTGTGATCAGGGAGCGTTTCGTTCCGCAGCTTACGCCATCGGGCAAGCGTCATCCGGTGACGGCGGGGCTGCCGACCAATTGGGGACCCTGGTATCGGGCGCTCGCCTCCGATCGCGTCAAGGGCACCCCCCTGCTGACCGGGCCGGAGCAGCAGCCACTACTGGTGCTCGATACGGTACAGAAAGGGCGCGTGGCGCTGCTGCTTTCCGATCAGCTCTGGCTCTGGTCACGCGGCGAGGGCGGCGGCCCGCAGGCGGAATTGCTCAAGCGTCTGTCGCACTGGCTCATGAAGGAGCCGGACCTGGAAGAGAACCAGCTGCGTGCGACAATTGGCGAGGACAGCCTGCACGTCGAGCGTCACAGTGACAGCGAGCATCTGTCGGGGCCTGCCATGATCACGGCACCCGATGGGCGCACCTTCCCCCTGATGCTCAAGCCGTCGGGCAATGGCGTATTCGAGGCCCGTTATCCCGTCACGGATCAGGATGGGCTCTGGACCATCCGGCAGGATGGTCTCACCGCCTTTGCAGCGCAGGCCAGCCGCAACCCGATCGAGGATGCCGATCTGCGCGCCACTGCCCTGCGCCTCTCGCCTCTGGCGAAACAGTCGCATGGAGCTGTCCTCTGGCTTGGCCCTGATACCGCCACCCCTGCGATCAGGCAGATTGCCGATGCTGGCCGCGGTACAGCCATGTCTGGCGCGGGGTGGATCGGTTTTCCACGTCAGATGGTGCCTGTTGCCTCGTCGAGCCGCCTGACAGAGATTGTCCCGTCCTGGCTCGCGCTGTGCGGGGTTCTGGCGCTTCTTTTCTTGGGCTGGTGGCGCGAAGGGCGGCTTCGCCGCTGATAGGGAGTCGCCAGCTTGTTAACGATCATTTATAGTCAACCCATGCGCCACTCGAGACTTCACATGAATGTCCCACGATTCTTTCCCCTGATGCTGACGGCTGCCCTTGCGGCAACGCCAGTCCTCTTCGTTCCCTGGCATGCTGCGCATGCGCAGTCTGCAGATGATGCGGAAGCGGAACAGGAGGCCGAAGAGGCGCAGAAGAAGGCTGAAGCCCGTCGGGCCGCCAAGGCGGCAGCGCCGCCTTCCGCCCTGCCTGGCGCTGACTCTCAGGAATCCGATGCGGGCCACGCCAATGTGGACCTGAACCCGACCGACGCCCTGTTCGATGCCATCAACCGTGGCTCGCTCAATGCGGCGAAAGAGGCTCTCAACCGCGGTGCGGACATGAATGCCAAGAACGTCCTGTTCCAGACACCGCTGGACATGGCGATCGACCTCAACCGCAAGGATATCATGTTCCTCCTGCTGTCGATGCGGACCTATGGCGATGACAGCCGATTCGCTGCAGAAACGACCCATTCGCAGATCGAAACCGATGCCAAGGGCAACGGGCACCTGACCATCAAGGGCAAGGGTCGCAAGGGGACTTCGGCTGTGGCCGCATCCACCAAGCCGCGTTTCGATGTTTCCGGAGGCCAGGCCCAGCCGGATATCGGGTTCCTCGGCTTCGGCGGTCGCTGATCGCTTCCTGCCCCCGCCTCGACGAGCCTCTGCACCAGACGATCCTTTGGTCGGGCGCATGAACTGAAAAAGGCGTATCGGTCTCCCGATACGCTTTTTTTGCGACTGCCCTCATGCCAGCAGAGAGACGAAGTCGGATATCTCATCCGGCCCTCGCCTGAGCATCAATCGATCGCCGCTTCATGACGCAAGGGACGGATCCATTCACTGAGCGTCAGGCTTTGTCCGGTAATAGGCGTCATCGCGTCACGACGCAGATCGAAACGATAGCGCCCCGCCTTGCGCACCCAGTTCTCTCCCTCGACCCGCGCCAGCAGACGCGGCTCTAGCGACACCTGCACTTCCTCCGTCTCGCCCGGTGCGAGCATGACCTTGGCAAATCCCACGAGACGGGGCTGGAACGAGGAATCACCTTCGAGGGTGGCATAGATCTGCACGACTTCTGCCCCGGAAACCGGCCCGGTGTTGGTGACAGGTAACCGCGCCACGAGTGCCTGCGGGTCAATCACCACATCACCGTGGTCGAAATGCGTGTAGCTGAGGCCGAACCCGAAGGGATATGCGACAGGCTTCCCGGTCCGTGAGAACCAGCGATATCCTGTATCGGCACCCTCAATCGCGTAGTCGCGATGCACAATCGGTTTGTCCACGGGCTCACCGGGATTGGAGATGACCGTCTGCGGATCGATCTGTCCGGGGCGCGGCAGATCGCTCTCACTCAGGGGAATGGTGAAGGGCAGACGTCCCGAAGGATTGACGCGCCCGAACAGGATGGACGCCATTGCCTCTCCCCCGCCAGACCCTGCGTAGAATGCGTGCAGGATAGCAGGCACCTTGTCACGCCAGGGCATGAGAACCGGGCCGCCGGTTTCAAGCACCACGACCGTGTGAGTATTGGCCGCCGCCACACGCTCGATCAGGCGTTCCTGCTCACCGGGCAGCGAAAGCCCCTGCACATCCTGCCCTTCGGTGCGCCACAACTCTGCGAAAATCACCACGATATCCGCTGTCGCCGCCAGACCGGCAGCACGGTCGATATCCTGACCGTCATCATAAGCCAGATGCGCCTGCGGCGCTGCAACGGCGATGGCCCGCATGGGAGAGGAAGGATGATAGACTTTTTCCAGCGGCACACCGGCAAAAGTCGCGCCCTCCATCTGCAGGCGGCCCTTCGGTGTGACCGAGGACGAACCACCTCCTGAAAGAACACCCTGATCAGCGCGGGCACCGATCAGCAGAATATTCTGAGCCGCCGCCTTGAGCGGCAAGAGCGCGTTTTCGTTGCGCAGCAGGACAATACCGCCCTCGGCGGCACGCTGGGCAATCCGTTTATGCGCCTCAAAATCAATGCTCCCACCCGGCTCGGCAGGATCGTCAATGGCTCCCACGGCGAAGAGACTGCGCAGCTGTCTCTGAACCGACTGATCAAGACGCGCCTGCGGCACCTCACCAGCAGCTATTGCCTCGTCCAGCAGCGCGCCAAAAAACGGCTTGGGATCGATATTGGCGCCGGATTGCACATCGAGCCCTGCCGTAATGGCCTTGACCGTTGTGTGGGTGGCTCCCCAATCCGACATGACCCAGCCACGATAGCCCCAGTCCCGACGCAGCACCTCGCTGAGCAAAAAGGTATTTTCTGACGCCCAATGGCCGTTGACGAGATTATAGCCAGGCATGACGGCGCCTGGGCTGCCGATCTCGATGGCAATCTCGAACGCCAGAAGGTCGCTCTCCCGCAGGGCTGCCTCATCGATATCCGAGCTGATCATCACCCGACCGGTTTCCTCGGGGTTGATCGCATAATGCTTGATGGTCGAGACCACCTTCTGTGACTGGATTCCCTCAATGGACGCACCAGTGATCTGACCGGTCAGCAGGGGATCTTCAGATATATATTCGAAAATGCGCCCCCCGCGTGGTTCGCGCACGAGATTGGCACCCCCACCGAGCACGACGTTAAACCCCTTCGCGCGTCCTTCGCACCCAACCACGCGGCCCGTCTCGCGGGCAAGCTCAGGGTCAAAAGCGGCACCGAGCATAAGGGACGATGGCAGCGCCGTGGCGTTATCATTGGGACGGACATTATTGAGGTTGCCTATACCCAGGCTTGCATCGCTCTGCTGCTGCGCCGGAATACCCAGCTCTGGCATCGCCGGGAAATAACCGGCGGAACCAATAGCGCCTTCCGGTTTGCTCCCATCGCCAATCGGGATTGCCATCGGGCCGGCCACCCATGACATCTTCTGCGCATGGCTCACGGCTTCCGTGGCCGCACGGGCGCGCGTATCGGGGTCCAGCGTCGGGTCGAGCCACAATGGCCTACTCTCTCTCGACCGTTTGCCCGTGTCAGTGCCCGGAATGTTTGCGCGGGATGTCGTCGTATCCATGATCGATATCAGCCTCATCATCTTCAGCGGATACTCGCAGGACGGAAAACGCGCACACCCTCCCTGATGGATCGGCATTGCGCTCCAAAAACGCTTGCCCGCGAGCCTGATCTATCAACGCGCCAGCATGTACAGATGCAAAGTCACAGTAACGCGACATAATTCGTCAATAAAACCAACGAATACACGATCGCCGGCTTGCACTGGCCTGATGTTGGTTCTGTCTGCACAATCAGGGTGCGACACTTTCCCGAGCCCTTGGACGTGCCGCAATGCCATCAGCACAAGAGGCGTGCCGGGCAGCCTGATCTTGCCCAGTTTTACAAATCAGACCCCACGGACGCAGAGCCTTGCGGCAGGACGCGCGAACCTAGCCGACGTTACGCAGGGGCGTCTGCGCCATTTCGGTACGAAGGATGTCAATCTGAAGCACTTCGCCCTGACGTTCAAAATACCAGAACGTCCAGCCGTTGCAGGATGGGGCGTTGGTCAACAAGGCGCCCATCTTGTGAATGGAGCCGCGATGCGAGCCGGAAACGAGGCTGCCATCGGGCATGACAATCGCGCTGACACGACGCTGGCGGTCGAACAGTTCGGTCCCGGCAGGTAAGGCCCCCTGCTCGACGAAGCTGCCAAACGGCACGCGCGGCATCTCGCGCTTGGCCGGGGTGATCGCCAGTTGCTCGTCGGAAAGACGCACCTCCGCTTCGACGCGGGCACGTGCCGCCTCGATATAGTCGGGGTGCCGCTCGATACCGATAAACCGGCGCCCGAGGCGCTTTGCCATCGCCGCCGTTGTCCCGCTACCCGAGAACGGATCAAGAACAATATCATCCACGATGGTGGACGCAATCAGGACGCGATGAAGCAGGCTTTCCGGCTTCTGGGTCGGGTGCAGCTTCAGCCCGTGCGCGTTGCGCAGGCGCTCATTGCCGGTGCAGAGCGGCAGATACCAGTCGCTTCGCATCTGCATGTCATCATTCAGCGCCTTCATGGCCTGATAATTGAAGCGATATTTGCTTTCAGGCCCGCGCGCGGCCCAGATCAGGGTCTCGTGGGCATTGGTGAAACGACGCCCCCTGAAATTGGGCATAGGATTGGCCTTGCGCCAGACAATGTCGTTCAGGATCCAGAACCCCAGATCCTGCATGATTGCGCCCAGCCGGAACACGTTATGATAGGACCCGATTACCCAGATCGTCCCGTCCTTGGTCAGCAGGCGACGGGCTTCGGTCAGCCATTCACGCGTGAAATTATCGTAGGTCGCGTAATCGGCAAATTTGTCCCAAGCATCGTCCACACCATCGACCACGCTTTCATCCGGGCGACGCAGTTCGCCGCGCAGCTGCAGGTTATACGGCGGATCGGCAAAGATGCAGTCAATGCTGGCATCAGGCAGGCCACGCATCGTGTCGATGCACTCGCCACACAGGATCTGATCGAGAGGAAAATCCTGCATTAGATGGCTCCGGCCGAATGGGTGGCACCCGCAATATGGGCACGTATAGGGGCAAAATCGCGTCGGTGATGCGGCGTGACACCGGCTTCGCGCAGACCGGCCATATGGACAGCCGTGCCATAGCCCGCATTTTTCTCCCAGCCATAAGCGTTATGGCGTTCCGAGAGGCGAGCCATGAGGCGATCTCGCTTGACCTTGGCGATGATCGATGCTCCGGCGATGGACAGGCTTTTGCGGTCGCCGCCAACAACAGCGATGGCAGGGCAACCCAGCGCAGGCAGGCGATTGCCATCGACAAGGGCGAGGTCTGGAACGGCACCGAGATGCGTCAGGGCGCGCTGCATGGCAAGGTGGCAGGCTTTGCCGATATTGATCTGCTCGATTTCAGCCACCGATGCCGCTCCAAGCCCGATCCGGACTGAAGGGTGATCGATCAGCGCCGCATAAGCTGCTTCGCGACGACGGGTGCTCAGCTTTTTTGAGTCATCGATCAGCACAGAGAGCGCCGCATCGGGCGGCTCGAGAAACATGAGTGCTGCCGCGATGACAGGTCCAGCAAGCGGGCCACGGCCCACCTCGTCCAGGCCAGCGACCCTCTTCTCCGGTGCCCCATTGGCAAGTTCGAGAGTGTAGTCCGGCATGGTGCAGTTACATGATCCCTGGCAGCTTGAAACAAGACAGACTGCCCGAGTCGCACAGTCCTGCGAATCGCTTTTGAATCACCCGAATCGCGCTGTAAACCCCTGTAATGCGTGAGTGAATCATTTTTGCCCGCAAAATGACAAAAGGGAGACCACATCGCTGCGATCTCCCTTCCTCAATCAGGTCTACCCTGAGATCTTACTTCTTCTTGGAGCGTCCGAAGAAAATCGCGCCCAGAATGGTGCCGACCAGAATGGCAACGCTGAGTGAAATCAGCGGGCGGTCCTGCACGAAGGCAGTCGCCTTTTCCAGAGTGGTCTCGGCATCGTCGTAAAGGTCGGCAAATTCCTGCTGGGCCATGCCGGAAAGCTGATCGATCTTGCCTTCAGCCTGAAGCTTGGCATCGCCTGTCAGACCGCCGGCAGCGTCCTTCAGACGGCCCTTGGCTTCATCAAGCAGACCTTCGCCCTTTTTTTCTACTGCATCGGCCATTGTCATAATCCTTTCACTTAACGGTGCTCTAAACATCCGTGACGTTAGGACGAACGGCGCATGAGCAAAACGGTTTCCTCGACATCTTCGCCAAATTCCGTCTTCCCGAGCGACCGCATGTAACGTGGGATATTGTGAATTGTTTCGTGTTTGAACTAGAATTTAGCTGACGTCATGTTACGGCGGCCTCAAATAACGTATGTCTCAAACACCAGTAGGCGCATGTGTCCGCCTTTGGTTTGGGTGATGGAAGACGAGAAGAGATGACTGATCAGACGGGCCCTGACCGGACCCAGCCTGCGCGCCATGCTGCGCCCCACCCTTCCGCCTCGCCCGCGCCGGCAAGACCCCGGCGCAAGCGGCGCCTGCTTTTCATTATCGGCGGTCTGATTGTCCTGCTTCTTGCCGTCGCCTTCCTACGCCCTCATTCACGCACGCATCATGCCGGTCGCGGTGGCCATCGCACCGGTGCCACCGCACAGGGCAACAGCGAGGCAACACCTGTCGCCGTGGCTGTGGTCAAGACGGGTGACATGCCCGAGGTCCTGACGGAGCTCGGTACGGTCGTGCCGATCACCAACGTGACCGTGCAGGCCCGCGTAAGCGGCTACATCATGAATGTGGCCTTCAAGGAAGGGCAACACGTCAAGGCTGGTGACGAGCTGGTGCTGATCGATCCGCGCCCCTATCAGGTAGCGCTGGAACAGCAGCTTGGCACACTGAAGCAGGATCAGGCCCAGCTGGCCGATGCCCGCATCAATGCCGGGCGTTACGACAAGCTGATCAAGCAGAACTCGATTGCCGCCATGACGGCCATCGATGCGCAGTACAAGGTCCAGCAGCTTGAGGGCACCGTCAAGCTCGACCAGGCCAATGTCGATAATGCCCGCCTGAACCTGTATTACTGTCACATCATCGCGCCTGTTGATGGTCGTGTCGGTATCCGCGCTGTCGATATGGGCAATTACTTCACGGCGGGACAGTCAGGCGGTCTGACCATCCTCACGCAGATGCAACCGATCTCCGTGATCTTCACCCTACCGCAGGACCAGTTGCCGCAGGTCATGGACAGGCTGCGTGCTGTAGGCCAGCTTCCTGTCGATGCGTGGGATAGCGCGAACCTGAACAAGATCGCCTCCGGCACCGTCAAGGCGCTGGACAGCCAGATTGATACGGCCACAGGCACGGTGCGTATGCGCGCCATCTTCAGCAATGAAGACGAGCACCTGTTTCCGAACCAGTTCGTCAATGCCCGTCTGCTGGTCGACACGCTGCATAACGTCATCCTGCTCTCGTCCAACGCGCTCCAGACTGGGCCCGATGGCCAGTTCGTCTATGTTGTGAAAGACGACAACACGGTTGAGGTCCGCAACGTCACGACCGGCATTGCCAGCAATGACGTGACGGTTATCAAGACTGGGCTCAAGCTGGGCGAGCGCGTGGTGACCGATGGCACCAATCATCTGCGCCCCGGCGCCAAGGTGAGCATCCCTGCTGACAATGCCAATGCGTCGGATAACGGGAACATGGGCGACACCAGCGCCACTCCCGCTCCTGCCGCCAAGCCCGCGCAGTAAGCCCGCCCATGAATCCTTCTCGTCTCTTCATCGATCGCCCGGTCGCCACATCGCTCCTGATGCTGGCGATCATGCTGACCGGCCTGCTCGGCTATCACTTCCTGCCGATCTCGGCCCTGCC